>JACCDZ010193039.1_pt1 | contig 54498 bp, 53 predicted proteins | sample 7449551 | NCBI WGS metagenome assembly JACCDZ01 (sample SAMN15323452, study PRJNA562643) | freshwater metagenome | isolation source: river surface water | place: USA:Blue River Watershed | collected 2017-08-18 | reverse complement strand
TAACCTCTTAAGGTGGTTATTGCGTCGGGGCTCACCTCTTCCCATTCCGAACAGAGAAGTTAAGCCCGACTGCGCAGATGGTACTGCAGTTATGTGGGAGAGTATGTCGCCGCCTTTCTTTTGAAAACCCTTCATCTAACGATGAGGGGTTTTTTGTTTTGTGTAATTTTTTTAAAAAATTAATTTAAGATATCGAACAGAGAAGTTAATCTCGAAACTTCGGGACGACTGCGCAGATGGTACTGCAGTTATGTGGGAGAGTGTCGCCGCCTTTAGCTAAGCTCAGTCGGGCACAGCCCTCGAGTCTTTTGAAAAGCCTGTCTATATTTAGACAGGCTTTTTTGTTATCTATATATCGTCCCAAAGGGAATGGGAATAGTATAATTATTCTAATGAAAATCAATTCCGCGTTAGGGATAGAAGTATTGTTTGAGCTCTTAATTGGTTGCCTTCGAGAACCTCAGGCAACCAATTAAAGCGAGTGCCGATAGCCTGGTCCTTGTTTGGTAACGCCTTAAAACTCTAATATGGTGTTGTAATATTTGTGATGTTTTTTGAATTCGCGAACTCCTTCTTTGAAGGTTAGGTAGTTTACCCCCTTTTTGTGGTTGTTTTTGCTAATTAAGTACATGTAATGGAAATGACGTGTAAGTTCTTTCCAGCCAAACCATAAACTGTGTTTTGGGTCGTACATGTGGGTAGGTTCGCTAATAGCACCGTTGATTTCTACGATTTGGAAGTTTTTACCTTTTGCTAAATCTTCATAAGAGTTGAACATGATATCCATTCTACCATAGTGAAAACCTTGTATTTGATTGCAAATGGTGTTGAAACTTTCCATCATTTCAGGAGTGATTTCGTTACTTGCATCTATGAATTTGGTTCCGCGACAATGATTTCCGTAAGGAACTAAATTAATAGTTTCTCCTTCGCTCAAAATAGTGTTTAATTTGTCTTTGTATTCGGCTTCAAGTACTTCTAATTGTAATAGATAGCGTTTGTCTTGATGTAATAATTCTCGAATCGTGTTTTTCCCGTTTCCTGTTAAAATCATGAATTCTTTTGCTACTATTCCAGTAATTTTACCGGGTTGGTTAGGCAATTTTACATAGAAAAGTCCGATTTCATTCTCATACGGAATTAAACTTTGAATTAAAACGTTGAAATTCGCTTTAGAAAAATAGGCTGCTAATTCTTCCGTATTGTAAATTTTTTTGACGGCTGTTCCTCTTAAACCGATATCGGGTTTTGCAATTAATGGGAATTCAATAGCCGCTTCTTTTATTTTCTCTTGAATAGCTTCTAATGTTTCAGTAGCCTCAATCAAAAGAGTTTTGGGATAATATTCAGATGGAATTAAATCGTAAATTTCTTTTTTTGATTCCATGAAAAAGCCTCCATTTTTTATAGTGGGATTTGAGGCATTGAAATAAAAAAACGAACGTGTTCTTGCTGCATAAAACAAATATTGAAAGTACACAGGAATATAAACCACGTGATATGGCCAATATTCCCAATGAATTAGTTTATGTAGAAAGAGATTCAGTTTTGTCATTTTTATTCGAATAAATCTAAATAGCGCATTTCAATATTGTTCTGAGTTACTTGGCATTGTGTGATGCTAATGGTTTTTAATACATTATTACGATTAATCTGTAATCCAAAATCTTTATTTTCAGATTCAGTAAATTGATGAAAATGTAAGATTTCTTCGCCTGTTGGATTACTTTTATTTTGCATAAAATTGTGAAACCAAGTTTTTCTTTGTTCCCGAATTTCTTTAAAATATAGCGTAGAAGAAGACCAAATGTGAAATTGTTTTTCATCAATAACTTCTTCGGTTTTTTCTACTTCATTCCATTGTAATTGAACTAGTTTATTGTTTTCGAACAAGATAATAGTGAAAGGTTCGATATCAGTTAAATCTACTGATTCCCAGTATTGCAGCGAATTTTCTACACTTATTAATTCTAAAACTACTAAGCCTCTACTTTTTCGATAATTGGGTTTTGGAAGGTGTTTTTCTTGCGCTCCATTGAGTAGAACGACAATTTTAGTTTCGCTATGTGCTATCCAAGTGCCACCTGCTTTTGGGTCTTTTGGGAAGGTGATTTTTTTTCCTTCAATATGATATTCAGTTGGAGGAAGTGCTCTTTCACGTGTAATTTTTTCATCACGATTAGAAGTGATGATACAGCCTTCTTTCGTTGGAATATACGTTACTGTGCACATTGTTTTCGGTATTCTAGAGTTGATGGCGCAATTCCGAAAGAATCTGAAATTTTAATGTGCGGTAAGCGAAACAATGCTACTTTTATCAAGGCTTGGTGGTGAATGCTATGCTCTAAATTGTATAGTAATTCTCTGAAATAGTTGGTTTCAAGCGTTTCTGTATCGCTGAAACAATTATGTTTTAAATAAAGTGATTTGTTTGGTTTATCTAGTTCAGAACAATATTTTTCAAGGATTTTAATCGCTTCTTTGGTATCGGATTGAAGGATAATGTCGCGTTTTCTTTTATCGTAATTGATGTAACCATTACCGTAATGGTCTAACAATGCGCCTAAAAGTTCAATGATGTGTCGCATGTGTTCACCAATGGTTGCCTTGCTTAATTCTGGGAACGGCAATGTCAGTTCTTCATTTGTTAATTGCTGAAGAAGATCAATATTTTCAGATAAGTTTTGCTTTACAATTTGGGTCAACATATTCTTACTTGGTTTCTGGAATAAATTTGATAGAAACTGAGTTCATGCAATAGCGTTGGCCAGTGGTTTCTTTTGGTCCATCATCAAAAATATGTCCTAAATGACCATCACATTTGGCACATAAAACTTCAGTACGAATCATTCCATAGCTCAAATCTTGTTTGTAAACCACAGAGCCTTTTATCGATTTATCAAATGAAGGCCATCCACAGTGCGAATCAAATTTAGTATCAGAAGTAAATAATTCGTTTCCACAACCTGCACAAACGTATTTTCCTTTTTCAAAATGATCCCAATATTCTCCTGTAAAAGCTCTTTCTGTACCTTTGTTTCTTAGTACTTCATACTGTTCTGGAGTAAGCTGTGCTTTCCACTCGGCTTCGGTTTTTTTAGAATTTGAATTCATAGTTTTAGGTTCTTTGGTTTGGGATTGACACGATTGTAAAGTTATAATTGCGATTAATAAAAATAACGATTTCATAGCTAACATTTTTTCAAATTTAAGGGTTAGAATTCAAATAAAGTGTTAACAATGTTACAAAGTATTTGAATTACGTATTGATTTCTAAATCTTTAATATAATCTTCGTTTTCATAGAAAAAGCGTTCAAAAGCATCCATTTTTTCGGCAAAGAAGTCAAAAATTTCAAGCCACGTATTTTTGTTGTTGATACTAATTCCTGTTTTTTCTACCCAAACTCGGCTGATTACTTTTCCTGTTTCTAAATAAAAATTGCGTTCAAAAATAACATCGTCTAAATAGTCTTCTAAAAGAATGGTTTTTAACGATTCTACTTTCTCATAATATATTTTACGTTTTTCTTCGTCTTTTGGTTCTATATCGAGTAAAACTTGTGCTTTTTTATTGTCAACATAAAATTTGAAGGTTACATCTTTGATTTTGGTATTGTATAACAACCATTTGCGGGGATATTCTTCGGCAAAGGCTATCCAAAAATCTTTTTTTATTTGTAGTGCTTCTTCTTTACTGAACATATTATTGAATTAGAAATTTATTTTGTTTGAAAAAAAATAGCTACCTTTAAGGTTGCTAAATTGAGATGGTATGCTTTTTAATGATTTTATAAAACACCTTCCAAAGATAGAAAAAGAAACTCTTCTTTCTACGGATGCACATGCAAAAATGGCACCGTTAGAGCGTATTTCTTATTTAAAGGAGGAAAATTATATGGATAAAAATCCTAGAAAGGCGGCGGTTTTAATGTTGTTTTATCCTAAAAATAAAGTAACGCATTTGGCTTTAATTGTTCGGAATTCCTATCCGGGAGTTCATTCTTCTCAAATAGGTTTTCCAGGAGGAAAAGTAGAAGAGTTCGATGCTGATTTAGAGGAAACAGCGCTTAGAGAAACACATGAAGAAGTTGGGATTCATCCAGAAAAAATTCAAATCATTAAGCCTTTTAGCGAAATTTATATTCCACCAAGTAATTTTTTGGTAGCGCCATTTATGGGAATTTCGCATGAAGAATTAACTTTTATTCCTGATTTGGATGAAGTTAAGCGGGTTTTAGAATTTTCAATTGCCGATTTTTTAGACGAAAAAAGTATTACAAAAGTCAAAATGTCAACGTCTTACGCAACGGATATTGAGGTGCCTGCTTTTATGGTGGATAAATATGTTGTTTGGGGAGCTACTGCTATGATGATGAGCGAGTTAAAGGAAACTATAAAATGTGCTTTGAGTAAATGTAATTTTTAGCGATTTCAAATTATTACCTTATAATGTGATTTTAAGCTGTTTTTCTTTCTAAAGTCACCTATTTTATTACTTTTGCGTTCTTGTTTTGTAAAAAAAATAAAAAATTATGGGATTATTTAAGAGAAATCCTTTCGGACATATATTGTTTTTAAAAACTTGGTTAATTCGTATTGCGGGTTTTTTAACACACCGTCGTTATCGTAATTTTAACCAATTACAAATCGAAGGTTCAGAAATTATCAGAAGTTTACCTGACAAAAATGTATTGTTTATTTCTAATCATCAGACATATTTTGCTGATGTAGTAGCGATGTTTCATGTTTTTAATGCAGCATTAAAAGGAAGAGAGAATAATATTAAGAACGTAATGTATTTGTGGAATCCGAAACTGAATATGTATTATGTTGCCGCTAAAGAAACCATGCAAGAGGGGTTACTGCCTAGAATCTTAGCTTATGCTGGCGCTATTACTGTTGAGAGAACTTGGAGAGCAAAAGGGCAAGATGTTACGGAGAAGAAAGAAGTAAATCCAAATGATACAGAGAACATTAAAATTGCTTTGGAGGATGGTTGGGTAATAACTTTTCCTCAAGGAACTACACGTTCTTTTAAACCAGTAAGAAAAGGAACGGCTCATATTATTTTACAGCATAAACCCATAGTTGTACCTATTGTTATTGATGGATTTAGGCGTTCTTTTGATAGAAAAGGATTGATGATTAAGAAAAAAGGAATCTTACAATCGATGGTAATTAAAGAACCTTTAAAAATCGATTATGAAACAGCAACGGTTGACGAAGTAGTTGAAATGATCGAATTTGCAATAGAACAACACCCTTCTTTATTAAAAGTGATACCGGCAGAAGTGCTTGAAGAAAAACGAAAAGAAGACGAACAAAGAAGGTGGAGTTATTAAAAAAAGTTCTGATATTCAGAACTTTTTTAATATGTTAAATTAATTAATCACCGCTTCAACTCTATAACCATTGCGTCTTAAAAGTTTAATGATGCCTTCATTACCGGCTAAATGCCCTGCTCCAACAGCAATAAAAGTTGGTTTTTCGTTGATAATTTTTATTATTGTTGGAATCCATTTATTGTTTCTGTCATAGATTAAAATTTTCTTATTTTCAGAAGTTATTTTATTTTCAGATTCATCCATAATTTGTTGCATTGCATCAATATCTTTATTCTTGTAGATAGCAATCATTTTTTTTATTTCTTCTTTATCTTTTTTCAAATCACTCTTCACCATTTTAACTAACTCTTCGGCTTGAATTTCATATGGGATTTGATCAAAAATTTCCATTTGTTCTTTAATGGTTTCTAAACCAAAAACTTCTTTATTATTATTGTTTTTGTTTATAATAATTAATTCTCTTTCAATATTTTGAATTGAACATTCTAATATTGATGGATATAGCATAGTAGCAATCATAAATGGTTTGTAACTATCAAAAAATTTTAAAGACATCTTCATTTTTTTATTTAAAAATTCATCCACCAAATTAAAATCTTCTGAATTTAGTAATTTTGATATTTTATTTTCATTTTTCATGGTAATGTATTTCATCATTTCCATTTCTATAGGTTTATTCATATCTATTTCTAAAAAAAGCTGTTCAGTAGTTTTAAGCGCTTTTATTGTGCTATCATCTAATGAGGCATCACATGATACATGTATTGTTCCAAATAAATAAGAATCGTACTTTAATCCATTACCCGAAATTTTCCATAGCAAACTTTTTTCTAATTCTTGAGAAAAGGATAATCCTGTAATTAATGTTAAAAGGGAAATAAAGAAATGTTTCATTAATAGTCTATTTTTTTAAGTTCGTCAAAGTTTTTTTGAAGTTTTTTTAGTAAAATTCCATAAAGTAATCTATAGAATAACCAAATAAGTCCAATAAAAATCGCAATTATTGCAGCATAAACAACTAACATTATACAGTAAAAGGTATTGGCATCAATGTTTTGCGACATTTTATCTATTATTTTACGAATGTTTGGATCATACATGAATTGGAAAATAAAAACTAAAATAAATGAAAAAGCAGTCATGGCTAAATTGTACCAAACATAATATTTAACTGTCTTTCTTGTTTTTATAATACTTTGCATTAATTGTTTGATTGTATCTGTTGTATTAATGCTTCTGTAATTTTTGAAGAATAGATAAATAAAATATAAAATAACCCCATAATTAACAGCTGAAATTACAGGCATTGCGGTTTCTAAGTGGTATAATTTTAATGTTTTGAAATATTCTTCATCAGCTGTAAAAAAAGAAATACTAGCCCACAAAACAAGTTCTAGAACACTAATAATAACAATCCACTTCACGATAGAAGAAGAACGTTTATGCAGCATACCATAAATTTCATTTTCACCTATTTGTTGGAACGAACTTTCTCGTTTTTTCCAGTCTTTTTTTAATAATTCTAATTCATCCATAGCTACGGATTTAATATTTTTTTTAATTTCCCTTTTACACGATTCATTTTTACTCGTGCATTTACCTCACTTATCCCCAAGGTTTCTGAAATTTCGGTGTAATCTTTATCTTCTAAATACAACAAAACTAAGGCTTTTTCAATGTCATTTAATTCGCTAATAGCGCTGTATAAAAGCTTTAATTTTTCTTCTTCTTCAAAATTGTAATCGTCTTGTGTTACTTTATGAAAAGTATTGTCAAACTCAATGGCATCAATGGTTCTTTTCTTTTTTCGATATAAAGTAATGGCAGTATTCAATCCAACGCGATACGCCCAAGTAGTAAATTTAGAATCGCCTCTAAAGTTGGGAAAGGCTTTCCAAAGTTGTATCGTAATTTCCTGAAACAAATCGTTATGCGCATCCTCATCAGTAGTATACAATCGACAAATTTTGTGGATTATATTCTGATTCTCTTTGAGTTGCTTAACAAAAAGTGCTTCCGATTCCGATTTCATATACAATAAGTAGTCATTTGAAAGAATATGTTACAAGTTTAGTAAAAATCAAGTTTAAGTACAAGGACAAATTCAAAAATCAAATACAAGTTCAAGAACAAATTCAAATTCAATCACAAGGGCAAACTCAATATTTAATTTTTTAAGATAAATTTAGATTGAAAATATAAAATTTAGTTAAATGTGAATTGACTTTAGTTGGCCCGATTGAACTTGAACTTGAAATTTATTACCTTTGACTAATTAGATTTTAAACGATGAACATACCTCGTAGTAGCTTTCCTAGAATAGTCATCATTGGTGGTGGTTTTGCAGGAATTTCTTTAGCGAAAAGACTTCGCAATAAAAAAGTTCAAGTTGTTTTATTAGACAAACATAATTACCATAATTTCCAACCTTTAATGTATCAAGTGGCAACGGGCGGTTTAGAACCCGATTCTATTGCTTATCCGATAAGGAAAATCGTTCAAGAGTATAAAGATTTTTATTTCCGATTGGCCGAAGTTCGTGATATTGACCCCGAAAACAATATCATTTATGCCGATATTGGTGATATCAAATACGATTATTTAGTCATTGCAACGGGTTCGAAAACGAATTATTTTGGAAATAAAGAAATCGAGCGCAATAGTATGGCGATGAAAACCATTCCACAATCGTTGAATATTCGTAGTTTAATTTTAGAGAATTTCGAACAAGCTTTGCTTACGAATGATATTGATGAACGTCATAGTTTGATGAATTTTGTTTTGGTAGGCGGTGGACCAACAGGAGTAGAACTAGCGGGTGCTTTGGCCGAAATGAAAAAAGCCATTTTGCCAAAAGATTATCCCGATTTAGATGTTCGAAAAATGGAAATCAATCTAATTCAAGGAAGTAATCGCGTTTTAGATTCGATGAGTGAAAATGCTTCGGAGAAAGCTGAAAAGTTTCTGTTAGATTTAGGTGTAAGTGTTTGGAAAAACGTTCGTGTAACAGGTTACGATGGAAAAACCGTTACCACTAGTTCTGATTTATCTTTTGATTCCGCAACGGTGATTTGGACTGCTGGAGTTCAAGGAGCTTTGCCTCATGGTTTAAAAGCCGATAGTTTTATCAAAAATGTAAACCGTATCAAGGTTAATCAATTCAATCAAGTTGAAGGTTATGATAATCTCTTTGCAATTGGAGATATTGCCGTAATGGCTTCAGAACAATATCCTCAAGGACATCCGATGATGGCACAACCTGCGATGCAACAAGGACGATTATTAGCCAATAATTTAATTAAAATCATCAATAAAAAAGAACCTAAACCATTCGAATACAAAGACAAAGGTTCGATGGCAACCATTGGAAGAAACAAAGCAGTTGTCGATTTACCAAAATTCAAATTTAGTGGCGTTTTCGCATGGTTTGTTTGGATGTTTGTGCATTTATTTTCGTTAATCGGATTCAAAAATAAAGCGGTAGTATTCTTAAATTGGGTGTACAATTACATCCGTTTCGATAGAGAGGCACGATTGATTATGCGTCCGTATAAGAAAAGAAATCAAGTGAGTTTTACGAGTGATGAATTATAAGTGTTCAGTTTTTAGTGTTCAGTTACTGCCAACTCATTACTGAACACTGACCACTCCTTCATACCCAATCGCTAATCCTACAAATTTACTATAGCTTTCCATGCCGTCTTTTTGTTGGTTTGCTTTTAGAAAATTGTCGTAGAAATATTCAAAAAAAGTGTTGATGGGTGTTTGGTATTCCTTCCAAAAGATTTCATTTTCCTCAAAGTTTTTCAAAATGCCTTTGTTGATTTTTTTTATGTAAGTTTCTGAACTTCCTTCTTGCATAATCTCCAAATTATGCAAGGCATAGCGCAACGCAAAACTATAAGCCGAATATTGGAAATACAAATCCTCATTTTTTGCTGCGGTTACAAATCCGATGAAATTGCATTCACTTTCGCTTCCAATTCCGGTTTGATGTGCCATTTCGTGGCAAGTGGTTAGTGGTGAAGTGTATTTCGGTTTTAAATAATTGACTTGTGCTTCATTGGTAAACGGATTCAAATAACCGCCAAATCCCATATAACTCAAAGGATAACTAAACAACGACGATTTAATGCTTTTTACTTCGTAACGGAATTCTTGTAAATCGGTTGGGATATTTTCATAACCTTTCAAGGCCAAATTATAAATTTCATCATGCGAATACGGAATCACAACTGCAACCGAATCATTTTTAGTGATTTTAAGTTGTAAAGCATTGGTTTTTACCAACATCTTTTCAATGAAAATTTCCAATTGTTCTTTCGAATATTCTTTTTCAATATGTAGTTTTTCATGCAGCGGAATTCGGTAATAGTTCATTCCCCAAAGCAAATGAAAGAACAAGTAAAACACCGAAACCCAACTCAATATTGCTAATAGGTTATCTTTCCATTCTTTAAAAAAGCCAATTCGGTGTTTCCAAATCCAACGGAATAAAAGTAAAATTAGAATGAAATAAGTAACATCGCCAAACGAAAACGGCAACCAACCGAAAACTTTTCTCGATACAAAAGCCAATTTCGGATAAAAACCTTTGCTGTATACATTTTCAACAAAATCAGGAAACAAACCTATCGTTTTCACTACGATGATTTGGATAAGTAAGAATAAAGGAAGGATAAATTTTCTTTTCACAGCGCTTTTTAAAACGTAAATATAATCACAAATCAATTTGTAAAGCAATTAAACTTTGTAACTTTGTTATCTTAAAATTTGAAACATTAAAACTCAAATAAAACAATGAGCCAAGAAATAAGAAATTTAGAGCCAAAAGCACTTTGGAACAAATTTGCCGATTTGAATGCCGTTCCGCGTCCGTCTAAGAAAGAAGAACGTGTGATTGCTTTTATGATGGAATTCGGACAAAAATTAGGATTGCCAACTGTGAAAGATCATGTGGGGAATGTGATTATCAAAAAACCTGCGACTCTAGGTATGGAAAACCGCAAAACTATCGTAATGCAATCGCATTTGGATATGGTACACCAAAAAAACAACGACACGAATTTCGATTTCGATACACAAGGAATTGAAATGTATGTTGATGGTGATTGGGTGCGTGCTAAAGGAACTACGCTTGGTGCTGATAACGGTTTAGGAGTGGCAACCATCATGGCGATTTTAGAAAGTACTAATATTCCGCATCCAGCAATCGAAGCGTTGTTTACGATTGACGAAGAAACGGGAATGACAGGAGCAATGGGCTTACAAGGCGGCATGTTAGACGGAGAAATTTTATTGAATTTAGATACCGAAGAAGACGATGAAATCGATATCGGATGTGCGGGTGGAGTAGATGTAACAGCTACTAGAACGTACAACGAAGAAGAAACGCCAGAAGGTTCGGTTGGTTATACCATTACAGTGAAAGGCTTAAAAGGCGGTCACTCGGGAATGGATATTCACAAAGGATTAGGAAATGCAAACAAAATCATGAACCGTTTGTTATTTGACGGATTTGAGAATTTTGGTTTACAGATTTCTGAAATTTCTGGTGGAAGTTTGCGTAATGCGATTCCAAGAGAAAGCGTTGCAAAAGTAATTATCGCAGCGATTTATGACGAAGCTTTTGTTTTTGATATGCAAGAAATCATTAACGAAATTAAAGCCGAGTTCAAAACGATGGAACCGAATTTAACGATTGATATTGTTAAAAGCGAATCAACTCCAGCAAAAGTTATGGATTTAGGCGTGCAAGAAGGTTTGTTACGAGCAATTTATGCCGCTCACAACGGCGTTTACAGAATGTCGGCGGATATGGCTGATTTAGTAGAAACATCGAATAATATTGCCAGAGTAATTGTAAAAGACGGCGAAATTTCGATTCAGAATTTAACGCGTTCGTCTGTGGAGAGTTCTAAATTTGATTTAGCGAATGCGTTGCGTTCGGCTTACGAATTGTTTGGTTGCGAAGTTGAATTTACAGGAAGTTACCCAGGTTGGACACCAAATGTAAAATCTGAAATTTTAGATGTATTAACGTCTATTTACGAAAAACAAAACGGTGCTAAACCAAATGTTGTGGCTTGTCACGCTGGATTAGAATGTGGTATTTTAGGAACGAATTATCCAAACATGGATATGATTTCTTTTGGACCAACCATCCACGGCGCACACAGCCCAGATGAAAGAGCGAGTATTTCTTCTGCTCAAAAATATTGGAAATTTGTATTGGAAATTTTACAAAATATTCCGGTTAAGAAGTAAGAAAATAGAATAAAGAAGAAATCCCGAGTGAATGCTCGGGATTTTTTTGTGCTGGCGCGAGCATCTTGCTCGTGACCATTATTTTATTTGCCTTAATTTGTGTTCAAGAGCGTGACGCTCGCACTACAAGCTTTGGTATGTTAGCTTAGTATATATACCTATATAGAAATTTTTAATATATATAAACATCTTTTTTACCCCAGTTAGTATTAAAAAATTCTGTAGGAATATAAAATTGATTAAGGTCTTTGAAATTATTTAATATTTCTATTTTACTTTCAAAGTAAGCAGGATAGCTAAATAGATTTTCAATAAGTTCAGATGTACCATTAGGATCTTGATATATTATTTTTTTTACCTTATTTGGATGTAAATGTGAAAATAAAAATTGATCAATTTGCCTGTTAAAAGCTGGAAATGAATAGCCAATGATTATTAACACTTCAGTTCTTTTCATTATTTCTGCAACATTTTGAAGAAATTTGTCTTCAAATTTGTGCTCCCAAGCATATTTTATATGATTATTAAAATTTATATTTCCTCTATTCGTGTCAGAATACAAAAAGTCAATACTTTGCCAGTATGTTTCAAAATCATTACTGTTTTTAATTTCAATATCTATATTTGTTTTATGACTATAAAATCCTCTATAACCATTTAAATGGAAAATATTGTTAATTTCATTGGTTGATTTGAATTTTAAAATTTTGTTAATCGATTCAAAATTTTTATCATATTTATTACCAAGAAATAATTTAAAAGTTTCTTCTAGTTGTAAATCATAATTCCAACTGATGAAATTGAAATTTGAGTTAAGTTCAATATTATTTTCTTTTTTTTCTAATAAAACTGAAAATAATGATTTGTATCTTTTGTCAATTTTTTTATAGTAAAAAGGATTAGTTTTATTATCTCTGTGAATTCCAAAATCATTTTCTTCTTCTAAACTTATGTATCTTTCTTCATAAAAATTTTCCCATAAATCAAAAAATACACTAACACTCATTTTTAATAAATTAAGTTCATTAAATTCATTATTAAGGAAAAGTTTACGTGCATATGTGTCAATAGTATTATATTCAAGAGCTTTATTTCCAAAATAACCAATATGCCATAAAATTTCATATCTGTTATCATTAATTAAGTGTTGTGATTTTTCTGATTGTATAAAATCTATATTAAAATTAAAAATGTCACTATATGCATAGCTATGTAATTCATATTTGGCAAGTTTAATCATCATCTCTGCTTGTTTTTCCAAAATTGGACAAGCAAAAAAACTTGCTCCAGCACCTAAATAATATGTGATTTTTGACATAATAACTCAATTTTTTCAAAAATACCAAAAACCTTAGTCAAACTCAATTTAAGTTATTAACAAAAAAAGTCTACTCTTATACTTATTGTATTATTCCGTACAATAATCATTATAAAAGATAATGGCATCTTCAAGTTCAGCAAAAGTATATTTATAGTTTTTGAGATCATCTACTAATGTTGTACAATCTGAAAGATAATTAGAAACATTTTTTGCCCAACTCTTAATAATTGAACAATCAATACATGTTGCAATTTCTTCATTATCTCTTTTTAAATAATTGTTTTGTACATTGGTTTTAGGAGTATTTGTATTTGGAAAGTTGTTTTTATTTACATTATAATTTTCAAAATATAATCTATAGGTCATGGTTTCTGGACTTCGATAAAGTTTTACTTCGCCATCAACTAAAATTTCTAATAATTTAGGATATTCATACTTACTTGTTTTTACATATTCAAATGTTTTAGTCATTTCAAAACCAATGAAGGTAATTTTAGAAATGTCTTCGAAATCCCAAAAATCACCTTTTTCTTCTTTTGTTAATCTAAATTTTATTTTTTCTTTAGGATCTAAAATGTTTACAATTTTAAGCATTCCAAATCCTTCTAAAGCAGTTCCATCTTTAAAATAGATAATGCATTCTTGGTCTTGAGAAAACGCTGAAAAGTTGTTTAAAAGTAGAAATAGAAATAAATTGAGGGTGAATAGTTTCATTATAGCATTTGATTTTTCTTACAACAAAGATATCATATAAATTCAATATTGAAATTTTCATTTTAAACAAAAAAGACTCACTTTCGTGAACCTTTTCTTTTATTAACTCAAAATAATTAAAACTAAGATGGGAAAAATAATTCCAGCTAGGGCTAGTTTCCAGCCTCGGCGTTTAAAAGTGTTTTTGCCGTGGGTTACCATTAAAGTTCCCGTGATGGCAATTAATATTAAGGAGATTCCAAAAATATCAGAGTAGTAAATCCACCAGTTGGATGTGTTTTTATGCAACTTCATCGTTTGACTGATAATCGGTGTTTTGTTGAAGGCAACAATTTCACCTTTACCTGTTTTCATATCGATTTCTACATCGTGTTTTTCAAACGAAATTTTAAACGTGCCTTTCTTTACGTTATGGCGACGTATTTTATCATCGATGCCCAATTGTTTTCCTAGGTTTTCAGCAAATTCCTCTGTAATTTGGCTTTCTTCTGGTAATTGTACTTTGATGTTTTTGGTTTCGATGGTATATTTTTCAGGATGCCAATGTTCTCTATGGTTCATTAAAATTCCTGAAAAGGCAAACGAAATAATCAATCCTACGTAGAAGTAACCAAAATCGCGGTGAATGTCTCTAATTAATTTTTGTTTCATTTTTTGTTCTTATTGAATTCTTAAAATTTGTATCGTAATGAAGTTAAAATTTGTCTTGGGGCAATAGGGTTTACGCTGTAATTTTCGTGTAAGGTATAATTTAACTCGTTGGTAATATTGGATAATTTGCAAAGTAAAGTAAAATCTTTCCAAGTGTAGCCTAAAGAAACATCAATTGTGGTATATCCATCTACAGGAATTTCTCTATCCCAAACATTATTTGGATAAGCCGGATTTACTTGATTGTTCCATCCGCCTAATCGGTTACCAATGTAGTTTCCAATAGCTCCTATCGATACATTTTTGAACATTCCGGTTGGAACCGTATAGAAGAAACTTAAGTTTGCTGTATGTTGCGGTGTTCTTACCAAACGATCACCTTCGATAAAACTTCCAGTAGCACCAGTGGTTTTTGTGTAGCGCATGTCGTTGTAGCTATAACCCGCCAATACTTTAAAATCGTCAATAGGGAAATACGTAATATCAAATTCAATTCCTTTACTTGTAGTTTCTCCGGTTAACGCTTTTACATTGGTGTTTGTGTTGAGGTTTCCATTTGCGTCAAATTCGGCAGTTTGTGCTAAATTGCTGTTTACAATTTGGTATAAAGTAACGTTTGTAGTTAATTTTCCTTTCCAAAATTCATTTTTAATTCCCGCTTCAATTTGGTCAATAATAGAAGGTTCAATAGCGTTGTTGTAAATGTCTACACCTGTATTTGGAGTAAAAGAATTAGAGTAACTCGAAAATATAGTAGTATATTTAGTAGGTTGGTAAATCAATCCTACTTTAGGAGAAAAAGCTCTGTCGTTTCTAATGGTTTCCTCTGTAATGGTATTGGCTGTAATATTATGAGTTTCAGGTTTCGCTTCTTGGTACGAGTAACGCATGCCTAATAATGCTTTAAATTTGTCTCCAAACGAAATCAAATCTTGCGCATAGATTCCAAATCGGTTGGTTTGAGTTTTTACGATTCTGGTAACTTCTGAAGGTAAAACAGGACCATCTAAAGAAGCATTATATAAGTTAGGATCAAAAATATTTACACTATCATAAGTTGTAACGGTTGCCCCTGTAATTGGATCGTAAAATCGGAAGGTATAAGTGTCGGCATTTGAAATTTCAGTATCGATTCCTGTGAACAATTGGTGTTTGATTTTTCCAGTGGCAAAGTTTCCGTTTAAACTAATCTGATTGGCTACAATTTGTTCTACTGCTTTATTTCTTCCGTATGGACGATTCCAATCGCCATTAGCTGCAGGTTGAATACGTTCTGTTCCAATAGATTCTCTGTTGTAATCTTGGAAAGAAGAATTAAAGTTCAGTTTCCAATTTTTATTGAATTCATGATTCACTAAAACCGAAGCAGTTGTTTGTTTTGTGTTTCCATTCGACCATTTGGCACCTAAATAAGCGTTTCTTGGTATATCGGCAATTTCTTTTCCGATAGAACCAGTTCCAAAATCAGGCGTCCAATCGTCGCTTAAATAATCGGCTTGTAATGTTATTTCTGTTTTGTCACTTACTTTGAAAAGTAGGGAAGGGTTAACGTAGTAGCGATTCTTAGTTACATAATCTCTAAAACTCTCTGAATTCTCGTACGAGCCATTAAAACGATACGCAATAGATTTACTAAGTACGCCATAAACATCAGCCGAAGGTTTGTAGAAATTGTAACTTCCAGCTTGCATGCTGATTTCGCCACCAGTTTTAAAGTTTGGTGTTTTGGTTACCATGTTCATAATTCCTCCAGGCGCTACATTTCCATATAATAAAGCAGCGCTCCCTTTTAAAATTTCTACTTTTTCTAATGATGAAACTTCTGGAATGGAACCGCCATTAAAACGGAATCCATTTTTAAACATATTGTTTGCCGACATGTCATAGCCTCTAGACCAAAACGATTCTTGTGCGCCACCACGAGCCGAACCCACATAAACACCGTTAGCGTTTTTAACTACATCGCTCAAACGAATGGATTGTTGTTGTTGGATGATTTCTGTTCCAATAACTTGGATGGCTTGAGGTAAATCTTTTTCTTTGATTCCAGCTCTGTTTACGGAAGATTTAGAGGGATTGTTTTTAGCTTCTATAATGACTTCTTTTAATTTTTTCACAGTATCATTTTCCGTAAAAAAATTGTCGCTAATGTCATTATTATGTTCTTGTGCCATTGCCTGTAGGGAAGACAATATGACTATGGTTTTAAAAATGGTTTTATACATCTTATTTAGATTTAATTAAAATAACGATGCAAATGTATGAAGTCAAAATGAATTCGCAAAGTTTATTTAGATTTATTTTAAATAAAAATTTTAAGGATTTGATTTTCAGGAATACAACTTTTAAAGACGGAAATTTTTAAACTTTCAACTAAAAGTGTAACTTTGCACTCCTAAATAAATAACAGCTATGTTAGATAGATTACAATATGTAAAACAACGTTTTGACGAAGTATCAGATTTGATTATTCAGCCTGATGTTATTGCCGATCAAAAGCGTTATGTACAATTAAATAAAGAATATAAAGACCTTAAAGCTTTAGTAGATAAACGTGAAGAGTACATTAATCTTGACGGAAATATTAAAGAAGCCAACGAAATTATTGCAGATGGTTCCGATGCCGAAATGGTAGAAATGGCTAAAATGCAATTGGATGAAGCTAAAGAGCGTTTGCCTCAATTAGAAGAGGAAATCAAATTCATGTTGATTCCAAAAGATCCAGAAGATGCGAAAAACGTTATGGTAGAAATTCGAGCAGGTACGGGTGGAGATGAAGCTTCTATCTTTGCTGGAGATTTGTACCGTATGTACACCAAATATTGTGATTCTAAAGGTTGGAGAACATCTGTAGTAGATGTAAGTGAAGGAACTTCTGGAGGTTTCAAAGAGGTAATTTTTGAAGTTACAGGAGAAGATGTATACGGAACTTTAAAATACGAAGCAGGAGTGCACCGTGTACAACGTGTTCCACAAACGGAAACGCAAGGACGTGTTCACACTTCAGCAGCAACCGTAATGGTGTTACCAGAAGCAGAGGAATTTGATGTGCAAATCGACATGAACGACGTTCGTATCGACTTTTTCTGTTCGTCTGGTCCTGGAGGTCAGTCGGTAAATACTACGAAATCGGCGGTTCGTATGACGCACATTCCAACAGGATTGGTAGCGCAATGTCAGGACGAGAAATCGCAACATAAAAACAAAGATAAAGCGTTAACGGTTTTACGTTCGCGTTTGTATGAAATGGAATTGGCCAAAAAACAAGAAGAAGATGCGAAAAAACGTAATTCTCAAGTAAGTTCGGGTGACCGTTCGGCTAAAATTCGTACTTATAACTATGCACAAGGTAGAATTACCGATCATAGAATTGGGTTAAGTATCTTCGATTTAGATGGTTTCATGAATGGAAATCTTCACAAAATGATTGAAGAATTACAATTAGTAGCCAACACCGAAAAACTAAAAGAAAGCGAAGTTTTCTAAAATATAAGCCTCATTTATTGAGGCTTTTTTTATGGTCAAAATCAAAAATATTTCGCAAATTTGCGTTCAAACAACAACACAATGACTACTGAACAACTAATTACCCAAATCCGAACTAAAAAATCATTTCTTTGTATAGGTTTGGATGTCGATTTGAATAAAATCCCAGAACATTTACTACAAACCGAAGATCCAATTTTCGAGTTCAACAAAGCCATTATCGATGCGACTCACGATTTATGTGTTTCCTACAAACCGAATACTGCTTTTTACGAAGCTTACGGAATCAAAGGCTGGCAATCGTTAGAAAAAACAATCAATTACATCAACGAGAAATACCCTGTAATTTTCACTATTGCCGATGCGAAACGTGGCGATATTGGCAATACGTCTTCCATGTATGCACGTGCTTTTTTCAACGATTTAGATTTTGATTCGGTAACTGTTGCTCCTTATATGGGAAAAGATTCGGTAGAGCCGTTTTTGGCTTTTGAGAATAAGCACACGATTATGTTGGCGTTAACTTCAAACGAAGGTGCTTTCGATTTCCAAACGCAAAATGATCCCGAAACTTCGGGAGGAAAGGAATTGTATAAAGTAGTTTTGGAAACTTCAAAATCATGGAAAAACGCGCATAATTTGATGTATGTAGTGGGTGCAACCAAAGCCGAATATTTTACTGAAATTAGAAAAATAGTTCCTGATAGTTTCTTATTAGTGCCAGGAGTTGGCGCTCAAGGCGGAAGTTTAGCTGAGGTTTGTAAGTACGGCATGAATGCTAATGTTGGCTTGTTAATCAATTCTTCTAGAGGGATTATTTACGCTTCAAACGGAGTGGATTTCGCTGAAAAGGCTAGGGAAGAAGCGTTGAAGTTGCAACAGGAAATGGAAGAAATTTTAGGGTAAATTTTGAATGTTGAACCCATGCAAGACCAATTAGGAACCCAACACACTTTCGAAAAAACACCTTTACGAATCATTTCGTTAGTGCCTTCGCAAACCGAATTGTTATACGATTTAGGTTTGGAAGATAACATTGTTGGAATTACTAAATTCTGTGTGCATCCGTTTCATTTTAAAGCTACAAAGACGATTGTTGGTGGAACGAAAACAATCAAATTCGATAAAATAAAAGCACTTCAGCCTGATATTATCATTTGCAATAAAGAGGAAAACACCAAAGAAATCGTAGAAGAATTATCCCAAATTTGTCCCGTTTGGGTGACCGATATTCTTACGATTGAAGATAATCTACAAATGATACAAGATTTCGGTCAACTCTTCAATAAACGCACGGAAGCTCGAAAATGGGTAGATAAAATCAATTTTGCATATCAAGATTTTCAACAATTTATCAAAGATAAACCGATTAAAAAAGCGGCTTATTTTATTTGGGCCAATCCTCACATGGTAGCGGGAAATCATACGTTTATAAATGAATTACTAAAACTGAATCATTTCGAAAATATTTACGCCAACAAAGAAGGACGTTATCCCGAAATCGAGTTGAAGAAAATTCGTTTAGAAGGCGATCCTGATTATGTGTTTTTGTCTTCCGAACCATTTCCGTTCAAAGACGAACATGCGTTTGAAATTGGAAGATTTACGCATCATGCCAAAACTGTTTTTGTTGATGGCGAAATGTTTTCTTGGTACGGCAGTCGCTTGTTGAAAGCCTTTGATTATTTCAAATTAGTGCATGCTAAAATTTAAAATTTGTTCAACCATGTAGTTGTTTAAAAAACAGTACATTTGACAAAAATTGAAACATTTGATTTCCTACACAATTTATAAAAACGAAACCAGTACCGAATGGGTGACTTTTGTTCATGGAGCAGGAGGAAGTTCGTCTATATGGTTCAAGCAAATTCGCGATTTTCAGAAGCATTTTAATGTATTGTTGTTGGATTTGCGCGGTCATGGAAATTCAAAAGACCAATTGAAATCGGCATTCAAGCAACAATACACATTTAAAGCCATTGCCGAAGACATTGTAGAGGTAATCGATTTTTTAAAGATTGAATCTTCCCATTTTGTTGGGATTTCTTTAGGTTCCATCGTTATTCGCCAATTAGCAGAAATGCATCCTGAACGCGTAAAAAGCATGATTTTAGGTGGTGCCATTTTAAAGATGAATTTCCGTTCACAAGTCTTAATGCGATTGGGAAATATGTTTAAATATGTCTTACCGTATTTGGTATTGTACAAGTTTTTTGCCTTTGTGATTATGCCGAAAAAGAATCACAAACAATCGCGTTTGTTGTTCATTAACGAAGCGAAGAAATTGTACCAAAAAGAATTCATCAAATGGTTCAAACTTACGGCTGAAATTAACCCAGTTTTACGTTGGTTCCGTCAAAAAGAACTGAATATCCCAACACTTTACGTCATGGGCGAAGAAGATTATATGTTTTTACCTTCCGTAAAGCAAGTAGTCGCCAATCACGTTAAAACAGCTGAACTTTTCATCATACAAAACTGTGGACATGTGGTGAATGTAGAACAACCGGTTGTTTTTAATGAAACGGTGATTGGGTATTTGAAAAGAAAGTAGGTTGATTTATACAATAGTTTCATTAGTAAAAAATCAATATAAAAACAAAAAACTCCGATTTGCATCGGAGTGATTTTTTCTAAACTAACCCTAACTAAATGAGAATTTTTCTCTTATTACTTTGCAAATATCTTACCTTTTTTTGAATTCTAATGTTAAGGTTATGTTATTCTTATGTTATTGATTATTAAATTTTTACGAAAAAGTTTTTTACTAAATATTAAATTACAAAAAGCATTCTTTTTATATTTTGATTTATGAAAAGCGTTTTGATTCGTATTTTTTCTAAATTTTGTATTAGAAAGTAATTTCTATTAGTAGTAAAATACAAATTAAAATACTATTGTTTTATTTGTAATTAATTCAAAATTTTGAATGAAATAAAATTATTAAATTCGTAAATTGCACCCTTTAAAACGAACAAAAATTACATATGGAACTACAAACTCCTTATATTCCTAAAAATAAAGTAAGAATTGTGACTGCAGCGTCACTTTTTGATGGACATGATGCAGCCATTAATATCATGCGTAGAATTATTCAAGCTACGGGTGTTGAGGTAATTCACCTTGGACATGATAGAAGTGTGGAAGAAGTAGTAAATACGGCTATCCAAGAAGATGCTAATGCGATTGCATTGACATCTTACCAAGGAGGTCATAACGAATATTTCAAATATATGTACGATTTGCTTAAGGAAAAAGGAGCAGGTCACATCAAAATATTTGGTGGAGGTGGAGGTGTAATTTTACCTTCTGAAATTTCAGAATTACACGAATACGGAATCGAAAGAATTTATTCTCCAGATGATGGTCGTGCCATGGGATTACAAGGGATGATTAACGATTTAGTGCAACGTTCTGATTATCCAATTGGTGATAAACTTACTGGAGAATTGTCGCATATTGAAGAGAAAAATCCAACGGCAATTGCAAGATTAATTTCTGCAGCTGAGAATTTTCCAGAAATTGCAAAATCGGTTTTTGATGAAATTCACCAAAAGAATGAAACATCAAAAATCCCAGTTTTAGGAATCACAGGAACGGGTGGTGCAGGAAAATCTTCGTTAGTAGACGAATTAGTGCGTCGTTTTTTAATTGATTTCCCCGAAAAAACTATCGGATTAATTTCAGTTGACCCATCAAAACGTAAAACAGGCGGTGCTTTATTAGGTGATAGAATTCGTATGAATGCGATTAATAATTCTCGTGTTTATATGCGTTCGTTAGCGACTCGTCAATCGAATTTAGCGTTATCGAAATATGTAGCAGAAGCGATTCAAGTGTTGAAAGCGGCTAAATATGATTTAATCATTTTAGAAACTTCAGGAATTGGACAGTCAGATACTGAAATTTTAGAACATTCTGATGTTTCGTTATATGTAATGACACCGGAATTTGGAGCGGCAACTCAGTTGGAAAAAATCGATATGTTGGATTTTGCGGATTTAGTAGCGTTAAATAAATTCGACAAACGTGGCGCTTTAGATGCGATTCGCGATGTAAAAAAGCAATACCAACGTAACCACAATCTTTGGGATGTGGATACGGATAAGATGCCAATTTTCGGAACTATCGCTTCGCAATTCAACGATCCTGGAATGAATACGCTTTACAAATCTATCATGGATAAGATTGTAGCCAAAACAGGAGCTGATTTAAAATCGACTTTCGAAATTACACGTGAAATGAGTGAGAAAATCTTCGTAATTCCGCCTCACAGAACACGTTATTTGTCTGAAATTGCTGAAAACAACAGAAAATATGACGAAACTGCTTTAACACAAGTAGAAGTAGCTCAAAAGTTATACGGAATTTTCAAAACGATTGAATCAGTTAACGGAAATTTACCACAAATTGATAAAGCAGGAATTATTGAAAGTTCGTTAAAAGTAAATGATAGCAACAAAGATTTCTTAGGCTTATTATTAAAAGAATTCGACCGAGTAAAAATGAATTTAGATCCATACAATTGGGAGATTTTATTGACTTGGGAAGAAAAAGTAAACAAATACAAAAATCCAGTGTATTCGTTTAAAGTTCGTGATAAAGAAATCAAAATTCAAACGCATACCGAATCGTTATCGCATTCTCAAATTCCAAAAGTTGCCTTACCAAAATACCAAGCTTGGGGCGATATCTTAAAATGGAATTTACAAGAAAACGTACCAGGAGAATTCCCATTCGCATCAGGATTATATCCATTCAAACGTGAAGGAGAAGATCCAACGCGTATGTTTGCAGGAGAAGGAGGTCCAGAAAGAACCAATCGTCGTTTCCATTATGTTTCTTTGGGAATGCCGGCAAAACGATTATCAACTGCTTTCGACTCAGTTACCTTATACGGAAATGACCCAGACCATAGACCCGATATTTATGGGAAAATTGGTAATGCAGGAGTTTCTATTTGTTGTTTAGATGATGCTAAAAAATTATACTCAGGTTTCGATTTGAGTCACCCAGCGACTTCAGTTTCTATGACAATTAATGGTCCAGCGCCAATGTTGTTAGGTTTCTTTATGAACGCTGCTATCGATCAAAACTGTGAGAAATACATCAAAGAACACGGTTTAGAAGCAGAGGTTGAGAAAAAGAAAAAAGAATTATACGACGATAAAGGTTTAGAGCGTCCAAGATATAACGGAGAATTACCAGAAGGAAACAATGGTTTAGGATTGTTGCTTTTAGGAGTAACGGGAGACCAAGTGTTACCAGCGGATGTATACCAAGATATCAAAGTGAAAACGTTAGCGCAAGTTCGTGGAACAGTTCAAGCCGATATCTTAAAAGAAGATCAAGCGCAAAATACTTGTATTTTCTCTACGGAGTTTGCTCTTCGTTTGATGGGGGACGTTCAAGAGTATTTCATCAAGCAAAATGTGCGTAACTTCTATTCGGTTTCGATTTCAGGTTATCATATTGCTGAAGCGGGAGCCAATCCAATTACTCAGTTAGCCTTTACATTAGCTAATGGTTTCACTTACGTGGAATATTATTTAAGTAGAGGAATGAACATCAACGACTTCGGTCCTAATTTATCGTTCTTCTTCTCAAACGGAATTGATCCTGAATATGCTGTAATCGGTCGCGTAGCACGTAAAATTTGGGCAAAAGCCATGAAAAACAAATACGGAGCCAACGAAAGAGCACAAATGTTGAAATATCACATTCAAACTTCCGGACGTTCTTTACATGCTCAAGAAATTGACTTCAATGATATTCGTACGACTTTACAAGCGTTATATGCCATTTACGATAACTGTAATTCGTTGCATACCAATGCTTATGATGAGGCGATTACCACTCCAACAGAAGAATCTGTGCGTAGAGCAATGGCAATTCAGTTGATTATCAATAAAGAATTAGGTTTAGCGAAAAACGAAAATCCAATCCAAGGTTCGTTCATTATTGAAGAATTAACCGATTTAGTGGAAGAAGCGGTTTTACAAGAATTTGATAGAATTACCGAAAGAGGCGGAGTTCTCGGTGCAATGGAAACGATGTACCAAAGAAGTAAAATTCAAGAGGAATCGTTGTATTACGAAACTTTGAAACATACTGGAGAATTCCCAATCATTGGTGTAAATACCTTCTTGAGTTCAAAAGGTTCGCCAACAGTGATTCCAGCTGAAGTAATTCGTGCAACAGAAGAGGAGAAGCAATTCCAAATCAAAACATTAGAGAATTTACATCAAGCCAAAGCAAAAGAGGTTGAAAATCAAATTTCAATTATTCAAGAAGCTGCGATTCAAAATCAGAATATTTTTGAAAAATTGATGGATGCTGCGAAGGTGTGTTCTTTAGGACAAATCACCAGTGCATTATTTGAGGTTGGTGGTCAGTATAGAAGAAATATGTAATTTGAATATCTTATAAAAAACCTTTCAGAAATGAAAGATTTTTTTATTTTTGAAGCATGAAACCAACCATTAAAATATTTCCCGAGACAAAATTTATAGGTAAAAATCTTTCATTTACTTATACTGATTATCGTGCTTTTGAGTTATGGAGTAGTTTTATGCCTAGAAGAAATGAAATTCGAAATGCGATTGGCAAAGATTTATTTAACATTCAAATCAACCCTGAAAATTTCGATTTCAACCCACAAACCGAATTTGTAAAATGGGCTGTGGTTCCTGTATCAGATTTTGATTTTCTTCCCGAAGGAATGCAGTCATTAATTGTTGAGGAAGGTTTGTATGCTGTTTTCAATCATATTGGAGATGCTTCAAAAGCAAGAGAAACTTTTGGTTATATTTTTGGATTTTGGCTGCCAAATTCCGAATATGAATTAGATAATCGTCCTCAATTTGAAATTTTAGGAGAAAAATACAAAAATAACGCTCCTGATTCTGAAGAGGAAATTTGGATTCCAATCAAAAAGAGAATTTAATATTCTCCATCCACATAAAACCATTTATTATTTTCGAATTTAAAAGTAGAATGTTCATAGTGGACTTGTGCTTTTAAATTTTCATCCAAATAATAAGCTTTGAAAGTTACTGTGGTTTCAGTTGAAGCTAAAACTTCTAGTTTTAACCATTTGTTGGCTTTACTCCAAGCTAAAATCTCTTTTTTGTTGTGGTAGCGTCTTTTAGAAATATGAGTAGTGTTTGCCAAATAATCAGCGGCACCTGATGCAAAAGCGCTGTAACGAGACCGCATTAATTTTTCTGCTGTTGGAGCATTATCAATTCCTTTAATATAAGGTTCGCAACAGTCTTGAAAAGGAATAGAATTTCCGCAATAACAATTCGGCATAAATTATTGTTTAGATTCATTGAACATTCTAGTAATCTCTTTCAATTTTTCGGCACGAGCATTCTTTTTAGCTTTTTCTTTTGCCTGTTCTTTGTGTAATTTATCGTTATGCGCTTTAATATTTTTTGGATTATTTCTTCCCATTTACAAGCTTTTTTGAAGTTTCAAAGATACGAAAATAAAGTATGATAAATTTTTGGCACAACAATTGGTTATGATTAAATAGGAAATAATTTAAAACTCAAAGATTATGAAGAAAATTACTTTATTGATAGCTTTTATCGGGATGATAACACTTCAAAGTTGTACAGTTAATGAAGTTCGAGATGATTATGATAGTGATACTATAAGTGAAGTTTTTGAATATACTAATGTTGACTTAACTTATGCAAATGGATATTCGGCTTTATTAGCATATCCACACGCCACTTATACATCTGACATGGTTTTGGTTTATCGTTTAGTGGATTATGGTGCTGATGGAGATGTTTGGAAATTATTACCAGAAACCTATTATTTTGATGACGGTACTCTGGATTTTGGATATAGAAATGATTTTACTCGATATGATGCACAAGTAAGTTTATTTGGATATGATTTACCAGGATTACCCAATGGGAATAGATTAGATCAAGTGTTCAGAGTAGTAGTCATTCCGGCTTACGAGAATAACAAATCATCTTCTGGTAAATTTGACTTTGAAGATTATAATTCAGTAAAAGAACATTTTAATTTAGATTCTGCTAAAGTAACTAAGATTGAAATGTAAATAAAACATAAGAGCTATCCAATCCGATAGCTCTTTTTTATGCCAATATTTTATCCAATTTTAAATAACCAATGTGCTTTTCATCTTCTGAAATTACATTGGTTTTTGTTATTTTCAAACGATACTTCGATTTGAATTTATCCAAAAGAATATCTTCAATATTGTGAATATCATCAACATCAACTCCATATTTATCATCAATATGTGATTCGGCTCCTTTGAAACCATAATGTTTATAGAAAGTAGTTTGTTTGGCTTTCTTAATGGCTTCGGCTTTTGTTTTAGCAACTGCTAATACTTTATAATGATATTCTTCAAATTCTCCTTCTTTATATCCGCCTAAGTTTAAAAAAAATAATTGCTCTTCTTGTTCTAATTTTTCCTTATTTGAAACTATTTCAATAGCAAATCCATCAACAGAAGTTACTTTTTGCCAAGCATCGATATGGATTCTTCCTTTAGCTTCAGGCCAAAAATCTTTCATGTATGGAATTAATTCTTTCAAACCATTTCCAATACCAAAAAAGATATCGTGTTGTTCGGTAAAACGACCTTTTGGGGTGCAACCTAGCATTATCATGTATAAATTAGATGTTTTCATAATGTAAAAGTACTAAAAATTTTTTTACCCCTAAAAAATAGGGGTGTATTTATAAAAAAATATAAAAAAATTATATATTTGCATAACTTTTCAAGGGTATAACTTTAAACACACACAACTTATGTCAACATTTCGTTTTCAAGCTTTAAGAAAGGCAACCGACAGAAAACCAGTTCACGTAGAGGAATTGGACAGAAAATCAGCTATTTTTGGTAGTAATGTTTTTGGAGATAAAGCAATGCGACAGTTTTTAACCCCAGAGGCTTACAAAGCCGTTAAAGCTGCTGCTGAAGGAGTAAAAATCGACCGAAAAATTGCCGATTATATTGCATTGGGAATGAAAGAGTGGGCATTATCTAAAGGAGTAACTCATTACACGCACTGGTTCCAACCTTTAACCGGAACCACTGCGGAAAAGCACGATGCTTTCTTTGAAACATTTCCTGATGGAAGTGATCCAGTAGAAAAATTCGGTGGAAGTCAATTGGTACAACAAGAACCGGATGCGTCTTCTTTTCCAAATGGAGGAATTCGTAATACGTTTGAAGCAAGAGGATATACCGCTTGGGATCCAACATCTCCAGCATTTATTTTCGGAACTACTTTATGTATTCCAACGGTTTTCGTATCGTATACTGGAGAAGCATTAGATAACAAAACCCCTTTATTAAGAGCGTTACAAGCAGTAGATTTGGCAGCTATTGAGGTTGCAAAATACTTCGATAAAAACGTAAAAAGAGTAACACCAACTTTAGGTTGGGAACAAGAATATTTCTTGGTGGATAGTGCTTTAGCTGCGTCAAGACCTGATTTGTTAGCAACAGGAAGAACTTTGTTAGGTCACACTGCTGCAAAAGGACAACAATTAGACGACCATTATTTTGGTTCGATTCCTACCAGAGTTTTAACGTATATGCGTGATTTAGAAAACGAATGTATGTTGTTGGGAATTCCGGTTAAAACACGTCATAACGAGGTAGCTCCTAACCAATTTGAGTTAGCACCAATCTTTGAAGAAACGAATTTAGCGGTTGACCACAACTCATTATTAATGGATGTAATGCAAAAAGTGGCTGAACGTCACGATTTTAAGGTATTATTCCACGAAAAGCCATTCAAAGGAGTTAATGGTTCTGGTAAACATAATAACTGGTCATTAGCAACAGATACTGGAATTAACTTATTATCTCCAGGAAAAACGCCAATGAGTAACTTACAATTCTTGACTTTTTTTATAAATACGATTAAAGCGGTTCATGATTATGAAGAATTGTTAAGAGCTTCGATTGCATCAGCAAGCAACGACCACCGTTTAGGAGCTAACGAGGCGCCACCAGCAATTATTTCGGTTTTCATCGGACAACAATTAACTAAAGTGTTGGCTGAGTTAGAAGGTGTTTCTCAAGGGAAATTATCACCAGAAGAAAAGACGGATTTAAAATTAAACGTAGTTGGTAAATTACCAGACGTTTTATTAGACAATACCGATAGAAACAGAACTTCTCCATTTGCTTTTACAGGAAATAAATTTGAGTTCAGAGCAGTTGGTTCTTCTGCAAACTGTGCCGTTTCAATGACGACTTTAAATACAATTGTGGCAAAACAATTAAAAGATTTCAAAATTGAAGTGGATGCTTTAATTGAGAAAAAAGATTTAAAGAAAGACGAAGCGATTTTTAATGTTTTAAGAGAATATATCAAGCAAACGAAAACTATCCTTTTTGAAGGCGATGGTTATAGCGAAGCTTGGGAAAAAGAAGCTAAAAAACGTGGATTAAGCAATCATAAAACAACTCCAAAAGCATTAAAAGCAAAAGTTTCTAAAAAAGCAATTGAGTTGTTTGGAGAAATGGGCGTAATGAATCATGTTGAGGTAGAATCACGTTACGAAATTGAATTAGAAGAATACGTGAAAAAAATCCAAATCGAAGGTCGAGTTTTAGGTGATATCGCTCGTAATCATGTAGTTCCAACGGCTATTCGTTACCAAAATGTGTTAATTGAAAACGTAAAAGGATTAAAAGAAATCTTTGGAAAAGACTTTGAGAAAATTGCAAAAGAGCAAATTTCATTAATCAAAGAAATTTCAGAACACATCGAAGGGATTAATACGAAAGTAGAAAAAATGACAGAAGAACGTAAAAAAGCAAACGCCTTAACTAGCACAGAAAAAATGGCCGACGCTTATTGCGATAAAGTAAAACCATACTTCGAAGAAATTCGTTACCACGCTGACAAATTAGAATTGTTAGTAGACGACGAACTTTGGACACTAACAAAATACAGAGAATTGTTATTTACGAAGTAATTAAAATAGAAATCCCAATCGAAAGATTGGGATTTTTTTATTGTTTCTCAATTCTTAACAACCATCATTCTTACTCAAATCGCGTTCAAAAAGCACCGTATTATTGTGTTCAATATAATTGCTTGATAAAATCAAATAAGGATGATTATTGGAAAAACCAGCGCTTCGGCTTTTGATAATTATTTTGTCGTTAACTTTTAGGCTATTCAATTTCTGAAAATCCTCAGGTATAAATTGCATCATGTAATCTTCGTCATTAATTTTCACAACTAACCATTTTGGACTAGACGGATTTGTAGTTGGAAGTTGAAAAGTTACCGATGTAACCACAGCTTCCATTTCAGCATACGCTTCTATTTCTTTTTTTATTTTGTCATAACTACCTTGTACTTTTTTACCTTCTGGCGAGTTTTTCCAATCATTAAATTTTATACCATCTGGTGAAGCTTCCCATTTTTTTCTTTTCTCTAAATTGGATAACGGTTTTGAAGAAATTTTAGTGTCGATTTCAATTTCACTATTAGCATCTGAGCTATTGGCAAAAGTTGAAAAGCTAAATACAAATCCACTTATCACAACCAATGAAAAGATTAGAACATAAATTGTTTTTTTCATAATTTTCACTTTTTAAATTGATTACACGAATTTACATTCATAATTTTTTGTTAGAACGATTGGGATTGTAAATAAAAATGTAAACTTTGTAAATAATTAATTGACACTATGAATAGTAGACAAAAACTCCTTTTTGGGAAAATTAAATATATAATTGCATTGCTATTACTGGTGTTAATTTCATTGGTTTTCTTTGTTAATAATGCTAACGATTTTGATCTTTCCAGAAGAGAAGTTTTATTGCGTAGAATTGGACATGAAGTACTTTTGCAATCTAGAGATAGTACTTCGAGAGTGCCTCCAATAAAAAAGATAGCTGAAAATGAATACCAAATTAGTTTTGAGAAAGAATTTTCATTTGTAACCGATTCGTTAGTAAATACTACCCAACGTTTATTAGCTAAAGATTATTATGTAACTGATTATGTTGTAAATGTAATTAATTGTGATAATTCGAGTGTTGCTTATGGATATGCTATTTCCAAAAACAAGAAAGAAGATATTTTAGCTTGTGTGGGAAGAAAACAACCTATTGCTTGTTATAAGATAAATATCAAATTTAAACCAAGTGATGTAGTTACAACAAATTATAAATATTATTTAGTAGGATTAGCGTTTTTACTATTTATTGGATTTGTTTTTTGGAAATTAAAACCTAAGAAACAATTGCCTAAAATTGATAATAAGTTGTTTACTTTTGGTTCAGTGGTGTTTGATGTACAAAAGCGTCAACTAGAAATTAATAGCGAAACAATAGATCTAACAGCAACCGAAACACGTTTATTGCTCATTTTTGCCTCATCGCCAAACGAAACAATAGAAAGAAGTCGACTCCAAAAAGAAATTTGGGAAGACGAAGGCGTTATTGTAGGACGCAGTTTAGACATGTTCATCTCAAAACTCAGAAAAAAACTAGAACTTGATCCTAATATTAATATTGTAGTGGTTCGCGGAAAAGGGTATAAGCTTGAGATTAGAGAATAAAAATATTGCGTTTTTAGAAAAAGAAATCCCAATCGAAAGATTGGGATTTTTTGTTGTACTAACTAGGATAATTTACCCCTAAATTATCAAATTTTAGTACTTTGTTTTTTGCAATCAATTTTTCATCGTTGCAAAGATTGTTAGTGACATACTTTAACCCCTTAAATTACCACTAACATTTCAAAACTTAAGTAAGGAATGCAGTTTTGAAAGCATTTAAATTTAGATAGGTCAAAATTAAGAGGTTTTATTGGAATGCTTGCTGTAGTTTTTCTGCATATTTTTACTAAAATGCATTTTTTTTCTACTTTTTTTGTAAAAAAAAGTCTAGCAAAAGCTAGACGTTAAAAATTTAAAAGTAATATTATTAAATTTTACTAATTGCGGTTTCATATTTAGCATTTACTACATTCCAATCAATTACGTTGAAAATAGAGGTTAAATATTCATTACGTTTGTTTTGATAGTGTAAGTAGTAAGCGTGTTCCCAAACATCAATGGCTAAAATAGGAGTACCTCTAACTTCAGCGTTTGGCATTAGTGGATTATCTTGATTAGCGGTGCTAGTCACGGCTAATTTCCCATCACGAGTAACTACTAGCCATGCCCATCCACTTCCAAATTGTCCTGATGCAGCATCGGTAAGTTGTTTTTGTAAATTGTCAAACGAACCCATTTCGGCAGTAATAGCTTCTGCTAAAGCGCCTTTTGGAGTGCCACCACCTTTTGGATTTAATATTTCGAAAAACAAATTGTGGTTGTAGTAGCCACCAGCATTATTTCGGATTTCTTTATTGTTTACGTCTAAGTTTTTTAGAATATCTTCAACGGTTTTTAGTTCTAAATCGGTTCCAATTACGGCTTTGTTTAGTTTGTTTGCGTAACCTAAATGATGTTTTGAATAGTGGATTTCCATAGTACGACCATCAATATGAGGTTCTAATTCATCATAAGTATATTTTAATCCTCGCATTTGGAAAATACCGCCTTCAGTAACTTTAACATCTGCAGGGTTTCCTAGAGCCGAAATTTTAGTTTCTACTTCAGGATCTGGAATTTTTACTTCAACGAGATCGTTTTCTTTTTTACAACTTGTTATCATTAGCGATACACAAGCTATCCACAACAAAGACTTTTTCATGATAGTAGTTATTTATAGATTTCGTTCTTTTAATAATTCGTTTATAATTCGAATATATTCGCTTTTAGCTTCCGTAACAGTTAAATGTTTTACTTGCATCCAAGCGTTAAGTTTGAAAGCATTTATGATATCTTGTGGGTTTTGAAATAATAGTGAGTTGGTCGTTTCGGAAGTAGCTTGTTTGTACAAACCATACAATATCAATTGCACATCGTGAGGCACTGATTCTTGTGGAATCAATTGCGCATTAGCAAATGCTTCATCAAATAATGTATTTAAATCCTTTTCGCTCATTATCTATGCCTTTTTACTAATAATAGTTTTATTTCCGATAGCTTTATCACCTAATTTTACGTTAATTTCTGTTCCTAATGGTAAATAAATATCTACTCTTGAACCAAATTTAATGAATCCAGCATCTTTGCCTTGAACAACTCGCATGCCTTCTTGAGCATAATTTACAATTCGTCTTGCTAAAGCACCTGCAATTTGACGATATAATATTTCGCCATATATTCTGTTATTAATAACAACAGTAGTTCTTTCATTTTCTTCACTTGCTTTTGGATGCCAAGCTACTAAGTATTTTCCAGGGTGATATTTGCTGTATTTTACAATTCCGTTTACGCAATAACGCGTAACGTGAACGTTGATAGGCGACATGAAGATAGAAACCATCAAACGTTTATCTTTGAAATATTCAGGTTCAAAAACTTCTTCAATTACCACCACTTTTCCATCAACAGGAGCTAAAATATGATTGTCACTATTGTCTGCAACACGAGTTGGGTTTCTGAAAAACTGTAAAACCAAAATTAAAATTACCAAAGCAAACAAATATAAAGCAGTTCGTAACCAATTTATTGAAACAAATGCATCAGTTAAGAAAATAATCCCAACAACTAATAGTAGGGTAATTAGAATGATTTTAGCGCCTTCTTTATGAAACATAGTATAAAATTAAATAAAATAAATTAATAAAAGGAATTACAAATATAATACTATCTAGTCGATCTAGTATACCTCCGTGACCAGGCATTATATTTCCGGTGTCTTTTATGCCAGCAACTCGTTTTAATTTTGATTCGATTAAATCACCTAATGTGCTGAAAATACTAACAATTGCAGCAATAACAATCCAAATGTAAAGTGCGGATGCCATGATGTAATAATTAGCTAGCAAAGCTCCAACGATTACAGTAAATACTAATCCACCTACAAAACCTTCAATTGTTTTTTTAGGAGAAACACTTGGGAAAAGTTTGTTTTTACCTATGTTTTTTCCAACTAAGTATGCGAATGTGTCGTTTGTCCAAATTAAAACGATGATAGAAATTAAAATTTTAGGATTGTAGCCTTTAATTCCCATTGCAACATAATTTGCTAATATAAAAGGAAGAATTACATAGCCAAACAAAAGAAAATATCTCGTGTAAATTTTAAAATTAGACTTGTTCGCATTGAATAAATAAAGTAATAATTTGATAGAAGTTACAATAGAAATAGCAGTTAAAGCAGTATTTAAATAGATATCTGAATTTTTATTCCAAAAGATGAAGTAGGAACTAGCTGCAATGGGAATACTTAAGTAAAAGTTTAATCCACACATTTTACAAAATTCGTAAACTCCAATCACTAAAAAGGCACCAAAAAGAATTGCTAAACCCTCTCTAGAATAAGAAATGCAGCCTAAAAGTAATACAACATAAACGGCTCCAGATAATGCTCTTTTTAGCGTTTCGTTCATTATTATAAATCTTCTAAAAGAAGTAAGTAAAGATTTTTGTGACAACTACCATAGTGTAAAAAATCTTGTTCTTTTACTTCTTCAAAGTATTTTATGGTTGTAATATTTGAGGGATAATTTTTTTCGTGTGTGCTTTTTATTCTTCTCAAACCATCACTTTTACTATTCACAATTTGGCTAGTGGTAGCAAAAACAATCATGTTTGTAGGCAGTTCATTCGGTTTGAAATGCTTTAATTGATAGGATGAGAATAAAATTGAACCTTCATCAGCAATTAAATTTTCACATGAAGAAAGAAAAAATAAGGGATTAGTAGAATCGTTGTATGTTAATTTATTGTCGTCAAGTAAGTAAAGTAATCGATTGTCAAAACATTGAGCATTACACTCAAACCAATCATTCTCTGCTAATATGTTTTCAAAATTCTCGGCAATTTCATTTAAATTTTCACAATAAATAAATTTACCTCCATTTCCTTTGAAATTGAAAGTAAATTGTTCATCGATTGGTAAAGAAGAATCAGGAGTGTAAGGACTCTTGATTTCTTGTTTTTTGTCATTGCCTTCCTCTTCCGATGGTGTGCCAAAAAATTTTCTAAAAAGACTCATGTATCTTTAGCAGGTTTAAACTGTGAAAATCAAAGATAAAAAAAATCTTAGTTCTAAACCTAAAGAACTAAGATTTTTATTAATATTATTTTGTTGATAAGTTACTTATTCTGAAACAGTATTATCTATTGAAATTTCAGGAGTTATATTGGATTCTTTATCAAAAGGTCTTTTTCCGAATATATTTTCTAAATCATCTTTAAAAATTACCTCTTTTTCAATAAGAATATCAGCTAATTGGACTAATTTTTCTTTATTGGTTTCTAAAAGATGAATCGCTCTGTTATACTGTTCTTCAATCAATTTCGAAATTTCAGTATCGATAACTTTTGCTGTTTCTTCAGAATATGGTTTCGAAAAATTATAGTCAGATTGTCCTGTTGAATCGTAATAGGTGATGTTTCCAAGCTTATCATTCAATCCATAAATCGTTACCATTGCTCTTGCTTGACGTGTAACTTTCTCTAAATCGCTTAAAGCTCCGGTTGAAATTTTATTAAAAATTACTTTCTCAGCAGCACGGCCACCCATAGTAGCACACATTTCGTCTAACATTTGTTCTGGGCGTACAATCAGTCTTTCTTCAGGTAAATACCAAGCAGCACCTAAACTTTGTCCACGAGGAACAATTGTTACTTTTACTAATGGTGCAGCGTGTTCTAACATCCAACTTACAGTTGCGTGACCTGCTTCGTGAATTGCGATAGCGCGTTTTTCATCAGGAGTTACTATTTTGTTTTTCTTTTCTAAACCTCCTACAATTCTATCTACAGCATCTAAGAAGTCTTGTTTGTCTACCGCTTTTTTGTCTTTACGAGCTGCAATTAATGCTGCTTCGTTACAAACATTCGCAATATCAGCACCTGAGAATCCTGGAGTTTGTTTTGCTAAAAATTCGGTATCTAATTCCTCTGATTTTTTCAAAGGTTTTAAATGTACTTCAAAAATTTCTTTACGTTCTCTAATGTCTGGTAAATCCACGTAGATTTGTCTGTCAAAACGACCGGCACGTAATAATGCTTTGTCTAAAACATCGGCACGGTTGGTGGCAGCTAAAACAATTACGTTTGAATTGGTTCCAAAACCATCCATTTCTGTTAATAACTGATTTAAAGTGTTTTCTCTTTCATCATTAGCTCCTGTCATGTTGTTTTTTCCACGTGCTCTACCTACAGCGTCAATTTCGTCAATGAAAATGATAGAAGGCGATTTTTCTTTCGCTTGTTTGAATAAATCTCTAACACGAGAAGCTCCAACTCCTACAAACATCTCCACAAAATCAGAACCTGACAACGAGAAGAAAGGTACTTTAGCTTCACCAGCAACGGCTTTAGCTAACAAGGTTTTTCCTGTTCCTGGAGGACCAACTAGTAAAGCTCCTTTTGGAATTTTTCCTCCAATAGAAGTATATTTTTCAGGATTTTTTAAGAATTCAACAATTTCTTGAATTTCTTCTTTTGCTCCTTCTAATCCAGCAACGTTTTCAAATGTTACTCTTGTATCATTTTTTTCGTCAAATAATTTAGCTTTTGATTTTCCAATACTAAAGATTTGACCTCCGCCACCGCCAGATCCACCTGACATTCTTCGCATCATGAAAATCCATATCGCAACCAAAATAAGAATTGGTAAAAGCATTGAAATAAGCTCACCCCACATACTTTCAGGCTCCTTTTCATACTCTACAAGTTTTCCTTCGTTTGAAGCTTTTTGTAAGTTTTCTTGAAATGTTTTTAAATCCCCAATTTCAAAGAAATAATGAGGTCCTTTCGTATTTAATTTACCAAGAACATCATTTTTAACTTTGTCATGTGTTTTGTCTGTTAAAGCTGTTTTTTTTAAAAAAACGGTAGCTTTTGTATTAGTAAAAACAACCTTTTCAACCTGATTTTTATCTAAAAATTGGTAAAATTTTGATAAAGTAGTAGGTGCAGGATTACTTAAATCTAATCCTTGTGTAAACAAACTTATAGTAAAAAAAATTATCAAGACAAGTACAATACTCATCCACGGACTAAACTTAAAGCCAGAATTATTATTTTGTGCCATAAAATTTTTAGTAATTAGTGTCTATAGTTGTAATTTTTGCATCACCCCATAAACTTTCAATATTGTAGTATTCTCTAATGTGTTTTTGAAAAACATGAACAACGATACTTACATAATCCATAAGTACCCATTCGCCATTTTGTTCTCCTTCAACATGCCATGGTTTTTCTTTTAATTCTTTTGAAACCACTTTTTGAATAGAGCCAATGATGGCATTAACTTGTGTATTTGAATTACCGTTACAGATTACGAAATAATCACAAACCGTGTTTTCTATTTCCCTTAAATCAAGAATATTAATATCATTTCCCTTTACGTCTTCAATTCCTTTGATGATAAGTGCTAATAAATCATCATTATTCGTATTTTTTTTCGTCATGTAATATTTATCATTTTATGCAAAGGTATCATTTTTTGTGATTATTTTTGAACCTTAACATAAGATTAAATTTTTGTTATTTAAATATGAGAATAATCAAACTCGATGCCATAGATTCAACCAACCATTTTTTAAAAGCGCTTTCGGTTCAAGAAAGTTGTGAAAATTTCACTGTTGTTAGTACAGAATCACAAACGGAAGGAAAGGGTCAAAGAGGTTCGGATTGGGCTTCTGAAGTTGGTAAAAACCTTACTTTTAGCGTTTTATACAATCAAAATATTGAAGGGATTACGAGTTTATTTACTCTAAACATTTTGGTAGCAATTAGTGTTGTTGATGTTTTAAAATCTGTTAGCAATCTTAATTTTGTCATTAAATGGCCGAACGACATTTTGGCAGAGAATAAAAAAATAGGTGGCATTTTAATCGAAAATACTTTTAAAAATTCAAAAGAAGTCCAATCCATAATTGGTATTGGTTTGAATGTGAATCAATCTCAATTTGAGAATTTGCCTCAAGCATCTTCATTGTACCAGTTAGAAAATAAAATTTTTGATAGAGAAACATTGCTGATTTCAATTGTGAATCGGTTGGAATTCAATTTAAATCAGATAAAAGTTTTAGGAGAAACTCATTTTTGGAATGCCTATCATCAAATTTTGTTTAAGAAAGATGTAGTTTCTACGTTTGAGTCAGTTGCAGGAAATCGCTTTGTTGGTAAAATTCAAGAAGTTACTCAAGAAGGCAAATTAGCAGTGTTGTTGGAAGATGATACTATCCGATTTTTTGATGTCAAAGAAATTAAAATGCTTTACTAAATTAAATACCGCTTAAAATCCTCAAACCTTTGTTAAACTTCGCTAAAAAGTTTTTGTTTTTAAGTACATTTGCGACAATTTATTATAAATGATTCCTTAAACTCATGGAGAAAAAAATACTTTCCTTGTTATCTTCCACTCGCTTAATGGCTTTTTTGTTTATACTTTTTGCCCTTGCCATGGCAGCCGGAACTTTTATCGAAGATGCCTACAATACTGATACTGCTCGAGTTATTGTTTACAATGCCGTTTGGTTTGAAGTAATTATGGTGTTTTTTGTTATCAATTTTTTAGGTAACATCAAGCGTTATCAATTACACAAAAAAGAAAATTGGGCGACTTTAATTTTGCACCTTTCTTTTATTCTAATTATCGTTGGAGCTTTTGTTACTCGTTATATCAGTTATGAAGGAATGATGCCAATCAGAGAAGGCGAATCGGCCAATATGATTTATTCCGATAAACCTTATCTAACGGTTTTGGTTGATGGAAATCACGAAGGACAAATGCGTCGTAAAACTTTTGATAAAGGATTGTATTTGGCGCCAGAAGTTAAAGACGACGCTTTTTTGAATGCTTTTGCAAGTAACGATTTCTCAATGAGTGGTGAATTCAGTGGAATTCCATTTGAAGTGGAACATCAAGAATTTGTTATGAACGCCACCGAAACGGTTCTAGCTTCTGAAACTGGTCAATTGATGATTAAAATGGTTGAGTCGAGTGGAGGAACACGTCATGAACATTACTTAAAAGAAGGTGAAGTTCAAAACTTACACAACGTGCTTTTTGCTTTCAATAAATATACAGAAGGTGCAATTAACATTACTAAAATTGCTGAAGCCTACACGATTCAAACACCTTTTGAAGGAGATTTTATGCGAATGGCAGATAAATTACAAGGTAAAGTGGTAAAAGATTCTGTGCAACCTTTAATGTTACGTTCGTTGTATAATATTGGTGGAGCGCAATTTGTATTTCCAGAACCAGCTATCAAAGGAGAATTGACTTTCAAGTCGAATAACGATTTCAAAGACAAACAAACAGATGACGCTTTGAAAGTAAAAATCAAAACACAAGGAAAAGAAGAAATTCTAACATTAGTTGGTTCAAGAGGAAAGCAAGGAGTTCCACAAACGGTTAAGATTGGTGATTTAGAATTTACACTTTTCTTCGGAAGTAAAATTTATAACACACCATTTACTGTGAAACTAGACGATTTTATTGCAGATAAATATCCAGGAACTGAAAATAGTTATTCGGCATACAAAAGTAAGGTTGAAATTGCGGATAAAGAATCTGGAAAAACATTTAAAGACAGTATTTTCATGAATCATATTTTAGATTATGGAGGATTTAGATTCTTCCAAGCCGGATTTGATCCAGACGAAAAAGGAACACAATTATCTGTAAGTCACGATTTCTGGGGAACTTGGATTACTTACATTGGTTATTTCTTGTTGTATTTTGGTTTGATGGCGATATTATTTACGAAAAATAGTCGTTTTTCAAGTTTGAAAGAGAAATTAGAAAAAGTAAAAGCTAAAAAAGCAGGTTTATTGAGCGTGTTTTTGATTTTATTTTCTTCATTAACTTTTGCACAACAACACAATCACCAACCTAGTAAAGAAGAAATTCTGAAGTTGTTAAAGAAATACGAAGTTTCAGCTGAACATGCGAATGAATTTGGAAAAATCGTAATTCAAGATGGTGGTCGTATGAAACCTATCAATACGTTTTCATCGGAATTACTTCGTAAAGTATCTAAAAGTGATACGTATGAAGGCATGAATTCCGATCAAGCGTTTTTATCGATGACGCAATATCCTCAGTATTGGTATTCGTTGCCAATCATCTATTTAAAAAGAGGAAATGACAGTATTCGTAAATTAATTGGAGTTGAAAAAGAAGCAAAATATGCGCCTTTAGTAGCCTTTTTCGATGAAACTGGGAGCTATAAATTAGCTAAAGTTTTAGAAACGGCTTATAAAGAACCAGTGCCGAATCAATTTCAAAAAGATTTCATTGAAGCCGATAAGAAAGTAAACCTTTTATATTCCGCTTTAAGCGGACAAATATTGAAAGTGTTCCCAGTTCCAGGCGATAAATCGAATAAATGGGTTTCGTTTTTAGAAATCAACCAACCAACAGGAACTGCTTTGGATTCCATTAAAAATGTAATGCCATTTTATTTGAATGCCTTAGATAAAGCATCTCAAAGTAAAAATTACGAACTACCAAATAGCCTTTTAAAAGGACTAACCGAATACCAAAAGAAATACGGAAAAGCCGTAATGCTTTCGGAAAGTAAAATCAATTCTGAAATTACGTATAATAAATATGATATTTTCAAGAGATTATATTATATGTATATGCTAGCTGGTGTTTTAATGTTAGCTTTCTGTATTGTTCAAATTTTCAAAAATTCCAAAGCCATCCGAACGACTATCAATGTTTTTCATGGATTAATAGGATTGTTTTTCATTTTGCATTTAGCAGGTTTAATTGTAAGATGGTACATTTCAGGTCACGCGCCTTGGAGTGATGCGTATGAAAGTATGATTTATGTGGGTTGGGCAACGATGTTCTTTGGATTAGCTTTCGGGAAAGATTCGAAACTTACGGTAGCTTCAACTGCTTTTGTAACTTCAATGATTTTGATGATTGCACATTGGAACTGGATGGATCCTTCGATCGGAAACTTACAACCGGTTTTAAATTCGTATTGGTTAATGATTCACGTTGCAGTAATCGTAGCGAGTTACGGACCATTTACTTTAGCGATGGTTTTAGGTTTAGTTTCGTTATTCTTGATGATTTTCACAAACGAAAAGAACAAAGAAAGAATGAAATTAAGCATCGACGAAATTACGTATATCAATGAAATGGCATTAACTGTAGGTTTAGTCATGTTAACCATAGGAAACTTCCTTGGCGGACAATGGGCTAACGAAAGTTGGGGACGTTATTGGGGTTGGGACCCAAAAGAAACTTGGGCTTTAATCAGTATTATGGTGTATGCATTTGTAATTCACGCGCGTTTTGTACCAGCATTGAGAGGAAGATGGATTTATAACGTAATGAGCGTTTTAGCTTTCGCTTCAATTTTAATGACGTATTTTGGAGTAAACTTCCACTTGAGTGGTTTACACAGTTATGCTTCTGGAGAAAAACAAAATGTTACGTATTACTTTGTGATTTTAGCAATTGTCTTATTAATATCGGCAATAGCTTACTTTCCGTATAAGAAATATTATAAAAAATAAGAATTTGGTCGCTAATAAGCGGCCATTTTTTTTAAGAAATGTTTATCAAAAATTGCGTTTTAATATCCTAACTTTGAAATAAAAAAAAAGATGAAGAAATTAGTAACCTTGTTTTCAGTAGCAGCATTGATTTTTAGTTGTCAAAATCAGGCACAAAAAAAGCAAACAGCTACTCCAACAGCAACCACAACACCTATGGCAAAAGAAACGATTTATCAATTTAAAGTAGAAGATTTAAGTGGCGATACTTTTGATTTTTCAACCTTAAAAGGAAAGAAAATCTTAGTAGTTAATACCGCTTCGGAATGTGGTTTAACACCGCAATACGAACAATTACAAGCCATTTACGAGAAATACAAAGACAAAAACTTCGTAATTGTAGGTTTTCCAGCCAATAATTTTGGAGCGCAAGAGCCAGGAACCAACCAACAAATCGCTACTTTCTGCCAACAAAATTATGGTGTTTCGTTTCCAATGATGGCTAAAATTTCGGTAAAAGGTGGCGATATGCATCCTGTGTATCAATTCCTAACACAGAAAGCTAAAAATGGATTACAGGACAGTGAAGTAGAATGGAACTTCCAAAAATACTTAATTAATGAAAACGGTGAATTAGCAAAAGTAGTGTCACCAAGAACATTACCTACAGATGCTGAAATCGTAAATTGGATTGAAGGGAAATAGTTAGTAATTAGCGTTCAATATATAGTGTTCAGTTTATTCTTTTTTAGAATACTGAACACTTTTTTTATAATATCTTCTGAACAAAAACAGAATGCAACCATCGGTTAAATTTAAAGCCTGATTCTTTAATAAAACCAACTTCTTCAAAGCCAAATTTCTTATGAAAATCGATACTGTTTGTGTTTTCAGAATCGATAACGCCAATCATCGTGTGAAGGTTTTGTTGTTTGGCTTTTTCAATTAATTCGGTCAATAATAATTTCCCGATACCTTTTCCAATAACATTCTTATTCGCATAAACGGAATGTTCTACTGTGAATTTATACGCTTCTCTGAAACGAAATTCACTATAATAACCGAAGCCTATGACTTCATTATTCATTTCGGCAACAATCACGGGAAAACCTTTCTGAAGTTTTTCTTCAAAAATAGCTTCTTGTGTAGTTAAAGTTCGAATGTTATAATCGTACAAAGCAGTCGAATTCAAAATAGCATCGTTAATGATGTCTAAAATGGCTGGGCAATCTTGATTTTGATAGTCTCTAATTTTTATCTCCATTTCGCAAAGAAATTATATAGTAAAAGTACTAAAAACCTTTTCAACTTCGTAACTTTGTAGTTCAGTTATTTTTTTAAAATGATGTATCCAAAAATTCCTTTAGCGAAAAGCATTATAGAGATTTGCCAACAAAAAGGTATCCAACATATCGTAATTTCACCAGGTTCACGCAATGCTCCATTGACGATTGGATTTACAAATAATCCATATTTCAAATGTTACAGTATTGCTGATGAACGTTGTGCTGCATTTTTTGCTTTGGGAATTGCCCAACAAATTCAAAAACCCGTTGTTGTGGTTTGTACTTCGGGTTCGGCTTTACTGAATTATTATCCTGCAATAGCTGAGGCTTTTTACAGCCAAATTCCGTTGATAGTTATTTCAGCCGATAGACCACAAAACAAAATTGATATTGGTGACGGACAAACCATTCGTCAGGAAAATGTTTTTGCGAATCATAGTTTATACAATGCCAATTTAAGAGAAGCTATTTCAGTTGAAAATGACAATCTTATTCAAATGGCTTTGCATGTTGCGGTTACCCAAAAAGGACCAGTTCACATCAACGCACCTTTTGAAGAACCTTTGTACGAAACCGTCTCTGAATTGCAAGTACAACCAGAAATTATAGATTTTAATACCAAAATAAAGTCTTTTTCATTAGGAAATTCAACTATAGAAACTTGGGACAAAGCCACTAAGAAATTGATTTTAGTAGGAGAGTTGTTTCCAAATTCAGTAGAGCAAAAATATTTGGATGTTTTAGCGAATGATCCAAGTGTTGTGGTGTTAACCGAAAAAACATCTAATTTACATCACCTAACATTCATTGATCAGATTGATACTTTGATTACACCTTTCACGGATGAAGATTTTAAATATTTTCAACCTGAAATTCTTTTGACTTTTGGTGGAATGGTAGTTTCGAAACGTATTAAAGCGTTTTTACGAAAGTACAAACCAGCACATCATTGGCATGTGGATGAGTTAAGAGCTTATGATACTTTTGGAGCGCTTACCAATCATTTTGAAACTAAAATTAATATTTTTTTGAGTAAGTTATTGATGGAGAATACTATTCAAAGTTCTTATAAATCAAGTATTGCTTCAATTTGGAAAGATAGAGTAGCGAAACATAAAGAATATACTGCAAAAATTCCGTTTTCAGATTTTAAAGTGTTCGATTTTATTTGTCAAAATCTGCCAAAGAATATTCAGTTGCAAGTTAGTAATAGTTCGGCCATACGTTATTTGCAATTGTTTGATTTAGAAAAAAGCATACAAGTATTTTGTAATCGTGGTACGAGTGGAATTGATGGTAGTACTTCAACAGCTATTGGAGCTGCATCTGCGACAAATTTACCAACGATTTTGATTACAGGCGATATTAGTTTTTTATACGACAGTAATGCTTTATGGAACAATTACATTCCCAAAAACTTCAAGATTATTTTGTTGAACAACAGTGGTGGTGGTATTTTTAGAATTCTACCTGGTCATCAAGAAACGGAAACGTTCAATACGTATTTTGAAACGTCTCATCAATTAAATGCTTCTCATTTAGCCAAAATGTATAATTTAGAGTATTTTGAAGCGAATGATCAACTTTCATTAGAAGAACAATGTAAAGTATTCTTATACCAAAATGAAAAACCAAGTATTCTAGAAATTTTTACACCTGAAAAAGAGAATGATGGGATTTTGTTGGGTTTTTTTAGAAGTTTGAAATAGTATTTGGGTTTATTCTATTCCTTTTTATTTGAATTAAAATCAATCATCCATTCGATACCGTATTTGTCTCTAAACATCCCAAAATAAGACCCCCAAGGACTATCACTCATTGGATATTCGACAGTGCCACCAGCTGAAAGTCCGTTGAATAAATGGTCTGCTTCTTCTTTATTTACTGCACTAACGGAAATCTTGGAACGATTTTCATTTTCATTTACGCGTCCCATACTTTCAGGTACATCATTTCCCATTAAAACGTTGTTGCCTATTGGCAATGCAATGTGCATGATTTTGTTGGCTTCGTTTTCTGAAACAGGAAATTCTTCACTTGTCAAATCTTTGAAACGCATAATTTGAGCAAACTCGCCACCAAATACCGATTGATAAAAACGAAACGCTTCTTCAGCATTCCCATTAAAATTAATATGTGGATTGATTTGTGCCATGTATTTTCTTTAAAGAAATAATATAGTTACTTTTTATTCTTCCCAGAGTTAAACTTAAAACGTTCTACAGGACTTTCTGGTTTTTGTTTTTTAGTGGAAGGTTTACCCTGTCCAAAAGGTTTTTTATCGGTTGCCGTTTTAGGTTTGAACGGCTTTTTGGTTTCTGGTTTTTTGTCTTCTCTTGGTATAGCGGTTTTGTTTTTAGCTATTTGGTCCAAAACTTCTCTTGGATTTTTGGGTTCTTCTTTTGTACCGCGTAAGTAAATGACTAATCCGTTAAGGAAATTGCGTAATAATTGATCGCCACATTCCATGTAATTCGGATGGTCTTCACTTCTAAATATATTACCTAGCTCACCTTTAGAGACTCTGAAATTCACTAAGTTTAATATCTCAATAATTTGGTCATCGCGTAATTGTAAGGCTACACGTAATTTTTTAAAAACATCGTTGTTATTCATTTTTTGTAAAATATTAGGTCAAAGATATCTATTTAAATTAAGAATTCTTATTTTTACCTGAAAAGAAATATTTTATGGATACTCATCAAGAAAAAATTAGTTTATTACAAGAAATGATTGCATTTGCTTTAATTGATGGCGAATTGCATGATCGCGAGTATGATTTTTTGGAAATGGTAGCCATGGAATTGGAAATCGAAAAAGCTGTTTTTCATCAATTATTCCAAAATAGAGGAGCTGTTACGGTTATAAAAGATGAGTTTAACAGAATTTGTCAGTTTTATCGTTTGGCCTTATTGATGCACGTTGACGGTGTATTACACGAAACGGAGCAAATTAAAATCAATGAAATCGGTATTAACATGGGATTGAATCCGTATGCCATGAAACGCATTTTGCATTTAATGAAAAACTCCCCAAACCGAATGGTTGAGGGAGAGGTTTTATTGTCGGTCTTTTCAGAGCAACATAATTAATTTCCAAACTCGTTTTCGTTGGCTTTGATATAATCCACTATTAAAGCAACAATATCTTCACCTTCTTCGCTAAAGAATTCTTCTTCTAAATCTTCCCAGGCACCAATTAAAGTTTCGTCTGCTTTTTTAATGAAGTTTCGTCTGATTTCAACATCTGGAGAATAGGCCTTAGGAGGAAATAAACTCCATGCTTTAGCAATTAATTCCGCAGTTTTGACCGCTTTGATTTCTTTATAAGCAACAATTATGTCTTCAACAAAATCTCCAGCTTCTGAAGTAAAGAAAAACGAAAATCCGCCTTCTCCCATAGCGCCTTCAAAAATATCTACGTAAACAAATACTTTTTCGCCATCGGTTAATGCTGAAAAATCATCTGTTTCTTCTTTCTTTTCCCAAATAATCTCACCAATTGCTTCGATGATTTTGATTTCGTCTTCTAGTTTTAGAATGTTTGCAATGTTGCTCATGTGTATTTTGTTTTATTTAATTTTCTCTTGTAACGACTGAATTTCATCTCTGAATTTTGCAGCTTGCATGAAATCCAATTCTTTTGCCGCTTTCTCCATCATTTTTCTTAAGTCGCGAATTTTCTTTTCTATTTCGGGTTTTGATAAGTATAAACTTTCTGGTTCGGCTGCTTTTAGTGCTTCTTTTTCAAAATATCCAGTTGAAACAGAATTTCCACTCAAAGCATTTGCTAAACTTTTATTCAACGCTTTAGGTTGGAGATTATTATCGGTGTTGTAACGAATTTGTTTTTCTCTTCTGTAATTGGTTTCATCAATTGTTTTTTGCATCGAAGCGGTGATTTTATCCGCATACATAATCGCTTTTCCATTTACATTACGCGCAGCACGACCTACTGTTTGCGTTAACGAGCGGTGACTTCTCAAAAATCCTTCTTTGTCGGCATCTAAAATGGCAACCAACGAAACTTCAGGTAAATCCAAACCTTCACGAAGTAAATTCACACCAATTAATACATCAAAAATTCCTTTTCGCAAATCTTGCATGATTTCCACACGTTCTAAAGTATCTACATCAGAGTGAATATAACGACAACGAATGGCAACTTTTGTTAGATATTTCGATAATTCTTCCGCCATTCTTTTGGTTAACGTTGTAACTAGAACCCGTTCATCTGCTTCACAACGCAATTGAATTTCTTCAATTAAATCGTCAATTTGATTCGCGCTTGGTCGAATTTCAATTATTGGATCTAGTAATCCTGTTGGACGAATGACTTGTTCCACATAAACACCTTCCGTTTTTTGTAATTCGTAATCTGCAGGAGTTGCCGAAACATAAACGACTTGGTTTTGCAACGCTTCAAATTCTTCAAACTTCAACGGACGATTGTCCATAGCTGCAGGTAATCGGAAACCATATTCTACTAAATTTTCTTTACGACTTCTATCGCCTCCATACATGGCATGTACTTGGGAAATCGTAACGTGACTTTCATCGACTACCATCAAATAATCATCTGGAAAATAATCTAACAAGCAGAAAGGTCTAGTTCCAGGTTCTCTTCCGTCTAGATAACGAGAATAATTTTCAATTCCGGAACAATAACCGAGCTCGCGAATCATCTCTAAATCGAAATTGGTGCGTTCTTCTAATCGTTTGGCTTCTAAATGTTTGCCAATTTCTTTGAAATAATCCACTTGTTTTACCAAATCTTGTTGGATAGCCCAAATCGCATTTTGTAATACATCAGGCGAAGTCACAAACATATTGGCTGGATAAATCGTTAGTTTTTCATAACGCTCTATCACTTGAGCTGTTTTAGCATCAAAAGCTTCAATTTCTTCAATTTCATCTCCAAAAAAGTGAATTCGGAACGGTTCATCTCCATAACTAGGAAAAATTTCTACAATATCTCCTTTGATTCGGAAATTTCCAGGTGCAAAATCCGCTTCTGTTCTCGAATATAAACTTTGTACGAGTTGATGTAATAATTTGGTACGCGAAATCTGTTGATTAACTTCTAGATTAATCACATTTTTCTGAAACTCAATAGGATTTCCAATACCATACAAACAAGAAACAGACGAAATCACAATAATATCTCTACGACCCGAAAGCAGGGCAGATGTAGTACTTAATCGCAATTTTTCTAACTCATCATTAATCGATAAATCTTTTTCAATGTAAGTTCCTGTTACGGGGATAAAAGCTTCGGGTTGATAATAGTCGTAATACGAAACAAAATACTGTACAGAATTGTTCGGAAAAAACTGCTTGAATTCCGAGTATAATTGAGCAGCCAAGGTTTTGTTATGGGCTAAAACTAGTGTAGGTTTTTGTACTTCTTGCACCACATTAGCAATCGTAAAAGTTTTTCCAGAACCTGTAACTCCTAATAACGTTTGGTATTTTTCACCATTAAAAATGCCCTTTGAGAGTTTTTCAATGGCTTGCGGTTGGTCACCAGTAGGTTTATAATCGGAAACGACTTGGAATTTCATTAAAGTACAAAGTGTAAAATATAAGTTACAAAGTTACGAAGTTAATCCCAACATTCCATCAACAATAAATTGCCATCGGTGTGTTCAATAGAAACGATTCCATCTTCTGTAACATGATTGCTACTTCCTGTTCGATATCCTATTGTTAATTCATCATTATTTAGAGGATAAAATAAGTTTTTGGTAGTAATACCCGATGCTGTTCCAATTGGAATTAAAGAAAGTGTTGTATTCGCAGTATACCATTTTTCATATTTATTGGGTAGCAAAAATACTTTTGAATGATCATCGAGCACTACAATTTTCAATTGGTTGCGATAAGCTACTATATTGGTTATGTTGGTAATGGTATGATCGGCGCGTTTTCCGGTTGCCCAAATTACGTTTACCGCTTTATGACCTTTTTCAATAAGATAATCAAAAGCTTTTTCTAAATCTGTTTTATCTTGATTTGGCGTATGAACAATTTCTAGTGGATATTGTTTTTGTAGGTAATATTCTGGATTAAAACCTCTATCAAAATCGCCTAAAAGTACATCAACTTTGATACCAAGTTCTAAAACGCGCTCAATAGCAGAATCTAAAACAATTACAAGTGGAGACCATTCCAATAATTGCCCAATAAGCTCTTCGCTACATGCAGCGCCATTGGCAATAATTAATGCTGGTTCTTGATCGTCTCTAACAATGTGATGTGATGACATTTTTTAAGTTCAATTTTTAGATTACGAATGTAACGATAATTACTGTACAGTGTAACTTATTGTATCGGTTTCAGATAATCTAAAAAATCCAAGAGCAAAATTATTTGTATTCGTTTGATTTACAATATTTCCTCTAACCGTTGCAGGTGGTGTTTGAAAAGGACTTCCTCCATTAGTGCCAGCAATTCCTAATAAAATGTTCATATAATTGTAATAACTTTCAGAGATGCCTTGTAGTGTAAATAAAATAATATCATCTTTTTCCAATTCATTTGCTAAATATCCAAACATCTGATTATTTTGAAAATAACTATCATTAACTACATCAAATATTGGAAGTGATACATTGGAACTATTGAACATTATCAAATAAAAATTATCTTGATTTGGTATGTCTTGGTAAAAGAATTTTACTTCTATTTGATCTCCAGTAAAACCACCATTTTCGGTTTGTTCAACATAATCGATTGTTGGAACTTCAATTAATGATTCTGTTGCGGTATAAACCTGACTGTCATAAATGACTGTTAGAGTGTAGGTTTGTCTGATTTCGGGATTAAAATTAGTGCATACATAATTGCCACTGCCAGGTGTTTCAATAAAATCATATTGAATGCCATTTCCATCGGTAATGAAAACGGTAGCACCACTTACAGTCGGAATCGTTGAAGCATAGAAGTCGGTCGTAGTGGTTAATCTTATTGTTTGTTCATTTCCTGTCGTTCCTTTTTGCCATTTGATTGAGGCATCAATAACCAATTTGGCAGGTGCCGTTGATAAATCAATGTCAACAACATCTTCACAACTAAAAAATGCAACTGAAATAATGAACAGGCTAACTATTTTTAATAAATTCTTTACCATAACTAAAACTTGAAATTATAGGTTACACTTGGCACAATTCCGAATATAGAAAGACGAACCGCTTCATTATTTCCTGAATCTTGGTTTTGTCTAAAACTAATTGAAGCGGCATTTTTTCTACTGTAAACATTATAAATTCCGAAAACCCATTCTCCGTGCCAACTTCTATTTTTATTTTTTTCTGGAATTAATGTAGCCGAAATATCTAAACGATGGTAAGTGGGTAGTCGGTTTTCATTTCTTAGACCGTACGTTGGTACAGTAATGCCTTGATATTGGTATTGTCCGTTAGGATAAGTAACGGGTTGCCCACTTTGTAAAGAGAAAATACTACTAAAACTCCATTTTTCATTTAGTTTGTACATTCCAGTAACGGAAATATTATGTAGTTTATCCCAACCCGTTTTGTACCAATCGCCATTGTTTATTCCAGATTCAATCGAATTTCTTCCTGGTGTTCTTTGTTCGGAACGCGATAAAGTATAGGAAACCCAACCGTTTAGTTTTCCGTTGTTTTTTCGAGCTAAGATTTCTAATCCATAAGCTCTAGCTTCACCATTTAGGACAACTTGTTCAATATCGTCGTTAGCAATTAAATCAGCTCCATCAATATAATCTAATCTATTTTTTAGTTTTTTGTAGAATGTTTCGATTTCTAATGTGTAATTATCATCATTAAGATTAGTAAAATATCCAAGTGCAACTTGATCTAAAATTTGAGGTTTTAAATAATCATCACTAGGCGCCCAAACATCTAATGGAGTAGGTGATTGCGTATTAGAGATCAAATGTAAATATTGCGACATTCTATTGTAACTTGCTTTAATAGAACTGTTATCGTTTAAAATATAAGCTACTGAGAAACGAGGTTCAAAATTACCAAATTGCGAAATTATATCGTTTTTTCCATAATATTTTGTTCCAATTGGAGTCGCTTTTTCATAAATATCAAAATCTGGATTGTAGGTAACAGCTTGATTATTGGCGTAAATATTTATTTCTTCGTTTCCTAATCGGTAGAATTTACTATAACGAATTCCGTAATTGATACTTAGCTTATCTGTAATTTGTTGCTCTACATCAATGTAAGCTGAAGGTTCAAATGCATATTTTTTGGCTAACTGATCTGGATTAATTCCTGAAGAACTGTTTGTAGGTTCAATCTTTCCAGGATTAAAATCGTGATAAATGGCATTTACACCATAATACAATTTTGTTTTATCAGATACATAGTGTTTAAAATCATACTTTAAATTATAATTTTTAATCCCGCTATCCCAGTTAAATCCAATGAAGTCTAAAGTTAATCCATAATAATAATCACTATAAATTAAGGATAAATTAGAGAACAATTTATCTGAAAATAAATGATTCCATCTCAAATTAAACACCGAGTTTCCATAGGTATTCATAAAGCTTTCATTTAAACTAAAAACATCCCTTCCAAAATAACCAGATAAATATAAGTTGTTATTTTCGTTAAGTTTATAACTTAGTTTGGTGTTCAAATCATAAAAATAGGCCGAGTTTTTATTATCCGTAAGTTTTAAAAATAAATGAGCATACGAACTTCTTCCTGCAAATAAGAACGAACCTTTATTTTTAATGATTGGACCTTCTGCAAGCAATCTACTTGAAATGATACCAATTCCTCCATTCATATGAAAATCAGAACTGTTTCCATCTTTTTGATAAATTTCTAAAACAGAAGCAACTCTACCACCAAATCTCGATGGAATACCTCCTTTATACAGTTTTATATCTTTTATCGCATCGGTATTAAAAACAGAAAAGAACCCGAATAAATGAGAAGTGTTATATATGGTAGCTTCATCCAATAAAACTAAGTTTTGGTCAGCAGCTCCACCTCGAACATTAAATCCCGATTGTCCTTCTCCAGCATTTGTAACCCCCGGTAGTGTTAATATAGATTTGATTAAATCTGTTTCTCCAAGAATGGCAGGCATTTGTTTTATCGTATTAACAGAGAGTTTGTTAACACTCATTTCAGGTTTTTTTACATTGTTTTTATAGATATTACTTGTAATGACAACTTCTTTTAGTTCTTGTTTACTTTCTTTTAGGCTGAAATTTTTCTTAACATTTTGATTGATTTCAATTTTTTCAGAAAGTGTTTCAAAACCAATATAGCTAGTTAGAATTGTGTAATTTCCTTTTGGTAAGGTAATAGAGTAAAATCCGTATTCGTTAGTATAAGTGCCAATGTTTAACTCAGCGACATAAACTGAAACACCAATAAGTGTTTCATTGCTATTTGTATCGGAAATAATTCCACTTATAGTAACTTTCTCTTGACTGAAAACAAAAGAAGGTAGTAATAAAAAGAATAATATTTTTTTAAGAAACATCATTTAGGTATAGATTTTGTTGTGCAAATTTCATGAAAAAAAAGCATGAAAATTTAAAACATATGTTAATTTGTAACCGAAAATGAATTTATATTATAATTTTACATCTTACAACAAGAACAAATGAATAAGCATTTTTTAATTATATTATTTATTTTCCATTTAGTTTCAACTTTTGGACAAAAAGAAAATCCTTTTAAAAGTGTTAAGTTAAAGCTTAAATGGGATGAGCCATCTAAAGTTGAGTCCAATAAAAATACAGTTACATTACCCTATAAAAGTGTTTTTGATAAAGAGGATAATTATTTAAAACGATATTCTATTCTTAATCAGAAGAAAGGCGAGGAAAGTGTAATGGTTCAGAAAAATGAATTTAAAAATCCTGGGGAAGAAATTAAAAAAAAATTAAATAATAAAGATAAAGAAATAAAACCAGAATTTAGATCTAATCAATTTTTAGGAGAGTTTAGGGTTAAAACAAAGTATGTTAAAATTGTTTGTAGAGACCATGAATACCCTGATGGGGATCGAGTAAGATTATATTTAAACGACAAGTCAATAATAAATGATATCTTATTAGAGGCTGCTCCTAAAGAATACTATATTGATGTTGTTGATGGATTTAATAAATTAGATTTTGTGGCATTAAATCAAGGAGCATCAGGTCCTAATACGGCTGCATTTAGTGTTTATGATGATGCTGGCAATTTGATAACATCTAATGAATGGAATCTTACTATAGGTGTAAAAGCATCTATTATTGTAATTAAAGAAGAAGAGCAAAAGAAATCAGAATAAAAAAAGCAACCATTAATGGTTGCTTTTTTGTTTTATTTATGAATATCAAGTTAGCTTAATTGAGCTAAAATTGTATTTAAAGTCTCACTTGGACGCATTGCTTTCTCCGTTAGTTCAAAACTTGGATGATAGTAACCACCTATTTTTTGTTCTTTACCTTGAGCTGAAATTAATTCTGCATCGATTTTTGCCTCATTTGCTGTCATTGCTTCTGCAATAGGGGCGAATGTTGCTTTTAATTCCGCATCTTTAGTTTGGTTTGCTAAAGCTTGTGCCCAATAATAAGCTAAATAAAAATGAGAACCTCTGTTATCAATTCCACCCACTTTTCTTGCTGGCGATTTGTCTTCTGCTAAGAATTTTGCATTCGCTTCGTCTAAAGTATCTGCTAAAACTTGTGCTTTTGCGTTGTTTTGTGTTTGTGCTAAATGTTCTAAAGAAGCTTGTAAAGCTAAGAATTCACCTAATGAATCCCAACGTAAATACCCTTCTTCAATAAATTGTTCCACGTGTTTTGGAGCAGAACCACCGGCACCTGTTTCGAACAATCCACCACCGTTCATCAAAGGAACGATTGATAACATTTTAGCCGAAGTTCCTAATTCTAAAATTGGGAATAAATCAGTTAAGTAATCACGTAATACATTTCCAGAAACTGAAATCACGTCTTTTCCTTGACGGATGATTTTTAAAGTTTCTTTCATAGCATCTTTTACATCCATAATACGAATGTCTAAGCCTGTTGTATCGTAATCTTTTAAGTATTTCTCTACTTTTTTGATGATTTCTCTATCGTGCGCTCTTCCTTTATCTAACCAGAAAATAGCTGGAGTGTCTGATAATCTTGCTCTGTTTACAGCTAATTTTACCCAATCTTGAATAGGAGCATCTTTTACCTGACACATTCTAAAAATGTCACCTGCTTCTACTTTTTGAGATAGTAAAACTTTTCCGTTTTCGTCTTCTACGTTAACTGTTCCGTTTTCTTTTAATTGGAATGTTTTATCGTGAGAACCATATTCTTCTGCTTTTTGAGCCATTAATCCAACATTTGGAACAGAACCAATTGTCTTAGGATCTAAAGCACCATTTTCTTTCATTTCTTCAATACAAGCCGAATAGAAACCAGCATAAGCACGGTCTGGAATAATGGCAATAGTATCTTCTTCTTTTCCTTCTGCATTCCACATTTTTCCACCACTTCTAGCTAAAGCAGCCATAGAAGCATCTACAATTACGTCAGAAGAAACGTGGAAATTCGTAATTCCCTTTTCTGAGTTTACCATAGCTACACGTGGACCGTTAGCTAAAGCATCAGCAATCGCTTGTTTGATTTCCGCTTCTTGAGGAATTCCTGCAATTTTGTTGTATAAATCTTGTAATCCATTGTTTGGATTGATATCTAATGATTTGAATAAATCAGCATATTTTGTATACACATCAGCAAAGAACGTTTCAACGATAGCTCCAAAAATAATTGGATCCGAAACCTTCATCATCGTTGCTTTTAAATGTGCAGAAAGCATTACGTTTTTCGCTTTAGCATCAGTAATAGTTGCTTTAGTGAATTCTTTTAAAGCATTTAAGTTCATAACCGAACTATCAATAACTTCACCAGCTTTTAAATTTGAGAAATCTTTTAAAACCGTAGTTGCTCCATTATCTGAATTGAAAACGATTCTGAATTTTCCTTCTTTTTCAACTGTAGTAGAGTTTTCTGTTCCGTAGAAATCACCAGAATTCATATGAGCTACTTCAGTTTTGCTATCTGAAGCCCAAGTTCCCATTCTGTGCGGATTCGCTTTTGCGTAGTTTTTAACTGCTTTTGGTGCTCTTCTGTCTGAGTTTCCTTCACGTAAAACTGGATTTACAGCCGAACCTAAAACTTTAGCGTATTTTGCTTTGATTTCTTTTTCAGTATCGTTTTGTGGCTCTTCTGGGTAGTTTGGAATATTGAAACCTTGTGATTGTAATTCTGCAATAGCTTCTTTTAATTGAATTACTGAAGCTGAAATGTTTGGTAATTTTATAATGTTAGCTTCTGGGGTGTTAGCTAGTTGCCCTAATTCGGTAAGCGCGTCACCTACTTTTTGATCTTCTTTTAAGAATTCTGGAAAGTTAGCTAAAATTCTTCCCGCTAAAGAAATATCTCTCGTTTCGATAGCGATATTAGCAGGTTTTGTAAAGGCTTTTACAATAGGTAAAAACGAATGTGTTGCCAACATAGGCGCTTCATCCGTAATGGTATACATTATTTTAGACTGATTAGACATGGATGTTATGTGTTTGTTTGAATATAATTTGTAAAATCTGCCAAATATAGGAAATTTGAAAGAAATAATGGGGCGATTTTGCTTAAATCTTGAATAAAATTCAATAAAAAAAGCCACAACATTGTTGCGGCTTTTTATACTTGAGAAAGTACAAATTAGTTTTTGTATCTTCTTTCTTTGATTTTTGCTTTTTTACCAGTAAGATCTCTAAAGTAGAAGATACGAGCTCTACGTACTTTACCTCTTTGGTTCACTTCAATTTTTTGTAAAGCTGGCATGTT
>JACCDZ010500583.1_pt1 | contig 54515 bp, 49 predicted proteins | sample 7449551 | NCBI WGS metagenome assembly JACCDZ01 (sample SAMN15323452, study PRJNA562643) | freshwater metagenome | isolation source: river surface water | place: USA:Blue River Watershed | collected 2017-08-18 | reverse complement strand
CAGCTTTTCAGCTTTTCAGCTTTTCAGCTTTTCAGCTTTTCAGCTTTTCAGCTTTTCAGCTTTTCAGCTTTTCAGCTTTTCAGCTTTTCAGCTTTTCAGCTTTTCAGGCAGAGCCTACACAGCGCCATGGCGCCCGCTACTTTTTTCTCCCCCTCCCCGCAAGCGGGGACCTCGGCGTCTCTTGAGTGGAGAGGGTTGGGGTGAGGGGCAACCACCCGCACTTACTTCTTTGCCGCTTCTTCCAAAGCCACCACCGCCGGCAATTTCTTGCCTTCCACAAACTCGAGGAAGGCCCCGCCGCCGGTGGAGATGTAGGAAATCTTTTCTGCGACGCCATATTTGTCGATAGCCGCCAGCGTGTCGCCACCACCCGCAATCGAGAACGCCGGGCTTTCGGCAATCGCCAAGGACAGCGCCTTGGTGCCTGCGCCGAATTTGTCGACTTCAAACACCCCGACCGGACCATTCCACAGAATGGTTTTGGACGTCTTGAGCATCTCGGCAAACATGGCCGCGGTCTTGGGACCGACATCCAGAATCATGTCGTTGTCACCCACCTCTTCCACGCTTTTCACGATCGCCGGAGCAGCATTCACGAAGCCCATGAAATCGTCGATGGGTCCGGTGACTTCCGCCACCACCACATCCACCGGCAGAGGCACGCTCACCTTCTCGGCAATCTTCTTGGCGGTATCGATGAGATCGTGCTCGCACAGCGACTTGCCCACCTTGTAGCCGGCGGCCGCCAGGAAGGTATTGGCGATGCCGCCGCCGACAATCAGTTGATCACAAATATCGGAGAGTGAGGTCAGTACATCCAGCTTGGTAGAGACTTTGGAGCCAGCCACAATGGCCACCATGGGACGCTCGGGCTTGGCCAGCGCCTTGTCCAGCGCCTCGAGTTCGGCGGCGAGCAGCGGACCGGCGGCGGCCACTTTCGCAAATTTGGCGACGCCGTGAGTCGAACCTTCGGCGCGGTGAGCGGTACCAAATGCATCCATCACGAAGACATCGCAAAGCGCCGCATATTTTTGCGCCAGCTCATCGGCATTTTTCTTCTCGCCCTTGTTGAAGCGCACATTCTCGAACAGCACGACTTCGCCGGCCTTCACATCCACGCCATCCAGATAGTCACACAGCAGCGGCACTTCACGCCCCAAGGCCTTGGCAAGATATTCCGCCACCGGCTTCATGGAATTCTCTTCCGAGAATTCGCCTTCAGTGGGACGACCGAGATGTGAGCACACCAGCACGGCCGCGCCTTTTTCCAGTGCCAGCCTGATGGTGGGCAGAGAGGCCTCGATACGGGCAGCGCTGCTGACCTTGCCATTTTTCACGGGCACGTTCAGGTCTTCGCGAATCAGGACACGTTTTCCCTTGAGATCCAGATCAGCCATCTTGATAACGGACATTGAAACTACCTCTTGCTCATATACGTACACAAATCCAGAAGCCGGTTGGCATAACCCCATTCATTGTCATACCACACCAACACTTTTGCCTGCCGCCCCATCACGCGGGTTTCAGTAGCATCAAAAATCAGCGAATACGGTGAGTGGTTGAAGTCCCCCGACACCAGCAGCTCGTCACAATAGCCCAGCACCCCCAGCGCGTCGCGCTCGGCATGCCCGGCAAAAAGCTGGTTGATGGCGTCGATCGACAGTGGCTCGCGCCCGATGAAGTTGAAGTCCACCGCAGCCACATTGTGCGTGGGTACACGCAGGGAGTATCCATCGATGCGAGCACCCACTTCCGGCAACACACGGCGCAGCGCCCCTATGCTGCTGGAGGTGGTGGGAATGATGTTGTGTCCGGCAGCGCGGCCACGGCGCAAATCACGATGCGTCCTGTCCAGCACTACCTGATCAGACGTCATGGCATGAATTTCCGTCATCAGGCCGGACTCCACACCAAAGGCTTCGTCGAGGATCTTCACCAGCACCGCCAGCGCTTGCGTGGTGCATGACACACTGGAAATGATGCGATCCTGCGCAGTCAGACCCTCGTGATTGACGCCATAGACAAGCGTGGCATCCACATCATCAAAAGGCGCTGCGCCGATGATGACCTTGCCGGCACCCGCGGCGAGATGCCGCGCCGCCTCGGCGCGTGCACGGAACTGGCCACTGCACTCCAGCACCACATCAACCGCCAGCTCTTTCCAGGGCAGCTTTTCCGGCGCCGGCTCACTGAGCAGGCGCAGCGCACGGCCATTGATGTGCAACTCGTTTCCCGTCAGTTCGACATCACCAAAAAAACGGCCATGCGTACTGTCATAACGGGTAAGGTGTGCCAGTGCCGCCGGCTCGCCCAGATCATTGATGGCGACAAACTCGAGATCGCCATGCTCGCCAGCCTCGAAATACGCGCGCAGTACATTACGGCCGATGCGGCCGTAACCGTTTATAGCGACGCGCAATGTCATGCAGTCATCTCTTACTCCCTCTCCCCGCATACGGGAAGAGGGTTGGGGTGAGGATTTAAAAGCAGGAATCAGATCACTTCGTTTACAGCGGCAACGACGGCATCCGTGGTGATGCCAAAATGCTTGTAAAGCTGTCCGGCCGGCGCCGACTCGCCAAAGCTGCTCATGCCGATGATGCGGCCATCGAGGCCGGCAAACTTCCACCAATAATCCACATGCGACGCTTCCACCACGACACGGGCACGCACAGCAGCAGGCAATACGGCTTCGCGATAGGCAGCATCCTGCGCCATGAAGACATCCACGCAGGGCAGCGACACTACGCGCACAGACCTGCCGGCTTCGGCCAGTTTTTTCTGCGCTTCAACCGCCAGCGACACTTCAGATCCTGTGGCAATGATGATGGCATCAAGCTGCGAGCCACTTTCTTGCACCAGCACATAAGCGCCACGCGCCACATCCGCCAACTGCTGCGCCGTACGTGCCTGATGCGGCAGATTCTGGCGCGAGAAAATCAGGGCCGTGGGACCATCGCTGCGCAGCAGTGCCGCCTTCCAGGCCACGGCAGATTCCACCGTGTCAGCCGGACGCCATACGCTCATGTTCGGCGTGCCGCGCAAGGAAGCCAGCTGTTCGACGGGCTGATGGGTCGGGCCATCTTCACCCAGACCGATGGAGTCATGCGTGTACACATGAATCGCGCGCTGCTTCATGAGCGCCGCCATGCGCACGGCATTGCGCGCGTATTCCATGAAAATCAGGAAAGTGGCGCCATAGGGAATGAAACCACCATGCAGGGCGATGCCGTTCATGATGGCGCTCATGCCGAATTCGCGCACACCGTAGAACACATAATTGCCTGCCGCATCTTCCTGAATGCCATGACAGCCTTTCCACAAGGTCAGATTGGAGCCGGCGAGGTCGGCGGAGCCGCCCAGCAACTCCGGCAGCAGCGGACCAAAAGCATTGAGGGTGTTTTGCGAGGCCTTGCGCGAGGCAATGGTTTCGCCTTTTTCCGCACAGGCGGCAATCCAGGCATCGGCTTGCGCCGCAAAATCGGCCGGCAACTCGCCCTTAAGACGGCGTTGCAGCTCCTTGGCAAGCTCGGGATATTTGTTTTCGTAAGTGCGGAAGAGTGAATTCCATTGCGCTTCCAGCGCCTCGCCCTTGGGTCGGCCATCCCAGGCTTCGTAAATATCGGCCGGAATTTCAAAGGGCGCATGATTCCAGCCCAGGGCTTCACGTGTCAGCGCAATTTCCGCATCACCCAGCGGGGCGCCGTGGCAATCTTCCTTGCCCTGCTTGTTGGGCGAACCGGCACCGATAATGGTGCGGCAGATGATGAGCGTGGGTTTTTGCGTTTCGTTATGCGCACTGATGATGGCCGCACGAATGGCTTCGCTGTCGTGACCGTCGATCTGCCCGATTACCTGCCAGCCATACGCCTCAAAGCGCTTTTTCGTATCGTCACTGAACCAGCCTTCCACTTCGCCGTCGATGGAAATGCCGTTGTCATCGTAGAAAGCAATCAGCTTGCCCAGCTGCAAGGTGCCCGCGAGTGAGCAGACCTCATGTGAAATGCCTTCCATCAGGCAGCCATCACCGAGAAAGGTGTAGGTGTAATGGTCAATCACATTGAGTGCGTCACGATTGAATTGCGCGGCCAGGGTTTTTTCCGCGATGGCCATGCCGACGGCATTGGCAATTCCCTGCCCCAGAGGACCGGTGGTGGTTTCAATTCCGGGCGTATAGCCCAGTTCCGGATGACCCGGCGTCTTGCTGTGCAGCTGGCGGAAATTCTTCAGGTCGTCGATGGAAACGTCATAGCCGGTCAGGTGCAGCAAGGCGTACTGCAGCATGGAGCCATGACCATTGGAGAGCACGAAGCGGTCGCGATTCACCCAAGCCGGATTGGCGGGGTTGTAACGCAGGGCGCCACGCCACAGCACTTCAGCGATATCGGCCATACCCATGGGGGCGCCGGGATGACCCGAATTGGCCTTTTGCACCGCGTCCATGGCGAGGGCTCGTATGGCATTGGCAAGGCGGCGTTCGGGCAAGGGGGCAGCGGACATCGGGCTCTCCGGGGCGGGCCTGGCCAGTCCGGTCGGACGGGCCTGAAAATGAAGGCGCGTATTGTCCCTGAAAGGGCTGCCCGAGGAAACCTCGGACGCGCGCGACCGACCGGCCCCAAAGCCGCCCCGGGCGGCAGCCCAGCCACCTTATAAAAGCCCCGGACTCCCGGTATGATGCGCCGCTCAACCCGCCGGCTTTGGCTCCTTCGGCCGCGTGGACGATCCCCGGATTTCCCGGCGGCTCATACAAAGGAGACATGATCCATGTCTGAATATTCCGTTTTTACCTCTGAATCCGTGTCCGAAGGCCATCCGGACAAGATGGCCGACCAGATCTCGGACGCCATCCTCGACGCCATCATCGCCGAAGACAAATACGCCCGTGTTGCCTGCGAAACGCTGGTGAAGACCGGTGTCGCCGTCGTCGCCGGTGAAATCACCACGACCGCCAAGATCGATTACGAAAGCATCATCCGCAACGTCATCCTCGACATCGGCTACAACAGCTCCGAGGTCTACTTCGACGGCAAGACCTGCGGCGTGCTCAACCTCGTCGGCCAGCAGTCGCCCGACATCAATCAGGGCGTGGACCGCGCCAAGCCCGAAGATCAGGGCGCCGGCGACCAGGGCCTGATGTTCGGCTATGCCGCCAATGAAACCGATGTGCTGATGCCCGCCCCCATCCTGTACTCGCACCGCCTGGTCGAGCGTCAGGCCGAAGCCCGCAAGTCCGGCCTGCTGCCCTGGCTGCGCCCGGACGCCAAGTCCCAGATCACCTTCCGCTATGAAAACGGCCTGCCCGTGGCCGTGGATGCCGTGGTGCTCTCTACACAGCACAGCCGCGATGTCTCCAATAAAGACATTGAGGAAGGCGTGATGGAGCTGGTGATCAAGCACGTACTGCCGGAAAAGTGGCTGACGAAAGACACCAAATACTTCATCAACCCCACCGGACGCTTTGAAATCGGCGGCCCCATGGGCGACTGCGGCCTCACCGGGCGCAAGATCATCGTCGACAGCTACGGCGGCATGGCCCGTCACGGCGGCGGCGCCTTCTCCGGCAAAGATCCCTCCAAGGTCGACCGCTCCGCCGCCTATGCCGGCCGCTATGTGGCCAAGAACATCGTGGCCGCCGGCCTCGCCGATCGTTGCGAAATCCAGGTCAGCTACGCCATCGGCGTGGCCGAACCCACCTCGATCTCGGTCAACACCTTCGGCACCGGCAAGCTCGCAGACGCCAAGCTCATCGAGCTCATCCGCAATGTCTTCGAACTGCGCCCCTATGGTCTCGTGAAGCAGCTCGACCTGCTGCACCCGATCTACCGTCCGACCGCCGCCTACGGCCATTTCGGCCGTACACCGGAAGCAGTCACGCTGGGCGGCGAGACCTTCTCGACCTTCAGCTGGGAAAAGACGGACAAGGCCGAAGCACTTCGCGACGCAGCCGGCTTGAAGTAAGTTAACGCCTACTTCGCAATAAAAAGCCCGGCTTTTGCCGGGCTTTTTATTGGCTCATCTGTGGCTGCCGCAGGCGCGGCTTCAGCCTTGAGGGCCTCGCCTCACACAGGCGTTGCGCGGCTAAAGCAGGTGCGGGGTGCGGAGGTAAGGTCTCCCGGACTTAGCCACGCGGACTGACCTCGGAACGAAACAGCTCGCTGGATTCACAGCCGGTCAGGTGCGCAAAAGCTTCACCTTTGCACACCCTGCATTTCCCGCGCCTGTGGGAAGCGGAAGAAATGCCTTTGGCCTTGGCTTGTCACCCTCTTGATGGAGAGCCTCCCTCAAATCCCCATGGCCGACAACTTCTGCAGGGCATCCCGCACGATGGCGGCCAGGACCGGATGCTCAACCGCGACCTTGGCCTCCCAGGCCAGCAGGCGGTTTTCCAGATCCTCGGCATCCAGCGGCAGTTGCACCGCCAACTGCCGCTCCAGATCGGCCAGACGCTCGCCCAGCGCCTCTTTCTGGCCAACATCCAGATGGTGTTGGTCCTGATGCAGATGGCTCTTGAGGGCGGCCAGTTTTTCCTCGGTCATCTTCTTGGGCATGGGCTGCTACTCCTGGTTTAAGTGTCTCGAGTCTATCGTCATGCCCCCGAGCTTACGCCTTGTCAGTGCCGGCCCGGCAGCCCTTTTCTGTCCGGATCGTGCAATCCGGGCTGGGCGAAGGGGCATAGTCATGGCTAGAATGGCCGCCTGTCTGAGGAGCGCTGCGACGGCTGCCCTCTCCCCAATCCTCTGCCAAGAGGGAAGAGGGAGAAAATGCACCGCCAGGCTCAGACCCCCGGTCCGTAAAGCCATAGGCCGGTTCCAACTGCGCTCGCTGAACCCTGATGCGGTTGGCGAGCCCTCTTGCTGTTCTGAAGAAAAGCGAACTCCCCACCGCGTCATTTTTCTGATCCCTTACGGAGAATGACGCCATGACTGCCAAAGTCGACCTGAACCAATTCACTGACTACAAGGTTGCCGATATTTCCCTGGCCGATTTCGGTCGCCGCGAAATCATCCTCGCCGAAACCGAAATGCCCGCCCTCATGGGCCTGCGCAAGAAGTACAGCACGCAAAAGCCGCTGGCCGGCGCCAAGATCATGGGCTGCATCCACATGACCATCCAGACCGCCGTGTTGATTGAAACGCTGGTGGAGTTGGGCGCTGAAGTGCGCTGGTCGTCCTGCAATATTTTCTCCACGCAGGATCACGCCGCAGCGGCCATTGCCGCGGCCGGCATTCCGGTCTTCGCCTGGAAGGGTGAAACCGAAGCCGAATACGAATGGTGTCTGGAAAAAACCATCCTCGATGGCGACAAGCCCTGGGATGCCAACATGATTCTCGACGACGGCGGCGACCTCACCCTGCTCGTGCACAAGAAATACCCGCAGATGCTGGAAACCATTCACGGCATCACGGAAGAAACCACCACGGGCGTACATCGTCTTGTCGAAATGCTGGCCAAGGGCGAGCTGAAAGTCCCGGCCATCAACGTCAACGACTCCGTCACCAAGTCCAAGAACGACAACAAGTACGGCTGCCGCCACTCGCTGAACGATGCCATCAAGCGTGGCGTGGACATGCTCATGGCCGGCCGTCGCGCCCTCGTCATCGGTTACGGCGATGTGGGCAAAGGCTCGGCGCAGTCGCTGCGTCAGGAAGGCATGATCGTGCGCGTGCAGGAAATCGATCCCATCTGCGCCATGCAGGCCTGCATGGACGGCTATGAAGTCGTTTCCGCCTACAAGAACGGCATCAATACCGGCAAGGCGGAAGACGTGAATGCCCAACTGCTGGCCGAGACCGACCTGATTGTCACTACCACTGGCAACAATAATGTTTGCGACTCCGCCATGCTGGGTGCGCTCAAGAACGGCGCCGTGGTCTGCAATATCGGCCACTTCGATACCGAGATCGACACGGCCTTCATGCGCAAGAACTGGCACTGGGAAGAAGTGAAGCCGCAGGTACACAAGATCTACCGCGTGGCGGCTGGCAGCGCGGTAAAAGCGGACGACCCCAATTATCTGCTGCTGCTCTCCGAAGGCCGCCTCGTGAATCTGGGCAATGCCACCGGCCATCCTTCGCGCATCATGGATGGCTCTTTCGCCAATCAGGTGCTGGCGCAGATGTATCTCTACGACCAGAAATACGCCACGCATTCCGCGGCCGTGAAAGAGCGCATGCTGAAAGTGGAAGTTTTGCCCAAGAAGCTGGACGAAGAAGTGGCTGCCGCCATGGTTGCCGGCTTCGGCGGCGTGATCACGCAGCTCACCCCCTCGCAGGCTGACTATATCGGCGTGAAGGTGGAAGGCCCGTTCAAGCCGGATAGCTACAAGTACTAAGTGAAACGTGAACGGCTGCGCTACGCGCTAGCGGTGCATCGTGAACCGTGTATCTGGCAGGAAACCTGCCAGATACCATCGCGGCTAAAGCCCCTCCTACAAACCGCATTCTCCCTCGCCCCGCTGGCGGGGAGAGGGTTGGGGTGAGGGGGGCTTGGATGAGTAGCTTCAGCCGCAATGCTTTTGCTTCTCACGATTCACGTTTCACCCGATGCCGCGCAGCGGCGAGTCACGCTGTACTAATCACGGCTCTCTGCAGAGACCAAAAACATGAGTAAACATTTTTCTTTCGAATTTTTCCCACCCAAGACCGATGCCGGCGCGGTAAAGCTGCGTGAAGTCACCAAGGCCCTGGCGGCGCTGAAGCCGGAATATTTTTCCGTGACTTATGGCGCCGGTGGCTCCACGCGTGACCGCTCGCTCGGTACCGTGCTGGAAATCCAGCGCGACTCCGGCCGTGCAGCCGCACCGCATCTCTCCTGCATAGGCGACACCCGCGAAGAACTGGCGGACTTGCTGGCGACCTACAAGGCCAACGGCATACGCCATATCGTGGCACTGCGCGGCGACCTGCCCTCGGGCATGGGCGCCAGCCACGGCGAGCTGGCCTATGCGGCCGACCTTGTGAAATTCATCCGCGAACAGCACGGCGATCACTTTCATATCGAAGTGGCGGCCTATCCGGAATGCCATCCGCAGGCCGCCAATCTGGCCACGGACATCCAGCACTTCGTGCACAAGGTGAAGCAGGGCGCGAATTCGGCCATCACCCAGTATTTCTTCAACGCCGACAGTTATTTCCATTTTGTGGAAGCGGTGCAGAAGCAGGGCGTGAGCATTCCCGTCATTCCCGGCATCATGCCGATCACGAACTTCGCCAACCTTGTGCGCTTTTCCGATGCCTGTGGTGCCGAAATTCCGCGCTGGATACGCAAGCAAGTGGCAAGCTTCGGTGACGATGCTGCCAGCGTGCAGAAATTCGGCGAAGAGGTCATCACCCAGCTCTGCGAGCAATTACTCGCAGGCGGCGCGCCCGGCCTGCATTTCTACACCATGAATCAGGCGGAGCCGACAACCACCCTGTGGAAGAATCTGGGACTGCCGCGCTAAACCTGACGCAAGCCATAAAAAAACGCCGGCATGCCGGCGTTTTTTTATGGAAGCACAGCTCATTCGGAAGAAAAACTCCGTATCACCTGAATGAGCGCGGCCTTTTCTTCGGCACTCAGCTTGTCCTTGAAAGCCGGCATGATGCGTGGCCCGGCATCAATTTCCTCCAGAATATCGGCATCGCTATTATTCTGCTGCCATTTGGCACTGGAAAAATTGCGGGCAAAAGACAGATAGCCACGCCAGTTATCCGCCTTGCCAGTCGAGCCATGGCACTTGGCGCAGTTTTTCTGATAGAGCGCTGGACCATCCACCGTCTGCGCGCTGACGGTCTGTGCAGACGCCACCGCGATCAGCATCACGCCCAGCTGCCTGATTACTGTTTTCATGAACTTGCCTGCCTTGGATATGAGGGAGTACGGCCAGAGCTTATGCAGCCGCATGCCCAATGCCAATAGGCAGCAGCTTCCCTGTATGCGGCTGATGACGCATCATCGCGCCATGAACAAAAACGATCTTATCGCCCAACGCGACCTGCGCCATGTCTGGCATCCCTGCACCCAGATGCAGGATCACGAACAGCTGCCCATCATCCCGATTCGCCGCGGCCGTGGCGTCTGGCTGGAGGACTTCGAGGGCAAGCGCTATCTCGATGCTGTCAGCTCGTGGTGGGTGAATCTCTTCGGCCATGCCAATCCGCGCATCAATGCCGCGGTGAAGTCACAGATTGATGCGCTTGAGCATGTGATTCTGGCCGGCTTCACGCATGAGCCCATCGTCGAGCTGTCGGAACGTCTGGTGGCGCTGGCGCCGTCCGGACTCACGCGCTGCTTTTACGGCGACAATGGCTCGGCCGCCACGGAAATCGCACTGAAGATGAGCCTGCATTTCTGGCGCAATACCGGCAAGCCGGAAAAAACCCGCTTCATCTGTCTGGAAAACGGCTATCACGGCGAGACATTGGGCTCATTGGCGGTTACGGATATTCCCCTGTTCTCCGCCACCTACGGTCCGCTTTTGAAGGAACATTTGCGCGCACCTTCGCCGGACTGCTCACAACGCGAGCCCGGCGAAAGCTGGGAGAGTCATTCGCGCCGGCAATTTGTATTCATGGAAGCGCTGCTGGAAAAACATCACGCCGAAGTTTGCGCCGTCATTCTGGAACCGCTGGTGCAAGGCGCGGCCGGCATGAAGATGTATCACCCGGTTTACCTCACGCTCTTGCGCGAAGCCTGTGACCGCTATGGCGTGCACCTGATTGCCGATGAAATAGCCGTCGGCTTTGGCCGCACCGGTACGCTCTTCGCCTGCGAGCAGGCCGGCATCACACCGGACTTCCTCTGTCTCTCCAAGGGCCTCACGGCCGGCTATCTGCCCATGTCGGTGGTGATGACCACCGAGAATATCTATCAGGCTTTTTACGATCGCTATGACAGCCTGAAAGGCTTCCTGCATTCACACAGCTATACCGGCAATGCACTGGCCGCGGCCGCCGCACTGGCCTCGCTGGATATTTTTGCCAGCGATGATGTGCTGGCTCGCAACCGTGTGCTTGCGACAGAAATGAACGCTGCGCTGGCACCGCTGACCGAACATCCGCATGTGCTGGAAGTCCGCCAGACCGGCATGATCGCCGCTGTCGAATTTGTGCAGAACAAGGCCACGCGCGCCCCCTTTGACTGGCGGGAGCGACGCGGTCTCGCCCTGTTCGAACAGGCGCTCGCGAATGGCGTGCTGCTGCGCCCGATCGGCAATGTGCTGTATTTCATTCCCCCTTATGTCATCACGCCGGACGAAATCCGCTTCATGGTGAAAGTGGGCAGTGATGCCCTGGATGCGGTTACTACGCAAAGACCGGGTACAAATCACGGTGTTACGCTCTCGCTGCCTTGAAGCAGGAGTACACACGCATCATGAAAAAGGGTTTGCAGATTGCGTTGACCGTCTGGGTTATTGCAGTTGTGGTATCAGGCCTCGCTTATATGGTGAAGCTTGGCGCCCAGATAGACGGAAAAGGCCCGCAGGCACTGACCGCGGACGGCAGCAAGGGCTTTTTCATGATTGCCGGCGATGAGATCCTGCATTTCAACGCTGAAGAAAAACTGCTCACGCGAAAATCATTCAGCGCGCTGGGCCTGAAAGCGGCCAATGCCCTGCTCTATCGCGACAGCGACGCCAGCCTGCTGGCCTATGACAACGAACGCCACCGCATTTTTCGCTGCCAGTTGCCCGCGTGGTCCTGCACAGACTTCAGCCCGGCCGCGCTGGAATTCACCGATTTCATTTCCATGAGCTGGCTGGCCTCGGGCGATTTACTGGTCTCGGACATTACCCATCATCGTCTGCTCACCTTGAGCCCGGAAGGTGAAAGCCGCTTTGTCGGCGAATCCATCTGGCATTTTCCGAATCAGGTGCAAGCACAAGCTGACGGCGTTTTGCTCGCCGACACCGACCGCTTTGCCATCATCAAACTGCGTGATGCCCAAGCCACGAAGGGCGATACCGTGCTGAAAACAGCAACGCGGCCTTATCAGTATCTGCAGGACGGCGATACATGGTGGGTGCTGCAGGCGGGCGCGCAACTGGAGTCGGCCAAGCTCTACAGACACCGGAATGGTGAAGTCACGGAAATTGCCTTGACCGCCGATGATCCGGTGTCCCTGATCCACAACGGCTCGCGCATCATCATCGCCAGCCGGCAGGATTGGGAGCTGTTATCGCTGGACCCGCAAACGGGCAATGCCGTGGTCAGCGCCGATGCACGCTTCCAGCAGGAATTGACCGCACGCCGGCTGGCCATGCATGAGGCGCGCAAGCAACGCGGTCGCATTCCTTATCTGATGGCCTTGCTACTTTTACCGGCCTTGGGCGGCGGCATGGTCTTGCAACGCCGTCTGGATGCGCAAAAAAACGACGCGGTGGAATTCTCTCCGCAAGCCGTGACGCGCGCGGCCAAAGCGCTGCCGCCATCAAAGCCGGCGGCAAGAAGCACACTGGCAAATTCCCGCATCGATACCCAGATGGATGCCGTGCTCGTGCAACGCCAGCAACAGAATGCCCGACTGCTGCGCATCGGCCTTATCGTCATACCTGTCGCGCTGATTTTTGCAGCGCTGTTCTGGTTCATGGGAGGACAGGGCGCGGGCGCGCGCAAAGGCATGCTGTTTTTTTTCAGTCTTGTTGCCGGCTTGCCGGTTTTGCTGGGCTTGACCGTTTATCTCGGTCGTCGCCAGCAGGACCGGCTGTTTGACCAGCACTTCATCTGTGGGCCGCACAAGCTCGTGCACATGAAGCAAAGCAAGCCGGTCAGTGCCACGCCTTATGAGAAGATCTGGCTGGGTGATGAAACGCTGCTGCTGAATGGCAAGCGTCATCCTCTTTATATCGGCCAAGGCAAGCTCCGCTTCCCACTCTGGTCCGTGCATGATATCCAGCGCGAGGTCGGCAACCGCATCCCTGACAGCCAGCATTTCAGCTCGGACTTTGAAATGGGCCGGGCCTTGCTGTTCAGCCGTCCGGCGCTGGGCTTGCGCCTTATCCTGGCGAGGTTTGCTTTTATAGGACTGATCCTGCTGGCGCTGGCGCTAAAGTTGTTCAGCCTGCTGGATCATCTGCACGTCTTCACGCTCTGGAAAATTTTCAAACCCGATTGAGTCTGTCATGCGCTTCTACTGCCCACTGCCACTGATTGCCCATACCGAAATCACCTTGCCGGAAGAGGTCAGCCATCATCTGGTGCGCGTCTTGCGCTGCGAGCCCGGCACGCGCTTCTCCCTTTTTAATGGCGAAGGCGGTGAGCACGAAGCCGAGCTCGTCGAGGCCGGCAAGAAAGCCGCGCGCGCGCGCCTGTTACAGTTTCATGCTGAAAACAGACAGTCGCCGCTACATACCCATCTGGGCCAGGTGATGTCCAAAGGCGACCGCATGGATTACGCCATCCAGAAAGCCACGGAAATGGGCGTTACGGAAATCACGCCGCTCAGCAGTGAGCGCTGCGAGCTGCGCCTGCGTGGTGAAGAGCGCGCCGACAAAAAACTGGAGCATTGGCGGCGTGTAGCCATCAGCGCCTGCGAACAGTGCGGACGCAATATACCGCCGCTGATTCACGAACCCAGCGCCCTCACTGACTGGCTGCAAAGCACGCAGACGGAACTGCGACTGGTATTGGCCCCGGCCGTGAGTGGCAGCCTGCCCACGGCGGCGCCATCTTCAGTCGCTGTACTGATCGGCCCCGAGGGCGGGCTTGCCGCGCCTGAAATCACGCAAGCGCTGCAGGCCGGCTTCACGCCCTGGCAGCTCGGGCCCCGCGTGCTGCGCACAGAAACGGCGCCCGTCGCAGCATTGGCCATTCTGCAAGCACGCTTTGCTGATCTGGGCTGAGCCCATACAAAGCTTTTCGCCGCTTTGCCGCTGCACGTATGATGCATGCCTGCCTTGTATAGCCGCCTTTCACTGGAGATCGGGATGACCCGCATCCGCCCGCTCGCTGTTTTCTTTGCCGTCTTGCTCTTACCTCCCGCCTTTGCTGCCGACAGCGCGCCCAGCGCCCCCGAAGGAAATACCGGTCGCCAGACACTGAGTAGCGCCCGCGCCGCCCATGCCATGGTGGTAACCGCCAATGCTCATGCCAGCGATGCCGCGCACCAGATGCTCTGGGCCGGTGGCAGTGCGATTGATGCCGCCATTGCTGCACAGGCCATGTTGGGGCTGGTGGAGCCGCAATCCTCCGGCCTGGGTGGCGGGGCTTTCATCGTTTACAACGATGGCAAAAAAACGCTGAGCATTGATGGCCGCGAAATCGCACCCGCCAACGCCAGTGATGGCCGCTTCCTGTTTCAGGATGGCAAACCCATGCCCTTCTACACCGCCGTCAACAGCGGCCTCGGTGTTGGCGTGCCCGGCGTGCTGGCCGCCATGGAAGAAGCACACGAACGCTACGGTCGCCTGCCCTGGAAAAAACTTTTCACGCCCGCCATTGCACTGGCGCGGAATGGTTTTCCGATGTCGCCGCGCCTGCACGCCCTGATCGCACGCGACCCGCTGTTGAAAGAAAAAGACCGCACCCGCGATTATTTTTTCGACAAGGACGGCAATCCGCACCCCGTCGGCCATGTGCTCAGGAACCCGGCCTATGCCGACACGCTGGAGCGTATCGCCAGTGGCGGTGCGCGTGAGTTCTATCGCGGCAAGATGGGCAAGGAGCTGGTGAAGTCGCTGAACATGCTGGGCTCGGACATCGGCATCGAGGACTGGAGCGGCTATCGGGCCAAAGTCAGTGAGGCCCTCTGCCAGCCCTATCACCGCCACGAAGTGTGCACAGCGCCACCGCCGTCCGGCGGCTGGACCGTGCTGCAGACGCTGGCCATCCTCGAGCGCTTCCCCCCGGAAAATGACGAAGCCCTGCGCCTGCACCGCCTGCTGGAAGCCGAGCGCCTGTCCTTCGCGGATCGCCAGCGTTACAGCGCCGATCCCGCTTTTGTGCCAGTGCCACTGCAAGGCTTGCTGGACCCGGGCTATATCGCCAGCCGCCACGCACTTATCAGCGACAAAAGCCTGAACAAGGCAGAGGCCGGCACGCCGGCAGGCGTCAAGACCGCGCAGGTCACCGACACCCAGTTGCTGGAAAACGGCACCACCCAGATCGTGATTGCCGATGCGCGCGGGCAATGGCTATCCATGACCAGCTCGATTGAAGATGCATTCGGCAGCCGGCTGTTTGTGGATGGCATCTTCTTCAATAACCAGCTCACCGACTTCAGTTTCCAGCCCCTGGAAAACGGCGTATTGCTGGCCAACCGTGTGCAGGCCGGCAAGCGTCCGCGCAGTGCCATGGCGCCGGTGATCGTGCTGGATGCCCAGCGCAAGCCGGTGCTGGCACTAGGCTCGCCGGGTGGCAGCCGCATCATCGGTTATGTGCTGCGTGCCCTCACCGCCAGCCTCGACGAAGGCCTGCCGCCGGGTGAGGCGGTGTCACTGCCCATGGTGCTGAGTCGCAACGGCCCGACGGAAATCGACACGGATTTTCCGGCGGACCTGAAAACGGTACTGGAAGGCTTTGGCCAGAGTTTCCGTCAGGAAGACCTGAACAGCGGACTGGCCATCATCCGCCGCAGCCAGGGCCTGCTCGAAGGCGCGGCTGATCCGCGCCGCGAAGGCAAGGCCGCCGGCTTCTGACCCTAAACGGAGCATGTCCATGAAGCGCATCGCCCTGCATTGGCAAATGCTCATCGCCATCCTGGCTGGCGGCCTCGCCGGCCTGCTGTTCAATCAGCAGCAACTGGCGGCCGACCATGGCCTGCTGGTGACACTCAAGCTCATCGGCCAGGTGTTCATGAACGGGCTCAAGCTCATCGTGATTCCGCTGGTGGTGAGCTCCATCGTGGTCAGCATCGCCAGCATCGGCCCGGAGATCCGGCGCATGGGCGGCTACACCCTCGCCTACTACCTCGGCAGCCTGCTGGCTGCGGTGGTGGTCGGCGTGCTCTGCGTGAACCTGCTGCAGCCCGGCCTGCACGATGGTCAGCCTCTGCGTGAGCTGGTGGCCCTGCCGGCCGATACGGCCGGCGCCCTGACCAAGGTCGAGGGCAAGTCACTGGGTGACGCCGTGAATGTGGTGCTGAATCTGGTGCCGCCGAATCTCTTCGGCGCCGCGCTGGACGGCAACATGCTCGGCCTGATCCTGTTCAGCCTGCTCTACGGCTTCTTCCTCGGCCGCCTGCCGGAGCCGCTGCGGACGCCGCAAACCCTGTTCTGGCAAGGCCTGCAGGCCATCATGATCGAGATCACGCAACTGGTGCTGCGGCTGGCCCCGGCCGGGGTCTTCGCCCTCATTGCCACCACACTGGCCAGCACCGGCTTTGCCGTGCTCAAGCCCATGCTGTGGTTTTTCGTCACCGTGGTGCTGGCGCTGGCCATCCACATGCTGGTGTCCATCTCGCTGTTCCTGCGCTTTTTCGTGCGGGTATCACCACGCCGTCACCTGCAGGCCATGGCGCCGGCCCTGCTCACGGCCTTTTCCACGGCCTCCAGCAATGCCACGCTGCCGGTGACCATGCGCAGCCTCAAGGAGCGCGCCGGCGTCTCCGAGCGGGTCTCGCACATGAGTGCGCCCTTGGGCGCGAGCATGAATATGGATGGCACCGCGCTGTATGAATGTGCCGCCGCCCTGTTTCTGGCGCAGGCCTACGGGCTGGATTTGTCGCTGGGCCAGCAACTCACGGTGGTGTTGATCGCCCTGCTCACCGGCTTCGGCATGGCCGGCATCCCGGCCGCCAGTCTGGTGGCGATTGCCGTGATCCTGGGCGCTATCGGCCTGCCGCTAGAGGCCATCGGCCTGCTGCTGATTACCGACCGCCTGCTGGACATGTTCCGCACCACGGTGAATGTCTACAGCGACTCCATTGCCGCGGTCTTTGTGGCGCGACAGGAAGGCGAGGCCCTGCCCGCCCTCAAGCCCGGGCCGGACTGAGCTCATTGCCAAAGGCAATCAAGATTTCGGACACATTAAATTTCCCCCCGGAAACGCGGGTGGCCATGATGGCGTCATCGTCAGGTCGGTCCCCGTCGGGACCACGGCAAGGAGATGAACATCATGCTTGCTGCCGCTCGCACCACCAGTCAGGTTGTCATGCACATGGGCGTCGCCTTCGGCGTGATGTGGGCCGTCACCGGCTCCGTCGCCTTCGGTGGCGTGGCCGCCATACTGGAGCCGATCTGCAATGTGGCGCTGCTGCCTTTGCATGACCGGCTCTGGACGCGCATCCAGCAAGGCCTTGATGCCCGCCGTGCCGCAGCCCCGGTCAGGGCAAGGACACAAGGCACCGCGGCCGCCTAGCGGCGGCAAGCGGCGAACACATCAAGATCGGGCCGGTGCATCGTGGTCTGAATCCCGAGCACGCCCAGCATCGAGTGGAAGACATGATCCTGTGAAACCGGCTGCGCGGCACGCTGCTGCAGGCAAGATGCCTGTATCCCGGTTTGCTGTTGCAAGCCAGGCGACAGCCAGATCATGAAAGGCACATGGGTCTGGAATGCCGGGGCCAGCATATAGGGCGCGCCGTGCAGATAGAGCCCGTACTCGCCCAGGGACTCGCCGTGATCGGAGAGATACATCATGCCCGTGCTGTAACGGCCTCCGTAAGCGCGCAGCGTGTCCATCAGTGCCGACAGGAAATGGTCGGTATACAGGATGGTGTTGTCATAGCTGTTGAGAATTTCCTGCTGCGAACACTTGTCCAGCAGATTGGTGCGGCACTCGGGCGTGAACTGGCGGAATTTTTCCGGGTAACGCAGATGGTAGGCCGGGCCGTGGCTGCCCATCTGGTGCAAGACCACCAGCGTGTCCTTGGGCAGGTTCTGGGCATATTTGCGCAGTTCAGTCAGCATGATTTCGTCATGGCACTCGCCGTTCGGGCAGAGCACCGGATCTTTCATGGCCGTGGTATTGATGCGCAGCACGCGATCGCAGGTACGCTTGCAGCCTGACTGGTTATCTATCCACAAGACATCCATGCCGGCGCGTTTGACCACATCCAGCAGATTTTCCTGTGAGCGCGCTTTTTTCAAGGAATAGCCTTCACGCCCCAAACCCGACAGCATGCAAGGCAAGGAAACCGCCGTATCAGTGCCACAGGATCTGGCATCCGGGAAATTCACCAGGTCTTCTTGTGTGGCGAGCCGGGGATTGGTGTTGCGCGCATAACCATTCAGCGAAAAATTCATGCCGCGGGCGGTCTCGCCTATCACCAGCACGAACAAGGTTTTCGGGCCGGTCGAGGCCATACGTTTGGCATCCGGCGCAATCACCGCCAGTACCGGGTCGACCTCACTGCTGTCATGGAAATAATCCATCATGCCCTTGATGAAATTATTGGGCACGAGGTAATGCCGCAGATCGCGGTTGTTGCGCAACAAGCTGGCATAGCTCTGATAGAAAACGAGAGCAATCAGACCGATCACAAGGAGTGAGGCCAACAAACTCGATAGCCGGTTGCGCAACATCTCCCAAGTGCCGGCCTTGCGCAGACGCAAACGCCAGAGCAGCAGCACCGGCAACACGCCCAGCAAGAGGAAATACACCAGCAACTCGATGCTGAAGAGCGCAAGCGATTCCCGGAAATCCGTCTCGAAAATGTTCTGCACCATGCGATCGTCCATGACCACGCCATACTGGTTCATGAAATACGTGGTCAGCGCCGCCATGGGCAGCAGCAGGCTCAGCAAGGGCCGGGTGACCCAGCGCAAGGGCAGACAGGCCAGCACCAGATTGAAAAACGCCACGAGCAGAAAAACGGCGCTGCACAAGAAGAGCCAGGCGCCGGGATCCTGAGGATGGACAATCCCGAATACACGCTTCCAGAACGACGCGTTATAGAAAACCACAAGGGCAACGGACACCAAGGCCAGCACATATTCCGGCCGCCACTCTCGCTTCATGCTGTTCCCGACTCCGACACTGCACCAAACACAATGCCGTCATTTGCATTGTCACCAAAGTGAAACACAGGCGCGGCCAGAAGTGCGTTTTTATCTGTCATCAAAATGAAAAAATCCCGGGCAGCTTCCTGCCAGGGATGCAGTCTGTAAAGCCAGAGGATTTTTCAGGAAAAAGGCAGCATGCGTCGCAGGGTGGCGTCCTTCATTTTCAGGTGATGCCAGAGTGCCGCCCCGGCATGAGCCGCCACCAGCAGGACCAGTGCCGGCCACAACACTTCCTTGTGCAGCTCCATGAATATGCCGGCCGCCTCCTTGTTCACCGCCAGCAACGGCGGAATCTCGAAGACAGCAAACCAGGACAGGGTGCGACCGGATAGCTGTGAAGCCAAGAGCGCTGTCACCGGCATGGCAATCATCAGGCAATAAAGCGCGGCGTGTACCAGACCGGCCGCCTTCTGCTGCCAGGCCGGCGCCGGCAGGGCGGCCGGCACCGGGCCGGACAGCCGCCAGGACAAGCGCAGCCAGACCAGAAACAGCACCGTGAGGCCGAAGGATTTGTGCAGCATCATGCGCAGTGCCCGCTCGGGCGAGTCCTTGGGAAAGCCTTCGTGGGCTTCCACCGCAATCCAGGCGGCGACGATAAGCAGAAAAATGATCCAGTGCAGGCTCTTGGCCACCCAGCCCCAATGCTCTGCGGTGTTGCGTGCTGACATGACATCCTCCGGTGACGTGATGTGACGGCGGCAGTATACCTTCCCTGCCGCCGACTACCTGAAGCCGGGCTTAAGACTGATGCATCAGCAGGGAAGCTCCGAGCCTCAGGCCGTGGCCAGCAACTGCGCTTCCAGGGCATCCAGATCCGGAATCACGGCCAGCTCGCCGGCGTAACGCACCTGCAGGAATTCGATGGGACCGGTACTGGCGGCTTCCAGATCTTCCAGCTCGGCAATCTTGACCTTGGCCATGCGCGGAATGCCTTGAACCACCACGCCGTAGAAGGGCAGCTCACGCTGCGCACTGATGCCGCTCAAGATGGCCACGCGCTCGCACTCGCGTGGCTGGCCCTGACCATTGAGCGCCTCGAAGGCCACGACCGGAATCATCATGTCGCGCCAGCTGACGGCACCCAGCTTCCAGTCCGGGCTACCGGCCGGTGCCGGCACCATGTCGCTGGCCATGACCACCTCGGCCACGGTCACGCTGGGCAACAGCAACTGCTTGCCGGTGAGCGGCGCCAGCAGGCAGGCAATGGTGCCGGTGGTGGCGCCAAGCAGGGTGGTCTGGTTAAGCGTGAGCTGGGTAGAGGCCATGGCAACAATATCCGGTTCGTATCTGGAACAGAGGCACAGGGTTCATGCCGACCGCAAAGCAACAAAACCGCTTGTTGCCTTGACGTGCGCCTGAGCCGGACAGGCGCCGGATCAGGTCTCTCTGCAAGAGCCCTCAAGGCTCTCACAGAGAAAGAAAAGATTTCATACAACTGCGACTGCACGCTTGCGAATATGTTCCACAAGATGCGTAGCAAGCTCGGTGGGCGTGCCATTGAAGCTCACCACACCCGTGGCGCGCATGGAGTCCGGCTGACTGGAGCAAGCACAGCTTTCCGCTGTCTGACCCCAGATGAAGCCGCCCGCCTCTTGCATGAGCGTGCCGGAGATCGACCCATCGCCACCCATGCCGCTGAAAATGAGCGCGCCACTGCGCTCGCCAAAACGGCGGGTAACATTCGCCATGATCTGGTCGATAGAAGGTGAGTAGGGCCCGTCCCATTTGATGTCCCGCACCAGCACTTCACCATCGGCGGCAAAGTCGATTTCCGTCGCGACAGGAGCAATCAGGATTTCACCATGGCGCAGTCGATCGCCGGCAGCCGCCACCTTGCAGGGCATGCCGTTATGGCGCACCAGCACATGCGCCAGGGTTTCCTGCATGCGCTGGTCGATATGCTGGGCCAGCACAAAGGCCACCGGCAGGCCTTTGGGCAGACAGTCGAGGAACTCTTTGACAGCGGCCGGGCCACCCAATGAAGCGGCCAGCACACAGACAATATCAAGCTCACCGCCACCCTGCGCCGCCAGCTCGGGAGGTAATTCCAGCGAGAGCGCCGCCGCAGGCGCCTCGGCTTGCTGCAAAGCTTCCAGATGCTCTACCTGCACCGGCTCGCCGACAGTTTCCTTGAGCTTGACGAAAACACGGCGTTCCCAGCGCGGATAAGTGCGTGAGCCCTGAACAGGTGCCTCTTCCAGACCAAACAGAATGGGCGCAACAGAGTGGTCGAGCAGACGGTCGAGGAAGTCGTCATCCTCGTCCTGCATGTCCACTACCCAGACATCCAGTTCCGGATCGCCCAAGGCCGACTCGTCGAGCTTGTCAGGCGAGGTATTGAAGCAGAGCTCATAGCCATGGCCACGCACCGCCTGGGCCAGTGCCAGACGTTGCAAATTGGAGTGGCTGACTACTCCGACTCGCGGATTGCGACGCTCACTCATGCGCGGCTCCTCATTTCACCATGGCTGCGGCCAGCAGCTCAGTGATGGTTTCCAGCAACTGATCTTCCTGGAAGGGCTTGCCCATATAGGCATTCACACCAATCTGGAAGGCACGCTCACGATGTTTTTCACCGGTACGCGAGGTAATCATGATGATGGGCAGATCCTCGAGATTCGGATTGTGGCGGACCAGCGAGGCGACTTCGAAACCGTCCATGCGCGGCATTTCGATGTCGAGCAGCATGAGGTCCGGGCGCGCATCCTCCAGCTTGCCGATGGCATCCATCCCGTCCTTGGCCAGCAAGACATCGTAGCCATGACGCTCGAGCAGACGCGATGTCACCTTGCGCACCGTCACGGAGTCGTCGACAACCATGACCGTGCGTGTGCGCTTGGTATCGCCTGCGCCAGCAGGCAGTGCCGCGCCACCGTCGAAAGACACCGCTACACGTGGCTGCGTCATCGAAGCCGCACGCAGCATGGCCACCACGTCGAGAATGATCACCACGGAGCCGTCACCGAGAATGGTGGCGCCGGAAATACCGGCTACCGAGGCCAGCTGCGCTCCGATCGACTTCACCACGATTTCACGCGAACCAATAAGCTGATCCACCTGGATGGCAATGTGATGCTCGCCACCTCGAATCAGCAACACCGGCAGCGGCAGCGTGTGGCCGACAAGATTGGGGGACTTCACCCCATGCACGAACTCACCGAGATAATTGAGGCGATAGGCAACACCTGCATATTCGAACAACGGGGCATCCGGCGCGTAATACGTTTCCAGCTCATAGGGACTGGCACGCACGATACCTTCGATCTGCGACAGCGGAATGGCATAGCTGTCCTCGCCGATACGCACCATGAGCGCCCGGTTCACCGCTACCGTGAACGGCAGACGGATAACGAAGGTAGTGCCCTTGCCTGTTACCGAGTTGATGGATACCACGCCACCCATCTGCTTGATTTCGGAAGTCACCACATCCATGCCCACGCCACGGCCGGAAATCTGGGTCACCGCAGCCGCGGTGGAGAAGCCGGCGTGGAAAATGAACTGGATGACCTCCTGATCCGAGATGTCCTGACCTTCCTTGATGAGGCCGCGCTCCAGCGCCTTCTTGCGCACGGCGGGAATGTTGATGCCACGGCCGTCATCGGCCAAGGTCAGTACGACTTCGCCGCCTTCACGCGCCAGTGTCAGCGTGACGCGACCTTGCGAGGACTTGCCCGCCGCGGTGCGACCGGCCGCGTCTTCCAGACCATGGTCGACGGCGTTACGCAGCATGTGCTCCAGCGGCGCCACGATGCGCTCGAGCAGCGTACGGTCCATTTCCCCTTCGGGATTGATAACATCGAGATCAGCCGGCTTACCGACTTCCTGACCGGTCTGACGCACGATGCGCTTGAGACGCGGCACCAGACGCGAGAAGGGCACCATGCGCGAGCGCATCAGACCTTCCTGCAGCTCGGTATTGATGCGCGACTGCTGCAGCAACAGGGTTTCGGTATCGCGCGCCTTGTCGATGAGCGTGGACTTGAGATCAAGCAAGTCGGAGGCAGATTCGGTCAGCGCCTTGGACAGCTGGTTCAGCGAGGAGTACTGGTCCATTTCCAGTGGATCGAAGTCCTCGTACTTGGCGCCCATTTCCTCGTTATGACGCGAGATGATCTGGCTTTCCATTTCTGCGTCCATGCGCCGCAGCTGGTCGGCCAGACGCTGGATGGTGGCACCCATTTCTTCCACGGTCTGGGCAAAACCATGCACACCCATTTCTACACGTGAGCGCGTGATGGAAGTTTCACCAGCAAGGTTCACCAGCTTTTCCAGCAAATCGGAAGGCACGCGTATCATTTCCTGCGGGCCGCGCGCGCCGGCATCCTTCTTGAAGCCACCCAACATGGACGGAGGCTGTGCACGCGGGGCATCGCTCGGCGCAAGCACAGAGCTTGCAGAGGCATCGCCAATGACCGGCATTGCAGGAGCCGGAAATGGAATGACCGTGGCAGACTCCAGCGCGACGAGGTCCGCCGCCGTTTCCATCACAGCTGGCGCAATATCTGTCGCAAGAGCCGGTTCCGTAGCAGAAGGCGTCGATGCAGGAGCAAGGCTGCTGCGCACAGCCTTGATGGCAGCCAACACACCATCCTGACGGGCCCCAAGGCTGGAAAAAAACTCGTCATCCGCAATACGTGCACCATTCTGGATAATGACAAGATCATTTTCCCAATCATGCGCAAGATCACCCAACTCACGCAGGCCGGCCAGACGGGCGCCGCCCTTGAGCGTGTGCAGGTGCCGCATCAGAGCCTCCATGGGCGCCGCTGCACTGCGATCGTCCAGCCACTCCGCCAGGGCGGTCTCTATCCCCTCTGCCAGCTCTTCGGACTCTTCAAGGAAAATTTCCAGAATGTCGCTATCAACATTTTCCGGAACCGGCGCCGCTTCGATAGTCTTGGGAGCAAGCGGCTCTGGAGGCGCGGCAGGAGCATCGGCAAGCGCTGCCTCGGGCTCAACCGGAGTCAGCGTGACAGCCGTCGGGGCGTCCTGGAAATTGACCGGGTCCTCAATATAAGACTTGATCTGGGCGATCAGGTCACTGGTGTCGGGGCAGGCCCCATGCTGGCTCAGTGACTCGACTGCTTCGGCAAGGCGATCGTGGCAACGGTGCAACAAACCAAAGAGCACCGGCGTAGGTGTCATCAGGCCATCGCACACAGCCTCATAAAGATTTTCGAGATGATGCGAGAGGTCGCCCAGCGCGGCAATTTCTGCCATGCGCGCACCGCCCTTGAGCGTGTGCAAGCCACGCTGCAATTGCTGTACCGGCAAGGTGTTATTGGGATCACTTTGCCATGTCGCCAGCTGCTCGCTGGTGGCATCGATAATCTCACCAGCCTCCTCCATGAAAATTTCAAGGAGTTCCGGATCGAAGCCCTGATCCTGTGCAAGCACAGAAGCAGGAGGCGGCGTAATTACTGGAGGAGGAGTAAAAGCCGGCTCCTGCACCTCAACTACAGCCTCCTCTGCTACAGCTACAGCCGGAGCCTCTACCTCAGGAAAAAATTCCGCAAATACCGCTTCGGCATCCTGAGCCAGGGACTCATCCACGATATTTTCCGCAACGACTACCTCAGTCTCAGAAAGTCTCTTTTCGTCGTCAGAGACGCCTTCTTGCGTCACGGCATCAGATGCCGGGGATGTCTGGGACAGGTCCGGAACGCCCGCTGCGGGATCACGTCGAAAGGCATTGATGGCATTGACCAGATCGATACCTGAAGGGCAGCGGCCACTGCCGCGCAGCTCGCCAACCATATCGGCCAAGCGGTCATGGCAACTTTGCAACAATTGCACAAGGTCGGGCACCGACTGATACCGGCCATCGACCAAGCCCTCATAAAGGAACTCCAGCTCATGCGATAGATCGCCGAGTGGACGAATCTCGGCAAGACGGGCGCCGCCCTTGAGCGTGTGTAGATGTCGTTGCAGTGCAGCCAGTGCGGGCGTGTTGTTATTGTCCTGGCGCCAGTTATCAAGCTCAGCCTGAGCCGCTTCCAGAACCTCGTCAGCCTCTTCCAGAAAAATTTCCAGCAGCTCGGGATCTACAGAGTCGACCGACATCATTTCGGCCGGTTCCTGCCAAGCCGCCGTGTCAGCATCCGTCATTTGCTCTGCCAGACTCTGCTGCTCTTCCGGCTCAAACGCTACGATTGATGGCTCATCACTCAATACCGGCGCGACGGTGACTTGCGGCATTTCCAGCAAGTCCAGCAGACGCAGCAACACGGGCTCGTTAGGCTGCACTGTCTGACTGGCAGCCAGCGTATCGAAGATGTTCACGATCTCGTCATGCGCGCCGGCGAGATCATTCAGAATCTCGCCGTCGTGAGCGAGCTCCAATGTTGCCATGCGCGCATAAACAGCCGCGAGACGCTCAGCAAGCAAAGCCAGTGGCTCAATCGACTTCTGTACAGCCGCCTGCTGCAGCTGCTGTAGCTCTTGCTGTAATGCCTCGATTTTTTCATTCGCAGCCGGCCCGGACAACCAGCTCTCCAGCTCCCAGGACGCATCCAGAACATGGTCTATCCCCAGCTCCATGAAGCTGGCCACCAAACCCTGGGTGGCGGCCGTCACATCCGACGCCACCGCCTCACCAAGCCTCTCAGAGCGCTCCTGGTCCAGACGCTCCAGACGTTCCTGATCAAGGCGATGTATATGCGTAATCAAGGCGGCTGCGCCGTCTACCCGGCCACTGCCGCCCTGCAAAAGATCTGCAATGCTGCTGTTTATCAATGCATGGCCATCTCGCAGCGCCTGAAGATGATCGCGCTTTGCGCCGCCGAGCTGGTTACGTAGATCCTTGAAAAGGTGCTCCATCGGCGCGGCAATTTCAGCAACCGCAGCAATCCCGGCCATACCAGCCGAACCCTTGAGCGTATGCAGGGAGCGCAGCACGGCATCACTGATGGCTGCGGTAGAGCGGTCCGGATCAATCCCTGCAAGATAGGCTGCTATTTCCTGCAAATGGGTTTCTGCTTCACTGATGAATATTTCCAGCAGGACAGCGTCAACTTCCGGCGCATTCGCCTCCACGGAGTCCAGCTCAACAGCCTCTGCTTGCAGTTCAGGCGTCGGCTCTACTGCTGGCTCAACACTCACGCTTTCAGCGATGACCCCGGATGTCAAAGGTGCAAGGCTTGCCGCCAATGCGTCAAAGTCATCAGCACTGTCTTGCTCCACTTCAGAACTGGAGTGCGCCTGTTCGGCGGCGCTGGCGACATCCATAGCTGTCAGCGTTTCCCCGCGGGCAATCGCTTCTGCTGCAGCCATCAACGCACTCGTGTTGTAACGGGGCGGCTGGCGTGTGAAAAAGTCCGTCACAAGATCAGGAATGATGGCCAGACCTTCGGATATCAGGCTCACCATTACCTGATCCGGCTGGAGTATCTTGTCGCGAACCTTGTTGAGCATGTTCTCGTAGGACCAAGCCAGCTCGCCAACAACCTTGGCGCCGACCATTCGTCCTGAACCTTTCAGGGTATGGAAGCCCCGACGAAACTCGAGCAAAGCTTCACTGTCATCGAAGTTGGCCGCCCACCGCGGAAAATAATCTCCGATGTTCTGCAAGACCTCTTCGGCCTCTTCCACAAAAATTTCGCGAATTTCATCATCAAAATCATGATTATCTTCCGGCATGCTGGTGAGCACAGGAAGCGCGGGCTTTTTTGCAGGCGCAACATCTGCCACTACTGGCGATGCCTGTACAGCCGACAACAGCTCATTCTCATTCGTCTCAAGCGCAGGCTCATCCAGCCTCACTGCACTCTCATCAACAAAAAAACTCTCATCGCCCTCCACAGCTGGCAGGACCTCAGTCACTGCCTCGCCGGCAACATGCTCCAGATCCTCAAGAGTGAACTCATCCAGCCCCTCATTGATTACCAGTGCTTCTGAAAGCGCAGCATTATCAGTTGCCAGCTCATTGAGAGCACTGCCAGAGAAGCCATCGACTTCCTTGGCCAACCACTCATCATCTAGTTCAGCAGCAATCCCGGACTGCTCAACTTCAGGCGCGGCGCCAGATGGCAGAGCGCCATTTTCCGCGAGAAACACCGAGGGGATTTCGCGCAGCAAGGTATCGTCAGTAGCAATCCGCAAGACTTCATCTTCACGCGTTTCCACGTGGACAACATCTTCAGGAACATCCAGTGCGCCTGCAATTTCTGCCTCAAAAGCGGCAGCATCATCAGCGGTCCAGGCACTTTCATCAGATGACTCTTCAACAGGGTCGTCAACCTTTTCATCCGGCTTTACTGCCGAAAAGCCAAGCTTGCCAAGGCCTCGCTCGGCGATATCAAGAATGCTGTCGCCGCCATGTGTATCGTTAGCAATGCGCTCAAGGTAATACTCGACCGATGTAATGACATCGGCCAGCGTATCCATTTCCTGCCAGTCAGGGCGGTGCTGGCCGGCCAAGAGCCGCTCCGAGACATAACGCGATGCGCCAGACAGGATTTCCGCAGGCCGCTTGAGCGTGAGAATCGACAAGCTGCCACGCACGGTATCAATCAGCTCAGGAATACTTTCGAGATGCGTCGGATTCCATTGCGACGCAATGTATTCGATAACCGCATCCTTTGCCTTTTCCAGTGCACCTCTGGACTCACGCAATACCGCAGACTGGGCATCGGAGAGCTGATCCTGCGCAGAAAACTCTGAGGCCGGATTCGTACCAGGGTGGCCAATCGGTTTCTCTGCCACCATGCCCATGAGCGTGGCTTCGACATACAGAAGTGCACCGGCAATATCCAGCAAGCGGCCATCTTCAGGCAGCGCGCCCGTCGCCGTCATACTATCTATGACCTCAATCTGCTCCTGCAGAATGCGGCGCGGCTGTCCAAGACCGAGCACAGCAACCGTATCAGCGACCTGCTTCAGCGTTGGCACCATCGTCGCCAGATCAGCAACATTTTTCTCACCATCGCCTTTGCGCACGAACAAATCGAGAGCATCCTTGACGCGCGCCAATTCTTCGCAGAGCGCATCAACAACCGACTTCATGGCCTCCCGGTCCGGCCCACTCATGCGAGCGCGCTCTTCACTCACCAGTGCATCGCCAGGCAAGGCATCATCGAGACGATAAAGGTCTTTAACACCGCGCAACCGCGGGGTAGAGCCCGAGCTCTTCGCCACGTAGTAAAGAAGATTCTTGAGCAGCTCTGTGGGCGCCCTATGAGCGTCTTCCTCACCAGCAGTGCGCAATTGGCGATCAATCTGACCCAATAGCATCTTCACTGAGGTGCCTGTATCTATGCTCTTTTCCTGCAATCCCTCAACGACAGCGGCCCCAACCAACCAGAGCTCACGCATGGGCGATGCACCGGCAAGTTTCTCAAGGCGCGCGAAAACCTGGGCCATCTGGGCCAGATTTTCACTGGCCTTTTCATTGCGGATGATGCCCAGCAGTGAAAGCTGGTAGGCCTGACGGATTTTCTTCAGCAGCGCCGCATCGGTCGCCACCGGCGCAATCTGTATAGGTGCTCGCTCGCCTGCAGCAAGATCAGGAGCAAACAAAGCCGTTTCAGACAATAGCGGCTCGCCACGCACAGCGCGCAAATCATTAAGCAGGGGAAGCAAGACAACAGGCAAGTCTCGGCGTGAAGCCTTGACGCGCTCGAGATAAGGCGGCAGCTGCAGGATGGCGCGCATAAGCACCTCCTGGCCGTCAGCCACACGCGACACCTGGCCATTGATCAGAGACAGACAGAGCTTTTCCATCTCTTCGGCCAGCAGGGCAGCTCCATAGAACTCCACCATCTGCAGGGTTCCGAAAACCTGATGCAGATAGGCAAGACAGAAACGCATCTGTGCGCCGTCTTCAGGATTTTCCACGAACGCTTCCAGCGCCTGACGCGACTGCTTCAGCGTTTCTTCAATTTCACCCTTGACCCAGTCCAGAGCCAGAAAGCTGTGATTGTCACCCATCTTCAATGACCTCGGGGGCCCGTATCGTTATTGTCGACGCCATCATGGCGAATTTTGCAAAGCACTACTGAAACCTTCATTACCACTGCCTGCACACGCAGCATGCAGTCAAACTTTACGGCGAAATGCCAAGGTATCCGGATACTCGATACGCGCCAGCTGGGGATGCGCCCAATCCACGGCCTCGCCCACGCCCAACACCATGATCCCACCAGGCGCCAAACGCGCGGCAAGATTGGCCAAAATATCCCGCTTGCGGAAGCGGCGGAAATAAATCAGCACGTTCTGACAGAAAATGACATCCATGCCGGAAAGCGGAACCCGATCGAGCTCCATGATATTCAGCTGTACAAAAGCGATCCGCTTCTTCAATGCGTCCGTGACCTGCCACTCTTTTTTGCCGACAACAGACTGAAAGTATTTCTCTCGCCAAGCGCTTGGCACATTATGCAGGCGGCGGTCTCCATAAATTCCGGTTCGCGCACGCGCCAGCGTGGGGAGACTGATATCAGACGCGGTTACACCAAAATAGGTTTTCTCTCGCTTGAGATCGGCCAACTGTGCATCCGTTTGCATAGCCAGCGAATACGGCTCCTCGCCTGTCGAGCAGCCAACGCTCCAGAGGTTCAGAGACTTGCGCTGCGGCTCCTTCATGAGTAGCTCTGCAATATGCGCCCGCACCAGCGCAAAGGAGCTGGCATGCCGGAAGAATGAGGTTTCCTGCACCGTCAGCCGATCAACAAGCACAGCCCACTCGCGCTCCGCGACCGGGCCAGCCATCAACTGCTCGTAATAGGTTTCGTAATCGCTGACGCCAATCTCGCGCATGCGTATGGCGAGATTGGTCTCAAGAAAGGAACGCCGCGCAACCCCAACCGTCATCCCGGTGCGGGCCTCAATCAGCGTTTGCCACAACTCGAACTGTTCGTCCGAGATGGGAGCAAGTGATTTGATGCCCCAACGATCAGAGGTGGCCACATCAGCGTTCCTGTACATGCTCGCCTCTTGGCGACGGGCTTATCAGGCGTGCTCGGGCAGCTTGAAGCCTGCCACCGACTGACGCAGTTCGTTCGCCATTTCGGCGAGATTACCAATCGAGCGCGCCGTCGCGATGGTGCCGGCTGTGGTCTGCGAAGTGATCTCCTGAATCACGTTCATGGTGTTGGAAATATGGCCGGCAGAGGCAGCCTGCTGACGCGCGGCATTCGAGATGTTCTGAATGAGGTCAGCGAGGTTTCTCGACACGGTTTCAATTTCTTCCAGTGCCACACCGGCGTCCTGCGCGAGGCGGGCGCCACGCACCACTTCCGCGGTGGTCTGTTCCATCGAGATCACGGCTTCGTTGGTGTCGGTCTGAATGGTTTTCACCAGCTGTTCGATCTGCTTGGTTGCGGCCGCCGAGCGCTCGGCGAGACGCTGCACTTCGTCGGCCACCACCGCGAAGCCGCGGCCGGCTTCACCAGCCATGGAGGCCTGGATGGCGGCGTTGAGGGCGAGGATGTTGGTCTGATCGGCAATGTCGTTAATCAGCGACACGATGTCACCGATTTCCTGCGAAGACTCACCGAGACGTTTGATACGTTTCGAGGTTTCCTGAATCTGCTCACGAATCGTGTCCATGCCGGAGATGGTGTTCTGCACCACCTCGGCGCCCTTGTGCGCGATGGCCACAGAGCGCTCGGCCACCGCGGCGGATTCGGCAGCGTTGGCCGACACCTGGTCAATGGAGACGGCCATTTCATTCACAGCAGCAGAGGCGCCAGCAATTTCCTGCGCCTGATGCTCGGAAGCTTCGGCCAGATGCATGGCGGTGGACTGCGTTTCCTGGGCGGCGGCAGACACCTGTACAGCCGTCTGGTTAATCGTGGTCACGAGACCGCGCAGCTGGTCAATCGAGTAGTTAATGGAGTCAGCAATGGCGCCAGTGAAATCTTCGGTCACCGTTGCCTGTACAGTGAGGTCACCGTCAGCAAGGTCGCCCAGCTCGTCCAGCAGACGCAAAATGGCGTCCTGATTACGGCGGCTCTCCGACTCAATTTGTTCAGCACGTTCGATTTCCTGATTGCGGTCAGCCTCCATCGCGATCTTGTCTTGGTTGGCGCGAATGGAAATCAGCTTGATACCGCAGAGAATGCCGATACCAAGAGCAACGATACCGAAGAAAGTATAAATCGTGGTGTCGGCGCTTTCGGCAACATGCAGCGACAGCTGGGTGGTTGCCTGAAGCAGACCCTGAGACTCCGCAAAAATCTTGTCGGAAGCTTCGCGCACCTGGAACAACTCAGGCGATGTTTCCAGAATGGCGTTGGCCGACTGCTTCACAGACTTGTCAAAACTGTCTGCAATCGCAGACAAAGCATCCTGAGCTTCAGGATCGGTGACCTGCTGCACACCCAGCGCCGAATCCCCATCCAGCATGCCCTTGAGCACGCGCTCGAACTGGGATGCATCACGACCGAAAGCATCAGCAGAGGTCACGGCATCTGCGCCGCCCTGCAGAACCTTGTTGACAGAACGCAGGATACGCTCTGCCAGCACCGACTGCTGCTTTGCCACAGCAATCTGGCCAGCAGAAGCATTGGTCCGCAACATCCCCTCAATGACGATGTCATACTCGGCTTGCAGATCAGGCACGGTTTCCGTCAGTGTTTGTGCCAGCTCATGCAGGTCGGTCACCGACTTCTTGCCGTCGAGTACAATCTTGGTGTTGGCAGCCACAGGCTCCCAGATTTTTTTCACCGCAACAACTTCAGCCTCAGTATCGCTGCGCGAGGCCTGCAATGATGCCCAGTCGGACTGGAACTCGTCGTGCGCCTTTTTCAGCTGAACGAAGGCCTCTTCATTACCAGCCGCGGCTTCCGATGCGTTTTTGGCAATATCCTGGGAAAGCACGCGCAGCTCGGAGGCATTCTTGATCATGGTGGTCGCGTTGTAGCTCTTGACGCCCACGATCAGGAAGGCAACCACCACCACTGCCAGTGCCGCACTCAGGCCCATGAACCAAGGCCGCGTGTCAACCTGCTCTTGCGACGAAGCAGCAAACAATGCCGCCCAAGACTCTTTCTGGAACAGAGAGCGGAAACTCTCTTTAGAGAACACACGCTTCCACTCAATGTTCGCAAGCTTGTCGCTAGCTGCCTTCAGATTCGGATTCATACCATCAGCCCTCGACGGCCCCCTGTTGTAATTTTTAACCAGCATGCCGACAAAGCCGGCCCCGAATTATTTCCAGCCAGTCCCGATAATCAGGAATTGGCGGCCTGCAAAAACTGCGGATCTTCAACCAGGCGACTCAAACTGAAAACCGCCCAATACCTGTCATCCCGACGAAAAGCCCCTTGCACGAAAGGCACAAGCTCATCTGGCACCGTCGCCACCTCGCCAGAATAGTCCTGCACCGGAAAATGCTGCATGCCTAGCACGTCATCAACCACGAGACCGCTAAAAATATCGCCCTGATCAATCACGATAAGACGACGTCGATGTTCCTGTAGCCGGGATGCACGATTGAAATAGCCCAGCAAGTCCATAATTGGCAGCAAGCGGCCTCGCACATTCGCAATCCCCTTCATCCAGGGCTTGACCCCGGGGACATGGGTGTAGCGCGGCACCGCCAGCACTTCAGCCACCTCCCCCATAGCCGCCAGATAATGGTGGCCGTCCAGCGTGAAACCTATACCACTCCAGTACTCTACCGCCTGGCCATCGGCAGGCAGACCGAGGGTACGCTGCTTGGAGCGCTCAGCGATTTCGAGAAGTTTGATAAAGCCCTTGGCGGCCATGGCAATGCCTGATTCGTCTTGAGTGGCGGTTTATTTGCCCGGAACCAGGCTGGCTATGGTTTGCAGCAAAAGCGTTTCGTCCACCGGCTTTGTCAGGTAGTCCCGTGCGCCCTGACGCTTCCCCCAGACACGGTCGGTTTCCTGATCTTTGGTCGTGACGATGACAATCGGGATATGCGCCGTGTCATCACCCTTGGTGAGCTGGCGGGTTGCCTGAAAGCCATTCAGACCCGGCATGACCACATCCATCAGCACGATATCAGGCTGCTCGGCACGTGCCATGGCAACGCCATCGGCACCATTCGTGGCTTCCAGTACCTGATGTCCGTGCTTTTCAAGGATCTCGCGAAAGCGATAGGTTTCCGTGGGAGAGTCGTCAACGACAAGGATACGTGCCATGGTGTGTTTCCCCGCTAAATCTTGTTCAGGCTTTCAACTGGACGTGCTGGCGAATCGCACCCAGCAGCTCTTCCTTGCTAAAGGGCTTCGTCAGGTACTCGTCGGACCCGACAATACGTCCCTTGGCCTTGTCAAAAAGACCATCCTTGGAGGACAGCATGATCACCGGCGTAGACTTGAAAGCCGAGTTGTTCTTGATCAGCGCACAAGTCTGATAGCCATCCAGACGCGGCATCATGATGTCGACAAAGATGATGTCGGGATTGGTATCGGCAATCTTGGCGAGGGCATCAAAGCCGTCGGTTGCAGTGATGACCGTGCAACCCGCCTTCTGCAACAGGGTTTCAGCCGTGCGGCGTATGGTCTTGGAGTCGTCGATCACCATGACCTTCAGACCGTCGAAATTCTCTTCTGACATTGGAGCAGCCTTCTATTCTATGCAGGTGCCCGTCAGGGCACAGGTGAGGCCTTTTTATGAGCCTGCTTCGGGCATGAAAAAAACCGGACAGCGCCGTCACCCGGCCCACAAGGCCCGGAGCGACAGGTTCGCATCGTTTTAACATAGTTTTACAGGGCCTGCTACATGACCCCATAAGGAAAAGCCCCGGCCGCGAATCAAGTCACGACAAGGGCTTAGCGTATTTTTCTGACGAGCCACTACAAGTTTGGGCATGAGCGGCAGATCACGGCCTGTACAGCTTCAGATGGCATAGTCCTCAGCAGCAGCAACGTCTTTTGTGGCCAAAAAAACCTTGGCCTGTCGAGGGCGGAACCAGACCTGCTCGCCCACCTCTACCGCCTCTTCCTCATAGCGCTCACGCGACAACTCGACCTCGACCTGATCGTCGCCACGACGCAGCGCGAGTCGAACCAAGCCACCCAGACGACGCACATCCAGCACCTCACCCTGCAGAGCCTCGGTGAGCTCTGTACGAGACACCTCGATATCGTGCGGACGCACATAGGCCACAGCCTGTGAGCCCTCGGCACCCGCATGATCGCCCGCAGGAAGCTTGAGCCCCCCGAGATCGGCGAAGCCGCCATCCACGCGACCATGGAAGAGATTCACATTGCCAAGAAAGCCATAAACAAAGGGACTGGCCGGGGACTGGTAAACCTCATCAGGCGTACCTACCTGCTCGATACGACCCTGGTTCAGAACCACGATGCGGTCAGCCACTTCCAGCGCCTCTTCCTGGTCATGGGTCACGAAAACCGAAGTGACATGGATTTCGTCATGCAGCTGACGCAGCCAACGGCGCAGATCTTTACGCACCTTGGCATCCAGAGCGCCGAAGGGCTCATCAAGCAAGAGCAGCTTGGGCTCCACTGCCAGGGCGCGTGCCAGCGCAATACGCTGCCGCTGACCGCCAGAAAGCTGACTGGGGTAGCGATCAGCCAGCCAATCCAGCTGCACCAGTTCCAGCAAGGTCTTCACCTTTTTGCGGATTTCAGCATCGGAGGGGCGCTGTTTGCGCGGCCGCACCCGCAGACCGAAAGCCACGTTCTCGAATACGGTCATATGCCGGAACAGCGCATAGTGCTGGAATACGAAACCCACCTGACGCTCACGCACATGCTGTTGCGTGGTGTCCTCACCGTGAAAAAGTATGCTGCCGCTGTCGGCCGACTCCAAGCCGGCAATGATGCGCAGCAAAGTCGTCTTGCCACAGCCGGATGGACCCAGCAATGCCACGAGCTCGCCGGTCTTGACGGTGAGGTTGACATTGTCCAGCGCCACAAAATTACCGAAGCGCTTGTTGATATTGCGAATATCAATACTCATTCCAATTCTCCTCAACCATTGACGGGCCCGGTTTCTTCATAACCGGAACGCAGCGCCTGTATTTCTTTTGCCAATTGCCATTCGGCAATGCTCTTGATGACCAAAGTAACCAATGCCAAGAAGGCCAGCAGCGAAGCGACGGCAAACGCGGCCACAAAGTTGTATTCGTTGTAGAGAATTTCAACCTGCAGCGGCATGGTGTTAGTCAGGCCACGGATATGACCAGACACCAGCGAAACAGCACCGAACTCACCCATGGCGCGCGCATTACAGAGAATCACGCCGTAAAGAATGCCCCATTTGATATTGGGCAAAGTCACGCGCCAGAATGTCTTGAAACCCGATGCACCCAGCGTAATGGCCGCCTCTTCTTCTTCGGTGCCTTGCGCCTGCATCAGCGGAATCAGCTCACGCGCCACAAAGGGGAACGTCACAAACAGGGTCGCCAACACGATGCCCGGCACTGCAAACAGAATTTTTATGTCGTTCTCATAAAGCCACTCTCCAAACAGGCCTTGAGCTCCGAACATCAATACATAAATCAGGCCGGCAATCACTGGCGACACTGCAAAAGGCAGATCAATCAGCGTGACCAGTAACTGCTTGCCGCGGAACTCGAACTTGGCAATAGCCCAAGCTGCTGAAACGCCAAAAACGAGATTGAGCGGCACCGATATACCGGCGGCAATGAGTGTGAGCTTGATGGCGGAAATGGCATCCGGATCTTTGAGCGCAGCGAAATAAGCATCGCTACCTTTGCGGAATGCCTCGCTAAAAACAGCCGCCAGAGGCGCCAGCAGAAAGACCGACAGGAAAGCAAGCGCCAGCGTGATCAGCAGGGCGCGTATCCACCACGCCTCAGTTGTGGCTCGGCTGCGACGGGCATTGGAAACAGCAGACATCGTTTTTCTCCGTCTCAGGCCGTGCGGCCATGGCGGCGCTGGGTCCAGGCCTGCAGGCCATTGATGGTCAGCAGCAGCGCAAATGAAATCAGCATCATCACAAGGGCAATCGCTGTGGCGCCGGCGTAATCGTATTGCTCCAGCTTGGTGATAATGAGCAGTGGGGTGATTTCAGAAATCATGGGCATATTGCCCGCTATGAAAATCACCGAGCCGTATTCACCAATGGCGCGCGCAAACGCCAGCGCAAAGCCCGTGATGAGAGCCGGCAGAACAGCCGGAAAAATAACTTTAAGAAAAGTCTGCAAGCGACTGGCGCCGAGACTGGCAGCAGCCTCTTCCACTTCCTGCTCAAGGTCCTGCAAAACAGGCTGCAGCGTGCGCACCACAAAGGGCAGGCCGATAAAGGTCAGCGCCACCACCACCCCCAAGGGCGTGAATGCAACCTTGATGCCCAGCGGCTCCAGATGCTTGCCTATCCAGCCATTCGGCGCATAGATCGTAGTCAGTGCAATGCCGGCCACGGCTGTTGGCAGCGCAAAAGGCAAATCCACCAGCGCATCGATAAAGCGCTTGCCAGGAAAGCGGTAGCGCACCAGAACCCAAGCCACCAGAAAACCAAAAAAAGCATTGATGACGGCGCCTATGAACGCCGCACCAAAACTCAGACGATAGGAGGCCATCACGCGCGGCGCAGTAACGGTGTACCAGAAGTCTTCCAAGGTCAGCGTGGCCGTCTTCCAGAACAAGCCGGACAAGGGAATGAGCACCAGCAGACTGAGATAGAAAATCGAAAAGCCCAGCGTCAAGCCAAAGCCTGGAAGCACGCTGGATTTACGCCAGGATGACAGTTTCATAAACAGGAAAACCCCGAAAAGGCAGTCAGGCCGCAGTTAAGGGCGGCACTTTACCGACAGAAAAATGACATCAGAAATACCGATTCCTTAGGACCAGCTGCGTTTTGGTTATATCGCCAAGCAAGGCAAGCAGGGCTCAGGAAGCGAAGCGTATGCCCTCGGCATTGGCACTGCGCTTGCGCGGGGCCTCACTGCTGAAGCGGTAACCACTGCCTCGCACCGCCTCTATGAGATGCCCATAGCCATAACGGGCCAGCTGATTGCGCAGACGGTAAACATGCACGTCTACCGTACGCTCTTCGACAAAGCCCTGATCGGCCCATACCTTTTCCAGCAACTGGGCACGGCTATAAACACGGCCCGGATGCCCCATGAGGAAATAGAGCAGGCGGAATGCGAGCGGCGTGAGATTGAGATGTAGATGCCCGACAAAGGCCTGCTGTTGCTCCGGATCCAGACGCAAGCCTTCGCGCTCCAGCGGCGCCAGCTCGGAGGGTCCTGGTTTTAGCACCGACTTGAGACGCAGCAAGAGATCACGCGGCTCAGCCGCTACGCGCTGCACCGATGGCGCAATCACCAGGCCCGGCACCTCGTCCAGCACCAGCACCGGCAGACGACGCGAGTCCGGCAGATGACGGCGCAGAGGCGAAACCAGAAGAGACGCATGCTGGCGGCTACCCACCAGCAATACATCAGGCTCCACAGCAAACTCCTGCTGGTGCAGCACCTGCAGGGCTTCGTCGCTATCCGCGGCCGCCACTACGATGTAAGCACCTTGCTGCTCCAGCACATGCGTTACAAAGCGCCGCGCCAGTTCGTGCTCATGCACCAGAAGAATTACCGCCGTCATGACCTACTCCCAAACTTACTTGGCAGGGACGTAAAGCTGATCGAAAAGACCGCCATCCGCAAAATGGATGCCCTGAACTTTTTTCCAGCCCCCCAACTCATCAATACTCACCAGCTTGAGCGGCTTGAAAAGCGCTGCATTCTGCTTGAGCACGGCCTGATCGCGTGGACGCAGAAAATGCTTGGCCGCCAGTTTCTGGCCCTCAGGTGAATACAAATACTCAAGATACGCACGCGACTGCTTTACTGTGCCGTGCTTGGCCGCAAACTTGTCCACCACTGCCACAGGCGGCTCTGCCAGAATGCTGACCGAGGGATAGACGACTTCCAGATTGGCTTCCGGCAATTCTTTCTGCGTGAGGAAGGCTTCGTTTTCGAAGGTCACCAGCACGTCACCGATATTGCGCTGTGCAAATGTCGTGGTTGCACCACGACCACCGGTATCCAGCACCGGCACATTGCTGAACAGCTTTTGCTCGAACTCGATAGCCTTCACGTCATTACCGCTCTTTTGCTTGGCATAGATCCAGGCAGCGAGATAGGTGTAACGGCCATTCCCGGAAGTTTTGGGATTGGGAATGATGACTTGCGTACCCGGCTTCACCAGATCGTCCCAGTCCTTGATCGCCTTGGGATTACCTTTGCGCACCAGAAACACGATGGTGGACGTGAACGGCGAGCTATTGTCCTTGTACTTCTTGATCCAGTCCTTGGGCAGCAACTCTTTATCAGCCAGGATGTCGATGTCATTGGACTGGTTCATGGTGACTACGTCCGCTTCCAGACCATCAGCCACAGAGCGAGCCTGCTTGCTGGAGCCACCATGCGACTGGTTGATGGTCAGCGTTTCGCCGCCCTTCTTCTGCCAGTAAGCAATAAAAGCTTCGTTATAGTCCTTGAAGAATTCGCGCGTGACGTCATAGGAAACGTTAAGCAGCGTGGTTCCGGCAGCGGCTGGCAACGCCACAGAAAGCGCGGCAGCGGCCAGCGTCAGGCGCAATGCATTTTTTTCATGACAAACCCCTGTATTCAAAAAATCAGAGAATGGCAATCGCCACTTCAGTCGACTTCACCAAGGCAACCACTTCGCTGCCTATGACCAGATTGAGATCCTTGATAGAACGCGTAGTGATGACCGAAGTCACGATACCGAAAGGTGTTTCCACTTCGACTTCGGATACCACCGGCCCGGTAATGATTTCTTTCACACGACCACGAAACTGGTTGCGCACATTGACGGCTTCGATACTCATTTTGTGGAGCTCCGGAATTCAACTGCATTCAGAAAAGCCACCGGCACCCGCTTCTCACGGGCGCCGGTGCATGGACATTACTTCTTGGCAGGTACGTAGATTTCGTCGAAGGTGCCGCCGTCAGCGAAATGGGTTTCCGTAGCACGGCTCCAGCCACCGAAATCCTTGATCGAGAAGAGCTTCACCTTGGGCAGCTGGCTGGCATATTTAGCTGCTGCCGCCGGATCCGTAGGGCGATAGAAATTGCGACCGGCGATATCCTGCCCCTCAGGACTGTAGAGATACTGCAAGTAGGCTTTGGCCACTTCGGTCGTACCATGCTTCTTCGCATATTTGTCGACCACGGCCACTGGTGGCTCAGCCAGAATGCTGATGGACGGCACAACGATATCGACCTTGTCCGGACCCAGCTCCTTCACAGCAAGGAAAGCTTCGTTTTCCCAGGCCAGCAGCACATCACCAATGCCGCGCTCCACGAAGGTCGTCGTCGAGCCACGCGCACCGGAGTCAAGCACAGGCACGTTCTGGAACAGCTTCTTCACGAAGGCCTTGGCCTTGTCGCTATTGCCACCGGGTTGACGCAGGGCATAGCCCCAGGCAGCGAGATAGTTCCAGCGCGCCCCACCAGAGGTCTTGGGGTTTGGCGTAATCACACCAATACCGGGCTTGACCAGATCACCCCAGTCCTTGATGCCCTTGGGATTACCCTTGCGCACGAGGAACACGATGGTGGAGGTATAAGGAGAGCTGTTATGCGGATAGCGCTTGGCCCAGTTTTCATCAAGCAGCCTGGCCTTGCTGGCCAGCGGATCGATGTCTGCGGCCAGCGCCAACGTCACCACATCAGCCTCCAGACCATCAATCACGGAACGGGCCTGCTTGCCGGAACCCCCATGGGACTGCTTAACCACGACGTCATCACCGGTCCTGGCCTTCCAGTATTTGGCAAAGGCCTGGTTGTACTCCTGGTAGAGCTCGCGGGTGGGATCGTAGGAAACATTGAGCAGAGTGACTTCCTTGGCATGAGCCGCGGAAGTGAGCCCGAGTGCTGCAGCAAAAACAGCCAATGCGCTCAGACGGAAAAAGGAAGCTTTCATGACATACCCCGGAACAGTTAAGTGCGTACGGGGCTGATGCTATTGTGACCGTGAAAAATTCAAAAAGAATATATTCCTATTTTCTTATAACCATAATTATATTAGCAAAGCATCCACCAAGAGCTTTAGCCCCACCAGCACCGTGAGCAGCTCAAAGGCCCTCTTGACTAAGGCATTGCCTTTCAGCAAGGCCCAATGCGCGCCGGCATAGCCTCCGAGCAATGAGCCCGCCAGCAAGGCCGGCATCCACTCCCACTTGACCGGCGCCTGCAAGGACAACATGGCCGCGCCCAGGCCGTTCCAGAACAAACCGACCAGCACCAGTGTGTAGGAAACAGCCCGGGTGTAATCGAGACCAAACCAGCGCACCAGCCATAGCGTGACAAAGAGACCCGTACCCGAAGTCAGGGAGCCATTCAGCGTCCCTATGCAGAATATGGCCAGACCACCCAGCAGCAGTCCGCGCGAATCGCGATGCCGCCGCTCCGCATGCTGGCCCAACTGGGGCCGGCGCCAGGAGTAAATCCCCAGGCCCAGCGTCAGCAGACCCAGGGCGAGCTCGGCCCAGCGATCCGGAACAGCCAGAATGAGCTGTGTGCCCAGCAGCACACCGGGCAGGCCGCATAAGAGGATGAAAACGGCAAAGCGCCAGCGTAATCGTCCCTCCCGCATATGCCTTAGCGTGGCACCGACGCCTAGCGCAACGCTGGCAATCTTGTGGGTGGCCAGGGCAGCCGGAAAGGACAGCCCCAGCATCAGCAGGGCCGGCAACTGCAACAGGCCGGCACCGCCGCCCGCCAGTGCCGACAAGGTATTGGCGAACAAGGCCACCAGAAACAAAAGCACGACGTCCATCACTGTCAGCCTCGAGGCCTCTCCCCTAGAATGGCGGGCGATTATAAGGCAGCCTCGCGTCTGCTACCTGGAGAACCCCATGCCCAAATATCTGCACCGACTGTTCGTACTTTCCCTGCTGACGCTCAGCCCCACGCTGCAGGCCGAAGAAATTCCCGGCGCCAAGTGGTATCGCTACTACGATGAAAACAATCGGCCCAACGTGACCGACACCCTGAGCGCTGAACATATCGCGCGTGGTTATGATGCCTTGAGCAGCAGCATGCAAGTCATCAAGCATGTACCCGCTCAGCGCGCCTCGACACCACAGGAAATTGCTGCTGCCAAGGCCAAGCGCGAAGCTGAATTACAACAGGCTAAAGACGACAAACAACTTTTGCGCCTCTACTCTTCGCCGGCGGATGCCGAGCATGCGCGGGATCGACAGATTGACGCCCTGCAGTTGCGTATAGATTTCAGCAACAATTCATTGGCAGGCCTGCGCCAGCGCCGTGCCGCAGACGCCCAGAAGGCAGCAACCTTTGAGCGCACTGGCAAGCCCGTTCCCGCCGATGTCAAAGCCAGCATTGCCAATTACGACAAGCAGATTCAAGCCCTGCAGCAGGAAATATCCCAGCGCAAAGCCGAACAGGACAAAGTGCGCACTGACTTCGACCCCGTCATACAGCGATTAGTCACGCTCACCGGCAAACCAAGCCGTAGTACACCTGCCGCAAGCAGCAACCCTCCCGCTACCAAACCCTGATAAAAAAAGCCGGCATTTGCCGGCTTTTTTAGCGTTGTCTCACGCGCCAAGCGGACGAAACAGCTGCGCCGCAAGGAAATCCCACTGCGGCTGCCACTGTTCTGTCGGTTTGTGCCTGAAGCTGGAGCGGACAAACTGGCTGACATGCCCCTCTACCAGAACAAGCATGAGATTCGCCGCCGCCGCACTAGTCATTACCGTTCCCAAGGACTGCTTGAGCTCGGCCTCACGCAAGACCTGCTTGAGTTGCGACTCAAGACGCTCAAAAAACTGGGCAATACGCAACTGCAGACGCTCATGCTCCCCGATAAGGGCGTCGCCATTAAGAATACGAGTGATGCCGGGATTGCGCTCGGTAAAGACCAGCACCAGCGTAAGAATCTGCTCACAACGAAAACGCGCATCGGCCTCTTCCTGCAGAATGATATTGATGCGCGAAAAGATGACCTCTTCGATAAACTCGATAAGCCCTTCGAACATGCGCGCCTTGCTGGGAAAATGACGATAAAGCGCCGCTTCGGTTACCCCCACCTCTTTGGCAAGTGCCGCCGTGGTGATGCGCGCACCCGGCTGACTTTCCAACATGGCCGCCAAGGCCTGCAGAATATGTTCGCGTCGTGAAATTTTGGGTTCAGCCGCACTCATGTCGCCTCCATGGCGCTATTCGGACAGGACGCAAGTCCTAACGTTTTTTCTTGTCTTTGCGGTTGGTGATCAGCGTGCCCATGCCTTCGTCAGTAAAGACTTCCAACAAAGTGGCATGCGGCACACGTCCGTCAATGATGTGCGCACTGATGACCCCTCCCTTTACGGCATCCAGAGCACAGGCAATTTTTGGCAGCATGCCCCCGTAAATCGTGCCATCAGCAATCAGATCATCAATATCCTGCGTCGAAAGCCCGGTCAGAACATTCTTGTTCTTGTCCATGACCCCAGGAATATTGGTGAGCAGAATGAGTTTCTCGGCCTTCAATGCCTCTGCCACTTTGCCCGCAACCAGATCAGCATTGATGTTATAGGACTCGCCCTCATCACCCACACCAACAGGCGCGATCACGGGAATGAAATCGGAGGCAATCACCATTTCCACCACGTCGGTCTTTATGCCAGCCACTTCACCAACGTGGCCTATGTCCATCTCTTCCGTTTTGCCGTTCTCATCAGTTTTGCTGAGCAGCATTTTTTTAGCCCGGATGAGATTGCCATCTTTGCCCGTGAGACCAACGGCACGGCCGCCATTCTGGTTGATGAGATTGACGATGGACTTGTTGACGAGTCCGCCCAGCACCATCTCCACCACATCCATGGTTTCGGCATCCGTGACACGCATACCGTCAACAAACTTTGACTCTTTGCCGATACGCGCCAGCAGATCACCAATCTGCGGGCCGCCGCCATGCACGACAATGGGATTCAGACCCACCGTCTTCAACAGCACGATGTCACGCGCAAAGGAATTTTCCAGCTCCGGATCCGTCATGGCATTGCCGCCATATTTCACGACTATCGTCTTGCCATGAAAGCGCTGGATATATGGCAAGGCCTCGGTCAGGACTTTGGCGATATTGAGGGCAGCATCACGCGTTAGCGCCATTTTCTTTGCTCACCTTGAATTCAGAAAGGGATCTTGAGCTGCGGATCAACACTCTGCAGCAAGCTCTGGAACTTTTCCTGTACCGCCACTAATGCCTCTGGCGTTTTCCCTTCAAAACGGGCAACCAGGCAGGGCGTGGTATTAGACGCACGGACGAGCCCCCAGCTATCCGCAAACTCGACGCGCAAACCATCAATAGTGATGATGTTGGCATCCGGAAAGCTGGCACTGTGCTTGAGTGCTTCCATGACGCCGAACTTGGCTTCATCAGGAACCGGAATATTGATTTCTGGCGTCGAAGGATTTTCCGGAAACTCGGCAAACATCTCGTCCGAGCTACCCGCTTCCAATGACAGAATCTCCAACAAACGGGCTGCCGAATAAATGGCGTCATCAAAGCCCAACCAGCGGTCATTAAAGAAAATATGGCCGCTCATCTCACCCGCGAGCGCGGCCCCCGTTTCTTTGAGCTTGTTCTTGATGAAGGAGTGGCCGGTCTTGCACATCACCGGGCGACCACCATGACTGCTGATAAGCGCCGGCAGATCGCGCGTGCACTTCACATCAAAAATGATGTCGGCACCGGGATTGGTCGTCAGCACATGCTTGGAATAAAGCATCATGAGACGATCAGGGAAAATATTCTTGCCACCCGCCGTAACCACACCGATACGGTCGCCATCACCATCAAAAGCAATGCCGATGTCGGCATTATTGGCTGCCACCACACCCATGAGATCTTCGAGGTTTTCCGGCTTGCTGGGATCAGGATGATGATTCGGGAAAGTGCCATCCACCTCACAGAAAAGTGGAATCACTGTGCACCCGAGCGCCTCGAGAACGCGCGGACCGATAGCGCCCGCCACGCCATTGCCCGCATCCACCACCACACGCACAGGGCGCGCCAGCGCAATATCGGAGCTCACGCGCTCGATATAATCATCAGCCACATTACGCTGGGTAAGACCGCCAGAGCCCGACGAGAAATTGGAGCTCTCAATGCGCGCGCGCAGTGCCTGGATGTCGTCACCGAAGAGCGTGTCGCCGGCAATCATGATCTTGAAGCCGTTGTAATTGGCCGGATTGTGGCTGCCTGTCACCATGACACCGCTGCCATTGGCGATCGTCTTGGCGGCAAAATACAGGACTGGTGTCGGCACCATACCGACATCGATGACATCGCACCCACTGGCACGAATACCTTCAATAAGACCCGCACTGAGCTCGGGCCCCGACAAACGCCCATCCCGTCCCACCACCACCACCTGATCGCCACGCGCTGTCGCCTCGCTGCCTATGGCGCGCCCCAAAGCCACTGCCACATCGCGACTCAAGCCGGCACCCACAACGCCACGCACATCATAAGCGCGGAAAATTTCTGGCTGTAAGCCGGTAACGGCAGACACTGCCGGCTCCATTTCTTTCTTCACTGCCTTGCCCCCCTTGGGCTCAGGGGCATCACCGAGCAATGCCGTTTGATTGTTTACAATATCGAGCGCGCCAAGATTGTCGGATACCGGCTTGCTGACGCCTTTACCCGCACGCAACTCGGACCCGTACTGGTCCAGGTGCGCGATCAACAGGGAAAAATTGCTGAAGTTGATCAAGGGGCGTTGGCGATTCCCATATCGGAAATAGTTCTCGCTGAAGCCGTCAACCGCTGCCACATCAGCATCAACAGCCCGCTGCAAAGACAACAATATCCAGGCAAACAACCCGCCTGCAGCCAGCGCAACAAACACACCCAACCCCATCATCACACTGCTCTCATCGCCCGCATGTCCGAGATTCTCGGCCGGCGAAAAGCGCAGCTCCCAGCCCGGATTGGAAGTGGCAAGCTCTGCATCTGCCTGCTCCACTCCCTCACCGCTGCTGAGTATGGTGGCGCGTTCCGCACCGCTTTTCTGAATCAGCTCGACCTTGCCCGCCTCGGGGGCAAAATTCTTGAGCGCTGTGGCGATATCCCTGAAGGGGAAGCTCACCAGCGCTACTGCCGTATTGCCATCAGCCGCCTTCAGAACACGCGCATACGTCAGCACTTGTTCCTTTATCGCGCCATTTTCATAAAAGCTGATTTCCGGGGTAACGCGCTGGCCGGCCGCCAGGCGCAGCACCATATCCTGATGGGCATAACTCAGGCCGTTGGGGATGGCAGGATCAATTGTTGCCGGCACTACACGGGCAAAAAGCGCACCCGGAATGCGCTTTGCCAAGCCCATATCGGGCTGCTCGTTTGGCTGCAGAAATGACCACAGCTCGTCATCCGTCATGGACCTGACAATGCCTTCATAAATACGGGAGTAGTTATCGAGCATGGCAACATAATGCTGGCGATAGAGCCCGCTAAGCGCAGCCGCCTGATCTTTTTGTATTTTCCCGGCAAAAAAATAGATGCCCGCCTGAACCAATAGAACCAGCACCACACCCAAGATCAAGCCTGGCAATCCGCGCTTTAACAAAGAGCTTTCGTTGCGCGCCTTTTGAGGCTTGCTGGCAGCGGCAGACTTGGCTTCCTTTACTTCTGACGCCACTTCAACCTGATCATTTTTCTTCTTGGCCATGATATTCCCTGACAATCACATCAATGCTGAAAACAAGACTCAGTGCCGGCCTGAGGAGCCGAAGCCACCATCACCCCGACTGCTTTCCACAAAATCATCCACCAGCTGAAACTCAGCCTGTACCACGGGCACCAGCACATACTGGGCAATCCGCTCACCGGGCTGGATAGTGAAACTGTCCTTCCCACGATTCCAGCAAGACACCATGAGCTCGCCCTGATAATCCGAATCAATCAGCCCCACCAGATTGCCAAGCACGATGCCATGCTTGTGGCCCAGGCCGGAGCGCGGCAGCACCAGCCCCGCAAATGCAGCATCAGCAATATGAATGGCCAAGCCCGTGCGGATCAGGCTGCTCTCTCCTGGCGCCAAGGTCAGCGCCGCATCCAGACAGGCACGCAAATCCAGCCCGGCAGAGCCCTGCGTAGCGTATGTCGGCAAAGGAAAGGTGGTGCCGATGCGATCATCCAGCACTTTGACATCAACACGTTTTTTCATCGGCACTCACTCGTCAGAGATTCTTCTCATGCTTTGCCAGCAGCGCGTAGGCGCGCCACAATCAAATCCAGCAATTGTCGTGCAATCAGGCTTTTTGAGGCCTTTTCCAAAGCCTGTTCGCCATCACTCCAAATCACCGTCAGGGCATTGTCATCGCTACGGAAACCGATATCGCTACGGGCAACATCGTTGCAGGCAACCATATCCAGGTTTTTGCGCACGAGTTTTTCTCGCGCATGCTCGATGACTTTCTCCGTTTCAGCCGCAAAGCCCACCACAAAAGGCTTGGGTGAGCCGGCCGCAATCGTTGCCACGATGTCCGGATTTTTCACAAGCTCGATGGTCAGTGTATCCGCCGACTTCTTTATTTTCTGGTCAGCGGCATCGCGAGGGCGGTAATCCGCAACAGCCGCCGTGGCGATAAAAATATCGGCATCCGCACAGGCCGTCTGTGCCGCCTGCAACATTTCCACTGCACTGGTGACATTGATGCGCGTGAGCCGATCGGGCGTGGGCTGGGTGACAGGACCCGCAATCAGCGTCACACGGGCGCCTGCATCCACGCAGGCCTGCGCAATCGCAAAGCCCATCTTTCCCGAACTGTGATTGCTGAGATAGCGCACCGGGTCCAGCGCTTCGCGGGTAGGTCCTGCAGTAATGACAACATGGCGACCGGTCAGCACCCCCGTTTCAAACTGGTCGGCGCAGGCCGCTACCAGCTCCAAGGCCTCCAGCATGCGCCCTTCACCCACATCACCACAGGCCTGGGAGCCGGAGGCAGGACCAAACACGGCCACGCCACGCTGACGCAAGCGCTGCAGATTCTCCTGTAAAGAAGGAGCCGCCCACATTTGCTGGTTCATGGCAGGTGCCAAGGCAAGCCTGGCCCTCGTTGCCAGCCAGAGCGTCGTGAGCAGATCGTTGGCCACGCCCTGAGCGAGGCGGGCAATACAGTCAGCTGAAGCAGGGGCCACCAACACCAGATCAGCCCAGCGGGCCAGCTCGATATGGCCCATGGCCGCCTCGGCCGCCGGATCCAGCAGATCGGTATGTACCGGATTACCCGACAAAGCCTGCAGCGTCAGTGGCGTAATGAACTCCTGTGCCGCTGCCGTCATTACAACCTGAACCTCAGCGCCCGCATCGCGCAGACGGCGGATGAGATCAGCGCTCTTGTAGGCGGCAATACCGCCGGAAACACCGAGCACAATCCTTTTGTGGGCGAGACGCGCAAGCATGGAGAATTCCGCAGAGGGTTCAGGTGACGTGAGCAGGCGGCAAAGATACCATCGGGTCGCCGTCATGCGTAGCGCCGACAAGGAAAAAGTCAGCGCCTACTGACTGTCATCCATCCACCGGCAGGGAGGCCGGAATCATGCCCATCACCGATTGGCCGGCCAGCGAGCGTCCGCGCGAAAAGCTGCTGGCACGTGGCGCCAGCACCCTGTCAGACGCCGAAATTCTTGCCCTCTTTATCAGAACCGGCCTCAAAGGCCGCACTGCCCTGGATCTGGCGCGCGACTGGCTGTGCCACTTCGACGGCCTGCGTGGCTTTCTGGATGCCGACGCCAGCTGCCTGACCGCCTTACCCGGCCTGGGCCCGGCCAAATATGCCGAAATCCAGGCCGCACTGGAGCTGGGCCAAAGGCATCTGGCCGCCACGCTTGAACGCAGCGATGTCATGTCCAGCCCGGATGCGACCCGACGCTTCCTCAGTGCAAGGCTGCGCGGTCTGCGTCACGAAGTCTTTGCGGCACTGTTTCTGGACAGCCAGCACCGGCTGATTGTTTTCGAGGAGCTGTTTCGCGGCAGCATAGACAGTTGCTCCGTGCACCCGCGACAAGTCGTGGAAAGAGCCCTGAAGCTCAATGCCGCCGCCCTGATCCTGGCCCACAACCATCCGTCCGGCGTGGCCGAACCATCTGCCGCCGACAGGCACATCACAGAACGCCTGCGCCAGGCACTGGATCTTTTCGAAATCCGCATACTTGATCACCTTGTCATCGGCGAGGGGCGTCCGGCCTCCTTTGCCGAGCGCGGCTGGCTCTAAGCAGGCTTGGGTTTACGGTGAAAATACGTAAAATGTCCCGCACCCATGATGAACAAACACACGGGGCCGATAGCTCAGTTGGGAGAGCGCGTCGTTCGCAATGACGAGGTCGAGGGTTCGATTCCCTTTCGGTCCACCATTTCCTTGGATTTCGGCATTGCACAGGCCGGACTGCTCTGGTATAAATCGCACCCCTTGAAAAGCGCCGGCCATCATTCCCGGCGCCTGCGCCTCCTGAGTTGAGGCGGTTTGCCTCGCGGAGCCCATCATGTCCAAGGTTTGCCAAGTTACCGGGAAGCGTCCCATTGTCGGTAACAATGTGTCCCACTCGAACATCAAGACCAAGCGTCGTTTCGAGCCGAATCTGCAGTACAAGCGCTTCTGGCTGGAAAGCGAAAAGCGTTTTGTGCGTATCCGTGTGTCCACCAAGGGCATGCGCATCATCGACAAACTGGGTGTAGATGCCGTTGTGGCCACTCTGCGCGCCAACGGCCAGAAGGTTTAAGGAGCCATCATGCGTGACAAGATCCGTCTCGTGAGCACTGCCGGTACCGGCTACTTCTACACCACCACCAAGAACAAGCGCACCATGCCGGAAAAGATGGAGATCAAGAAATTTGATCCCAAGATCCGCCAGCATGTGATCTTCAAGGAAGCCAAGATCAAGTAATTGATCAGCTACCAGAAAAAGCCCGACTTGTTCGGGCTTTTTTGTGCCCGCCCGCCCCGTTTCAGGAGATGATGCAGCGAGCAGCCCCGAGCCTCATTACCCGCCCCACCCGAATACCATGCCAGAACTCCCCGAGGTCGAAACCACACGCCGCGGCATCCTGCCAGCCCTTGAGGGCCATCGCGTCAAAGCCGTAACCGTGCATGACGCACGCCTGCGATGGCCGGTACCGCCTGAGCTGGGCGAACTTGATGGCCAGCGCATTACCATGGTCAGCCGGCGTGGCAAATACATCCTGCTGCACACCAAGGCCGGCACCGCACTGATACACCTGGGCATGTCAGGCAGCCTGCGCCTGGTAGCGCCCGGCACGCCCAAAAAGCGCCATGACCATGTCGAACTCAGCCTGGACTCGGGCTGGCTGCTGCGGCTCCATGACCCACGTCGCTTTGGCTGTTTTCTCTGGTTTACCACACCGCCCACCGAACACCCCTTGCTGGCCGAGCTGGGGCCGGAGCCACTGGAGGAGGGCTTTGATGGCCGTCACCTCTTCGCCCGTTCGCGCGGACGCAGCGCTCCCGCCAAAAGCTTCATCATGGACAGCCATATCGTGGTGGGTGTAGGCAATATCTACGCGAATGAAGCCCTGTTCCGGGCCGGGATACACCCACTGCGCGCCGCCGGACGCATAGGCGCCGAGCGTTATGATCGTCTGGCCAAGGAAATCCGCAGCATTCTGTCCTACGCGATAGAACGTGGCGGCACCACCTTGCGCGACTTCGTCAATGGCCAAGGTGAACCCGGCTACTTCCAGCTGGAACTGGATGCCTATGGTCGGGCAGGCCAGCCCTGCCGGCGCTGCAGTAGCCCGATGAAAGAAGTCCGCCTCAGCGGCCGTAGCACAGTCTACTGCCCACAGTGCCAGCGCTAAGCGCACCTGCGCAACAAGCGTCAGCTGTGACGAATTTCACGACTGTCGGCTTGCTTTTCGACCAGCGCCAAGGGTAGAGTTCAAAAGTCCAGAACTATCAGGCCCTTGTGGCAACTTCCTAACATCAGTTTTAAGATGTGGGCCAGACAGATAAACAGAACACAGACTCTTTTGAGGGAAATCGTGATGGAACTCGTAAAGCGCCGCCTCATCGCCCTGCTCATGGCAGCAGCCGTCGGACTGGCCTCTGTTCCCGCCTCTGCCGAGGAAATCCTCGACGATCAGATCAATGACCGCCCCACCACGCTGACCATGATTGGCGATGCCGTACTGGCCCGGCCACTTCTGCTGGGCATCACAGCCCTTGGCGCAGGCCTCTTCCTCGTCACCCTGCCCTTCTCGGCGCTGGGCGGTAACGTCAAGGAGTCAGCCAATACCTTGGTGCTGGGGCCAGGCAAATCAACGTTTGTTCGCTGCATGGGCTGCACAGAGACACAGGATGAGTGGAAAAATCGCCAGCAAGAGATCAGCGCATCCGGCAATTGAGCTTGGACAAGATCAAAAAAAGCCGCATGAATGCGGCTTTTTTATTGGCTGATTACAAACCCGTCAGCCGGAGGTATTTCGCCATGAGCTCATCTTTCGTTTCACTCCAGACTGCATCCTTGGGAATGCAATCCACCGGGCAAATAGCCACACACTGCGGCTCATCGAAATGCCCAACGCATTCCGTGCAACGCGCCGGATCAATCACATAGATTTCGGGCCCCATGGAAATCGCCTGATTCGGACAGGCCGGCTCGCACACATCGCAATTGATGCACTCATCGGTAATCTTGAGCGCCATGGCAAACTCACTTGCCCAGTTTGTTCCGGAAGGCTTCTGTCACTTGCGCCGGAACGAATTTGGCGACATCGCCGCCAAGTATCGCTATTTCACGGACAAGCGTAGAAGAAACAAAAGAGAGGTGCTCGGCCGGCGTCAGAAACACGGTTTCAAAATCGGGCATCAGCTGGCGATTCATGTTTGCCAACTGGAACTCGTATTCAAAGTCTGAAACAGCACGCAAGCCACGCAGAACGACATTCGCATTCTGCTCTTTCACAAAGAAGGCCAACAGCTTGGAAAAGCCCTGCACTTCCACATTGGGCAGATGACTCAGTACATCACGCGCCAGGTCAACACGCTCATCCAGGGAGAACAACGGGCCTTTCTTTTGACTGGCAGCCACCGCCACGATGACATGATCAAACATGCGTGCTGCACGCTCGATAAGGTCTTTATGACCATTGGTAATGGGATCGAAAGTGCCAGGGTAGACTACGCGGGTACGGCTCATGCGCGGATTCCAGTCGAAGCGAAGATGCGCGGAGGATAACGGAATCTTCCCTGCGGCTCCACGCCAGGCAAGATTCAGGGCGTAATGGTGGCCACAGCACGCGCCAGCTTCTCTTCACCCCACGCCTTGGCAGGCTGCGGTAGCTGCCCCGGCATCACGGTTGTGCCCAAGCCGGGCTTGTCCAGTTCGACTCGCCCCTGTGCCGAATCAACATAAACCCCCTTTCCACTCAGCATGACGACGTCGAGACCGTCACCCGTCAGGCCAAATCCCCCCCAAAAATCGGTTCCACGCACACCAATTGTGGCAACGCGAGTCCGCACCTCATACCGATGCGGGCGCTTGGTGATAAACCCGGTAACGCTGCGGAAGGCGCCCCGAGCCAGATCAAAAAGCGCTACGTTCGGCTGATCCTTGTAGATGCGGTAATCACGAATCACAAACTCGCTGGCACGCCCTACAGTCAGCAGCGTGCCATCCCGCAAACGCAGCTCAACTACTGCCGCCGCAGAGGTCACAATGCGGTCGCCCCGGCAGATCGACAAGCCTTCAAAGGGGCGGAATGTGCGCGTGTCGCGATAAATCGCCGCTTCACCCACGACACGAACAACATCACCAACACGGCATTGCTGCGCTTGCGCCAGCAGAGGAAAAAACAGCAAGAGACAGGCAAACCACCGAATCATGACAGCCCCCACACTCAAGAATGTCAGCCCCAAAAAAAACAGGCGGGATATCCCGCCTGTTTTAGTTCACTTGAACATATGCTTTTTGGCAAATTTGTGCAGGCCCTTGTTAAAGGGTGGCAGGAAATATTTGAGCGCATAAAACCTAGGCTTTTCCAACACGCCCTTGGCATTCGACATCGCCAGGAAGCCTTCATGGCCGTGATATTTCCCCATGCCGGAAGAGCCGACACCACCAAACGGGATATCATCCACGCCCACATGACTCATCACATCATTTACACAGGCACCACCCGAGTGCGTGGTCGCAAGCACATATTCTGCACGGCCTGCGTCCCAGTCAAAGTAATACAACGCCAAGGGACGTGGACGCTCATTCACGAATAACAAAGCCTCATCCAGGCTATTAACTTCCATGATGGGCAGCACAGGCGCAAAAATCTCGTTCTGCATGATCTGCATGCCCGGCGTAACGCCGGTCACCATGGTCACTGGAATTTTGTAGCTGTTGGCAAACGACTCATTCGCCGGATTTATTTCGATAACTTTCGCACCCTGCGTGCGAGCATCATCAAGATAGCCCTGCACACGACGATACTGCTTCTCGTTGATAATGCCGGTAAAGTCTGGATTATTAAGCATGGTCGGGTACATGCCGCTCACTACCCGGGTGAACTCACGCACAAACTCTTCCGTCTTGCCCTTGGGCAACAACAAATAATCAGGCGCCACGCAGGTCTGCCCCGCATTCCAGCATTTGCCGAAAGCAATGCGCTGGGCAGCATCAGCAATTGGATAAGACTCGTGCACGATGGTCGGCGACTTGCCGCCCAGCTCAAGCAACACCGGGGTCAGATTCTTGGCTGCCTCTGCCATTACAGTGCGACCCACATTTGTGGAGCCTGTGAAGGTGATCTGATCAAAGGGCAGGCGCGTGAACTCCTCAGATACCGCACCACGGCCATTGATAACGGCCACGTGATCATCACCAAAAGCTTCGGCCAGCATTTTCTTTACAACTGCGCCGGTGCGCGGCGTGAAGCTGGACATCTTGATCATGACGCGATTCCCGGCAGCCAATGCGCACATCAGCGGGCCGGTGGCCAGGAAAATCGGATAGTTCCACGGCACAATCACACCCACGACGCCCAAGGGCTGGTAAACAACCCTGGCGCTGGCAGGCTGCTGCATGGGTGAAACATGGCGCTTTTCCGGACGCATCCACTTACGCAGGTTCTTGCTGTAATACTTGACGCCCTCAAGCGTACAAATGATTTCGCTGAACTTGCACTCATCCAAAGAGCGGTTGCCGTTGTAATCATCAGCCACCGCCTGCGCAAGCTCATCCTGGTATTTCACAAAGACGCGGCGGAAAGCCGCAAGATGGGCCACACGCTCGTCAGCACTGGGCATAGGACTCAGGCGACTAGCCCGCTTCTGGGCAGTGAAAACACGATGCAGTTCAGCAAGCTGGGAATCGTCGGCCTGAAGCTCTACGACATTGGCAACCATGATGATGTCCTCTGTGATGGCAGACTGCCTTCGATGCTTTCATGAAAAGAGGCAGCAGATAACTGGAATGGAGCTGGGAGTGCTTTTTTAGAGTATTTACTCTAGACTGTCAACGCAAGCCATCCTCGCTGACAGGAATCAAGTGTGAAAACCCGGGACAAGATACTGCAGAAAAGCCTGGATCTGTTCAATGAACAGGGCGAGCGGAAGATTAGCACCAATCACATCGCAGCAGCCTTGGGCATCAGCCCCGGCAATCTTTATTACCATTTCAGCAACAAGGGCGAAATCATCGGCGAGCTGGTGCACCAATATGCGCAGCGCTCCATGACCCTGCTAAGTACGCCTGAAGATCGCCCGATGACCTATCTGGACAAGCTTGGCTACTTCGAAGGCATCCTGGAAAACATGTGGGATTACCGCTTCCTGCATCGCGACCTTGAGCAACTGATGGCCGACAACCCGGTGGCCCGGGAGCAATACCAGCTATTTGCGCACAGAGTCATGGGACAGGGCATGCGCATCTTCCAGCGCCTGACCGAGTCCGGACTGGTGAGTGCCAGCGCAGAAGAGGCTGAGGCCCTCATCATGAATATCTGGATCATCCTGACCAGCTGGATTTCATTTCTGCATACGTCAGGCATTTTCAACAATGGCGAAGCCATAACCCGCGACCTGCTCAAGCGCGGCATCTACCAGATCATCCAGCTGGAAGCCCCTTATCTGACCGGAGAGGCCCGGGAAAAACTGCCCGAGATGAAAGCCAGATATCGCCACGGTCATGAATCCACGCCAATAAATTGAATCCCGTCACACCTTAAGACTTTTATGAGCTTTCCGTCTTAACTTATTGATGTTTTTGTTTTTATCCAGTATAAGGCCTTAGGAATGCCATACGTGCGCAGGCACGATCTGCAAGGCCGCGCAACAAAATGCTTGGAGAAACAAGAAGATGAATAATAGGAGCACAGATAAGCACTCCTTTGGCCACTGGCTGCTCTTCGCCCTGACTGCCCTCATCCTGACGGCTTGCGGTGGAGATAACGAACTGCCCCTTGCGCCAGGTACTGGCGGCGGCACCACCACGCCCCCACCCGTGGTTGAATCCAACCCCGCATTCAGCTTCTCCGTACCAGCAGCCTCGGCCGAAATCGAAGTAAGTACCCCTACGCCTGTCAGTGTGACCTATCTGGACAACGCTGGCGCCCCAAAAGCAGGTGAAACGGTCTACTTCACCACCTCACGCGGCATATTGAGCGCCCCCTCAGCAACCACGGATGCCAGCGGCAAGGCCACTGT
>JACCDZ011444587.1_pt1 | contig 54842 bp, 52 predicted proteins | sample 7449551 | NCBI WGS metagenome assembly JACCDZ01 (sample SAMN15323452, study PRJNA562643) | freshwater metagenome | isolation source: river surface water | place: USA:Blue River Watershed | collected 2017-08-18 | reverse complement strand
TTCAATTTTTAGTGCCTGTGCCAATATATGGGTCGTAACCACTTAGGGCGCACTTTACATGAACAAACAGCCTGAATCCAAACCTTCGGTATATTGTCACTCCCCCAATACGCGGCTAAAAGAGCTCCTGTAATTGCCGCGTTTGTATCGGTATCTCCTCCACATGTTACAACATCTATGATGGCCTTCTCATAACTATGACTCCAGTATAGATGATAAAATGCATATTGCAACCCCCATCTCACCCATCCAATATTGTCTTTTGTCTCACCTTGTAATATGATTCCAGTGCTACAACTCTTTACAGTCGCTTCATCAATCCATCTTAGTACTATCGCTCTACTGTCACCATGTGCATGACGTCGCGCCTCTGCAATCGCTCCCCGTGGATCTTTATGTAATAAAAGATGTGCTAAAGCAACGGAATAAACTGCATTCACTTCTTGACAAACAGCAGACGCATGAGTTCTTTGAGCATCCTGTCGTGCTAATTGAGAAATTTCCTCAAATGTCTTATCGCGATAGTAAAACGCAGGAATGGGCGAGCACCGCATCAATGCACCATTTGCCTCTGTAGTTGGATGTGGAATGCCTGAAGAAATTGCGTGTTGAGTGGCGATTCCTATATCCACAGGTTCAGATTGCAACCATTTTTTGTACATGATCATAGGATCTACATTTCGTTGTAATGCTAATGCTAAAGAGATTGTTAGTTCACCATCGTCAGTAATTTGTCCTGGGGATAAATTCAGATACCCACCCCCGCACATTCTAGCTGCATTCATAACAAGCTCTTGTGGAATCGGACGTTTCTTGATGAACTCTAGCTGCGCACCCACCGCGTCACCCACACATGCACCAAGTATCACATCTCGTAGAGCATTCATCTCTTTCATTTTCTCTTCAAAAGTTTAAGTGCGAATGCTAGCAACGCCACAAGACATTTATTATGAAGTGAACAAATCAAATCCACATTCGATTATTGAGATCTGGGCATCAAACATGTACTCAAGGATTAATCGAATCATGAGGTATTATCCATTAGATGCCATAATACAACAAACGCCCAATGCTGTTCGCTATATAAAAAGCCTTTTAATCTATTTTGATACATATGGCGTTAGCACTAAGACACTAGCATCCAAACGTATCAAAACTCTTTATCGTGGAGTAGATTCTAAAGTCGTCATTCATCCAAAATATCTAGAAAAAGGGTTTATGTCAACTACTTGGGAGAAAGCAGTCGCCAATCGCTTTGCAACCAACGGAGACAAAGATGGTGTAGTGATTTGTTATCCGATTAGCATGCTCCCTTCGAATGCCAAATATGTGATCATTGATTCAACGGTGGCGCCTTATCTGAGAGAGTCGGAAGTTTTGTTTCTTCCTGGTCTGATTGAACAAATACCTTTTCAGACGTCAAATGATGCGTGTATTCACTGTAAATATACTCCTGCATTCGAGATAATAGATCAGATTAGGAAAGTATCAATGCCCAAACAAAAAAAGATAAAAGGTGGAGGTCTTCCTAACATGACTAATGCAATCAACGAATCACTTGGCAAAACATTAGTATATTACAGAGTGCGTTATCAACAACCTGTTGAAATATTTAGTCGTTTAGACATACCAACTACCTGGGAAAAGGCGTGTGATGTTATACGCTTTTCAAAAGTCAAAATGGAACAACGGTTTGAAGAAGCTATGAATATGATTCCAGAGTATGTCATATTACGCGATAAACTACGCCATGTGATGCATATAACCCCTGATATTAAACACAACATCTCTATTATGAATGGATTCGAACTATATCCAGCGTTGTACGATCCCAAAACAAAAGAAGTTTTAACTATTCATTATATGCTGCCGCGCGAACTCTTCTATGATTTGTTCGATAAAAAACGTGAGAAGGATGTTGTGCATGCAATTAAGCAATGGGCGATGGATCAAATTTGGTTCGAATAGATAAGCTTTAATACGACTTGTGCACACGAATTTTTGGTGTATTCTTCTTTTTCGACACGGAAGGGTTAAACTTCTCCTCATCGTCGGGCTCTTGGGCCAATCCCATGGCCCTCCGCTCCTCATCCATCGCTTGCATATCCCATAGCTCTTTCGAGCACAAACGGAAATCATTCGACTGCGCCTTGAACCAAAATACTTGGTCCTCCAACTTGTTACTTTGCGTCTTGTTATCAATCACCATACACTCATAGTTCTCTGTACACTGATCCATACATTGATTGAAAATATCGAATGTAGGGAACATTCCTGCATATTGTTGATAGATACGCTCCCGATTCTTCACCTGGTTGTCACGGAAAATAAAAACATAGTCCACGTTGGCACGAAGATGGGGTGGAATACCCAAAGGATACTGCATGGTAATCAAGAAGAATACCTTGTAGTGACGCCCATTCATGAACAGACAGCGAATGTTCTTCGAATTTGGCCAGGTCTTGTCATACAAACAGTCATCCAAAATCAAGAATGCCCGAGGATCCAAATCACTTCGCCCCATCTTCTTCACCTCGCTGTTATATTGGTCCGTGATCTTCGTTTGACGATCCAAGAACTTGCTGACCACCTGCTCATCGTACTCATCATACACTAACATCTTTGGTACCCAAGGCTCAAAGAAATGATTTGCTTTCTCCGTCGGACTCACCACCACACCAATGGGCATAGATTGATGAAAGGACATGATGTATTTCATACAAAAAGATTTACCTACATTTCGTTTTCCGATGAACAACACCACACTGTCGTCCTTTAACTCCCTGGGATTAAACTTACGCAACTCTAGCTTCATCTCTTCTCAGGGAAAACAAAATTATTTTTCACCATCTCACACGGATCCTGGTTTCGTGAAATCAAAAAGGTGCCACTCCCACATGAACGTCTTCACGGATCCGTTCAATCATCTCATTCTTCCAACTGGCATCGCTCGATCCCGTAATGCCTATATCGATCACTTTGCCACCTGACCTCTTTCCCCCCGTGACTCCAAGTCCCAAGAAGTGCATTATCACCAAAGTCATCAAGAAGATAAAGAAGAACAGAATCGCCTTCTTCGCGACCGTAGGAGGTGGCAATCCCTCCCTACGAGCCTTGGTTTCTTCCACATTCTGAAGGAAGTAAAAGATCACACCTGATATGCCCAATGCTACCAAAATATGTTGCAACATCCTTCTTCTATTCGTGATCAGCAAATCATTTTATCTCAGAAGAACGCGTTCGTCTTGGGTGCAGTAAAGTTATTGCGAGAGATCTTCGGACGATGAAGTTGTCCACGGTTCAACAACAAGGTCCCGTAGGCCATCTGCTTCTCTTTGTTTTTTGTAGCTACATCTTCCTTCCCAAGAATGGTAATCTCCTTGCGCTCCTCCTCTTCTACAGAAACCGTTGGCTGTGTCTCATACACATCCTCGGGCTCACTCTCCGACTCGGAAGCATCTCCAGGAGTATGAATCATTAAATCCTTCATCTCAGGAACGTCTACCACTTCATTCACCACAAACACTGGATCCAATGTAGCTACATTCTCTGGCTCGACTTTTACATCCTCTACCTCGATCTTTACATCTTCTGTTGTAGCTACATTCTCTAGCTCCACATTCACCTCCTCCGTTGTAGCTACATTTTCAGATTCATTTCTCAAGTCTTCCTCAGGTTCATCTTCCTCTGACTCCACACCCTCGGACTCTTCATCCTCCACATCCTTCTTGTTCTTGTGGATAACCTCAATCGGACTGTCTACATCGTCTTCTTCCGATTCATCTTCTGTCTCATCTTCCGTGTCAAAGTCCGACTCCGATTCCGTCTCAGACTCGCTCTCCTCAGATGAAGTATCCGACGGACTATCCTCAGACGCCGAATCCATTTCATCAGCAGCTTCATGGACATGCATCACCAATTGCTCCATAGGAACATACATACGGATGGCGCCACGAATCGCTTTACGGACCAGACTGGTCAACTCCACCAAGTTCTTCTGACGTTCTAAAGTACGCACTTGATGATAGAGCAAATAGGGTTGCTTCCACATCTCACGGGCTGCCAAAATCATGCAACGATGTACAAAGTTCTCACCACTCGGCACACGAACCTTCAACTTCTGAATGTCAGTACTTCCTTTTTGAGATGCCATGTTCAATTTGACATACGTGATGAGAATCGCTCGAATGAGGTCTTGAATGTAGCTACATCCTGAACGCTCACGGATCTGCTCGTATTGTTCCGACACCATGATCTGGTTCCAAGAAGGAATCTTGGTCAACAAATCCTGGAAACTCTGCAACGGCCCATGGGCACGTGCCTCATTCGTCTTCAGGTTCGCTTCATACATGGTTTGAAAATTCATAACCATCGGCTCCGTGATGACATCCAACAAATGATCTTGGTACTCCTTCTTGTTGTCTAGCAACCCTTGAACCACACTTGATATTTTCATAATTTCCTGAAGGTATCTGACATACAAAAATGATGATTTCAAACGAAGATGGTGGCCTTTTTAACATGTTCCTATGGGATTGATGCTTAGGTTATAGGGATTGGATTTCAACGAGTTTAATACAGAGGCATCCAAGCGGTCTTCATTGGCATTGGGCAATACGGGACCACCGCGGGTTAGCTCACAAGGAACATTCGCTTTCGCCGTCGCCTGTTGAACACGAGTGACATTTCCAACATTCCGAGCCGCCGCAATATCTGTGTCCGTCTTCTTCGACTCCAAATCTACCTTGTCAGGTTCCAACGAGGTATAACCTCCGCCCGCATTCGGCGTGTATCCTGCTGCCAAGTTCATTGCCTCCCGAGTACCATCAATCTCCGCATTCTTCTCCGCCTCATCTGAGACGGCGCGGAAATCCGTCTGGCTCATACCCGTTCCATAATGATCATGATCGGAGATAAACTGACGTTGAGTATTGGGTACTTGTACATCCAAATGAGTATATGCACCAGCAGCCTTGTTGACATCACCTCCCACGAATCCAAACTCGTCTGCAGGGATTCCTGTAGTCTCACGAATCGTTGTCTTTGCAACCTCGTCAGGATTGTAGACAATCACTTTATAGGTGTGTGCAGTCACGTTGCGCACCGTGTCTTCCACAGGAAGTGTTTCACGGATGGTAGTCTTCGTAGGTGCCAAATCCTCTGCACGGCCCTTCTCAGGACCTTTCAAGTTATTCACGGTCGTATCATGGATCGTCGTTTCCTTGATCGTAGTGCGCATCATATGATTGACAGGATCATACAAGGTTGCTTTACTGGGAATCTGGGCATGCATATTACCAAAGGTGCGAGAAGCATCCACGGTGTATTCTTTGGTGTTGTGACGCAGCATGTCCACAAAAGGCGCTACAATCGCTTTGACCACCGAAGTAACGTTGCTGACCACCGTCTTAGTTTCTGTGGTCATACGCTCATTATCATAGACGACAATAGAGGCCTTACCATAGTCATCATTCTCACCCCGTCCAGGTTGAGTAGAACCTGCAATACCCTGATATTCCACATGAGATACACCGCGAACGGTGGGTTTGACATTCTGCACAGGACGCGTGGTCTCTTTGGAAACCGCTCCTGTTGTCTTGAGCCATTGTTCAGGAGATTGTTCAAAGAAGGTATCAGGACGATGTTTGGCGAACTCTCCTTGCAGACCACGCTGTGTGATTCCTTTCTGAGGACCTTGTGGACGACTCTCAAATACTGTCTTGGGTTTCGACAAGACACGTAGTTCATCCACCGTCTTCGGGCGAATGTGGTCCAATGTATCCGATTGCTGAAAGCCACCCGTAGGATTGGCAGTGAATCCCTTACCCAATCCAGGACCTACTTGGACCTGCGCAATCGGGAAATCGTTCCTTCGAGCAACAGGAGCCTGAATATGAGATAGATAGTAGTCATCATTATTTTGCATACCGCAAACATTGGTCAACCCTGCCGTCGGTTGGAAGAGACATTCCACTTCCTTTTTGTTCAACAACAGATCTCCTCGTCCTGTATGACTTTCTAGCAATGAAGTGTTTGCATTTGGATTCATGTTTTGTTTCACATGACCACGGAAGAAGGGTTGCATGTTGTTGTGCGTAAATTCTTCGACACGCATGGTCGTCCCTGTGAGACTTTGAACGACTTTACTCCCATCTTGTGCACTGCGATCCGTGGGGGCAACCGAGGAAAACATACTTGCATATGCTGGACGCGCAACGACACCTGTGTTCCAAGGATCCTTGGCATCCTGATACAAACGATTTCCCCTTTGTTGTTCATCTTCTCTTACTGTTTTCCAATAATCGGATGAGTACATGTTTTCCATGGATGGTGTTTCCTTTGGATCTCGTGCAGCATGAAACGGTTCAGGAGCACGCTCTTGATTCAATAGGTACCCCATCCCAGTCAGGGCTGCACCTGCATATAACTCCATGATGATTCTCCTCTAAAGATAATCATACAAAAAATACACTGCTTCTTACATAATGCACGACTTGACGCTGTACTCGTGCTCAATCAGAATCTCCTTATCGCCACGTACAATGACCTTGGGCTTGTTCAATACCGTCTTTATACCAATGTAGGTATAGGTCTTGTTGGCAGAACCCTGTGTGGTCTCACGCAGAGTGAAACGGATCTCGGTTTTGGCTCCCTTGTACTGACGGAACAGGGAACGGGCCGCCTTGGCGGCAGCATTATACGGAGTGGAAGAAGAAAACCGTCCTCCATCTTTCTTAATGTCTGACTTCTCTACTGTGAAAAAACGTTCGGACATTCTCTATGGTTCTATACTACTTATGTATTTTTTTATAGATTGCGGATGGAAGCACATGATTGATAAGTGGGATTTTGAGGATTGCCAGGGGCAGCTGCACCGCAACCCGCAGGAGGTGTCCAGTTATGAGTTTGTTGCGAAGGATTAAACGCAGAATCGGCGGGGATCTCATTGGAGGCGTCCTGCACCTCAGGAAGTACGGGAACATGGTTATCCTTGGCTACAATACGGTAACTGGTGTTCCATTGGAAGGGGATGATGGCACGATCTTGAGGATTCCAGCACAACCACTCCCAACGATTCCATCCTGTGCTGCGAAGCGTGCAAGGAGGATTACTGAGACGAGTGTCTTCGGTAGGAGGGGCGCAAGCACGAGGGTTTGTGTTGGCGCCTTTGGCAGTGCAGATGCCTTGGGCATTGTACTTTCCAGGAAGGTAAGCATTGGCAGCGCACTTGGAAGCTTTATAGTTCAATCCTAGAAGCTCGCTACTGTCATCCACAGGGGCGCCAGGAGCGCAGAATCCAGGACCATAATTCTGCCAACGCATATATGGGTCCGCGGGAACATCTTGAGCACACGTAGCATTGCAATCATTCGCTGGCGTCGCTAGCATATATACGCCAGGACCAATCGAACGATGCAACTTTTCTTTATATGAGCACCCGTCTTGTTGTAAGGAAGCTTGGGCCATGCTATGATCTCTAGAAATAGCCTCTAAAAAAATATACACCTTTCAGCATTTGTTCATGTTTTGTGCTGAAGGCAATGGGACTTCACGATAAGAAATCATTTGGCATCCAGGCAAGTGCTTCATCTCCGTAGGGATCGGTTGTGTTTTGTCATTGCGGATGGGTTGTCCATCCAAGGGTTTGGCCGCATTCTTGGTGCATTTCGTCAAGAAACGGGTTTGACCACGCAATTCACTTTCGAGGTCCACCATATTGCCTTGCACATGAGACACCGCCGTACCTCCTACCAATCCTAGTTCATGACGGCATTTCTCTTGATGTTCGAAACGATAAGGGCTCAACACATAAGACAAAATCCCTACATTTTCACGAAGGTGTCGAGTATACGTGCATGAATCATAACTCGGACGGTTAAAACTCATTGTAAATCCTATTCTTAACTTACATATAATTCTTGCGATCGAAGTTCACTCCGCATTTGGTGAGGAACTCTTGGCGACGAACAAAGTCACGTGTGGAGTCACCCCCACGGACCCACGGCTCGACAATGTGGTCAGGGTCTTGAATATCCTTTACACAAGACAACATTGGCATGGGCTTATTGGTGGTCATCTCCATCACCGCGCGCTTGCAAGGATACTCGATGCCCTCCAAGGTGCCTGAAGAAGTACCTTGGGTAATCGGATACTCCATCTCAGGTTCAGGCACTCCAGGTTTTAGATTAGGAGCACCTTGGAAGATACGGGTAAACAGTTGGATATGGCAACGATCACGCGTCAATTGGGCAGGGTCGTTGCGCAGAACACTATATTGATCAACCAAGCAATCATCCGCAACTCCATAACCCACACGACCACGTAGGTTCACGTGATCATATGTGAAAGTAGGCATACGAGGGTTGGGAGACTCGCAAGCAACGGGAAGATGTTTATAATGCATGTAGGAATGGATCGCATCGTTTTGGTTATCCTTGGCTTCTTTTGCGCAATCATCACTGCAGACACGACGAGAATCCAAAAACACAGACGGTGATGTCATTTCTTATTCTACTCTATTGAAACATAAGAAGAAAAAATACTTACTTGCCAATGGGTCGATACATGTTACGATTACATTGCAATCCATTTCCCTCTTTACAAGTGGGACCTGATCCATATAACCACTCCGCAAAACTAGTTTGGTCGTTAGGGATCGTAGTCGATGGAACTGTATAGAACTCACGTTGCGATGACATTTTTCCATACAAATCGCTCACATCCTTGAAAAGGCGTGCATCAAAATTGCGATCCATTTGCTTCATGACTTTCTCGTTCAACACATCACACGCAGGTGGACGGTCAGGGTTCAATGATATATCAGCAATCGTGGGATTCATAAAAGGATTGTCCACAGTGGACCGAGCACACAGTTTCTGATGTACCACATCCACTTTGTTTTCTTCTAAGAATTTCTCTGCCAATGCCAATTGACGCTTCTCATGTTGATAGACGACCACTGAGATGAGGGCGGCAATGATGCCAAAGAAGAGATAACGAGAATCATTCCTCAGTAAAGCAAGAATCACTCCTAGATATATGAAAAACCGAACCCATGCGTTCAGTTTTTGTTCAAAAGACATGGTGCCTGTGGGTAGAATTATGAAGTAATTCTGTAACGTCATAAATCCACCCAGGTCTTCATACCAAATCTTTTCACTCATCCTCTACATCTCCGTGCACATTTTCTTTTGCTTGTTGTTTCTTCTTATCTAACTTCCTGCGCATTTGATTGGCAATGATATTGCGGCGCATATGTTGATTCATCGCAGGGGTATTGGTGCGTGTCTTTACACCTCCCGTGGGCTTATTCGCGCCCCCCAGTCCCATAGAGCTCATCATGTTTGCGATCGTATTAAAGTCAAAGCCACCCCCACCATTGTTGGTGGCATTGGCAGCTCCTGAAAACATCCCTGCCAAGTTTCCAATGGCCTCCAGACCAGGGCCCATAGATCCACCTAGTTTGCCTGCAAACTTCATAGCATCCTCGAGTAGGGTCTCTTGCTTGATCTCTCCCGAGGCCATCTTGGCAACCATCTTCTGACTCACGGAGCCTAGAAGCTTCACAAGACCCCCATCAGGATTTGAGAGAGCCTTCAACATATCACCATCTCCTAGAGATGCCTGCAGATCCGTCACATCCACTTCCTCGAGGATTTCCTTGGCAAGCTTTCCGAGAGAAGTATCTTCAATGCCTTGCAACCCCTCGATCGGAGATCCCTTGACTACTTTCTCCAAACGCTTTAGATACAAAGAATACATGCGACTGACCAGGTATTTGATGGTATTATCTTCAATGGCCTGAATCTTCTCATCCACCTTGGGATCATTCATGGTGCGGACGATGTCTAGAACCGTACTGACCTGTTCGTCGCTGACATCCTTACGCAGAATGCTAAAGATCGACAGATAATGATGGCACGTCGGAGGATCCTCCAATACCGTCATGACGGCCTTGAACGAGATGTCCTTGTAAAGAGGAAGGGACTCCGTAGACTCTACCCATTCGGCATAGGCCGTCTCATCATCCGCGAGACGGTCATAGGCATCCATGGCATCCGTCCAAACCGTATTGAACTCATTTCGATATTCTTCCGCCAGCTTGTCGTAGCTCATGTAATGCTTCTTGATGCCTTGGATGATCTCCTTGGCATGGGTGTCCACATCACGTCTTGGTTTCGCGGTTGTCTTTAGCTTCTTCAATAGATCAAAGTAATACTGATTAAAGACGTGAACAACAGATGACATGTATACAAAAATAAAACTCGTAATCCTTAAGTTGATTGTGTAATCTTCTTATCCAGCACCAGAAGAACCTTGAGGTATTTCCATACGATTTCTCGGTTTTCCTCATTCAACAAAGCCCATGATGATTTTAGCTTCTGAATAATACTGGATGCTTTGGCGTACTTTTGCTCATACGAGGAGAAATCCTGTTGAAGGAAAAATTGTTCATCTTTGTTCACAATTTCTTTTTCATATTTCAACGTAACGTGGTCATGAAACATCTCTCGAACTAGATCAGGGTCGGTAAAAGTGATTCCTTGCAAAGCAATTTGATATAGTTTAAACTCTGCATCCGAGGGAAACGCTTGCACCAGGTCTTTGATGAACAGAACAAACGTTTCATTAAACTTATCTAGGTACTGCATCTTTTACACTCGGGTGGATGTTGGAGGACTTAGTTGTTTAACGTTTAAATTGATTTCACCACGCAAGTCCAGTTCTCGTTGTTGCATGATGGCATCCATGTCAGGAAGGCTCTTTTTGGTTCTGGATTCCTCTTGCAAAAGAAGTGGATCTACTCCTGTTTCGTGGTTCTCTTGGATGGGAGTCCAGCTGTAAGCACGGTCAGAGAATGCATCCTCGCTATCAATCATTGAAAAAGCATCCGTACCCGCTCCGAGTGCAAATGCGCTCGGTTGATCAGGTTCCGAGGCATCTGTACTGCCACTGTTGGGAGGGGTGGGTGCAGGTGCCAAGAGTTTTCCACTTCCTGGAAGGAGAAGATAGTCGAACACCTTTTTACCAAACATCATTTCACGGGAGGGCAGAATCATCAAAGCAGGAACCGAGTGAATTTGGGCTGGCACCTGTTTCCCTTCGGCTCGTAAGCGATCGATACTCACCACCTTGATCGTTCCTTGTGGATCATGTCGTTTAATTGTATCTAGTAGCATTTTGCAATGCGGGCAATATTCGCTAAAAAACAGGATCATCTGTCGTCTAGTCCGAAAATCGCATCTAGCCTTTAAACGCAAAACAGAATCGACTTAAAAAATTGATCGTTGATAGATATAGTGTTGTACTTTTCATGTCGCCTTTCACAAATTATCAGCATGATCCCAAGGATTACGCTGGGACACACAGTTTCGAAATTCATAATGTAGATGTTTCGATTGTGAATGCGATTCGTAGGGTGATTATGACAGATATTGAGGTCGTTGGCTTCTCGGGGGAAGAGAATCCTTCCTTGGAGATCAAGGTAAATACGGGACCTCTTCACAATGAGTTCTTGCTACAACGTCTGGGGATGATCCCGATTCATTTGTCCGAACAAGAGACAGAAGCGTTTCCTGCCGATCCACTGCGCTTTGAGCTGGCAGTGAAGAACGGGGGAAGTGAGATGATGAAAGTGACTACCCATCATTTCAAGGTATTCCGCAATGACATCGAGTTGCCTCCCAAGGAGGTGCATCGTTTGTTTCCCGTTCATCCTTTGACCAAGGATCCTGTATTGATCACCAAATTGCGTACCCATGAGGAGCTACATGTGGAAGGTGTAGCTGTTAAAAGCACGGCACGGGAACATGCAGGATTCCAGGCCGCTTGGTGCAATTACTATAATATGGTAGATCCTATCAAAGCACAAGCAGTCGAAAACATCTTGGGAAAGGAGCGGGCTTTCTATTGCAATGAATACGGAGATCCGATTGCGATCCATTTTGACATAGAGAGTCAATGTTCTCTTTCTCCTACCTACTTGGTATATCAAGCACTGGAGATCTTAAAGAGTAAGGTACAAACTGTACAACATGAAATCATGTCCGAGTCGAGCCAGAAGGTGAAGCACCAGAAGGCGGATCATCATGGGTATGAATTCGTCTTTGATATGGAAGATGACACCTTGGGCAATATGTTGCAATCTCACATTCATGTGAACTACGTTCGTCCGAAGCAACAGGCCCCCAATGGGAAACTAGTAAATTATGTGGGTTATGTATGCCCTCATCCATTGGATCAGACGATGATCTTGAACATTTGCCTCGAAGATGATGAGAATATGGATTCGCATGATTACTTGGAGTTCTTGTCTCTGGTGTGCCGATCTCTTCAGGACGAGTTGCAGGATTTGATGAATGCATGGGTCTTGTTTGCACCTCGTGCAGATTCATCATGAAGAATATCTTCTCTGAAAAGTGCAGATGTCTTCCCAGGAGCAATTAGTGATAGAAGATGAGATATTGCCCGAAATTGAGATACGAGAATTGTTGTCGGTGGAAGAGATGTTGGAAGAAAACCCGTCTTTTGTTACTTACAATGATGAAGAAATCATTGAGTTGATTCACGAGTTCGTTCAGAGTTACAAAAAAGCGGGGAGTTTTTTGAGCATTTTGAAACATATTTTGCGTCCTCACAAGTCTGTGTTACAAAATATTGTACCTGTACTACAAGCCTCTTTAAAAGACAACTCGGGCGAGGAACATGTGGAAGAGTGGATCGCAGAGAATGAAGAGATCTTGAAAGCTCCAGGATATCAGTTACGGCAAAGCTTGTTTCAAAAACTAGAATATCCTTTGACACATGTACCACCTGCACGAGATGGCATGGGTTTCCTGCCTCCTCGCAAAATGGAGGTGGGATATGATGGTTCTTACAAGCATCGTACTGTGGTTTTACCGACCGATGAGGTACCACAAGCCGTCCATTCCGCAATCTATGAAAAACCGTGGGTCACGCAATATACCGCACTCATAGATCGTATCTTACTTCAGAAGGGCACACCAGAAACGTCCGAAGTGCCCGTGTCCTCCGAAGCGATGGGTACGTTGATCGAGCAAATGGAAACAGCCAAACCTGACTGGGATTCTTTCTTATCTTCGTTGAACGTATTTCCTGACCATAATGAGTTGAAAGGAAAGATGGAGACTTTTGGAATATCATGGGATGACTTGACCGAAGAGCAGTGGATGTCCTTACAAGAGAAGTTGACGTCACTCGATATGCCGAAGGAGGATTTGGATCACGTGGCAGAACAGAAAGATATGCCGAAGTATGTGTCTGTGAATGAGTTATCTTTCGTGGATGCTTTGGTTCGTGTGCTACAAACACCATTTGATAAGATGAAGTATGGTGCGTTATATCAAGCATATGTTGCAGCAATCCCACCGCAAAACCCGACCATGGAAGTACCCTTGACGGCGTATGAAATTGCGCAAGGGATACGAGGAACGGAACATGGAAAGTTTGAGCTGGCAGATGTAGCTACATTTTTACGATGGGTTCGCACCCGTTGGGTCATGGATACTGCGGCCAAAGCATGCGATGCCTTCCAAGCCATGGAAAGTGATGTTGCCCAGACCAAGTTAGCAAAGTTTACGCAGGATTGGAAACGAATCAATGAAAGGTATCGTGATCGCACGGCTCAGTCTTTCTTGGAGATGTACAAAGACGTAGCAGAATGGAAACGGGGCATGAGTACAGAGGATTATGAAGGGAATATGAATCGCCCGATATTGACATTTGAAGAGATGCAGCATGAGTATGTGGCAACGCAAGCAGAGGATGACAGTGAGGATGAAACCATTGTCGAACGATCTAATGAAAATTCATATGTGGTGGGTGATGAATTTCTCCACGGACTTTCTGCAGGCATGAAAGAGTTGCTGCAGCCCATCTTGTTCAAGATGCGTAAGATGGCAGACATTGGTGGCTTGCCTTTATCTTTGCCTGACGTCATTGCATATTTGTCAGCACGTTTGGAGAGAATGTCGTTTCTTGAGATCCTACAGCAAAATGCTCCTGATGTGCCACCCCATCTTCTACATGATATTGCATTTGCACCTTATCAACATGCGGTTTCCCTTGCAGGAACAGGACCATTGCGTGTGATTGTGGAAAAGATGCATCAACAATTTTTACAGGATAAAGCAAAGACGTTCCTCGATGCATGTGCTTGGTGGGCGATGATGATCCAAGAAGACGCGATTTTCAAACGGTTATCCTTCGATCCTATGAAAGGTCTGAGGTCATGCATGTTGGTTTGGAAGAATGTGGGAGCCCCGATCATCAAAGATAAGAATGATGGTCCATTAGCGTATCTCACTTGTGTGGCACATGATGTGGGGGTATTGAAAGAATTCGATTGGAATGCAGAAGATTTTAAGAAGCAGTTGCTCGGATGGATTGCTGCAAACATGGAAGACAGAGTCGCTACATTGAAAGAGAAGTATGCAGATATGAAGAAAGAAGCGAGCTTTGTGGATTCTAAACTTACTGCTGCCAATGACCTTGCGGAGGCGATTCAAAAGAAGCAAAGGGATCGAGTGCTTCCCACGTTTATTAAAGCTTTATTATCGATGCCCAGTCTTTTGTCAACGCAGCAGAAACCGTATGTCAATGGATGTTGTATGCAGAAACTGAGTAGTTCCTATGTGGCAGACATTGACTGGTCGGGATCGTTCTCTACTTTATCGACAGTGAAACAAAAGTTTGGGGAAAAACGGATGACCAAGATGGAACGCCCAGAATTGGGTGCCATTTTGCCAAGGGTGGTAGCGCCCGAGCCAAGGACGATCGAACCAAGGATTGTCCCTGAAATAGAAGTGGTGTCTCCTGTAACTCATGCATATTTGCGGGAGTGGATTTTGGAATTCCAAAAGCCAGAATCCTATTCGAGTTTAATGCCTCCTGAAGTAATTTTGAAAATAGCCAATGATATCCCCCATTGCAAAGTTCTGGCGCAGCAATACCTAAAAATTGTGCATGCTACCATTGGCAAAAAACAGACGAATATATCCAAGATCCTGGACAATTTGTCTTTCCACGATTATGTTAAATGTTTGCATCGTATTCACAAGGTATTAATGGTAGCTACAAAGCAATTCACATCGGAAGTGGAGCTTGGCTTTTTGCAATCTGCGATTGCCGCCTTGACGTCTTTCAAGAAACAGTTCCAAAAGTTGCAGATCTTATCAGGAGAACAGAACATCGTGCCATTACGAAATGTGGCCATGATGTGTGTTGTTCGCGCGATGTGTCTTCCTACGGTACCTGAAACGGCGCAAGGAGGTGTTTTGTTGGTGGCTCGCACAGTCACGGACAATTTTGTGAAAGGGATTGTTCAGAATACAGTGCGCAATTTGGAACAGATGACGGAGATATCTCAAATGCCTACGGTAGAAGATGTCCAAAACTTCATTACGAAGATGCGTGAGCAACAGAAACAAACTGCCATCGATGAGTTCGAAGCTCTTTCCATTGCAGATCAAGAGTTGTTGAGACAAGCGAAGAAGCTTGGACTCATAAAAAAAGACAAGGTGCCAGTTCAAGAAGAGGAAGGAGGTGTACAAGAGGAAGAAGAAGCGGACTATGCCACCACAGGTGGAGACGCAGACGTTCCCGTAGATGATCTATGAAGCAGCAACTGCTTGGGATGCTTGTTGATCTTTGGTTTGTTGTTCTTGTTGATTGCGAAGGATCGTTTGCATGGTCGTGGCGTCGAGAATCGACAGTGGATAGGGTTCATCCGCGGTGAGAACAGTCAGATCATAAGGGTTCTTCGGCAAGACAGGATGCATACCAATTTGATCTTCCGAAACCACCCCTTCCACATGAATTTCAATCATGTAGATATCATATTTCTTTTTGGGAACATTCCATTCACAGAGTGCACGAGCGACGACATGTTTTCCTTGGAATTTGGATTCACGGTAGGTAATGAACTCAAAATCTAACAGAACCGTATGCGTGTTCAAAGATTGGGTATAATATGCGGTCCAACGATCATGGACAATCTGTATGGTAGGACGGTTCTTAGGATTGTCATATGGCAATTGCATGTCTTTTGAAGATTGCAATGTTGTTCGCAGGAATTGCATGGTTTGATCATATGCAGACCGTACATGGGAGGGTACAGCACGCCAATCGGTGTTCTTGTTCCATGTTTGTTGCAGCACATCTTGCGTTTTCTTGCAAGGGAATCCCAAAGATGTTTTCAAGGCATGTTCAAATTGTTCATTCGAAAATTCATTGTAATACGTTTGTGGATATTGAGTCACGGTATCACTTGGGATGGAGGAGATTTCATGATGATTCCAAGGTTCGGGGCCGACGTTAGCTAATGAGATGGTAGCATTCGACTCTACGACGGAGAAGCGTTCACGTAGTAGATGCCCCATGCCTAAAACCGCAACCAGCAACAAGACGAGTAGAATCTTGATTTTCTGCATCACTATTTACTCCATAGAAACAATTGTAGGAAGTTTAGCTTTCTTACGTTCTGCAGTGTCGTTGGGGAATGCATAATCGGGTTTTTCCTGTGTTTTGCAGCAGGAGGGGTCACTTGGGCGTTTGCAAGAGTAGCAGAAGGGTGCATTTCCACCTTGATCGTCATACGTACGATATGCAATTCGTTTGACACCGACTGGCATTTCACAAACGCCACCTTTCAGGCATCCACCCCGTTGATTCTTGTAATTCTTGTTGGCTTGATAGAAAGGACAGTCGGTATTCTTCACACAAGGACGGTCCCAATAGTTTGTTTTCCGCTTCATTTCTCCAAAGGTACCGAAGGGAGACTCACACAAGCCTTTTTGAAGGATGGACAAGTCTCCGTAGCATCGATAGGAGGGATCTAATGCTTCAGGGGAGAAGGTAACTTGAGTGATGAAGTTTTCTTTCCCTTTCGGAAGGTAGGATCCTTGGATTCGATACACAGGCATTTGCATGGAAAGAAGGGGACCATCGCTATCTTTTGCCATCACAAGGAGTTTGCTTGTTTTCGCGGCCTCGGTGAATATTTCTTTGACATTCACCTCTTCCAGAGAGACGTAGGGATAGAAGAGTTTTAGGCGATCGATATCAAGTCCGCGAAAGCTTGCCAATGCGATGGGTTGGGACTTGATGAGTTCATGAAGGGGGCTTTCAGGGATGAGGAATGTGATGATAAGATCTACGTCTTCAGAGAGAACTCGGAGGAGTTTGTCCCACTTTTCTAATGGGATGGGGTGAAGGGTAGAGTCTTGTGTGGGAATACGGAAACTACGTTGAAGAGCACGGGCCATACGGGCATCACATAAATCGAAGTAGCCGACGCGTTTTCCCGTCAAATCAAATCCACATTTCATTTCAAATAAGGTTTGTGGGGATCCTAGGATGACAAAGTATCCTTTACGGGACATACCCACAGGTGTACCCAATGCTTTCTCTAAGACAGGGGAGTCGTACGGATCCGCAACATAGGCAACGTTGGGTGCATTTTGCAGCAAGACACTTGGAAAGGTTTTGTTCTTTCGAACAAATGTATGTATTGTGTCAAGAGAAGACAGAGAAAGGGATTCGGTATCCCATTTTGGCAGAACGGATTGTAGCCACTTGTGATGGTTCAAAGTATTGGTAGCATATAAGATAGATGAATTTGTAGCTACAAATGTTTCACGTTTTAAGCAAGAGATAAGGATGACCAAGCATGCCCAAAGAACAAGGATGAACCATGGCATATCTACTACATCACAAAAAGTAAATATTTTCTTCGATGGGAGTAGTGTGTTTCATAGAAATGTTGTATCTTCGCCGTTGGCATATTGCACTCTTGGTTTATTTGTTCATTGTCTTATTGCTTCTTGCGTTCCGTCCTGCATTGCTTTTCAAGCCAGACTCGACTTCAAAGACATGGGCAGGGCGTATTGATGAACACAAGTCTGTATTTGCGCCAGCCTTTGTATTTCCTTTGCTTGGATTCTTGAGTTTCTTCTTCACCGCGGTGGCGGAGATGATGGTGGGCATTTAAGGAGGGATTTGTAGCTACAATGTAATGAGTGAAGCGGCAGAATTGTTAGGAAACACCTGGATCTGGGGGAAGATCCATGAGCATGTGCAGCAAACTTCCCATCAATCTCTTTTACAGCCAAGTTCATGGATGTTTATTTTAGGAGCTCCAGGAATTGGAAAAAGTACAGCGGTACGGAAGGAGTGTGCGGTCTATGACACGGTATGGTTAGATACAAGTGTATGCTGTAGTGGTCAAGAGTTACAAAAACATTTTGAAACAGCTTGTAAAACCAAATTGATCCAGCGCTTGATGGAAGTACATCAAGATCGTGTCATTGTGATTGATGAGGTGGATGCATTATTACAGTTAGATCGCAATATTGCGAGTACGATGGAAACGATGGTGAATAAGGGGAAGCTACCCCATATACCTGTGATATGTGTGGGTCATACGAATGTAGAAAAACGATTGCGCCAATTGTTTCCGAAGAGTACTTTTTATATATGTACAACCCCTTCGGATGCAAATATCTTTTTATGGTTGCGTCGTGAAATGGGTTCCCAGATGGATACGCAATTTTTGATGACGATTGCGGAGAACTGTCAAGGCAATCTGACGCATGCATTGAAAGCATTCGCGATGGAGTCGACCCATTCTTATATGGATCGTGAACCCTTATTTGCCGACTTGTTTGAACGAAATTTAAAGACCACGGATATCCAGCGAGTATTGCAAGAAGATCCTTGGTTACATCCATTACGGTTTCATGAGAATGTGATCAAAGAGCTGAGCAATCGGAAGGGAGCATCAAAGGACAAAGAGAAGTATTATTTGAAGGTTTTAGAGAGTCTATGTACATGGGATCAGTATATGAGCGTGAATGATTCCTGGTATGATGTGTCTTATCCTTTGGAGCCAGTGGCTGTGGTGATCCGTATGTTATATCAATTTCCCAAAAAGTGCAAGCAAGAAACAAAGGAGGTATCTGACTTTACGAAACTATTCAGTAACTTGTCATTACAGAAGAAGCAAGAGAAAATCATGTATAATGATTCTATGGGTTTTCCATGGAAACATACACAAATTTTCTGTGATTACATTAAGTATAAATAGCCATGGCTGAACCTGCTGCTCCTGCTCCAGCCGTTTCATCGGAAGTCACATCCAATGCTGCTGCGGCTGCTTCTAATGCGCTCGCCAGTCTCAAGTCCGTTTCTGTTAGTAATGGCGCAATGGTGAGTGCGATGGTGGTGGTTGCTGCCATCGCTTTCGCGGTTGCCTATGCCCTTTATTACATGATCAACAATGCGATCCTGTCGAAAAAGGGTTATTTGATTCCTGCCACAAAGGCCCCTCTCATGGGTACCCAGTTGACAAAGATTGGCAACGTACAGATTCCCCCTGCCACCAATGGTAAGCGTTTGACGTTGAGTTTCTGGATCTACATCCATGATATTGAGAAATTCAAGGGATCCGTTCGTCACGTATTCCATGTCGGAGATGAGGATATGCTCACTGCTTCTCCGATTGTCTTCTTGGGTCCTGATGACAACAAGCTGTCCATTGCTTTCGGATCGGTGAATAACGAGGAAATCCCTGCTTTCTACAGCACCCTACCTGCCAAGCTAGGCTATATCGCTACCCAACGTGGTATCACTGTGAATTATCTACCTATCAACCGCTGGGTGCATGTGGCTGCGGTGGTGAATGAGGATGCTTCGGGTGGCAGCATCAGCGCTTACCTCGACGGCGAGCTGGTGTCCACTGTCCGCACAGGCCAGCAGAATGTTGCGGCGAATGTGACCGAGGCCGCCAAGGTGCAGAACCTCAAGTTGGACCGTGCGGGAAGTCTATTCGTGGGAGGATCCACCAATGATGAGATCGGTCCTGGCTTCTCTGGCTTGGTTTCCAAGGTGACACTATACAATTACGATCTGAACGTGGGCGATGTGTACAGGGAGTACCGCGCTGGCCCTGTGGATAACCTCTTGTCCAAGATGGGATTGCCTCCTTATGGACTGCGTTCTCCTGTGTACCGCATCTCATAAACCACGCAACATGCTTTCAAGATAGAGAATTTGCATGGCGCGATGGGGGATATCCTTGGTTTCAAACACATAGCAATGTAAGTAATTGCAATTCTCATCATCTTGATAATGATAGTCAAATGCGACGTACATGTCAAAGTGATGGAGTGTGCATAATTTTTGTAACTCGTTTAGTTCTAATCGATCGATTTGTAGAGGTAGACGTAATCCTTTTGCATGGGTGTTGGATGGAATCAGTGTATCGTGACCGATAGCGCAGCGTTCGATGATTGCATGTTGGTCTTGTATTTGCTGAAGATGTTGAATATATGACTGTGCATGTTTTTGTTCCGTAAAGCAAAGCAAGTTCGTCTTGCTTATGTCGTGATCCAACTTGTGGAAGCCATAGAGAGTGGTTCGAGATGTGATGTGATAAACCTTAGTGTGTTCAATGCTTCGAGGAATGGATCCATAGGTGCGAAAGCGTATCATAATAACAAACTTTCGTTGGAAGTCCTTATACATGTTTAAGAAGAAGTATTGATGTATGAATTTTTCTTGCGATTGTGTAGAGTTGAAACATTATGGGTGCCATCATTCAAATCATCGTTGCGGTGTTGATCGTCATCATTCTCTTTGTTGTGGGAATCTTTATTTACAATGCCGAGCAATTGAAGGCAGTCCGTGAGGCGGGAAAGCAGCGGAAGTCTGTCACGATTTTCCAGGGGATCAAGGACCTCAAGGCATCCAAAGATGAGGTATACAATACATTGAATACTACGTCTCCTGCGTATCGTGATATTTCATCTTCTATCAATCAAGCATCAGGTTCGGAATATTCGTATAATTTCTGGCTATATATGGATTATAGCAAATCTGAGCTGACTCCCCAGCCTGAAGCCACTGTGATTGCGAAGGATGGTGGATACACATCTGCAGAGGAAGTAAACAAAGACATTGTCCTCTTCTTGCATGGAGATCCCACACTGTATACCTATTCCAACATCTGCAAAGTCAATAAGACGGATGTGATGATTAAATCACCCCTAGTCAAGTTGCAAAACTATGGAGATGTTTTGACGGTGGAATTGAATACTCTTGCTCATCCCGATGGTGTTCGCGAGACCCCTCGTGACAATTGTGCTGAATCTTCCACCAATTGGATGGCGATGAACGCCCACCGTTTAGCGATTGCAGGTCTTCGTGACCGTGACCCTACCAATTTCGACCAGAAGTGGTTCATGGTGACGGTTGTGGTTCGTGACACCAATCCTGCAGATGAATTGCCCCTTAGGAACAAGGTCGAGGTTCGCATCTTCATCAATGGTGTTTTGGAGTTGGAGCGCTATGTCGATGGTTCTTTGAACAGAGAGGGCAGTATATTGCGTCGCAACAATTCCATGTTCCACTTTGCTCCTGTCATCAAGAACAGTGCAAGCACCCCCTTCACACGCGTACTTACAAATGAGAAGACAGTGATGGTATCGGATCTAACATACTTTAACTACGGTTTGGATGCAGCGGAGATCAAGACGATGGTGAAGGGCGGCATTACCAAAAAGATGGCTCCCTCTGTGACGGATATTGCGGGGGATGCGAATAGCTTCTTGAACGCGATTTCTAACAATTCGAATAGCGACAAGAAGATGTTCATGAGCTTCTAAGACGAACTTCGGTATGACCGTTTTTCTTGCCAGTATAGACGGAGCAGAATTGTGGAAACCGATGAAGAAGGTACATGCTAGATGTGTAGGAGGCTTGGGTGCGATCGATGTTACGTGCTTGCATGCCACCTGATGTATGATAGTAACGGGTTTTGGGAGAGAGAAAATTCCATCGAAGTACTTTGTTATACTTTGCAAAGGACAAGAGGGTTCTTTCTACATCTTCTTTTTCTTCAATATGAAGTACGATTTCGTGATCATTGATGCAGCCCCAGAAAGATCCCACACAGAATCTTAAATTGTAGCTACATTCTGGCAGGCCTTTCATAAAGTATCCATTTCGAACGGGATAGACTCCAAAGAGCTGTGCATTGTTCGAATGAAGTAGTGTAAAGCTTTTTTGTAAGAAATGATGAAACTCCTGGCGAGTGAGTTCAAAGAGGGGATATCGTTGATGTTTCTTCGTATCTTCGATGGTAAGATCTACCCGCATTTCATAGAGTCCTTGGATATCATCATCCATATGAAGAAGTAGAGTTCCTTTAGGAAAATGATGTGTGATAAAGTTGCGCATATGATGTAATCCAAGAGGACCATGGATCACATGCACTCCAAGTTTTTGGAGGTAGTCATAGTCGTGGAGGTGAGGATCTTGGGAATGAAGAAACACATGGATTTGCTGAGGATGGATTCCCATACGTTCACAAAAGGCGAGTGTATGGGTTTGTAACGTCTTTGGGCGTTGATAGGATGGGATGGCGATCGAAATATCCATGGGGAGGGAGGTGTGAGGAAAGGATGTGAGGGACATCATTTTTTGTCTGCTTAAGAAAATGAAATCTCTAAAGCATCAGTAGAGTTCTATGGCAGGAGGATTGCTTCAATTGGTGGCGGTGGGTGCTCAAAACCAGTACATCACAGCTTCCCCTGAGATGAGTTATTTCAAGCAAGTGTATCGAAGATACAGTAACTTTGCCATGGAAAGTGTGAAACTCACGTTTCTAACAAAACCTGTGTTAGATGTTGGGTCAGGTTCTTTTACATGTCGTATTGGACGTGTTGCGGATTTGTTGAATGAAGTATACTTATCGGTACTCTTGCCTGATATCTATAGCAGTGGTGTGTATCAATTCCGTTGGATTCAGAACCTAGCGCAATATATGATCCGTTCATATTCAGTTCGTATAGATGCACAATTGATTGACCAGGGGTACGGAGAGTGGATTGATATATGGAATGAGTTGACCATGCCTGCAGGGAAAAAGGACGCATATAATCGAATGACAGCAAACACAGATGATATGGTGTTTCCTCAATCTGCGAAGTTGTTGACGATCATTGAGAACAACCGTCTACGATACAATTATTATCCAGAAGCAACACCGAACACACCATCGATTCCTGGAAAGCGGATCTTTATTCCGTTACCATTTTGGTTTACAAAGAATCCTGCATTAGCGTTACCGTTGGTGGCCCTTCAATATCAGACGATTGATATTACGATTGAACTGCGGTCGATCAATGATTTGTATCAGGTGTATGACGAACGTACAGATCGGTTTCTAAGTCCAATGAGGTATTTGGAGTTGTATAGTCAAGAGAATCCCAGGGTGACCATCCATCACTTTTTGAAGTATGGTGGGACGGATACAACGACGATAGATATAGATGCTTACTTGGAATGCAACTTTACGTTTTTGGACGAGGTGGAGCGACGGACGATTGCAGCGGCGCCGATGGATTTGTTGGTGGAGCGTGTATATCGTACGGAGTATGGAGGTGTAAAGAGGCAAGCGACGATTGATTTGGTGATTGCCAATCCTGTGAAAGAGATCGTATGGGTGGCACGTCGTAATGACATACGGAATTACAATACATGGAGGAACTTTACGATGACGGTTCCAGAGGATAGTTACAGGTCGATCATGAAAACTGCAAAGTTTATATGGAATGGGTTGGATCGGATTGAAGAGAAGCCAGTGGAGTATTTTAATTTGGTGCAACCTTATCAGCACCATTCGAATGGGGCTCGTCAAGGCATCTGTGCTTATTCTTTCTCGATTTATCCTGAGAAGTGGCAGCCCAGTGGTTCTTTCAATGCTTCTACGGTGAATAGCATCCAGTTGTATGTTACGACGGAAAATGATGCAGCATTTTCATTGGAGTATGACGTGGTTGTGTATTCGGTGTATTATAATGTATTCCGCATCATGGGAGGTCAAGGAGGCATGGTGTTTGCAAACTAGTTTTCTATGAAAGTAGTAGATTGGAGATGAGTTTGATTGCGGTGATTGTCATTCTTCTGTTGGCGTATGTGGTATATACGGTATTGCAGTCGTATCGTGGGATGGAGAAAGAGTTGAGGGAGATCCGCATGAAGTGCATGGGTACGCAGGCGAGTACGTATGCCACCCAGGATCCTGTGGTCACCTTGCGGGATCGACTCACAGATGGGCTGCAGATGCTATCGAATGCTTCCAAGTAATTGTACCCTATCTCGAGGTATCCTTATATCATTTTTGCCCCAAAAGCGCAAATGGGCTTAAGGTTGTGGGAAGATAAAGAGGTAGTAATATGCCCCCCAAAAAGAAGGCCGTCACCAAAAAGAAGGAAGAAGTCGTTCCTGAAGTGGAAAACACCCCTGTGTTGATCTCAGAGAATGACCCTGCAAATGTAGCTACAGGAAGTTGTGAAGAACACGTTCTGTTGCAATTACCCATTGCCCCCTCCGCATTGGATGATATCATTCATATGGATGATATGAGAACAATCTTGGAATATACTCCCGATATTCACGACCCCACTCCGTATATACCGAATGACAACTTTGTCCCTCTTCATGATACGGTAGCACCTGTTGAGGATAACTCCACACCTATGATGGATATGACTCCTGACAACAAGATGTCTGCGCACGTCCCCGTGAAAGAAAATACATCCCGTTGCAAATTGTGTTATTGGTGCTGTCACGAGGTAGGCCATCTGACATTTGGTATGCCGATCCGTTACGATTCCTTCAACAAGACGTTCACTGTGTATGGAACTTTTTGTTCGTTGGAATGTGCGGCAGCGCACAACTTCTCGGTTCATTTAGGAAGTGACCGTGCTTGGGAGATTCATAGTTGGATTCAAATGATCGGCAAGAGATATGGATACTTAGATCCGATTCGTCCCGCTCCCTCACGGTATCTCCTGCGGATGTTCGATGGACCTTTGAATATCGAAGAATTCCGCAATGCTCATAAGGGTCAAGCCCGCACGTACATGCTGAATATTCCTCCTCTTATTGCTGTGAACTCTCAAATGGAGGTCATGAACACTTCGTATCTCACGGAACCCACGGACACTGTAGAGAAAAAGGCGGAGAAGAAGAAGGCCCTTCCTCCCAAAATGAACTTCACTGTATATGCAAAAAGCACTTAAAGAAAATTTGATATAGTTGAGTGTTCCTACTCATTACTCATGGAGACGCCTGTTGCACCTACGCCGTATCGTGTTTCTACCATTACGTGCAATGGAATTGTGGGAACCAGTGTGAATTTGTCACTCTTTTTTCAGAATGTAGACATCCAAGAGGATGTGGGGTTTATCTATGCGGAATATAGGGGCACGCAGTCGCGTGGTAAAAAAGCAAAAGAGAAACGTAGCAAGAAAAAAGAGGATCCTCAAGACACTAAGGAAAAGAAGTGTTTCGATAATCAAGTGACGGTCATCTATCGTCTTCCCACGGGCCACGCACCCAACATTAAGCTTTTCCGTAATGGCAACATTCAAATGACGGGCATCCGTACAGAAGAAGAGGGGAAAAATATGGTGGAGTCGATGGTCGCGGAGATTCGTCGCATCTATGATGCAGGAGTGGTCGATTTAGTGGAGAATGTGAATTCTCTTTGCGCCAAGGACTTCAAGATTCGGATGATCAACAGCAACTTTTCCGCTTCCTATCGCATCCGCCGTAAGGATTTGCACAAGCTTTTGATCTCTCCGAAATACGGCAATACATCGAATTTTCAAGCAACCTCTTATCCTGGTGTAAAACTGTATTACTATTGGAATAACAACAATACGCATCAAGATGGTGTATGTCGTTGCACATCTCCATGCTATGGAAAAGGTTCAGGATCGGGGGATGGTGAATGTAAAAAAGTAACTGTGAGTGTGTTTGAAAGTGGCAATGTTTTGATTACGGGGGCGAATCATTTTGCACAAGTGAATGAAGCATACACATATATCTGCAATATCTTGGTGAAAGATGTGGATATCTTGCGCAAGGCAGTTCCCAACAGTACGGATGCTTAGTCTTGGAAACAGAGGAGGTTGGTATGTGTATTTTTGTTGAATTCTGTGATACCGAGATACGTCACATGATTGTTACCAGGTCGAATTGCACTTGGAATCATTTTTATGGCTTGACTTGGAGCATTGGCAGAGATCAGATTTTGGTTCATGATATGCGCTTCAGGTTCCACAGGAACATTTCCCCAAGCGGCGTTGGTCGAGAACGGTGTCCCTGTATACAGTCCACCATTCACACTACGAGGAGGAACAGGTACAGGACCCGTCCAATCAATATAACTATATGCAAGGCTCATTCGTGTCTATTATGATATAAGGAAAATCTTGATAGTACATAGAGTGTAAGGAATGAAAAGGACTCGTGAAGTGGAGCTGTCCAATGAGGAACTATTGGCAATTGTTCAAGTTGCGCGGTGCTTTGATGGACCATCAAAAGAACGACGGGCGATGATTGAGCGTAGGTATCCCGATTTTGTGGCGAGGTATCCTATACTATGTGATACGGTGTGTGAAGACAACTTTGATATGGAGCGATTTCGATATATGTTGGATATGCGTGCCAAGGTGGCGGCGCACAATGTATCGCATTTCGATGCATCGAAAGAAATTGGGCAAAAGATGTTCGACATTTATGTAAAGGATAAAGTCAAGAAGTAAGAGAAATGTAAGCCCAAAATGTTAAAAATCATAAAAAATGAATTTCGGATATAAGGAATGTCGTCTATACTACGTCAGTGATACCATCTTCAATACCATGAAGAACCAGAATACGCCCTCGAATCTGCATGAGCTGCTGCACGAAGTCTTCGCTACCGAATGCGAGGATCCGACTGCTTCCAAGCGTGCGGATATTTTGTTGGCTTTGATTCGCAAGCATCATTTCTGGCCTGCGCTGCAGGTTAAGAAGTTTTTTGACCATAGTGGTCTGGTTCTTCTCCACAACACCTACAAGAGGACGGATGTGGATAGCTTCCGTCCTCTGTATGAGGAGTGCCGTAGCGTGGTATTGGATTTCGGTGCTGACGAAGGAAACCATATTGTGGTCACACTGGCGCATAGCGTCCCTGACCGCATGACGGACCAGCAGTACAAGTCCTATATGCAGGAAATGGATCGTGCTGAAATAAGCTACGAGGGAACGATGATCCACGTATACAAGCACAAGGATACGTGGAGGTTCGGAACCTCCAGCTGCCCTTCGGTGGATAGCTCTCGCTATTTCCATCCAACCAAGACCCATGGTGTAATGCTGGATGAGGCGTTGCATGAGATGTTTTGCTCTGAGCAGCCTTTCGAGGATTCTTCAGAGCACCGCAAGGAGGTTCGCGACAAGTTCACGTCCCATCTGGATGAGACCCTGTCCTACACTTTCTTGCTGGTTCACCATGAGAACAGCCACATCATGGATTACACTGTTGAACTCGGTGAGAAGTACCATAAGGTCTTCCACATCGGAACTCGCTCCCGTACCGAGCACATGTCCATTCCTCGCCACAAGGTACTGGAGGACATCGGTGTTCGCTATGCACAGGCATTCGAAAATGCCACGGAGGCGTTGAACACTCTCACGGACAAGATGTATGGCATCATCGTGTACCGTGAGGATGGCACCCTTCTCAAGGTGTCGCACACCTCCATCGTGGAGAGAGAAGAGTGCGACCTGGGGAACCCAAACAAATGGGTCAATATTCTGTGGGTTTATATGCAAAACAAGCCTCACTACCAGATCAAAGATTACGTCTCCAAGTATGCACCCAAATTGGATCTCCCGAAGGATCCTCAAGGGCGCGAACTCTCTCCTTCCTATATTGTGCACACCGTCATGTGTACCATGCAGGACATTCTTTATGGTCTATACCTGTCTACGACCACTTACTTTGTAGAATATCGTCGATTCCGCATGGATAAGGTTGCTGATGGAAAGTTGTCTCCGATCTTGCGCTTCCACCTCGCACAACTGAGATACCTCCAAATCAACAACCATACCCATTCGATCTTGACGATGAAAGCAGTGTATCATTACATGTGCCACCACACGACCATTAAAGACATACGACTGCTCATTTCCTTCTTCGCGTCCAACAATGATTTCTCAATGCGTCCTCGCCAGGCCCTTTGCTTTAAGGTTCTGTCGGAATTACTCTCCGAGTAAATCACATTCGTTTCGTAACTAGCACTACACTATGTCCTCGTAGAGTGTCATACTGGTTCTCATATATGGGGTTGGTACAGAGATCTGTACCTAATTTTGATCGACTGTTCATCTTTTGACCGACTCTCAATTTTGACTTCCATGGAAAATTTAGATTTGTAAACACATAAAGTCCATTTTGGACTTTTTATGTAAAACAAAAAAAAGAATTGGTGAATTACATTATATTTTTTTAAATACGACCCAGCGGTTGAGGAAACTGAATCGGGTTTGTACGTCGTCTTTGCGCAGTTCTGCAATGGCCCTTTGTAAACTTGAGTATTGGTTCGGGTTACTCGGCAATCCTGCCACGAGATCTGCAAACGTCTCCGAGAACAACCCTGTTTTCTCTAATACCAGATTATGTGCGTGCGCATACGTCGTCAAGAGAGGCAGATGAACTAAGAACTCGTTGATCAGCTGATTCGTATTCTCCAAGAACACACGGACCGTCTTCTTGAAAGGCTCTTCTCCTTCTTTAAGATACTCTTGATACTTCTTGATGAGAGCCCATACAGTGATATCTCCCTTCTTGCCTTCCACAACTCCATTCGAATCCTGGAGCAGTGCATTCACCTTGTCCCCATCCATAAACGTAGCAATGAATATGCCTCCAGGACGCAAGTTGTCTGATACATTCGATAAGAACCCATTCAACGTATCACGGCTTTCAAAGAAATAGTGAATCGCAAACTGACATGAGACTACATCGAATCCATCTGCAGCCAATCCTGTAATACGACGGTAATACGGAGCAGGAGGCACTGCGTTTCGCTGATACACATAGCGCAACACTTTCTTCGATTCTTCATCCAACTCATCGGCAGCACTTCCATCCCGCAACGTCTTTGCGCAGTTTCCAATCACAAACACAATCTTAGGATGGACAATCCGATCCATACCTTGAATGTTCTCCTTCAACACATAGTATTGTTTTTCCGCCCTTGCATATGATCCCTCTTTGGGATGTGTGATGTTATCCCTCGCCAGATCCACTCCTAACACCGAATGATATCCACTGTCTCTCCAACGAGGCAAGTCTCCAGCCATTCCACACGCCAACTCCAGCAAGGCACTTCTTTTGTTGGAAATGTTATACAACATTTTCTTAATGCCATGATTGTGGAAGTTCAACATATGCACCGACAACATGTGTTGACGAGGTATCTCACGGGCATAATAAGTGTCATCCACTCCCAACAGTCTCTCCTCCAAATCCTCAGGTGCATCCGCCTGGGTCGCCGAAGTCACACCCGTGATCATAGATGTCGTCACGGGAAGATGAATCGTCCTCCAAATACTCATCGCAACGCTGAGGTCATTTGCCGTCTTGCTCAATTTGCCCGTCTTTTGAAAGATTCGTGTCTTGTCCTCCCGCACACGCAAAGGAACCCAACGACGAGACACTGGAATCGAAAGATCATTGTGATAAGCAAACTCCACAATCTGGCGGTTTTGAATGGTATGTCCCTCTTCCGTAAACATCTTCCGTTGATTCATCTTCACATGCGCCTCCTCCACACCTTTCTCATATTGCGTGATCGGTACAAAGGCTTTGGCACGGTACGTCTCTCGATATGCTTTCCGCTCTTCTCTGTAATTCTTATCATAACGAATACGAATTCCACGATCTACGGAAATAGGCTCCCATTGACTTGCATTGTATCCTGTATACAGCTTGATCACCCCATAGACATCTTTGGTCATGGGATCTCTTCTGGTCTTTCCATCATACTCAATTAGGAAATCAATCGTATTCTGTTCCGAGGGCTTCCATTTGAACACGCGACTCCATCGAACATTCTCGTTGAGCTTCACAAACTTTCCAGGGTAATATCCGAATACAGGAAGATCCACTGGGGTAAATACAAGACCATCGATATCATATGGCATAACACGGGTCTCGCTAAGAATCTGACGACAAGCATCAAACATCTCTGTACCTTCAGCAGCAATATGATTCTTCACACGAATATCGACATGACATGTATCCAGTGCTTCCCATAAGTCCTCATTGAACACCTCGGTCAGATGTTTCATACGATGAGATTGCGTGGCGTGAAGCAGAGGCAATTTCATCAAGTTCTCTGCATTCATGAAATAGATATCGAATGCAACAAACAGGTCATTCTCTGCCTTATCTTTCCTCTTACTTGCCACAATGTACTCTCCATCAATGATCGTGGAATGCATCTTTGGGCTCGTTGCATGCAATCCCGTCGCATGAATGTCTAGAGTGTTATTAATGATGTACGCAAAGCCATCGGTGTGGACATAGAATAGCACCCGCTCTCCATCGGCTTTTTCCGTAACCGCGTATCCACTCAAGATGCTTGTGACTCCATAGTTCTTGCTAGGATCAAGTAGATGCATGCGCTCCAAAGTGATAGGCTTTGGAGCGAGGAAGAGAGGTTGTGGACCTTCTTGAGAATTGGATCCACGATCCCTGCGATACGGTTCACGTGCTGTATCCACTAAACGACTATATGCGTCTAATATGTCATTTGCTTGCGTTGAGGAAAGTAGATACGCGTCATTATGAATGACTTGCAATGCTAAGGCGATGCCATCCATCATCGAGAGAGGATCTTTGGCGTCCAACATAGAAGGCTTCGTTTCAATACTCAATGAATAATCAAACGGTTGAGAAGTTACTTTCGAGTCTGCCATACGATGGTGGAGTTCATCACTTTTTCTTTCAAACTGGAGCACATATCGAAAGTCTTCATTTTCATACACAAATCTTTTCCGCAAAAGAAAGTACTTGGGTTGGTCCAACCACAAAAAAGGATCCTCTTCCAGTGTGAGTTCTTGCTCGAACCGTAAAGAACATGACACATCCATGGTAGGGGAAATTTCCTCAGGCATCGATTCTTTCACGAGATCTTCGCGTTGAAGCCAACGATGGCTGACACTCACAGGGTCATCCGTATTACAATATCGAGTGATGTTTCGAATTCCCTGAATACTTAGCATGAGCGTATCTTCTTCCGTAAAAGCGATCAACTCCTCCTCCTCGACTGTTTCCTTCATATTCATGGAGCGCAATTCCGCCCAAATTCCTTCGATCTCTTTCTCCGACCAACTACGACCTTTGTGTTGAAGAGAAAACACCCACTTGGCATCTGGTCGATCTCTCCATTGATCCAAAAGACCAGTTACAAATGGTAACAAAATATCCCTAGGCAATTCCATGGGTCTCCTACTATCATAAAAGGTTTTTCCTTTATATCATGGCTTGATGAGAATGGTCTTTGTATTTGACATATTCCATGTGATTTTTTGCTCATTCCATTCAAAACTCATGTCACATAAGAATGACATTACCTTCAAAAAGGATATTGGATCTGCCGAATGTGGATTGGTGAGATAACTCATCGTACCACGCGTGCATACACCTCCAAGATACGATTGAACACGCCGATCCGTAATAAAGTCTTTTAGTTGGTCGGAGAAGTACTTTTCAATCTCTGTGCGGAAGCGACGTGGGTAGGCTGCAAATTCCGCATTCTGTGCCTCGAGGATCTGCTGTAAGATGCTCGGTGACTTTTGGGGCCGAGCAGGTTTGTTGGGTTTAACCATCACAGGAGTGGGCTCCACAAACAAAGATGGCTCCTCCTGTACGTCCTCTTTTTGGGCCCATTTTTCATCGATGGTCCACAGTCCAAGTCCAGAAGACAGCTGTTCTCGCACGGTATCTAGATCCATAATATTCCTCACAAGAGAACGGGTTCAATTTTTAAGTCATTTTTCAAATTGGTAGCAAACGGAAACTGCTTTGCGTACTTTTTTTTTAATAAATAAAACTTCATACTTGACGACACTTTTCCCATCACACATTTCCGATCAATGGGGCTTGGCTCTACAGCAGCACCTTCGTCGGTGGTTTCGGCAGATTGAGATGATTCGTGTATATTGCGATTCAACAGATCACACAGGGATTCATACTTCCTGACTTCTGTCTGAGATTTGTTACAAAAAGCTACATATGTTTCTATCTTCGCGACCATCTCTTCCGAGAGCCAAGACAGATTGACAAAAACACCATAGTTATTCCGTGTGTACTCACATTTGCTGGTATGCAACAGCTTGAATAACTCGTGAATCTCTGTTGGCTCCAATTTGGAGATAGATTGGACCAATTTCTTACATCTTTCCGTGTCCATGGTGACTCTCTTACAGTATCTATGAAGGCTAATCTTTAATTACTTATTCATACTTATCATCATAATCATAATCGTCCGCATCACCATCTGCGGAGTCTCCTCCATCCATATCATCAAACTCTTCGTCATATTCTTCCTCTCCCACTTCTTCTTCACTTTCCTCATCAATGTTCACCTGACGGGTTCTACCAACTTCTTCCTCATCCGAATCTGCGTCGGACTCTCCCCTCTCCGACTCATTCCTTTCCGCATCGGACTCTTCTATATCGAGTTCACCTCCTTGTTGTTCATCCAAATCAAGAGTGACTTCCTCTTCTTGCTCTGTCTTAACCATCATCTTTTTCGCTTCTTTGAGAGCACGTCCAATGATCTCGATCTTCCGATCACGCAACTGATAACGTTTTCCTAGTACCTCTACATAAATCTTGTCGTGTATTTGCACTTCATCCAAGTCAATTTCTGATGCGATTCCCGCCGTCCTCTTGGGAATGAGAATATCCAGAACAGGAACATCTTGTGAATCCATACGCACATAGCTCTCCGCATGCAAACCTAACGCATTCTTGTTTTTCACAACTGCTTCAAGTACCATCCCCGTCACAGGGTTGCAAACTTCTGCGCGACATACCATATCAAAGCGAACATGTCCATTAAAATGTTGCTTCACAAAGAGTCCACAGGACCGTTTCAAAATTTCAATGGTTTTGGGGCGAATATAACCATAACGTGTGCACACTCCTTCTAAAGAATTGCGGAGTTTCTTCAGCAGAATATCTTCAAATGACTCGACAAGATCCGCAGGAGAAAGCTGGATGCTTGTTTTGAAACGAATCGGCGCAAAGATATCCATAATGGACCTACTACACAATAATCTAGATCAAATTTTGCTGTACTCTTTATGTGGGTTTCCATAGCGGATAGATAAGCAGTCGATTATTCCGCAAGAGCGTCTCTCCAAGGGTCAAGCACAAACTATCTTTGGTAGGTTTCTTCTTTTCAGGGTCCATCTTCTTGAGCTCCGATAAGTACCTTAGGATGTCATTCCGATTCAACGAACTACAAACCACACCACGGCGCTTACCCGCGGTCTCCTCAGGAAGCCATAGCTTTATTTCAAAAGTCTTTATTTCACCCTTGGACTCTTGAGGTTCCAATACACCATACAGCATCTGATTGGATGGACGTTGTACCTCGATGCGATTGCGTTGTAATGTTTCTACCTCCGAGGGAAGTAACTCTCGATATAACTGGTTTGCTGCATCATATACAATCCCTGTCAGTGCGTTCGGGTTGAAAATATTGATGTACCCGATATATGGAGCTGTATTTCGAAGACTTGGAAGTTCCCTAGAGCGAATAAATGCTCCTTGATTTGCTAGCAGTTCTACATGTCTTGATATAGACGCAGGAAGTGCAGATCCAAGTTCAAGCACTTTCTTTGCAAATGCAGTCCAACTATTTGGTTCAAATGCCTTGTATATATCAATGATCGCAACAATACTATCTTTGGTCGATTTTTGGGCAATGGTATCCATCTTATCATGTATCTCTACTACTTTGCGTTGTTTGGATATGATCACTTTGGAAGGAGTCAATTGTGGAGGAATGGGAACCTTACGAATGGTTTTCCGATGTTCCTGCAGACGATACCCTGGAATGAATTCAGGGGATTCGATGGCTTCGGCTAAGATGATGCGCGCTACCGTCTTATGAAGTTGCAGAAACTCGATCAGTTGATCTGCAGTCCATGCAGTCTCATTCGGTCTAGCAAGAAAGAACTTCCGCAATCGTTGCAGTCCTGTTGGTACCAAATGTTGAACAACCTCCTTTCGCATTGTCATTTGATTTGAATGCTTCGACATCACTTTACAAGCAGGGGCGTGATGATCTTGATCACCAAAATGATATGGAACACCAACACCTCTTGATGTTCGAAGCACTACATCAAAGCCAAATGTAGATTTGGGGATGAAATTTACATTTTTCAGAAGGGGGCAGTCCATCGAATGGTTTTTGATCAAAGATTGTACTTCTTCGGTCTGCGAAAGTTTGGTAGCAGCAATTTCATAAGATCGCAAATCAATGGTTTCTTGATCCTCATGGGTCAACGCATGCAAGAAGACAGTGACGTTTCTCTCCTCAACAGGAAGCATCGTATGGGAACAAGTACGGATGGCTCTACCAATGACTTGTTCCAATAAATTAAAATGGTACCAAGGATCTAGAACATGTACTTCTCGCACATTCCGTAGAGACAAGCCTTCCCCCGCAACAGGGGACATGATCACCACTTTGATCTTTTGCCCATGAATATTTGAACGATCCTTGATTTTATCCACAATCCGAGGGATACTGAGATTGCCCATCACGGTACGATCTCCTGAAAGGATGCAATAGGTTGGAGCAGGAATGTCAGGATATGTGACACGATGTTCCACGGTCGCATTGCGCACAATATTAGGAGCGCCATAACGTGTGAATCCCATATGTTCTAATGCAATGGCCATAGGTAGCACACCACTCCAGATGAACTGCGAATAGATAACAACTAGTCCTTCACTCTGACGGATCAGAGAACAAATTTGATTGATTTTTGGAGCAATTGAGGCAAGTTTGGGTCCAGGAAGAAGGGCATCTTTCTTACTTTGAATGTATTTCACCTGAAGTGGATCTTGTTGATCGAGACGTTCAAAGACTCCAAAGAAGCCTTTCTCCGCAACTTTTGCTGCGGATGGATAACAGATGTTTGCAGCTTGACGGAATGTTGCATCGCTTTTCTTCAGAGTGGACATCGTCTCGGCTTGCACCGATGTCATCGGGGATGAGATCAGTCCATCCCGAATCGTTCGAGTCCAAGAGGGGCGAGTATAGATAGGAATATTGCTGTCCTTGGGGGAAAGTCTCACCGCAAAGGTGAAAGGATTCGTTCCTTTGATGTAACTGATATATTCAGATGACAATTGACGTAAGAGTTTGAAATTCTCTTCGTTTCGTTTGCCTGTGCTATGATACAGAGAGCTTTGGATGGGGAATGTTCGGCCGTCGTTGGCAGTGAGCACAGAGAGAAGCCAGAGGATTTCATCGGCTTTATCATACATAGGCGTTGCAGACAACAATGTGATCCGAGTGTTCACCCCTGTTGTAGCTACTTCAAGGAGGGCATCTGCAGCGCGTTTATCAGTTTCTTCTGTTCGAAGATTGTGTGCTTCATCGATAATGATAACTTTATTGGTCAAAACCTCTTCGAGGATCCCTTTCTTTTTGAGATCTTCCACTTCACTGGCGAATCCATCATAGGTCATCATTTTGTACCGTCTTCGAACCCATTGAACGATCTTCTTTTCTAGGTCGGCCTCTTTTACATGATGTACCATACGGCGATATGTATCTCCTGTGCATTGGTCGAAAATGTCACTGTCTTTCAATAAGGAAGCAGATTGGAAGATTTCTTGTTGAAACCCGTCCTGGAGTGTTTGTGGGAGAACAACCCAAATGGGGGAGTCTCCTTTTCTTTGTTTTTGAATGATGTTGTGGGACAGGAAACCTTCCGCAATGGTGATTGCGGAACACGTCTTCCCTACACCCAGGCCGTGATACAAGAGCAAGCCTCGATAAGGAGTACGATGAGACAGATATTGTTGAACGAGATGTTGATATAACATTTTCTCGAAGCCGCCACAGTACTGATCCACCCGTGATTTGTAATCTTCTAATGTAGCTACAAATGGTGTAGGAGGTGGCGCAAGGATTTGAAATTCCTCGAGTTCTGCGATCTTCTCTTGAAATTGCGGATCGCCGTGATCTGGGAAAACCAAATCATTCATATCTCTACAAGAATGTTTGAAAAAACTACTTTGAATCATTTTTGGTTATGCCAGTAAATCTCTGCACATGCTGCAACATCTGTATCTGCTTGGTGAAGAATTCCTTGGGGAGCACACCCGAATATGTTGGTATACAGATCTACCAATTTAGGCCATTTTTGTCCTGGAAGAGTATTGGTTTTCATTGTACAGTGAAAGTCCATCGAAGAGAACAAGTCATGAAGTGTTTGTTGTTTATACCGAACCATTTCGGACAACAGAACGGCCTTATCAAAGGCGATGTTATGTGCAACGACCGTTCGAATCGTTGGGAAGATGTCATGGAATCGTTCAAACACATGGGTGATAGGAACGCCTTCTGTCATAGCCATGTGCGTGGAGATCCCATGGATGTTTTGCGCTTCACTCGGAACGGTCCATCCATCGGGTTGAAGGATGTATTCTTCTTTCTCAAGGAACACACCGTGGGGATCATATACATGCCATGCAACTTGCACCATACGACATTTCGACCATGCTTGACTATTGTCATAGGAGACGGATCGAGGTGGGAGACCCGTGGTCTCGGTATCGATGATAAGTATGTTTTGTTTTGCCATAGATGGTATTGTGTCACAAGCCTTATATGGGCTCTGATTGGAATCAAGTGACTCTCTCATACTCCAAGATGCGGCAATGCACTTGTTTAAAGAGGTCTCTCCGTTCGTTATTATGGGGTCGTATCTGGTGAAAGGCATCCTGGAAAGAAAACCAGGATATGGCTCGTACCTCCCGCGCCTGATTAATGTTGGAAGGATCCACTGACGTGATACGGCCTTGATTGCCTTGTAAGCAAGCAATGTAGTACACATGACGATATAGCACATTGTTAGTACCAAAGAATATCTCTTCAAATCGTGAAAACTCTTTAATAACCGAAATGTCATTTGCATGGAACCCAGTTTCTTCACAGAATTCTCGGACAGCACAGTCCATATCGGCTTCCCGTAATTTGCGACGGCCTTTTGGAAAACCCCACTCAGGCTCCGCATATGGACTTGGGCATTTTTCCAATAAGACATGGAGAGAGACAAACGTTTGATGATGCATAAAGCCAACTTTTAATGTCTCAAATTTTTTCTTGGACTCGTGATACTCGTGTGTATGCTTCGGAATAAATGGTTGGTACCAAATAATATTCCATAGTTCTTCAAATGTTTTCGTTTGTAAGAAGGTACGTTCTTGATGAGTCATACAGCTGATGAGTGTTTCAATAAAGTCGAGTTGTTCGAGTTTGTATTTACCACGAATAAACTCCATAAACGAAAGACTATCCTTTCGTTGTATCATGAGATATTCAGGTTGTTTGCCGACCATACGATAGCAAATAATCCCAAAACTCATGATGGGATGGGGGCAATCCTTATACAGGTGGCCTTGCAAACCGCAGTTTCTACATGTATGAGGAATACTGGGTTTATCAATTGTTTTCACGTTCGCCATTGCATGTTCAAATCCAGGGGGTGGAGTATGCATAATGCCTTATTTGGATTACACATCGTCTGTCCCCGCTTGTCCTTAAATTCAGGAGAGTGAACTAAAAACTTTTACACAATGTGTATAGGAAATATGGGAATCGCGCCTCAGAATTGGGGACCTTTCGTTTGGGCGTCCATTCATTTGATTTGCTTAGGCGCTCCTGAGCGTTTCGATGGTAGCAATCAAGCACCGTACTTGCAATTCTTTCAAAATCTACCTTATGTCTTGCCGTGTCAAAAGTGCAAGGAGCATTTGTTAGAGCATTTGAAATCGCATTCTCTGGATGCTGCTGTGTCGGGTGGAAGGAGTACATTATTCCGCTGGTCCGTGGATTTGCATAATATTGTGAATCGATCTTTGGGTAAGGCAGTGATGAGTTATGAGGATGCTTTGGTCTTTTGGCAAAATGTGGCAACCACGGGGACCCAAGCGGTCACTTCAGATGTAGCTACATTTGAGAGTAAAAAAGAATCGACCATCACTCGGTTTCTTTGGTTCCTGATGGTTTTGGTGTTGGGCATGATTTTAGGTACCATGTTCCGCTATTTATAGAGGAGCACCCATGAAGGCCTCATTCTCGACGGGGGCAGGAACCGACTGGAACTCCTCCTTCTTTGTCTTGGACTCCTCCACAACCTTCTTCATCTGGTTCACTTGCTCCTCAGGGGCCTGGCTTTCGTACTTCTCCTCGATTCCCTTGAACATCTCGGGCTCCTCCTTGAGGTCTTGAGAACCCTCAAACATCTCACGAGCCAGTAGGTTGGCGGTCTCCATATCACCTCCCTCGGATAGGTCCGCGATCACGCTGCTGCCATTGACAACGGACAGAATACCGACCACAATCAAAGCAACGGCATAGATCACAATGAAGATGGTTCCAATCCAAGCGAAGGCGGAGCACCACCAACGCTGATTACGGAAGCCAGCACCTGTGACCAGGCAAGTGAGCTGGAACAGAGACAAGAGGATACCAGGGAGGGCAACTAGAACCATCAGAAGGATGAAAACCAGCTTCTGGCTAACAGGGACGGCCTCCTTGCCGAACAAAATCGCCAAAGAGACAACCACAAGGCCAGCCGTGATAGCCATCGCGGCATACTTCGATTGAGGAGCACCTAGGAAAACATTAGACAACGCCATGGAATTCTTTCTAATTATCATGCGAGAAAATATAATCCCACATGAAGTGATTTAAAGATTTCCACATAAAAAATGATAAGCTAGACCTTGTAGCGATAGGTCCAACGACATGGGGATTCCTCATTATTTTCATATCCTGGTTCAACAATATCCAGGAATTTTGCTGACCAAGCTTCCCGTCGATGTATGTGATTTCTTTCTGGATTTCAATGGGGTCGTTCATACGGCAGCAAACAAGGTATTGTCCGAAAGTACTCCCGAGGAAAATGCAGAAGACATTGACAAGAAGGTGATGGAAGAAACATGGATGTATTTTGAAAGGTGTGTACGATTTGTGAAACCCAGCCATCGTACCCATATTTGTATGGATGGGGTAGCCCCTGTCGCCAAGATGATCCAACAAAGAAAACGCAGATACATGTCTGTGTTCAAGAACGAATTGGATCAGCGGAAAGTCACGTGGGATCGTAATGCGATTAGTCCAGGAACTCCGTTCATGGCAAAATTGCATGCAAACATTCGCAGTCAGATGCGTGCGAGTGCATCCACTTTGGGGAACATATTCTTCTCTTCATCGGATGAAGTAGGAGAAGGAGAGCAAAAGATCTTTTCACGACTACCTGTGAAATCTGAGAAACCTGTATTGATCCATGGATTAGATGCGGACTTGATCATGCTCTCCTTGATCTCACATCATCCTTCGATCTATTTAATGCGTGAGCCGACAGGTCCATATGCAGAAGTAGCTACTGAAAATGGATTCTTGTATGTGCATATCCATTCCTTGCGACATGCCATCTTGGAAGATTTGAAAGTACGCGTGGGCTGGCAGCTCCCTGAGGACATCATGCAGGATATTTATAGTGAGGTAGCGTGTTTAACGATTGAATCGTATGTGATCTTGTGCTTTCTCTTGGGGAATGATTTCCTTCCTCACATTCCGACGTTGTCTTTGAAAAAGCAGGGACATGATAAGATATTGTGGGCGGCTAAACAACATTGGTATGAAGGAGCTTCTTTGGTAGAGGGAGATTGCTTTCAATATGCTTTATTGACCAAAATCATCACTACGTTGTCCCAACAAGAAGAAACGGACATTGTGAAGATGAATAATGACTACATTCGAAAGAAGGCCTTCACTTCAGAGAAAGATCCGAATGATAGTTATCCACTACAGTATAAGGATCCAGTGGCATTGCAGATCGCCAACGAGTACAATCGTCGATGGAGGGCATATTATTATAAAGAACTATTCCATTCGAGATTACATGATACAACCGTCATTGCACATTCCTGCCGAGAGTTCTTGAAGGGAATGGAATGGACGTATCGTTACTATCGCAGATTGCCCAAACCTTCACGATGGTATTATCCATATGCATATGGACCAACCTTGAAAGACTTGGCGAATTTCTATAGCGGTTGGACGGCAAGTGATGCAGAGGCATTGCAAACAGCGATGACCGAGGGTCCATTACAAGGATTTGTGATACCTTCTGTACAATTGGCATGTATCATGCCTGTGCAAAGTTCGGGGATTCTTCCTGCAGAAGTACGTAATGTGATGACGAGTGACAGTTTAGGATGCACGGATCTATTCCCACGAACGTTCAAAGTGCATACGTATTTGCACACACATTTGTGGGAATGTAGTCCTATTTTGCCTATATTAGATATTCCTCGTCTGGAAAGGGCATTCCAACGTAAGAAGGTGGTGATGCCGTCGACGACAAAACAATATAAGGTTGCGAAACCATTCACATTCAAGATATGAATACATGGGATGAAGTATTACAAGGTCCATGTTGGATCTTGAACATGGATAAATGCATCGATCGATGGAATGTTGCCCAAGAGCGGGTGAAGAAGGTAGGTTATGTGGATATTGGACGATTTCGGGGTTTGGATGCAGAGACGGATGACTTAGAGAGTGCATGGAGGACGCATGGCAATCCAAAGTTTGATCCAACCGATACGGAGTTTACGATATATAAAGGAAAACAGGCGTGTGCCTTGGGCCATTATGCCATGTGGAAGCGAATCGTGGATGAGAAGATCCCTTTTGTGACTGTATTTGAGGATGATGTAGAGTTTCATCAGTCGTTTGTGAGTTTGGCTCCCCAGTATTTTGCACATACACCGAAGGATTTTGATATCATGTATTTGGGTTCGCAGATTGAGGCATATACGATGGATCACATTTGCTGTGCACCTGTGTTTTGTACACATGCGTACATGATCACGTATGAGGGCGCAAAGAAGTTATATTCTTATTGCTTGGAGCATATGCAGGGTACACGCACGATTGATTGTATGTTGATCGACTTACAAAAACAAGTATTGATGCAAAGAAACGGGGGAGATTTTAAGTGGTATGTATGGAATGCGAACATGTTTCCCGACAGTGCACGCAGTAAACGACGGGATTGGGCGAAACGTAATCAAGGACTTGTCTTTCAGGATGCGGACTTGGGGACGTATGTACGGCCATGGTAGTGAAAAAGGTGTTAAGGACTTTGTAGGGTGTAATAGCAAGATGGAAGCAAGCTTAGAAACAAACAATGCACAAGCATTTATAGATTTTTGTATTGGAAGTAAAGGATCACATTTTGATGTGGCCCAGGTTGCATACACAATATTACAGCACCGACACCGTTATATAGGGGATAATCAATGGGAAGTATTGAGAGACGGTGTTTGGGTTCCTGATGTGGATCGTAGAGACATTGTGAACGCGTTGAAAATAGAGGTGTGTCAGCATTTTATGGAACGAGCGATGTATTGGCAAGAGCAGTCTTTATCGGAGGAAATGTCTTATAAGATTGATTGTCAACTTCGTAGCTACAAATTATTGGAGGTGTGTTTGAAGTTTAGCAAAGATCGGTTTATTAATCATTTGATCAAGGAATGCAAGTCATTCTTTGTGGTGGAATCATAACCTTTTGGGTGCATCGTTTTCTTCAATGGACAAGTAGATTGCGTTACCTTGATCGGTTCCATTGTGTGTGTCGGAAGGCGGTGAAGGGCTTTGTTCTACGACATTCGAGATACGTGCATCGATTTTCTTGATTTCATTATTGATTTGATCTTTCATTTGTTTGCCTTTATTGTAACTCGGGGTGAAGTCTTCCTGTGTTTTGAGTGGAGGCGCTTGATCGAAGATGGCCTGATAGCGACTAAAGGAGTCGCGTAGAAAGGTGATACCATTGGCGTTACGGTCTTCCACAGGGATAAAGATTTCGCAATAGATATCATCGGCTAATTTTTTCAAAGCTTGCGAAGCAGACAATGATTTTGCAACAATATCACCGATTTTGAGATATGATTCGTACGTTTGAAGGATAGCGATGAAGACATTTACGACACCAATGCCCATACTGATCATTTTGATCTTGTCTTGGGGGAAACTGGATGAACCGAAGGAGGCAACGCCTGAGCAGGAAGAAAGGACGATCGCAGGGAGACGAAGACGCGTTTGGATACGATGCGTTGCCGTATACAGGTCCATATAATCTTTGGACAGCTCGATACAGAGATCATGTAATTTTTGTAAATATTGTTCTTCTAAAGTATGCCAACGCATAGGCTCTTCTACTGACAGAGTGCAGAAAATATGTGGTTACATGTGAATGGAGAACTAGATGGGACGAAAGTGTGAGAGGTACCAGTGAATTGTAGCTACAAAAAATGTAGCTACATTGGGAGAGAAAGAATCTGTGCTGGGTCCTATAAAATTTTCATTGGATGAAAGTTGTAGAGAAAGAATGTGAGAAAGTTGTCACAAAATTGTAGCTACATTTTTTTGTAGCTACATCGGGAGAGAAAGAATCTGTGTTGGGTGAGAAGAATATTTCATTGGATGAAAGTTGTACAGAAAGAATGTGAGAAAGTTGTCACAAAATTGTAGCTACATTTTTTTTGTAGCTACATTGGGAGAGAAAGAATCTGTGTTGGGTGAGAAGAAATTTCATTGGATGAAAGTTACAGAGAAAGAATGGAACAAAGTTGTCATAAAATTGTAGCTACATTTTTTTGTAGCTACATCTGGAGAGAAAGAATCTGTGTTGGGTTCTATAAAATTTTCATTGGATGAAAGTTGTACAGAAAGAATGTGAGAAAGTTGTCACAAAATTGTAGCTACAATTTCGCAACTGTCGGGGATACACACAAATATATAATATATATCCAAGTCCTTAAATCCTTTTTGCAGGAAAGTGTAGCTACATCTGGACAGCAAGAATCTGTGTTGGGTTCCATAAACTTTTCAGTCAATGAAAGATAACTAACCAGAACGTCCTTCCCCTCTCACAAAATTGTAGCTACATCTGAACCACTAGAATCTAAACCCCCTTCAACCCACCAGCACACCAAAACGCTCCTTGATCGCTTTCAAATCCCATCGCTTCCTTGGATCTGGATGCGTCATTCCATGCAACAACTCCCTATACGCACGTCCATGTTTCCTATCCCATACAACATCCTTCTTTACATACCGATCCAAGTCCACAATCACCATGCCCAAACTATATATGTCCATCTTCCCTGCATATACAGCCATCGTCTTTAATATCCGACCAATCGGCAACGACTCCATCCAATCCGCCAATTCTTGCACTTCTTTCTCCAAATCCTTGTGGTACTTCTGAAACTGTAACCATCTCTTTCCAAACGACTTCATATTGTGAAGAACCTTTTCCACCAAATGGCAATCTACGCATGTACCTTCATGTAACATGTACGTAAGATAGTACTCGGGTGGATGCGGAGTATACACATACTTCCATCTCCTACGATTCTTCTCATGATACACATCCTTCAATGGTATCATCAAACTATAATCAATGAATATCGCCTCCCCCGAGGGCTTTCGTAACATATTCCCACTCTTGATATCTTGGTGACACATCCCCTTCTTCCGTAATAACTCCAAACCATCCACCGCATACTTCATCATCTGTAACATCTCCTTTTTTGTCGTCGGATTCTCACGTACATAATGATCCAACCGCATCCCTCCATATGGCATCTGCAATTGATAAAACACCTTCGACGCCTTTCCATATGAATCCATCGCATCTGATATTGACTCGCACTGCGACACAATCACAGGCCGATCCTCAATCTCCTTTCGCGTCGTCGTGCATAACTTCGTTGGTAATAACAACCTCTTTCCTGATGGATCCACCTTCGCTGCCATCCGACTCGTCTTCACCTCTCGGTCATAATACTTCTTCTCTGAAAAAATCTTGCTTACTTGCTTCCCCTTCTGTGAACTCATCACCGTCGCCTTCCCTTTACATGGTAACGCTGGCTCTACTACACAGCCAAACGAACCTTCCCCCAACACATTCGTATCTTTCATCTATCTCCTATCTATTGTATAGGTTATAGGTAATGAAGTTAGAAGAAGTCGTTTCGCAAGCCCAACTACATTACCCCACACACCTGAAAATCATTGGGTCAGAAGAACTCTTACCTTCCTCCCTGAAGCAATCCTTGATCGATGAACTCACCAGTTCTCCCTATCAACTGCCTCAAGTACGAAAATTCCTTGAAGCATCGACCCATCATCTTCAATGGACACTTGGATTGAACACCCTTCATGTCGTCTATCCCAAAACCCAAAGCATCTCCAAAGCATTGCTTTCACGTCTTATGCGGCGTGTACATTGCCTGTCTACCATCTATTCCATCCGCCCCCTTGAATTCTGGTTGATCCCTTGTCATATCCCCAAAACCATGCCCCACCCCCATGAACATGTCACCCAACAACATATGAATGGGGGATATACTTATCCTTCCAATGGCAAAATCTATCTATACCGTCTTGAAGAATTCCCCAAAGTCATGCTTCATGAAACACTTCATCACTCCCCTATGGACATCAAACTCTGGAACGCCAAGAGTCTTCATGATCTCTATACCTTCTTCCATATCAGCTGGGATCAATGCCCCACCCATTGCACCACCAACATCCTACCCAACGAAGCCGTCATTGAAACATGGGCCGAACTTTACCAGCTTATCTTCATGTCCATCGAAATGCAAATCCCATTTGATCTACTCTGGAAAAAGGAACTGCAATCTGCCATCTTGCAAACCGCCAAACTCCTCAAGTTCCAAGACAACTATACGCCTGAATGGAAAGAAACCACACACGCTTTCAGCTACATCGTCCTTCGCGCTATCTTGCTCTGGAACATCCATGCCTTCTTAGAACTCCCCATTCCCTATAAGTCTCCCAGTCTATCTCAATTGATGATCCAAGGTTTCAAAACACCCACGTTCCAAAAAGCATTAGAACTTGTTCGTGCATCTCCTTCTATGCATGATTCCTCCTTACGTATGACTCGCTTTGGCGATTTTTGAATATTTTCTTCATGGCATGCAGACGGTCCTATGAAATCTAAGAAATACAATACACAAAGTCCATTCATTCAATCCATCGTCGATGCAACTCTCTCTCCCATCAGCAAAAAGATTTACCTTGAACGCCTCCGCAAAATGATGCAAACTATGGAAAAAGATATCTTCACTCTGATCACTAAACCCAAACCTACGATCGCATGGATTCAAGCCACCTATCCCAGTCTGCAAACGCAAAAGAGTTATGTCAGTGCCATTTTGGCTGTATTCCGTCATAACGAAGGTCTCAAGGATCAAGAAAAACGTGCCTATGACGAATGGTACCAACACTTCCAAACTGTCCATAAAGATATCGATGAGCGGTATCGCCGCAATGAACCTACCGCTCGTCAAAAAGATGCCTATGTTCCTTTTGCAGATATTATCGCCGCTCGAGATGCCCTCACAAAAGGATCCCCCGAACGTCTATTGTTCAGTATGTACACCTATATACCTCCACTTCGATGTGATTTCAACAAGCTTCGCATCTACCACAGCACCGTTCCTGCCAATCCTGAGAAGAACTATCTGCTATTGAAAGGTAACGAGTCCAAACTCGTTCTTCATGAATTCAAAACCGAACGTAAACTTCAAGGCTACGAAAAACTATTAGGCATGGATCTGGTACAAGAAATCCAAACGAGCCTTGATAAAGACCCTCGTATCTGGCTTTTCATGGATCGCAATGGTCAACCCTATACTGCCAAATCATTCACGCAATGGGCGAACCGTATCTTTGCCAAAGTTCTCAAAAAACCCATGACCGTCTCACTGGTCCGTCATTCGTACATCAATTCATTAGACTTTAACACATTGACGGTCGCTCAAAAAGAAGAAATTGCCAAAGATATGGCACACACAGTGGGTACACAAGATCGTTATCGCTTGATCTTCCGTAATGATTAGGATATCGGTGATCCTATCAAACATTTGTTTATTTCTGTATTTGGTACGTTTTGTACTAGCACACCCCAGTTGGTCACTCCTGTATCCTTCACCACCGCAGCAGGGCTCGTATACGCACGCAACTTTCCATCTTCCATCTTGTACACCGTTGCAGTAGATCCTTTGTATAATGAACCCTCCGATAAGGTGCAATTTGAAGGTGCGGTGTTTCCTGTGTTGAAACCCACCCATACTTGATGGATCGTATTGAACATATGTCCACCCACCCGAGGTCTGGCTTCAGGGAAATCATTCACCTCCCAACGCCATGCATATCCCCATGAACGACCACCACGAATTCCCCAATGATTCTCCCCACCCTTCCAAAACGGAAACTCCGTCAATGCATAATCCCCTTGGTTGGCAAACCGATTGCGTGAATCTTGAGGAATCGTCGCTGTATGATCCGAGTATAAAGTGTATGCAAACCGATCACGGAACTGACCACGTCCCGTCTTGGCATAGGAAATAACCGTCGGATCCGATGTACGGAAATGAATGGTATCCGCCACTTGACCACGTCCATTGCGGAGATGATTGTTCGAAGTCTTTCCATAGAATCGCATAGAAGTGAAGTCCAACTTGCTCATGAAAGCATTGCCCAAATGTCCCCATGAGTCCACAGTCTTCGATCCATCGTCACCTAGGTTCTTCGAAGTAAAGAGAGGGAAACCATCCGCCAACGTGCGCACAAATAGGTCAGGATTCGTTCCTCCCTTGTGCACATAGTTCAGAATCAATGCCCACATGCTTCCATCTCCGAGTACTTCCACATACACTGGGTATCCACGATTGTCAATACGTATCGTATATGTTCCTGATCCAACAACAACATTATCATATAAAGCACGCAGAGTATTCGGAGTTTGATTACTGACGGGCGCCGTGAGTTGTGGACCCATCGCAATCGGTGCTTTCGCCAAGTTGGAAATTTCTTGATTCGACAAGGCACGGTTATACCAGTATAGCTTCTGAACCAGTAAGGGACCATTGGTAACCTTCCAATAGTTCCGATGCTGATTGTGCATGCCTATATAGAATTTTTTGAACTGCTTATAATTCCATTCGAATTGATGACCTTGATTGTTATTGTTAAAGTCCCAATGCGTCACTAACTTGCCATTGATATAGTTTTTCATGCTCTTGGGAGTGACTACCGTCGCAAAATGGAACCACTCATTATATTTCGGGCACACATCGCAAGCATTCGCAGGTCCCCATACATCCGTACCCCAATTGAATGCGTAATGTGCCTTCACATTGGATGACACTCTGTGACGTACATGGATACGAATCCTTTGGTCATTGGGAGATCCTCCATTCCATGATTCTCCTGTGACTGGATAGATCCAAATTCCAGGCGTACGATCCACCTTGCCCTCTTCTTTATACCACCAATTCCTCCAATCATCATAATCACCATGGAATACAACATTACGCCAATGATTATGAGGACGAGCCACTTTCATCCACATGGCCATCGTGTAGGTAGGTGGCTGCGTATACCGAATTCCTAGAGGAGGATCTAAGGTCTGATACTGCGTTGTAATATCCCGTACATTCTCGATAATAGGTTGCTTGTTTGTGTTGTTAGTGTGGTTCGCAATGTCCACAAATGGAGGTTGACCTACGTTCAAATACAATGTGTTGTCTTGAGAGATTAGTATAGAATAGACCTCAGGAAGTTGTTTTCCTTTTATCTGATTCATCAGCTGCAATGCATATTCACTGCTCGACGCCGTCAATGCATTGATAAACGCCTCTACTTGATTGATATTGTTCAAAATTGTATTCACATTCACAGAAGCACGCTGGATCGGTCCATCAAAACGAGAAGCATTCGCTCCACGGTTGGACAAGAGATTGCCCCTTGGAATCAGCACAAACGCGGTTCCATCTTCGACACGACGCCAATACAAATATTGTCCCTCTCCTCCATGCCATTCAATAAACCGTGAATACAACTTATGATTCCCCACAGGAAGATAGAAACCTTGTGTGCGTGCAGCTGTGTTATCCAATGAAATACCATTCCAATCAGGACCATGATAGTGATAGTGAGTCGCCACCAAACGATCTGCTTTCTTATTGGGATCGTTACTGGGAGAAATCTCACCGACAAACAGTTGCCCCGCATCATCCGTCGCAATCTTGAACTTATAATGTCCAGCACGTGTCACCTTCAACAAACCAATGAACTCATAGGCCTTCATATCATCTTGTGCTGTGTTGAAGTGATAGTTCTCCGTGTAGGTGTTCCGAGGATTCGTCACCTTGGTCTTGAAGATCGTGTCCATTTGGGCGGCATTATTCGCATCAGGTCCAAACCAATAGTTCCGTTGTTGAAGACTTGATGGTAAATCGTAAGTAATCAATAACAATCCTGCAGCTAGGTTCGTCTGTGCCATGGCTTCCTGTTTCTGCTGACGTAGGCTCTCCAAGTTTCCAACCGCTTTCTCGTATTGTGCATTCAAACTGTCCCGATAGGTTTCTAATCCTGCAAGATCTCCTGGCATTCCTTGTGGAATCGTCATAATGACCTTTTCTTGGATTCCAAGACTGGACACACTGAAATCGATGGACTCCTTGTCCTCGTAATCAATACGATCGCAAATGTCGATTTCAAAGCGACTACTCCTGGCAACAACTTGCTGTGGTGCGTATACGATACGGTTATTACGTGTTTCAATCTTGAATAGTAATTTATAGACAGATACAGGATCATGGTATTTATGGATTACATTGTCAATGTAATAATATACCCCAACGTCTTGGATTCGTAGGTTATCACTTACTTTGATACCGAGATACACCTTATCCGACGTATAATTTGAAGGTGGCGGTAGGGCACAATATCCTTTCTGCAAAGAGTCATACTTCAACGTATTAAGTGTAATACGTGAATACGTATCCCCTGCGATGGTCAATGGCTGATCGTACGCTTGGAAGGCACCGCGATTCCCAATCTCATCATAGACTTGCTTCGCCTGTTCGGCACCCTCTACAGGTCGATAACAGAACGCCCATGAAGAACTGATATCCGTGGCCCGTCCATATTCATCCTTATCATTGCGTGCTTCCAAGGTGGCTAGGTCAGTCGCATCTTTCGCAACATTTCCAAGGTATCCACGTTGTCCAAACGGAACCATACATCCCACACCTGTAAGACCTTTGGGTTTGATGCATCTTGAATCGGTTTGTGGATTGCACTTTCGAGTGTACAAAACCCTATCTACGTCCGCTGGATTTTCACCTGCCATCCTCGTCTTCTTTTCATATTCTAACCAAGGTGTTGACTTTTGGAATAAATAGTTATTGCAAGCATTATGATACTCCCTCGGAACTTGCATCACATTGCATGTGATCGTAGGTGCCGTGTTTGCATCTGCCTCTCCTGATTGTGCCTGTCCGTCATGGATCGCCTGGAAACCTTCTTTGTGTTTTATGCGTTGCCGATGAATATATATGACTGTTACGGAAATCACCACAACACATATCCCTAACAGCATCAACCACGGATATTGTGACGGCATGACTTAAACACTCTATATTATGGTAAATAAAAAAGGGTTTTCTAGCAGGACATGTCCATAGAAGACGTGGATTATCTAAAAGAACATAGTCATCGTCAAGCGTACACATTCTTAGTGGATAGTAAAGATCGAGATAAACGAGTCTACCCTACTCCTTCCGAATACATCGTCGAATTCACCACCCCCTTTCGAAATGTCATCGGGATGGAAGTCATCGATGCATCGATCCCCCGAACGATGTACAATGTAGATGTGATCAATAACAAACTGCGCTTCTTCATTCATGATAACACTTACAACCTGGAAAGTTATCACGTGGCACAAAGCATGGAAATTGCCGTTCCTGAAGGAGATTACACCATTCAGACATTGATCCCTGCATTGAATCGCCTATTGTTCATGCATGTCAACAATCAAGCATCCAAGCCGATTGCCTATATCACTGCCAAATCCACCACCAATCCACCTGATGTCCAAAACAAACTCGCGTTCCACTGTCCCTATCCTTTCTTTTTCGATTTAGAACACTCTTCCATCGCAGAAACATTGGGATTTGATATGTTTACGCAAGAAGCCGAAGCATCTGTACCCATCTTATCTAGACAATACGACAATCCTTGGTATCATCAAGGATTCTATCGACGCTATCATAGCGTGGATGTTCCCCCACAACTTCAATTAGGTGAAGAAAGAACCGTATTCGAAGGACCTAGAGGAGTTCTTCGATCTTTGTCCGTTCAGTCTCCTGCACATCGTGTGGCACAACGCTTCTTTATGACCTCCATGGGTTATTTATACCAAGTATTTGCTGCATTCACTGCCGTGGAGTTACCCAACGAACCCGTCCGATGGAGTGTCTACCCAGGGACCGCCTTGGCACCGAATACATTGCACGATCCCCTGGTCACAGGGACCATCGCCGTATCCTATGTGGATGGGACTTTGTCCGATAGCAATCAAGTCATGACCAGATTGGAAGAAAATTCCTATTACTGGATTGTCTTTGAATCTAATGCAAATGTATCTATCTTCTATAATGACGTTCTGCAAGAGGAAACCTCACTTCGTATCGGAAACAATTGGGCCTCCATCGATGCCAATGGTGTCTATTACAACGCAAGTATCCAAATCATCGTACGCGACGAATACCATATGCTAAAAGCACCTGGTATGTATACCCTCGTCGGACCCCGATATATCATTATGAGATGTCAAGAGATCGAAGAGAACAGTTTCCGTTCGTTAGCATATAGCAAGTATCATCTAGGTATTGCAAAGTTCCGTCTGGGTGTGGTGGGCTATAGTGAAAATCGCATGGATTACAGCAAAGTACCTGTACGAGAGTTTCATCCGATTGGGAAGCTGCGCAGACTGTCGTTGCGTTTTGAACTCAGTACAGGAGAGTTATATGACTTCAAAGGGGTGAATCACACCATCACGTTCTCCATTCATTACTATGAACCTACCTCCAAAGTCAAGTTCTCCGCATCCATTCTAAACCCAAATTATCGTGGGAATTTCATCGAATACATGTATAAACAAGAGGAACAAGAGTCAGATAGTGATGATCAAGAAGAGGAATTCTCAAGGGACCATTTGCCTGCATACCGCCGTCAAGAGCAAGCTCATGCTCCTGAAACGGAGATGCTACGGGATTTGGATTTCATTCGCGCACAGAGGATGATGGACGATCTAGAGATGCACGCCAATCCTTCCGAGTAGGCAAGAATTTTCGCATCAGTTCAGGAAGGGAAAGATTCTCTCGAAGGGCTATTTCTTTCAGTAACATTTTGTTTTGTTGCCGTACAATTTGAAAAAGAATAATACAGTAGGTTTCCGCAATCTCCATAGTGAGGTCACATAGTGTGTCTTCGACGCACTCAATTTTTGAAGTCTACAGAAGCATATTGGCCCTGGCCCCCAACAAACGTCTCGGTCTTCTCCTCGTCTTCGGTAGGACCTACCGTGAGTTGTTCCGAAACATCTTCCAAATTCTGATCGATCTTCTGCAAGAATTTCTCGACCAGCTTCTCGTTGATCACACCTCCCTTGACTAGCTCGGTGATCTCCTCCGTGCTCAACTTGTTCTCCTTCAAGTCATTGAACAACTCTAGTTCGCGTTGAGACAGGTCGCCATCTCCCTCGAACTCCTCATCCACCTCAAAATTCTCCATGGCAGGACCCTTGCAAGAACATCCCAAAAACAGGAAGACAACGATAAGTGCCGCCAATAGTCCAGCAATCAATAGAAGTGTTTGTTCACGTTTCATGTATCTATTTTTTAGAAGAGATGATTATTTACGGCCACGTATTGCACGATGACGGCGCATAGTTGCCATCCCTTCCACGGATCCATAGCATTGCATGACAAACTCTTGCAATAGCTTTTGCCGACTTGGCTCCTTCAATAATGAGAGTTGAATGCGTTGCAGCGTATGCAGAATACATTGATGATGTTGTTTGGAATGGTGCTTGAACTTTGACCAAGACAATGCCAAATACATCGTACACATGGTATGCAACGAGGCAAACCGATATCCATTCATTTCAATGTAGCTACGACAAGAACTCATCTTGTAAATTCCTAGTAGACGCTTGTGTTTGTAGGTAACATAGACATGGTCGGGAACTCCTATGTCACTCACACTATCATCCTTATACACACGCGTTACTTTCAAGTAAGGGTTATTCATGGATTCTACCAATTTTGTAGCTACCGATACAGGATCTTCTGTGCAAAGCAGGTCCAGATAGGATCCAAGTGGCCATGAGAACACCTCTGCAGGTGTATTGAAAAAATGTGAGATGACATTTCCACCAAACATCACATATTCCTTCTTGTGTACTTCCTCTAAGATGGATTGTACCACATCCACTGGAATAGATTGCTTTGGTCCAATCTGCTTTTTGACGGATGGAGGACAGGTCTTCGGTGGGTACACTTTATACATGTGCACCAGTCTAGCATACACTTTCTTCCAGCGGTGAACATCATTCGGTTGCGATAGCATTTCATGCAACGTCATACGAATGTACTCAGGATTACAAATCGGAATCTTCAGATCTCCTACGACCTTCCCCTTGCTGAGTTTCTTGAAATCACTTTTGGTAACCCGTGTACAATCCAAGATTTGCAGACCATTCGCATACACCTTGTAGGTTCCAGGATGAATGGCTTCTTGCACACTGGAGATGTGCCCATGTTTCTTGTAAAGTTTAGAAAGTTGCGTAGCTACAGAAAGAGCATTGACACAGAATACATCGATATCAGGAAGGACATCCCCTTTGTATACTTTCATGTTCGCAGGCATGAGTTCATTGATGGCGGTGCCTCCATACAAAAGGACTTTCTTCGTTTGCAAGAAATCGATACAAATATCGTACAAAAACTTGTACTTGTTATAGTATTCTTTTTGTTGCTCATCTTCCTTCTTTTCCGCTAGATCATCAATGCGTTTCAACTTTCGATCGATACTGTTGATTAGGGGTGATGTCATCTAACCTTTTGCAAAGAGTAAAAAATGTATGATTGTTATAGAAAGAAATGTTTGAAGGTACGGATCTGTCGATGGCATATGGTTCCATGTACGAACCCGCAATGAAACCTATAGCTCCTGTAATTCCTCAACCTCCTCCCCCCATGGTCGCGCAACCTGAGGTTCCTCCTGCGACGGCTTCTCATGCGCAGCCCCCTGATGTCCCTTATCAACCTCCCATGGCAATGTTCGCCCAACAGTCCCCTGCTGCAAAGCCCGCCCCAATGACCGTAGATGATTCCATGTGGAACCGTTTGGCCGCCAAAAAGTGGGAGGTCGTGAAACTTCTGGTACTTTCCTTCGTCGTGCTCTTGGGTATTTCTTTGGACCGTGTATGCTCTCATTACCTGACGAACTACTTGAGCAAGGCCTTCCTCAGTGAGGGACAAGAATTCTTGGTACGTCTAGGATACCCTGTGATGGTACTCTTGGTTCTCTGGATCATGAAAGCGATGTAATGAACCAGCGTCCTCGCACGTATCGCCTTTGTTTTTCTTCTTTTGTTGATAGGGGTTCAATGTCTGAACAAATGTCAACACTGGAAACGGTTAAGTTAGCATTGACAAATATTATGCAAACATTCAGTCCAGAAGTCACCAGTCCATCCGTATCGGCGGTGATCTTGATCAGTTTTGTAGCTACACTTTTCTCCACCATTCTTGCCATCTATTATTTCACCTCGGTCGTGCAAAGATATTCCTTAGATGCATATCGATCGAATCCCATCAACAAAGAATCCATGGACTATGTGGTCGCACGATCCAATAGTATCTTTGGGGAGTATAAATACATCTTCTTCGTCTTCTTTGCCTTTGTTCAATTCATTCCTTTGGCTGTCATCATCACCACAGTGCTGCGTGGAAATTCTGCGATCAAGATGAATCATGAGATTCCGAAGTTGTTTATGATGGTGTTGGTTGTCCAAGGTCTTCTTGCTCTGATCTTGAATACGTTGATCTTTATGAAAACCTACAAATCTTTACGACTCGTGAACCGACGCATCCAAGAGTACAATACCTTTGTGTATAAGAAAATCTACAAGAACCGAGAATTCTTGAAAACTCTGAGTCAGTATGCCCAAAATCCATTCGAGATTTGGTCTGCAGTAAAGCAAGCGCTTGCCAAAGTGAAGTTCCATCAATTGAGCCAAGCGGAAATTAGTAAAGTCCTCTTCACGATCAACTTGTTCTTGAATTTGAAGAAAATGGGCATGCGGAATTCGAATCTGCCCATGGCCATGAAACAATTCAGCCCGATCAACATGTTGTCACCTAGACTCTTCCGCATGTCGGACTATTTGTTGCGCAACTCCGCATTTATGGATGACTATACTGCATTGATTGTGCAACCCAAGTCTACGTTGCTATCGACAGAGGCCAAGAAATACCTTTCAAAACTCATGCAATCGATCAATACGGTCTCTGGATGGATTTCGAATGCAAACTTGTTGGCAAACAGCTTCTTCCCCCAAGATGCATTTGCTCCTTTCATGCGCATGTGCATAGGTATCTTATTGGTGCAATTGATTCCTGTATTCTTCATTTACTATCTTATGAGTACTCCTGAACGTAAGAAAGCGTTGTTAGATATGTTTGCCAAGATGCG
>JACCDZ012026529.1_pt1 | contig 55071 bp, 40 predicted proteins | sample 7449551 | NCBI WGS metagenome assembly JACCDZ01 (sample SAMN15323452, study PRJNA562643) | freshwater metagenome | isolation source: river surface water | place: USA:Blue River Watershed | collected 2017-08-18 | reverse complement strand
TCACCTCATTTCCATCAGATCAATTATTTGAACGCGCTGTGGTTCAGAGTTTTGATTCATCTCTGATTGAACTTGAGAATATTGCATCAGAAGGACTTCCTGAAATGGGATTAAAGAGCTTTGGTTTGGTTTTTAAAAATCATGCCTATACTCGAAACATTGCTTATCATGGAAATCCTATTGAGGGCTTACAAATTATGGGATTATTGGAAACGCGAATGTTGGATTTTAATCGAATTATCGTTTTGGGTCTTAATGAAGGCAGTATGCCGCCCTCCAATGTGATTCAAACTTTTATTCCAATCGATTTAAGGAGATACCTTGGACTACCTTTGCCTCGTGATAAACAAGGATTGTTTGCACATCACTTTTATCGTTTATTGCATCATTCAAACGAATTACATATTACCTACTGCAGTAGTGGTGAGTCAATTGGTGGGGCTGAACCTAGTAGGTATATTCTTCAATTAGAGATGGAGCTTGCCCGTTTAAATAACCAAGTAAAGATTACTAAAGAGCATTATCACATTCCTGAGGAAGAAAACACTATTTTGAAGGATGAGATCCAAAAGGATGAGTTTTATTTTAAACGGTTAGACGATTTTTTCTCACGTCCTTTGTCAGCCTCAGCGATAAAAAAGTACTTAACTTGTCCGATGGATTTTTACTACAGATATATATTAGAATTTGGTGAAGAAGAAAATATAGAGGAGGAGGTTGCTTCTAATACAATTGGGACTTTCATTCATGCGGTTTTAGAAGAATTATATTTGCCTTTTGCGATGTTCGATAAAACCGGAAACGCAAGGCTAGCTGATCGAAAATACCTCACAGTTGCAGCTATGGACGATATGTTACAAAAATATGAAGGACTTATTCGAAAACAATACCTGACGCATTTTGAAAATAATTCAAGTGCTTTTGAAACAGGGAAAAATCTCATTAGCTATAAAATGGCGTTGGAATTGACTAAGAAAATTTTGGAATCTGAAAAAGAGGAAATACAATCAACTGGAATCTCTCGTTGGATTTATCAATTAGAAGGGTTGTTTGATACTACCATTGAGATTAATTTGAACGGTAATAAAAAGAGTTTAAGGTTTAAGGGATATGTAGATCGAATTGATGGGGTAGGTGAAGAAATGAGAATTATTGATTATAAATCAGGCAAGGTAAAACCAGAAGATGTGTCTTTTACACTTGGAAAAAAAGGAGATGTAAAAGAAGCATTTTCCAATTCAAAATATGGAGTTCAACTTGCCTTGTATTGTCTTTTATTTAAAGAGAAATTTGGTGGATTGCCTCAGGAAGCTTCAATTTTATCCTTGGTTAACGTAAAAGATGGCTTGTTTAGTTTGAATTCTTCCAAGCTTACAGTTCAAGATATCGTTGATTTGTTTCCACAATTAATTGAGCAAATTATTGCCGAACTTTATGACCCGATGATGCCTATTCGGCATGAAACAGAAAGTAAATATTGTAATTTTTGCTAACCGATTTTTTGGTTGTTTTATGCTGATCAACCAAAGGAATTTCGTATTTTCGCGCTGAAATTATTAACCCATTTAATTGATTGAACTATGGTTTTCGATTTGGACATGATCAAAAAGGTGTATGAAAAATACCCTGAACGTATTGCTGCTGCTAGACAAATGGTTGGCAGACCTTTAACTCTTTCTGAAAAGATTTTATATGCCCATCTTTGGGATGGTAATGCTACATCGGCATTTGAAAGAGGAAAGTCTTACGTTGATTTTGCTCCGGATCGTGTGGCTATGCAAGATGCGACGGCTCAAATGGCCTTATTGCAATTTATGCAAGCAGGAAAGAAAAAAGTGGCAGTTCCTTCAACGGTTCATGCTGACCATTTAATTCAAGCAAAGGTTGGTGCGACAAAGGATTTGCAAGAGTCGTTAAATCAAAATAATGAGGTTTTCAATTTCCTATCATCCATTTCAAATAAGTATGGTATCGGTTTCTGGAAGCCAGGTGCTGGAATTATTCATCAAGTTGTTTTAGAAAATTATGCATTTCCAGGAGGAATGATGATTGGAACTGATTCACATACGGTAAATGCTGGTGGATTAGGAATGGTTGCAATAGGAGTAGGTGGAGCTGATGCAGTAGATGTAATGGCTGGAATGGCATGGGAATTGAAATTTCCAAAATTGATTGGTGTGAAATTAACCGGAAAATTAAATGGTTGGACTTCAGCTAAAGATGTGATTTTAAAAGTGGCTGATATTTTAACCGTGAAAGGTGGAACAGGTGCAATCGTTGAATATTTTGGAGAAGGGGCAATATCCCTTTCATGCACCGGTAAAGGTACCATTTGTAATATGGGTGCTGAAATTGGTGCAACGACATCTACATTTGGGTACGATGAGTCAATGAGAAGGTATTTGATAGCAACGGGAAGAGAGGAAGTAGTGAAGGCTGCAGATGCAATTGCTGAACATTTAACAGGTGATGCGGAAGTTTATGCTGCTCCACAATATTATTTTGATGAGGTAATAGAAATTAATTTAAATGAATTAGAACCACACGTAAATGGTCCTTTCACTCCAGATCGTGGTACACCCATTTCGAAAATGCGAGCTGAAGCAGAGGCAAATGGCTGGCCTACCAAAGTAGAGTGGGGATTAATTGGTTCTTGTACAAATTCTTCATACGAAGATTTAGCACGAGCAGCTTCTATCGTTCAACAAGCGGTAGATAATGGCATTGAACCGAAAGCAGAATTTGGAATAAATCCTGGGTCTGAGCAGGTACGTTATACAGCTGAAAGAGATGGAATATTGGCTGCATTTGAAAAAATGGGGACTAAAATTTTCACCAATGCTTGTGGACCTTGTATTGGTCAGTGGGATCGAGCTGGTGCCGAAAAACAGGAGAAAAACACGATTGTTCATTCATTCAATCGTAACTTTTCTAAACGGGCAGATGGAAACCCAAATACACATGCTTTTGTAACGTCACCAGAGATGGTTGCAGCTCTAGCAATTACTGGTGATTTAGGTTTTAATCCGCTTACAGACACCATTACTAACTCAAAAGGAGAGCAAGTTAAATTAACGGCTCCTGTTGGGGATGAATTGCCGAAAAAAGGCTTTGCGGTGGAAGATAATGGATATCAGGCCCCTGCAGAAGATGGAAGTGCAGTCGAAATTAAAGTTGCACCTGACTCTTCTCGATTACAATTATTAGATAATTTCCCAATCTGGGACGGTAAAAATATCGAGCATGCTCGTTTACTAATCAAAGTAAAAGGAAAATGTACAACCGATCACATTTCTATGGCCGGACCTTGGTTAAAATACAGAGGTCATTTGGATAATATTTCGAATAATTTATTGATAGGAGCGGAAAATGCATTTAACGGTAAGGCTAACGAGGTAAAAAATCAACTTTCAGGTGAGTTCGGTGAGGTTCCAGCTGTACAAAGAGCTTATAAGGCTGCCGGTGTGCCTTCTATTGTTGTTGGTGATCATAATTACGGAGAAGGTTCTTCAAGAGAGCATGCTGCAATGGAACCACGACATTTAGGAGTTTGTGCGGTGATTGTTAAATCTTTTGCTCGTATTCATGAGACAAATTTGAAGAAACAAGGGATGCTTGGTTTGACTTTCTCAAATGAGGCAGATTATGACAAAATTCAAGAAAATGATACCTTTAATTTTGTTGATCTTGTTGATTTTGCACCGGGTAAACCGTTAACCTTAGAATTATGTCATGATAATGGTACCACTGAATCAATTCAATTGAATCATACCTATAATGCTCAACAAATTGATTGGTTTAAGGCAGGATCTGCATTGAATTTGATAAAACTATCTCAGAATTAAATAAAAGCTAGATTTTCTAAATCCCCTTTTCCATTTGGTTTAGGGGATTTTTTATTTAAGATAAATTTATTTGACGGATGCTAATTTTATCAAGATTGGTTCGTTGGTATTCAATTAATTCATTAATACGAGAAAACTCATCTTTAGGGTGTTTTCCGTCATGTATAATTTCTATTTGTTTAAATCCTTCCTTCATTAATTCTTCAAACAAAACGATGAAATCAGAATAACCAACAGATCGCTCAATAAAGGAGTTGATTTCCATTAAATTCAACTTTCCATATATTCCATGCACATAGGAAATATCTTTCGAAAGTATAATGATTGCAGAAAGCGCTCCTAGTTTCAAGTTAGAAAATAATTAAGGTTATTATTGCTCAAAGTTCTAACTTTCATATTATTACAATAAAAAAGCCGATGAATTCACACCGGCTCCTTTCATTATGAAATTAATTACGTATGTGTTTGATAACCTGTTGTTGCCCATTTTCAGTTTGAACAACAATAAAATACATACCAGATGGAATAGTTTCTCTTATCGGGAACAAATTAGCGCCAGGTAACAATTCAGCCTTATTTTCCATGATTTTAGTTCCGTTTACATCTTGCAATATATAAGAGAATTTTTGCTGCTCTGCACTTGAAATTTGTAACCAAAATTCATTATTTGATGGATTCGGAATCGTTTTTCCATTCAAATGAATTATGGATTCACATAACGGACTTATTGGCCCATAGAATTTTTGTAATCCATCATTATCTACTTGATTTAAGCGGTAATAGGATGTATTGGCTGTTTTTGATGCATCCTCGAAAGTATAGCTCAATAATTCAGTTGAATTACCGGCGGCAGTTTGATTACCAATTGTGTTCCATGTACTTCCATCTACCGATTTTTGAATCTGAAAATAGGCACTGTTAAATTCTGATGCCGTTTGCCATTTCAAAATGATTGTTTCATTGGAACATTCAGCAGTAAATGAAAGTAATTCTACAGGAAGGGGTTGATTGCTTCCTCCAGCGCCTCCAAATTCACTGAAAGTAGTAAGACCATTCCATTCTAAGTAATTTGAGCTTGCAAAAATCCCAGCTGAACCTTGACTGACCGCATTGGTAAACGATCCGTCTGTTGGCTGATACCATTGGCCTGAGCTAATTTTAATCGGTTTTAAATCACCTTCAGCCATTGAACCATCTGTAATGAAATCTGCATCCACATAATGTAATTGAATTTTATAAGAAAATCCTGTAATATCGTTTGGTTCAACAATCCAATTTCGGTTAAGGTAATTTGTTACAGAGCTATTTAGCGTAGCTTGTTTGCTGTCTTGGACACGTACACTCACATAGGCATTGGCACCAAAATTACCAGATTCAAAATCTAATACAATTGGTGTGTATTCATCTACACTACCTATATTTCCAACTGGAAATGTAAATGAGGCAATATCACCGCTACCTTGAGCAAATCGTTTTCTAAGTTCTCCTAGACCTGTTGCAATGATCATATTGGTTGAAGAAAATGTACCAGAGGTTGTTGCGTTTTCTCCGAGTGTTAAGTGGTTTGTCCCCAAGGTTAGTGTACCACTAGTTAACGTGAGTGCTCCAACTACAGATAAGTTTTGGCTAATGCTCAGGCCAGCGCTGTTGTTCAATGTCAAGTTATTGATATTTCCTGTAAAGGTTGAAACTGGAATCGATTGAGCTGATGATCCTCCAAACACAACTGTAGAAGTTGCATTACTTGCATCAATATTTCCTGTGGTTTGGTTAATACTGCCGTTCAAAGTGAGGGTGTTTGCACCAACAGTTAAAGTTCCAGATGTCAAACTTAGTCCACTTAAAATAGTCAAATTTTGACTAGTACTTAAACCGGAAACATTATTCAACGTTAAGTTAGCAATATTTCCAGAGAAAGTAGAAGCCGGAATGTTTTGGGAAGAAGATCCCCCAAAGACTATTGTCGCCGCTGCATTACTTGCATCGACAAATCCGGACGTACGATTGATGCTTCCATTTAAAGAAAGTGTGTTTGCACCGACAGACAAAACTCCGTTAGTCAATGTGAGAGATCCGTTGATAGCAAGCGCACTTCCAAGAGTTAACAAATTATTAGTGCTGCCAATATGTTTCAACGTTAAATTTCCAATTGTATTAGAACCTGAAGTAAAACGTAATGTTCCAAGATTTCCATTTCCTGTGCGCTCAATCGTCAAATCTGTAGCTGAAGTTGTTGATATACTTGCGGTGCTATTAAGTAAAAAAGCTGATGAGGTCCCAACGCCACTAAATAATGTAAAATCGTTTCCATTCATATCTAATATAGATCCATCAACTAAAGTAATTCCTCCTCCAGAGCTATTCCCAAGTAATAAGTTACTCGAACCTCCACTAGTGGATAATAAAATTGTATTCGCTGTGGTAGATTGAATTCTAAACCAGCGCAATGTATTTCCTGCTCCGGTAATTGTTTGTGTCCCTCCCGCAGTACCATTAGTAGATAATGTAATAGAATTTGCATCGGCAGGGGGTGTTACCGTACCCACGTAGGTTAAGTCACCACTTAATGAAATAGTACTAAAAGGCCCTGAGCCGCCATCTATTGTAGTATTAGTTAAAATTAAATTTCCTGTTATTGTGGTAGTATTTCCTGGAAAAGTTTTTGTTCCTGAACCAGTTAATTTTAGATTTTTGTAGGTTGTTGAAGACGATAACGTAATTGGCAAGTCTTTATATTCTAATGTGCTATTTGTTGCAAATGTTCCAAAAGTTGGCGCAGTCGTATTTTCTATAGTAAGTTCAGCGGAATTACTGACATCTATTGTACCAGTTAGAACAAAACCCGAAGGAATTGTAAAATCTGTACTATTCGTTCCGTCACCAACTAATACTTTGGATGCAGTTCCTGTAACGGTCCAATTCGCTCCAATGGTTGCAGTTGTCCTATTTCTTATTTCATAAATGATACCATCTGTTGAGAAATTACTAGGGGTACTTCCACTTCCATCTGTATTGCTTCCCCATGAATTAATATCATCAAGATTACCAGTTGCTTTGGAATAATAGGATCCAGTTCGTGTACCTGAAACCGCAACATTAGGACTATTAGCTCCGGTGCTAGAATGTGTAATATTTCCAGAAACATTTCCTAATGTGGTTGAACTTTGTCTAACGTAAATGGAAACTGGTTCGCCCACAATATTTCCACTTGAAACAGATAATGTTATTGGATTTGTTGCAGAAAAACTTCCACCAGTAGAAGTTGAAATCTCATATCCAGCTGGAGGAGTAATAGTTACATCATTTGTTAAATTATCACCGGACACGGTATAGCTTTGTTCCGAACTAGGTGTGGATGAGTTTTGAGAGAAGCTTGATAGGGAAGTTTGAGATATAATTATATTGGGTGAGGTATTTATAGTTCCTGTTAGTTTAACATCATCAATTACCCATCTTTCGCCTGTTGCATTATTTAAAAGAGTGATTCTTAGTCTTGCTTGTACTGATAAATCTGATAAATTGATTTTTATTGTTGAATAGCCGTCTGTAGTTCTAGATCCTCCACCAGCAGGTTGAAAATTAGAAGGAGTATTATCTCCATCATAAGTAATTGATGCTAATCCAGTCGCAGAATAGTTCCAATAAGCATTAGCGTTTCCTAAAACCCTGAGTTCAGAAGACCAATTAGTTCCGCCATCTAGCGATACCTCTACTGTTGCAATATCAGTTGCATCTGCACCATTGCCAGTTGAAGCATTTGAATAAGATGCCAATCGAAATTCGTAGTATTTTGAAATATATGATCCAAGTCCTGTTACATTTGAAAAGGTTAAAATCGATGAGGTGTTATTAGCATTCCATGCTGTATTTGAGCTGATAAAGTAGTTTGAGCTTGCAGGTCTGTCACCAGTACCTGATGCTCCTGAAATTAAAGATCCTGAAGCATTTGATTGATAACCTAAAGTCGGTGTAGCAGGTATAGTTTCAAAATCTTGTATCGCAATCACCTCAGGTGCAGCTGTAACAGTAATACTACCTGCAACATAACTTATTGAATAATTGGCTGAGTTAAAAGTGCCGCCAGTTGCTGCTGAGGGTGTTACTTGTGAACTATATACACCAGGGGTAAGGCCATCACCAGTTGCTGAACTTGCCGAACCATAAGAAATCGTAACCGATCCAATCGTTTGTCCATTTTGAAGCCCACTTGAAGTGAACGCAATTGAACCTGCACCTCCAGATAAAGCCACACCTGAATTTTTACTAACATCATTTGCTGTGATAGTCAAGGAACGAGCCGTTATATCAGCAATTAAGGTAGGTTGTGTCAAGGTGTAATTTCCTGCATCTCCACCGGTTAAGGAATAGCCGCTCGTACTAACTGAAATCGATGTTCCAACATTTGCAGATACAAAGGTGTAAATTGGCGTACCTGTTAATGAAACAGCATCTGCACCAACAACCCCTGAAAAAGCTGCAGTACCTGTAGCAGTTGCAGTTGTTAAACCATCATATACTTTATTTTGTGCAGTGAGGCCCGTAACTGTTAGTGCTTTTTGTGAAACCGTATTCCCTGAAGATGAAGTCGTTATATTGGCGCTACTTGATGCACCACCACCAGAGAGAACTACTGCCGTTGCACTATTGTAAGTACCTGCAGCGCGGGTAGATGAAAAACGCACATAAACCGTTGTACCAGCGGAAACAGAAACTGAAGCATCATAGCCAGAACCCAAGGAGGTTGAAACTTCATATCCGGATTGAGCTGTCGCTGTGATATTACCAGTAAGATTTGAACCGTTCGCAGTAAAACTAACTCCAGTTGAAGCAGTTCCATAGGTGGATGTTAATGCTGAAGATAGGGTAACTGGGTTGAGGGTTGGTGTTGCAGCCGACGAAGTAGTTACTCCTGCACTTGTGGATGACCAATCAGATGAACCTTGCGCATTCACTGCCTTGACGCGGTAATAATAGGTAGTACTTGCAACTAAACCTATAATCGCCTGACTTGTATTTGATGAAGAAATAGAACTATCTGTTGTTGTAATTGAGCTAAAATCACTATTATCATCAACTTCAACAGTATAAGTATAGGAAGCAGCACCCATTGTTGGATGAGACCAGTAGGCTGTAAAACCAGAAGAAGTGATACTATTACCTGTTCCTACCGTTGGAGCCAGTGGCAATGTTGTAAAAGTTCCATCAGCGGAATAGCCCGTGCCGGCAGAATTGGTGGCGTAACCTCTGTAATAATACAGTGTATTGGCTGTTAAACTTGTTCTGGAATGAGAAAAGGCGCCTACACTTGTTCCGCCCTCTGCTAACGAATTTCCTGTTGGTGAAGCACTTGTGCCCCAAACTGTACCTCTTGCTGATAGAGCTGCTCCACCATTTGAAGAAACTGTTGCGCCAAGTGTAGCAGAGGTGGTTGTTATAGATGCTACTGTTGGGGTAGAGATTGTTGGGGCTGTTGATGCTGCTGTTGAGGTAACTAATAAGTTATCAATACCTATTTTTGGCCTACTACCAGTTGATCCTCCAGATCCATTGTGGTAATAAAAACGTAATATAACAGTTGCTTGATTATTAATTGCAGAAGGAAGAGTAATACTAACTGAAGCAGATCCAGCTACGTTATTTGTTGCTGAATATGGAAGGTTGGTTCCGGTTAGTTCTGACCAAGTTGAACCATCTATTGAATAGTAAACTCTCAAAGAACTAACACGATTACCGGTTGAATTAAAAATGGTTGATGCATCAAAACTTAAATTTCCTGCATTTCGAGAAGTAAAATTAAGATTTAGATCAGTAGCTATGGCGGTAGTATTATCGGTTGCACCGGTTGTTAAAAAAGCTAATCTGGTTGAAGTGGTTACATCTCTTCCAATTGCAGCACCGGTGCCTACTACACTTAATGAACTGGTTGAAGCAGTTGTGGTTTTGGTGGTTATTGGAATTGATCCAGTTGATAAAACTGCAACCGTACTAAAGTTTGTTGGTAAGGTTGTTATTCCATTAAAATTTTGAGAATAATTGCCCGACGACATATTAAAATACGCCTGCCCCCAAACATTCCCCATTGCAAGTATCAACAACAAACAAAGCGGCAAGGTGAGTGGTAGAATAACAAGTCGGTTAAACATGCGGGAAACGAATTTATGAATAACCTTACGCGGGGAGCTAGAAGTAAAAGCTTGAGGGGTGCCCACCACAGGTAAAGACGAGTTGGTTTTTAAATCGATGATTTTAACGAATTCTACTTCATCAATAATGCAAGTGTAATCTTCGGTAAAGATGTCAAATTCTTTTTTGTCAATGCGCAAGTCAATGTTGCTTTTATCAGTAGAGAAAAATTTAGCTTGCGGTTGTTGTAGTGTTGTAGACATAGTTTGCAATTTTACTGCAAAGGTATTTTCGTACTATTAACAAGGCTTGAAGCATAAATTATTATTTGATTAACCCAAATTGAAAATAAATCGTTGGTTAAATTAATTCAAACGTTTTAATAACTATTTTTTTACAAAACGAAGACTTTCTTGCTGTCCAAGTACTTGTAGGGAATAAATACCTGATTGTAATTTCGTTAAGGAAATTTGGTTTTTTATTGAGTCCAATTTGCCTTTTTTTACCAGTTCACCCGAAGAGGTGAAAATTTGATAGGTTTTACCGATAAATGATTCAATAACTTCAATGGTTAACTCATCACTCGCAGGATTTGGATACAAAACAATACCGGAGGCTTTAATTACTGGAATTGCTAGTTGTGGATTAACGTAAATGGATTCAGACATGCATGACCCATAAAAAGAAGAAACTGAATAATTACCTGCTTGTTGAGGAACAAAATAAGAATCGTTGGCATTGTTTAGTAATTCTCCGTTCAAATACCATTGGTAATTATTTGCCGATCCTTGAGCAAACAAGGTGTCATTTTGAAATTGAACGCTAAAACCATTTCCTAGAATGACATTAAAATTTTGTATTACAACTTGCCCTGTTAGGCTATCTGTTATCGTTAATTGATGAGGTCCGACGTGTTGAGCATTTACCAAAATAGTGTCAGACGATTGGTTATTAATACTCCATAAAAAATGCAAATTATCTGAACCACCGCTAATCGCTGATGCTACAACAACTTGTTCTTGTCCACACACAATCACATCCGGCATTTCAACCGTTAAGTTGGACTTTAAAATCGTGAATTCATCCATCACCGTTCCATTCATGTGAAGGTATTTTCCATCCAATCTATTTTTGTAAATATCCATAACGAAGGAACCGCATGCTTCAATTCCACCGTCCACAAATTCCATAATGGGATGATTAAGTGAAGGAGCATCTTCTTTACTTCCTGAATTACCACACACCACGTACACTGTTCCATCTGGCGTGCTAGCTAAACCGTCCTTGTGATATGCATTTCCTTGGTTGAAATTTCCATTGGAACCGTCTTTTAACATGGTTGATGGATCAAATGATTGTGAATTTCCATAATGCCCGTGAACTAACTTGCTACGTTCAAACACATGGCTGTGTCCACAAACAACGAGGTCGATGTCGTATTGTTCCAATAAGGGTACAACTCGCTCGCGCATTGCTTTCATCACCAATTCTATCGCATTGTCACTGTCGTGTGATCCTTTGGAGTAGGGTGGTTGGTGAAAATAAGCAATGGTAAATGTCCTTGTATTTTGAATTAAATCGTGTTCAATCCATTGTTTCATACGGTCAATTCCCTGCGATGTTTGTGCAAAATCAAATACCTCAGAATTCAGTGAAAGAAAATGAACATCTCCATAATCAAACGAGTAAAACAATTCAAGTTGTGAATGAAATCCTCCCGCTTCTGCCTCTGTTGGAACATGAACTAAATCATAATATGGACCTTGATGATCCTCTAAAGCAATATTAGAATAGGGAATACCTAAAAAGGCGCTTTCCTCCCAAACAGAGTTGTAGTCATGATTTCCAGGACTCGGCCAGAAAGGCAACCAATTAAAAACATCAGAGAATCCGTTTAACTCAAATAATTTCGTTTGGTATTCTTGATCCGTACCATCATTATACACATTGTCGCCTAGCCAAATCCACACATCTGTGTTCGTAGAATCATCATATTGCATATATGAATTTTTCACGGCAACTTGATCTGCATTCCCTTTTCCAAAATCGCCTATTGCCCAAACGCGAGTCGGTACTTCAGAACCAGGTATAGGATTTGTCTTAAATCGATATCGCGCAGATGGTGTAGTAAAACTAGTGCTATTATTTCCAACCGAGTAATAATAGAACGTTGACGGTGTCAAATTTGACAATTTAACTGTATGTTCTTTTGTGTTGTTGTTTAATACAATACTTTGAGATAGATTCGTGCTATCTAAACCGAAAAATACCTTTGAATTGGTATTGGCACTTGTTCGCCACTTAATAACAATTGTGTTTTCTGTTGGTGATTGCAGATAAGGACCGCGCAAAAGCGATTGAGTGTTTGCTTGTAAATAAAGCAGACTAGCAACCAAAGAAAAGATAATTCTTGTAAGCATGTGTTAATTTTGAACAAAATTGAATAAAGAATATCTATCGTACTTGAAGATTGGATTATGTTTGAATTAATTTTTTTTAAATTCCATTTTTATTATTAACGAAATGGTAAAATACATTTGATACACTTTTATTGAAGGTAGTATATATTTGAACCATGAAAAAAATAATTTTAGTAACAATTTTGCTTCTAACGATTCAAGTATTTTCTCAAACAAGTGTAAGCCCACTTGAATGTATTGCCCCGTTTTATCATGGCGTTGCATCGGGTGATCCATTGAGTGATCGAGTGATTATTTGGACAAGGGTAACTCCATTAGATTTTAATCAAAGTATTTCGGTGAATTATAAAGTGTCCACTGATAATTCATTTTCAACTATTGTTTCTCAAGGAATTGTTCAAACAGACTCAACGAAAGATTTTACTGTAAAAGTTGATGTTACGGGACTTTCTCCCAATACCTTTTATTTTTACGAGTTTGAATACAATGGTTCATTTAGCGCAGTTGGAAGAACGAAAACCTTACCTCTTGGCGATGTTAATAATGTACGTTTTGCTGTTGTTTCATGTGCCAATTTGGAAGCGGGTTATTTTAATGTTTATGAGGCAATCAATGAACGAAACGATGTAGATGCCGTTTTAATGTTGGGCGATTACATCTACGAATATGCCTCAGGCGGTTATGCTCCAAATTCAAGTATTGATAGAGTTTGTGAGCCCGAGCAAGAAATTATTGAATTACCCGAATATAGACTCCGTTATTCTAGTTATCACATGGATAATGCACTTCGAAAATTACATCAGAATTTTCCATGGATTTGCGTGTGGGATGATCACGAAACAGCCAATAATTCTTTTGTGAATGGTGCCGAGAACCACACTTCGGACGAGGGGGATTGGTATACACGAAAAGATAATGGGAAACGAGCCTTTTTTGAATGGTTGCCAATACGTCCCAAGGGACCGGAAAACACACAAATATTTCGATCTTTTAAATGGGGGAATCTTGCTAATCTTGTAATGTTAGACACACGTTTAGAAGGTCGAGATGAACAAGTTAGTGCGAACAGCGCAACAATAAATGATACCAATAGAACAATATTAGGACAAGAGCAATTTAATTGGTTGAAAGACGAATTGAGTTTGGGCACACAACAATGGAAAGTACTCGGAAATCAAGTAATGATGGGTGAAATTAATGCATTAGGCACTCCCATAAATACAGATGGTTGGGATGGATACCCAGCAGAAAGACAACGATTATACAACCATTTGGAGCAGAATAATATTGATAATTTCGTGGTTGCAACTGGTGATATTCATACTAGTTGGGCAATTAATCTTGAAAATGGAAATACTCCAATAGGTGTTGAATTTGTTACACCGAGTGTTACATCTCCCGGCTCTCCTCTCAATGTTGGTGCACTCTTAACGTTTGAAAACCCTCATTTGAAGTATGTTGAACTAACAAAAAAAGGTTTTGTAATTCTAGATATTACCATGGATAAAATTCAAGGTGATTGGTATTATGTTAATACAATTGATCAGCAAAACTCAGCGAATTCATGTCAAAAATCGTATTTTTCAAATTCAGGAAATAATACGTTGATTTCAACAAATGTACCAAGTGTAGGACACGGACCTTTTTCTATTCCAATTCTAGATCCATGTAGTCGCTATGCTTCTGTAGAAGAAAATCAAAATGCATTAATCACAGGGTTTTATCCTAATCCAAGTAACCAACTTTTGTATATTCAAACAATTGGAAAGTCAACTAATGGTAACAATTGGAAATTGATTTCCTCAACGGGAGCCGAGTTATGGATACAGCCAATATCAATGATAATGGATCAAAACAATGTTGTTTCTTATGTTTTTGATATTTCAATTCTTGCTGCGGGAGAATATTATTTATATCAAAACTTAGAGAAAAGCAAAACAAAAATTTCTTTTTTAAAAACGAATTGATTCTTGTTTTTATCGAATCAATGTAAGAAACCCATGACCAGCTAAATTCTCACCATTCAATGCCTTTGCTGTGTATGTGTAAAAATAGGTTCCGTCGGTTGCTTCATCTCCATTGGTTATTTTTCCATCCCAACCCGTAACTAAATCTTTGATTTCAGTCATTACATTTCCCCAACGATTTAGAATAACAATTTCGATACTTACTACATTCGTTGTTTGAATAACCCATTCGTCATTGGTGTTGTCCCCATTCGGAGTAAATACATTTGGTATAACTATCTCCGGAGCCCCTGCTGGTAAAACAATGATTGTAGATTGAGTAGAATCAGTACAAAAACCATTGGAAGCCACCAACCAAACCGTATATGATTGCGCCGTTAAATAGGTGGAGCTAACCGCGTTTGTATTTGAAACTGCTAATGTATTTCCGTTTCCAAAATTCCAAGCAAAAGAAGTTGCGTTTGTACTGGTATTTGTAAATTGAACAGTTAATGGTGCTATTCCTGTTGTAAAATTAGGAGAGAACGATGCAATAGGATTTGGTAAAACCGTTACATTCAGGGTGTCAAATCCTACACAACCATTCATATCCGTTGCTGAAACACTATAAGTGGTGGTATTTGTAGGTTGAAAAGGGATTCCATTTTGAACTGAATTCGACCAAGTGTATTGAATTCCACCAGATGCGGTTAATGTTACTGAATTTCCAATACAGATTGTTAAATCTGCACCGGCGTTTATGATTGGTGTAGCAAATGTTTCTACTTGTAATTGAAAATCGGAAGCACATTGACCAGTAGTTGGAGTAAATAAATAGGTTGAAATTCCAGCTGTAGCAGTAGAAACCATTTGTGGATTCCATGTTCCAGTTATTCCATTGATTGATGTTTGGGGAAAAGTTACTTGAGTCAACACATCGTTTTGACAATAAGGCCCCCAATCCGAAAATTGTGGTACTATTGAGTTATTTACCGTTACAACAGAATTTGAAGTTAAACTGGTGCACCCATTAAGAGTATAAACCACAGAATATGTTGACGTTGTAGCAGGATTTACCGTAATTGTTGGTGTTAGTTGTCCCCCAGGATTCCAGGCAAAAGTTCCTCCTGGAATGCTTGTACTGGTTGTTAAAACTGTGGATTGCCCCGCACAAATGGTTGGATTTTCTAAAATAGATACTGTTGGAATTGGATTAATAGTTACCGATAAATTGACTGATGTCGCACATTGTCCTGCCGCAGGTGTAAAGGTATAATTGGTAGTTGTTGATGAATTAATTGCGGGCGACCAAGAACCGGTAAATCCTTCAATACTTGTTGTTGGTAAGGAAAAGGATGTTCCTGTACAATACGGTCCAACGGTAGCAAAAGTAGGTGTTTGCGGAGCTCCAACAGAAACTTGCAACGTGGTTGTGGAGGCGCATTGTCCAATAGTTGGTGTAAATGTATAGGTTGTTGTTTGCGTATTATCAACCGCAGGCGACCAAGAACCAGTAATTCCATTAGTGGAAGTGGTTGGAAGATTTATTGTTCCGCCGGCACAAATTGGCGCAATCGGATTAAATGTTGGAGTAGTAATTGCATTTACCGTTACACTTGAACTAGCAGGTAAACTAGCGCAACCAGAAACGGTATAAATTACAGTATAATTAGCAGAAGTTGTAGGATTTACCGTAATTATTGGTGTTAGTTGTCCCCCAGGATTCCAGGCAAAGATTCCTCCGGGAATGCTTGTACTGGTTGTCAATACAGTTGATTGTCCCGCACAAATAGTTGGGTTTTCTAAAATAGTAACTGTTGGAATGGGATTAATGGTTACCGATAAATTAGCTGTTGTGGCGCATTGACCAATGGTAGGAGTAAAGGAATATGAGGTAGTTGTTGAAGTATTTATTGCAGGCGACCAAGAACCAGTAAAACCTTCAATGCTTGAGGTGGGCAAGGAAAAAGATGCACCAGCACAATACGGTCCAACGGTAGCAAAAGTAGGTGTTTGCGGAGCTCCAACAGTAACTTGCAACGTAGTTGTTGCAGCGCATTGACCAGCAGTGGGTGTAAATGTATAGGTTGTTGTTTGCGTATTATCAACCGCAGGCCACCAAGAACCAGTAATTCCATTAGTGGAAGTAGTTGGAAGATTTATTGTTCCGCCGGCACAAATTGGCGCAATCGGATTAAATGTTGGGGTAGTAATTGCATTTACAGTTACACTTGAACTAGCAGGTAAACTAGCGCAACCAGAAACGGTATAAATTACAGTGTAATTAGCAGAAGTTGCAGGATTTACCGTAATAGTTGGTGTTGTTTGTCCCCCAGGATTCCAGGCAAACGTTCCTCCGGGAATGCTTGTACTAGTTGTCAATACAGTTGATTGCCCCGCACAAATGGTTGGATTTTCCAAAATAGATACCGTTGGAATTGGATTAATGGTTACCGATAAATTAGCAGTTGTGGCACACTGACCACTAGAGGGAGTAAATGAATATGAGGTAGTTGTTGTAGTATTTATTGCAGGCGACCAAGAACCAGTAAAACCTTCAGTGCTTGAGGTTGGCAAGGAAAAGGATGAACCAGCACAATATGGTCCAACGGTAGCAAAAGTAGGCGTTTGCGGAGCTCCAACAGCAACTTGCAACGTGGTTGTGTTGGCACATTGCCCACCAGTTGGTGTAAACGTATAGGTTGTTGTTTGCGTATTATTAACCGCAGGCGACCAAGAACCAGTAATTCCATTAGTGGAAGTGGTTGGAAGATTTATTGTTCCCCCGGCACAAATTGGCGCAATCGGATTAAACGTTGGGGTAATGGAGGTTACCGTATTATTAATTGTAACCAAAAGTGTATCCGTACAATTAATGGAGGAGCTAACAATGCAGTAATAAGTGCCAGCGCACAAATTGGTTGCTGAAGCTGTGTTTTGTCCGATTGAAACAAATGAAGAATTATACCAAGCATAAGCATAGCTTGGGATGGATCCGGATGCATTTACGGAAGCCTGACCATTACAAAGACAGCTACTGGCATCCGTTGAACTAATTAGTGTGACAACCAATGGACCCGCACAATTATTATTTAGTGAGGAGATATAGGCAGCATTTGCCGCATTATTTGGTAGCCCTGGAGTTTGATTATCTGGAGCTGAACAAGCACCCGAAACCCAATTGGCTTGATTGGATGGGTTATTATCTAGTGTGTTTCCAAAATAAAACACGGAATTTGTAGCTGATGGGGCAAAGTAAATGATAGAGTTTATGGTATTGTTTGCCCAGCTAACTCCATGAATTGGAGTTGCTAGATTACTTGGGCCATATACTTGAAATGAATCCCCTCCATTTGCCATGGATATTGGTCCCCATAACCCTCCAGGCAACCATCCTGTAGAAGGATAGGTAGATGATAACGTTGTTGGGGAAGTTGTCTGGTGTTCAAGAAGGTTAGAATTAACTGGTATCACTAGCTTGCAATTACCGTCTGTAGTTGAAATATCATTTGCGGGCAAAGAAGCGTTCGGGTCTAAATCATTATAAATTACAATTAAGGTCCCTATCGGAATACATTGCCAAAAAGGGTCGTTTTTAAAACGAACAGCTCCATTTGCAATTCCAACTCCAGATGTTGCTCCTCCCGAAAAGTAACCATTATTGTCATCTAGTACCCAATTGCGTAGATCGAGGCAATAATTGGTGCAGTTGTAGGGAGATGTTCCAGGAATAACTAATAATTCAATATATTCCTTTGATCCTGATGGCCCTTGAGAAACCTCATTCAGAATTAGAGATTGGCTGAATAAATTGAATGTGGAAAACAGGAATACGACAAACGTAAAGCGAGATAAGAGTTGTAGTTTCAATTTCGGTAAATTTTGAACGAAATTGAGGCTTTAAATTAAATTAATGTTTACTGATACATTGTATTTATGTTAAATAAAGTGTTTTACTACTTACTATGATATAGTTGAATCAACGATATTGCTAGTGCGATAATCGAAATAAAGAGAGCAATGTTTATTCGTTTGATGTATTTTACTTTCATTTTTAGAGAAATAATTTATAAAATTGAGGATTCAATAAAGGGCGTGAAATTTCAATTTTTGGAATTTTGTTACTTTCAAAATCATGCATGATCGTATCAATTATTTGTTCGGTTTGATCCAGATAAGTGATTTGTATTGGTTTCGTAATGGAGATCCAATTTTTTATTGTTCGGTAATGCACCAAGCTGAGTTCATTTAATACGGTGACACCAAGTTTTTTTAAGCTAGCAGCATTACAAAGTTGCTCATATTGACCTATCATAGGAATAACGAGTAATTTTTTACCAAGAAAAAGTGCTTCGGCGGGTAATTCAAATCCGGCTCCACAAAGAATCCCTAGGCAATTACTTAAACTTTTGGTAAACTCCTCGTTATTGATTGGGTGAAAAGTCACATTTCCTTTCCTGTATGATTTCTTGGTATACTTAGAAAATACTTGCCAATCTACATTAAAACAAGACAAAACTGAAAAAATGTTATCATCATGGTATGCTGGTAGGTAAACAGTAAAATAGGATTGTTGAGTTGGGGAAATTTGTTGAATGGATTGCCTAATTATTGGTGTAAATATGTTTTTCGCATAAGATTCAAAATGAAATCCGTATTTAGTTTTGGTAGGGCAATAATGGTTTAATATGTATTTACCTATTGGATTTATTGTTTCTGGTTTGGGTGATAGGGGATTGGCTACCGCTGCTTGGTGACTTAGCTCTACACAAGGCACATTTCTAATAAGGGCTGACCAAGCACTTACCGGCTCAAAATCTGAAATGGCCAAATCATATTGTGAAACTGGAAAATCTTTTATTTCTTTCAAAAACCGAATGGGATTTGCATTTATTGTTGTTTTGAGTAAATCAACTTTGCCAGATTTTGAGGATAGAAATGTTAATCCCAAGCGTTGATAATTGACTTCAAATTTAGATTGAACTTGTGATTGATTTCCACTTATTAAAATATCTACCTCTCCCATTTTTTTTAATTCAGGCACAATATCTTCAGCTCTGCTCAAATGACCATTGCCTGTACCTTGAATTCCATAGAGTATTTTCATTATTAGTTAGAATTAATGAGTTCATTAAGTAAGTCTGCGTAATTGTATTCTACAGCAGCCTTTTTTTCTTGGTAATTTTCATTGATAACCGAATCGTGTTCCTTCTGGAATTCAAAAATTCGCCATTTTTTGCGATTATATTCTAGACTTGTTAAGTTTTCAACCCAATCACCAGAGTTCAAATAAGTAACTTTTTGTCCGCGGTTATTTGTGAAGTCACGAATTTTTGGTTGATGAATGTGTCCGCAAATCACATAGGTGTATCCATTTTCCATAGCAATGTCAGACGCTGTTCCTTCAAAATCATTTACATATTGTATGACTCCTTTTACACTATCTTTCACTTTCTTAGATAGAGATATACGCCCTCTTCCTAATTTGATACTCACCCAATTGATAAATGTGTTTAATACTATCAATAAATCATATCCTTTTCCCCCTAATTTTGCAATCCATTTTGAATGTTTCATCGTGTTGTCAAATACATCACCGTGAAAAATCCAAGCTTTGCCAGTTGGAAGAGTTAAAACCACTTTATTAACAATATAAAAGTTTCCTAAATGTAGTCCTTTGAATTTTCTAAGCATTTCATCATGATTTCCAGTAACATAATATACAATAGTTCCATCCATTAGAAGTGATGAAATTGCTTTTACTACCCGCATGTGAGATTCTGGGAAATAGTGCTTACTGAATTGCCAAATATCAATAATATCGCCATTAAGCACCAAGGTTTTTGGCTTTATAGACTCAAGGTAATTAGATAGTTCAGTTGCTCTTGATCCATAGGTTCCAAGGTGAACATCAGATAATACAACGAGGTCAACGATGCGTTTTTCCATACTCCATTCGTTTTAACAAATTTGTAAAGGAATTTTCAGTAGGCTTTTATGGTTGCTTTAACATGAGTTTATTTATTTGCTAACTGAATATTAGATTTTTAATTAAATGTTATCAATAAAATTGTCAAGTCCAAGATGGTTATGAAAAATCCCAATGAATTTTGAGAGACACGTAAAAATTCATAAAAATTTAATACAGTTTTGAAGTGTAAATTTTTAACAAATTGCATCTTTGCCTATGCATGTAGTTAATAGAGAATTAAGTTGGCTTTCTTTTAATGAAAGAGTGCTTCAAGAAGCAATGGATTCAACAGTTCCTCTGGTTGAAAGAATGCGGTTTTTGGGCATTTATTCCAACAATATGGATGAGTTTTATCGTGTTCGTGTGGCTAATGTCAGACGCTTATCGGCCCTAAAAAAACAGAAGATACCAGGATTTCATGGAACTGCTTCCGACCTTTATCAAGAAATCAGAGAAGAGGTTTTGCGGCAACAAACGAAATTTGAAAAAGCATTTGAAGAGATTTCGGAGGAATTTAGTAAGCACAATATTTTTTTTACTAATGAACACAATCTAACAACTTCCCAAGAAAATGAACTGAACCAATATTACCAAGATAAATTAAAGCATTCTATATTTCCCATTATTTTAGATCGAAAAAGTAATTTTCCAAAACTAAGGGATTATGCTATTTATCTCGCTGTTAAAATTGTTGATATTAAAAAAAAGATAAGATATGCACTCATTCAGGTGCCCATGGATATCCCCAGGTACTACACACTAAAAGATGAGATAGGAACGCACGTAATTTTAATTGATGATATTATACGGCTTCAATTAAAAGAGATTTTCGGTATTTTTTTTCCTAAAGAAATCAGTGCTTATACATTTAAATTTACCCGTGATGCCGAATTAGACTTAGATGATGATTTAAGTTTACCGTTTATTGAAAAAATTGAAAAAAGTTTAAAAGATCGAAAAAAAGGGGTGCCTGTTCGTTTTGTTTACGATGAAGAAATGCCCATTGATCTACTTCAATATTTATTGAATGCCTTGCATTTGAAAGAGGGCATCAATACGATTCCTGGAGGAAGGTATCACAATAATAAAGATCTAATTTCGTTTCCAACTTTTGGAAATCCTTCCTTTTTATTTTCACCCCAACCACCTTGTAAGCATCCGGAATTAGAACAAAAGGGTGGGGTAATTCAAGCGGTAATAAAAAAAGATATATTATTGCATTTTCCCTATCAACGCTTTGATTATATTATTGACTTGTTACGAGAGTCTGCTATTGATCCAAAAGTTAAGTCAATTAAAATAAATATTTATCGTGTTGCTAAGAATTCTGATATAATGAATGCCTTATTATCTGCGGTATTTAATGGTAAGGATGTGACAGTGGTGTTTGAGCTACAAGCGCGTTTTGATGAGGAAAACAATTTATATTGGAGTAATCGATTAAAGGAGTTTGGTGCAAAAGTGATATATGGTGTACCACATTTGAAAGTACATTCAAAACTCTTGCAAATAGAAAGGATAAAGGACGGAAAAGAGCAATTGATTACCTATATTGGAACAGGTAATTTTAATGAAAAAACTGCTCGAATTTATGTGGATTTAGGTTATTTAACCTCCAAGCCTGAAATCGCAAATGAAGTTAAGAAGGTGTTTCGTTTGTTGGAAAATAATTTAGAGAGACCTATTTTTCGTAATTTATTAGTTTCCCCCTTTAATGCACGTAGAAAAATAATACAATACATCAATCAAGAAATAAATCATGTCAAAAAAGGTCAAAAAAGCTTCATTCGTATTAAAATCAACAATTTGACCGACGCAAGTTTAATTGAAAAATTCTATGATGCAAGTCGAGCAGGAGTCAAAATAGAAATGATTATACGGGGTATTTGTTGTCTAAAACCAGGTGTTAAAGGCCTAAGTGAGAATATTACTGTGATTAGTATTGTGGATCGTTATTTAGAACACGCACGATTCATGATATTTAAAAATGGTGATAATCCAATTTATATTCTGACGAGCGCAGATTTTATGGAGCGAAACCTAGATAGCAGAATTGAAGTGGGTGTAGTTATCAAAGAGCAACTGATTCAGCATGAATTGGATCGTATTTTTGATTTTCAATGGAAAGGAAGTGTTAAAGCTCGTTTAATTTCTTCAGATTTAAAAAATCGCTATCGAAAAAGAAATCTACCTCCTTTTCATGCTCAAACTGAACTATATAAATCCTATTTTGAATAAATTAGTTTTTTTGTAATTATTTTTTAATTATAAAAAAAAGAGCTGCTCCTTTCGAAACAGCCCTTTTCTCAACGTTTGAATGTGATATTATTGTTTTACAATTCGATTAATCATACGAACCTCTTCATTAAGTATATTTAATAGATACGTTCCATTAGACATGTTGCGCATATCGATTGTTGTATCAATTGAACTGGATATTAACTCACCTGATGAAAGAAGTTTTCCTTCTATGGACCTTAATTCAAAGAGAAGATGTTTTTCTGTTTGATTTGAAATTGTGACAAATGCTTGCGTTGGATTAGGATAGATTATAATCCCATTTAATTGTTCAGTAAGGCTTGCGCATGGATCCGATGTTACATTGATTTCATCACTTGCTTGGCATCCATTTTGAGCTGTTGTAGTAACCTCATAAATACCAGCATTTGTTACTGTTGTGAAAGGGGTTTGATCTCCTGTACTCCATTCAACTTGCGAACCATTACCAGTTGCATTTAACGTGATTGGAAAATCATATTCACACACAGTAATGTCACTTCCTGCATTAACCGTTGGTGATACTAGAACTTGAATAACTAATTGATCTGAAGACTCGCATCCATTTTGGTCAGTTACAATGACAGAATAGGTTCCTGATGAATTAACCTGAATTTGCTGACTTGTTTCATTTGTATTCCAATTGTATGTTAGTTGATTTTCATTGGACTCAGCTAAAATAGAATAAGGTAAATCATTTGAACAGACCTGCAAATCATCTCCTAGATTAACTCCCGGCAGATTATTTATTAGTACTGAAATTGTGTCAGAATTTGAACATCCATTGTTATTTGTTGCTGTAGCGATATATACTCCAGTAGAGGAAACGATTATGCTGTTTGTATTTTGACCAGAATTCCAAGTGTAAGTAATTCCTGAAGAATTACTGGTAGCTGTAATTTGAACTGGTTCATCATTTTGACAAATTTCAATATCATTACCCAGAGATATAGATGGAGTTTGATTTACGTTTACCGTGATTTGATCTGAATTGCTACATCCATTCGTATCAGTACCAACCACCGTAAATGTTGTGGTTTGTGTTAAAAGAAATGCTTGACCGTTAATAATATTATCTGACCAAGTATAAGAACTTCCACCACTACCAGAAAGAGTAATTAATGCATTTGTGCAAGCGCTTATATCTGAACCTGCGTTTATTAATGGTAAACCATAAACGATTACGGAAACGGTATCTTTATTTGAACAACCAGTGGAACTATCTAATCCAGTTACAATATAATTTGCTATGGATGAAGTAGAACCAGTTTGAATAGTAAGTGCAGAACCTGTTGCTCCATTATTCCAAGAATAAGAAGTTGCACCGGATGCATTCAACGTAATCGGAGTCCCTCCACAAATTGTCTGATTTTGACCAGCAAAAACAACAGGAGGCGCAATATTTGTAATTGTAACAATGGATGTTGTGTCCGTACAACCAAGTATGTTGTTTGTAACTTTTAAAGAGTAATTGCCTGATAGGTTGGCTTGAAAAGTATTGTTGGTTGCACTTGAAATAGCTACATTATTTAATAACCATTGATATGAAACACCTGCTACGTTTGAAACAGTTAGTGTAGTGGATTGACCAGGGCAAAGACTTAAATCTGTTGAATTTATCGGTGCTCCTGAAACGTCAGCGCATGAATTAATTTGATAAATACTTAATGTTGAACTAACCTCATTTGCAAGAATGACCAAGGTTTTACCATTAGGAGATTCTGAAGCGGGTATTATAATAATCCCTTCTGCACCAAGATCAGGTCCACTAAGGGTAGTAGATCGATTATTTGCATAACCAACAAAAACTGGAGAGGTAGGCACGTCAACATTAAATATCATAACTCCTCCTATTCTTTCCAAAGAAACAAAGGCATAAGTTGAACCATTAATTATAGTTACTGCTACTCCCTCAGGTTCAGGGCCCTTATCATCACTTCTGTTTTTAGATGCAGGAGTTCCCGTCGAATTGGAAGCATTAAAAATAGAACTAAATGTTGGATGATTTGACGTGATTTGTTCGATTAAGTCCTTTGAATCGTAAACCAAAGCACCGGTTTGAGGATCCCATATAGAGAACGATCTACCTCCCATAACATGTAATTCATCATAATCGCCATCTCCATCCGTATCTCCAGAATATTTTAAGGCACTTAATCGACCTAAAAATTTATTGTTTCTAAGAATTGATTGATCTGGAAAAGCTGTTAAATCTAAATTATTAAATGTGGAAGAAGATATACGATTTGCATCAATTACAGAACCAAATTCTCTAGAATCTCCCTCGTTTGCAGTAAACAATAATCCTTGACCTCCAATCGATTGAAAAGTCATTGCATCAGGCATAAATGCTCCTTTTATTGGTAAATCTCCGGTAATTAGAATTGCACCACTTTGGTCCGACGCATCTAATGCATTTCCAGAACCAGCTGAATAGGATGAGTAGCCTAATGCCGTTAAAGAGGTTATGGTGCTGGTTCCCAAATCAATTGTAACCAAAGCATTATTTTCTTGAAGCGTCACATAAGCTTTCGTATTATCATCTGAAATTGCAATATATTCAGGTTCAAAATCCTGTGCCACAGAAGCAGAAGTAGAAAATACGCGTATGCCTTGAGCTCGAAGCGATGTTTCTTGTCCATTATAGGCTGTAAATCCAACGTTCGTTACATTTGAATTTGTCAATGCTGAATATCCAGGAGATAAGTCAATAATTGAAACGGTACCTTCTGGATCGGATGCATAGATAGCATCAGGTTCGCCTTCGTTTGCTGTAAGAATTTTTGTATAGTCTTTATTAAATGTAATCATATCTGGCATTGCACCAACTTCCACTTGGCTTATGAAGTTTCCAGTATAATCAAAAAACACTACTTTGCCGTTGCTTTGAGCCGGAACCGATTCAATGGCACATGCAATAACGCTGTCATGAGCCACAACAGAGTTAATATTGCCGTATGCTGATAAATTAATACTGGATAATAAAACTGGAGAATTTGGATTTGAAAAATTGATAATATCTAGTTTACCTCCTATGCTGTTTGCGATGTATAATCTATCTACCGAAGAATCAAAAGTTACAATTTCAGCAGAATTTGAACCGCTAGCTCCGTTTGAAAATGAACTTAATAATGATAGGTTAAGTTCGTTCGTTGGTGTTGGAGAAACATAATCGTTATCTTTAATAAAAACTATTTGATAATTATTAGTTAAGGAAACATTAGCATTAACACCGGAAAGAATTTTTACAACAATTCGTTCTGCTTTTTCTGCAGAAACATCATCGATGATTGAAATTGGTAAGTTGGTTACGCCATTTGTATTAGCAGGTATTGTAAGTGTATTAGTCCATGTGAAATCAGCATTTTCAGTTGCATTGGAATAAACAGATAATCCGAAAGTCACATTTATTGGTGCGGCATTCGCATTTGATACTGTAATTGGAACATTAATGTTTCCGACATTTTCAGCATATTGGGCAAAGTTACTACCCGATGCGATAGAAACATCTGCTTGTCCTTGAATTGATACATTATCAAATCTCCAGGTGCCACCTGTAGCTATTAAAGTTGAATTAGCGGTTTGTCTAAATTCTGAAGTAGATTGAAAAAAAGCAGCTAAAATTCGAATTCCAAAGTTGGCATTATTGTTTGCTCCAGTTATGGATGAAAGATTAACTGAAAGACGACGGTATTGATCGCCAATACCATTATTTTGAAACCTTCCATTGTCAATTGTCCCATTACAAAAAGTTGTATTATCGGATGTCATTGTGAAATTGGTCCATATTGTTCCATCTAACGTATATTGCAAACGTACTGTATTCGTCGCCGTATTTGACCATCGTTGATCCCAAGTGAAACGGATATTTTGAAAACCAACTGTAGAGGCATTAAACTGAACACCACTTGTTTCATTTGTTGTTCCAGGAGTTGCTGTAAATGACCATGCTCCAGGATTAGTACCATTTTGAGCTCCACAGCCATTATTAATAATCGGATCCATTCCAGTTGCAGCATTCGCTACTACTAAGGAACCAATTATTTGTGATGTGCCTGTACCTTGATCAGACGTTGGTGCTACTGGTGCTCCAACAATTGAATTAAAGTTCCATAATGCGACAATATTCTGTGAAAAGGAAAACGTGCTAATAGATGCAGAAAAAATAAGAAAGACAATTTTTTTCATTTAATTTAATTTTGCTGCAAAGCAACAGAATGCTTATCAACAGAATGTTTTATTAAAATGAATTAACTATTTTAATTATATTATTTCATTGTTAATCAGTTTAATAGAAGATTAATATGAAAAAAAAGGATACTGTAAATTGTGGGAAATTTCTTTTTTTAACTTTACTTTAAAATTTATATATTATGTCCAATCCAAAGAAAATTTTCGTTCTAGATACATCTGTCCTGTTACATGATCATGAATCAATTTTGAATTTTGAGGAAAATAGTGTGGCAATCCCAATAACTGTTTTGGAGGAATTAGACAAATTTAAGTTGGGTAATGACACGAAAAATTTCTCAGCGCGTGAAGTGATCCGCTTTATTGATAAATTGTCTAAGACAAATTTACTTCAAGAATGGATTTCATTAGGAGTTAAAAAAGGGAAATTCAAAATCATCATGGATACAAATCCAGAAAGTATAGATGCTGAAAAGATATATTCATCTCAAAAAAATGATCATAAAATAATTAATGCTGCACTTGTACTTCAGGAACAAGAGCCTAAAAAAAAGGTAGTTTTAGTAACTAAAGATATAAATCTTAGAATTAAAGCCAAAGCAATTGGAGTTATTGCTGAGGATTATCAAACGGGTAAAGTGAATTTGAAGGAAATCACATCCTCAAGTGCTCAAACGATCGATCATGTTGATGCTGAAATTATTCGAGAAATATTCTTAAAAGGAGCTATCTTAGAAAATGGAATACTTGGCAAAAAGAAAAAAACAAATAGCTATTACATATTAAAAAATGGAAAAAATTCATGTTTGTGTTTTTATGATCAATCTATCGATGAACTAATCCGTATTGAAAAAGAATATGTTTATGGTATTAAACCAAAAAATGCAGAACAAGCGTTTGCCTTTCATGCACTGCTAAATCCTAAAATTAAATTAGTTGCATTACAAGGGGTAGCTGGAACTGGAAAAACCTTGTTGGCATTAGCTGCATCCTTGGAACAAATGAAAAATTTCAATCAAATTATATTGGCTAGACCCATAGTTCCTTTATCCAATAAAGATATCGGTTTTTTGCCTGGAGATGCAAATGATAAAATAGGACCATATATGGAACCATTGTGGGATAATTTAAAATTTATTAAAGCTCAATTTGGTCCGAATGAAAAAAAATTAAAGATTATCACGGATATGGAAGATTCGGGTTCAATTATAATAACACCTCTAGCTTTCATTCGCGGAAGAAGTCTATCCAATATTCTGTTTATTGTGGATGAAGCACAGAATTTAACACCCCATGAGGTAAAAACAATTATTACTCGTGCAGGAGAGAATACGAAAATAATTTTCACAGGTGATGTTCAACAAATTGATACACCATATTTAGACGAGAATTCAAATGGCTTGGCATATTTGGTAGATCGCTTGTCTGGACAGGATTTATTTTGTCATGTGATGCTAGAGAAGGGTGAACGATCGGAATTAGCTAACTTAGCAAATCAATTATTATAAAGAATGAAATTTGGTGCTATAGATATTGGAACGAATGCTGCAAGGCTATTGGTGGCTGAGGTTTGTCAAGAAGGTAGTCATTTTTACGTGAAAAAAATTTCCTATACAAGAGTGCCTTTGCGCCTAGGTGATGATGTTTTTGAACAGGGTAAAATATCGAAGGAAAAATATAAGAATACCCTCGACACCATTAAATCTTTTAAACTAATTGCTGGCATATTTAAGGTGGAAAAACTGAGAGCAGTTGCCACTTCTGCTATGCGGGAGTCTAAAAATGCTGAGAAAATAATTCAGAAAATAAAAAATAAAACGGATATCGAAATTGAGGTTATATCAGGTCAAGAGGAGGCAGATTTAATTTTTGGTACTTTTCTTTTACTTGATTTTGATAAATCTAATCCATTTGTTGTAATTGATGTTGGGGGTGGAAGTACTGAAATTAGCATATTTGAATCTGGACAGAAAATTGCATCTCATTCCTTTGAAATAGGAACAATTCGCTTGCTTAAAAATAAAGTGTTACCTGAAATCTGGGATGAAATGGCATCTTGGGTTAATGAGAATATGGATAACTCAATTCCACATGCTCTTTTTGGAACTGGAGGAAATATCAATAAAATCCATAAGATTTTAGGATTAAAGGAAAATCAAACGGTTGACATTAGAAAAATGAAAACCATGTTCGAAACATTTAAAAATCTTACTATTGAACAACGTATAGATCAATTTCATCTCAAACCAGATAGAGCTGACGTTATCGTGCCAGCTCTTGAGATTTATATGTTTTTAATGAAACAATTGAAAATAGATAAAATGTTGGTGCCAAAAATTGGGTTAGCCGATGGGTTGATTTATAGAATGCAACAGGAAACGACCTTATAAAAACAATATTTTTAATTTTTCTCCATTCCTCCAGGTTGGCAGCATTTCGGTAGCTTTAACACAGTTTCTTGTTTCGCTTTTACTTCATCTGCGTCGTAACCAATGGCTGCAATCGCTTCTTTGATTTTTTGAAGAGAAATTTTCTTTGCAGCATATTTAACGGTTACTTTTTTGGTCTCTAGATCCAATTCAGCGAATTTAATCCCTTTTGTGTAGTTTAATTTTCCTTCAATTCGTTCCTTGCAATCGTTGCATTGAGCAGATGTCTGAATTACGCTTGTTTCTGCTTTTTGGCTAAATGAAATTCCGTAAATAAAGAAAATCACAAGCGATAAAAGATACTTTTTCATAATTTAATATTTTATTTCAACTTTATTTTTTCTGTTTGATTGAATACCTCAAACCTGCATAAATATTAATCCCCATCACAGGTCCCCAAATAGTTGTAGCGTCAAATTTAGATCCAAAAGGATTTTGTGCATCAATGATTGGATTCTTCTGTTTAAAATTAGTCAAATTTTCTCCTCCTAGATAAAAATTCCAGCGCTTAAATACATGCGTGATTTGTGCGTTTAGCATTGGATATACTTCACTTGTTTGATTAAATAATTGATTACTCGGATTATTCGGATCCTCTTGCACGGGTAAACGTGATGTACCATACACAGTGCAGGTTAAATCATATTCCCAGCGCTTATTTCTGCTGAAATAGGCAAGGTTTATAAAACCTCGATGTTTGGGAATCATTACTTGTTGACGCATTTGTCCACCATATTGCGCTTTTACATCCAAATATTTGTATGCTACTCGAATATCGAAATTTTTAAGTGGTGAAACACTGAGTTCAGATTGAAAACTGTTTGAAAAAGAACCATATTCTAAATTAGTAAACACAATGGCATTTACAGACTCGTCTCTATCAACAATTAATTGATTCTCAAACCATGTTCGATACAAATCTACCGTTAAACTTCCCTTTTGATTGAATAAATTGAATTCTTGAACAACTGAAGCACCTATGTTCCACGAAATTTCCGGTTTTATTTCATTGGGTGCAATCCATTGTTTAGAATTTGCTAGCAACGAAATATTGTCAATGATGTAATTAGGAACTCGCCAACCTTTTCCTGCAGTGAAACGTAAATCAGTTTTTTCGTGAGCAATATATTTGGCATGGAGTCTTGGTGAAAATTGACTTCCATAAAGTGAGTGGTAATCATATCGTGCACCAAGAACACTTGATAATCTTGAATTTGTGTAGGTATATTCGGTGAAAATACCAGGAACAAATTCTTTTCTATTTTGCATCAACGATTCAGCGGATTGACTAATATCTAATACTACCAAGCTTGCTCCCGTTTTTATTTTATGATCCAATGTTCCGATGTAATCATCGTAAATCACATTAATATATCCTCTTTTTTCGACTCCTGAAAAATTTCGAAGACCAAAAGAACCATCAATTTCTTGATACTTTACGTTGTAAACAATCCCCAAGGATTGATTCGTTCGTTTGCCGAAAAATCCTGTTTTTAGAAAAGCATCAATGTGTTTAGAATTAAACAACACGCCATATTTAATGTCTTGCGGATTAGGTTCCAGTTGCATTCCCCGCACAAAACCGATTTGACCACCCACTTTTCTATCTTGGTATGCATTGAACCCAAATTGAGCCTCCATTTTTGTGCCTTGATAGGCCCATCGATTCATGAAAGCAATATTATCACCGGTTGGCAAATCTTTGAAATCATCCATATTGTGATCAATTTGTCCGTATACCGAAGAGGCGTGAGCAAGCCATCCCGTGCTCCATTTTTTGGAAAGTTTATATCCTGCGTTGGCATTGAGCTCAGATCTTCCGAAAATGTTTTGATAAACATTCAGATACACTTTTTCCATTTCTAACGGCTTTTTAATTTCAAGATTCACAAGCCCAGCCATGGATTCGTAGCCGTTGACAACATTCCCTGTTCCTTTTGTGATTTGAATGGATTCGATCCAAGTTCCGGAAATGGATTGCAAACCGAATGAGCTCTCCAAGCCTCGCAAATACGGAATATTCTCCATTTGAATTTGGGTATAAACGCCATCTAGTCCCATCATTTGTATTTTTTTTGCTCCGGAAACCGCATCCGTAATATTTACATCGACAGAGGCATTTGTTTGAAAAGATTCAGAAAGGTTGCAGCAGGCTGCTTTCCGCAATTCGGCGGTAGTCAATTCCTCCACATGTAAGGTTTTCATTTTGGAAATACTACTTGATTTTCTTCGCGAGGAAATAATAAACTCAGGTAAAGCTTTCATCGAATAAAGTATAACCGAAATAGCTGCAAATCGATCCGCTTTCGTGACAATGATTGTATCGTTGTAAAAACCGTTGGCTGAAAAAATCAAGGTGTCGGGAAGCGCTTTGGGCAAACTTAGCTCGAACGTTCCATCTTCCTTCGATAATGTTCCTGTTTTGGCGTTTTTCAGCCTTATTTTTGCATTGTAAATTGGTTTTTTTTCGTTTTCATCTTCTCCTTGAATCAATCCGTGTAGTTGACCAAAAGAGTTCGATATTGTTAGAATTAGTAAAAAACCTAAAACTAATGTTTTATATAAAAAATTCATAAATTATTGATTTAGTGAAACAAACTAGTTTACTAGAGATAGATTCACAAAAATCAAATTATGAGTACTTGTTTTTTTAATAAGATTTCTCTTCCACAAAGTTTTGGAGGTGGATCAGAATTGCTGGATTGAAGCGTTTGTTTCTCAAAAGGAACTACTTTTTTTTCAAAGGAAAAAGATCGATTTTCGGGAATTACAAATGATTGAAACGAGAAGTCATTCCAAAAAGAAACATAATCAACTTTTAGTTTAAAAACTTCGGTTTCATCGTTACAGCAATCTTTCTTATCCTTTTCTTCTTTCTCTTTTTTACAACAAGGAGGTAGTTCTTTTTTCTTGTCTTCACAGTGATTATTTGTTTGAACAAAGTACGTTTTAAAAACACCGTCCTCCTCGCAAGAGTGGGTGAAAACACGAATTCCAATTGTTCCTATGAAAACAATTGATATTAAGAATGATATGAAGAAGTTCTTAATCACGATACAAAGATAATGAATCTATCCAAATCATTTTACTATTCTACTCTTTCATTTTTTTGAAAGATAGGTTAGCTATGATTACTCCAGATAAGACTATTAACATGGATAGAATTTGCCACATATTAAGTGTTTCACCAAATACATAACCAATAATCACTGCTACAATAGGGATAAAATAGGTTACTGAACTCGCGAATAAAGTGGAAGAAAAGGCAATGATACGATTGAAAACTAGTACTGCTAATGCCGTTCCAACCACGGATAAAATGAAAATGTAAAAAATTCCTTTGGATGCTAGCGGATTCGTCTGAAAAGTATGCAGGGTATCGGTTAGGTAAAAACTACTTATCGCAAAAGGTAAAAGAATAAAAAAGGCTAATGATGTTATTTCGTATGAACTGAAATCAGACAATTTGTGTTTTATGGTATTTAGGCTAATTGCATATAAAAGCGTTGCCAATACAATTGCGAAGATATGTTCCCAGTCACCATTTAATGAAGCGTTTTTACCAGTCAACACTAATGCGACGATTCCAAAGGTGCCAATTAACGTACCAATTAGTTGTTTGTTTGTCAATTTCGTTTTGAAAACAAAAAAACCAATAATGATGGTGAAAATAGGAGTGAAGCTATTTAGCATTCCAGCTAGTCCTGATGATATTCCAGTTTCGGCATAGGTGAATAAGAACGCAGGAATGAAATTTCCACAAAACCCTACAATGGCTATGGGAATGATATTCTTAGCACTAATTATTTTTAATTTGTTTAAGGAAATTGGCAAAAGAACCAATGCCGCAATTAACATGCGCAAAGAGCCAACTTGTTCTGATGAAAAAATCATCGTGCCGTCCTCTGCGAACATTCCTTTTTTCATCAATATAAATGAACTTCCCCAGATGCAGGCTAGCAAAATAAGTAATAACCAACTTATTGTTTGTTTGGACATTGTCTGAATTGTGCTCAAAAGTAGGGATTATAATTTTTTGGGAAGATTAATTTTAAAACTTTAATATAAACTGATTAAATTGGTCAAAAAGTTATGCGATTCATTCACCTATTCATTTTATTACTTTGTTGTTATTCATGCTCTGAATCGCAAGGGAATTCTAGTCATGCCCAAGCACGTTCCCAAGAAAAAAAATCAACTGAATTAAAGGTTGGTGATGTGGTGGATTCCTTAGATGGTGTCTATGTTTACTATAACGGAAGTGTTAGCCATGTAAGTGAACGCCATTTGTCGAAAGACGGATACAATCTTGGACTAAAATACCAATGTGTCGAGTTTGTAAAACGCTATTATTACCAACATCTAAAGCATAAAATGCCAGATAGCTATGGACATGCACGCGAATTTTATAGCGCTAAATTCAAGGATGGGGAAGTAAATACCAAGCGTAATTTGGTGCAATTTAAAAATGGTTCGTCATCCAAACCGAAAGTGAAAGATTTAATCGTTTTTGATGGACATGAATATAATCCATACGGCCATGTTGCTATAATTTCTGAAGTTGGAAAAGATTACATTGAAATTATCCAGCAAAATCCGGGTCTAAGTGCACCTTCCAGGGATCGTTTTGATTTGATTCTAGAAGGTGACAAATGGCATGTTTCCGATGATTTAACGTTAGGTTGGTTGCGAAAAAGAGATTAATTTTTCTTTTTGCTCCATTCCTCAATGGATTGTTTGTTTTGTTTGACATAATTCATGTCACCGTCTTTTTCAGCTGCTTCCATTGATTTTTTTGCCGTTTCAATGGCTTTCTTATAATCTCCATTCTCCGCTTGCAATTGAGACAATAATCGAGTCATCCAATAAGCAGATTCTCCACGCAATTCAACCGCTTTAGCAGACCATTCAAGTGCTTGTTTCATGTCAATTTTTTCAGAAAAATAAAATGAAGCTGATTGATGATAGTCATTTGCAGTGGGTCCTGCCATGGTTTTTTTTATGCTCGCTAACACCTTGTCTTTGGTATTGAGGCTAAAAGGGATTGATACTTTCGTTAGGTCCCAAGTCAAAGTGATTTCAGCAGAACTATTTTCCATTTTATCAATTCCTATGGTGAAATTCTCTACGATTTCAGATAACGAACTAACGGTTCCTGTTGTTTTCAGCGCAACTTTTTTGTCGTCCCATTTTTCTGGAGTTCCCCAATTAGAAAAATCAGTATAAAAAATTACATCCCAAGACTTTTGATTGGGAATAGTAAATAGGGCATAGGTGCCTGCTTTTAAGGTGTCTTTTCCAAAGATTAAAGCGTCTGTAGTAGTTATTTTTGCATTTTCATTGGCACCAGTTCTCCAAATTTCACCAAAAGGAACAACATCTCCAAAAATAGTTCTGTCATTTTTTGCCGGTCGATAATAACTGATTGAGACATCAGCAAGTCCAACTTTTTGTTCGATTTTACCCAAAGGACTAGCTCTTGGGGTAGTAATTTGGCTCATAGAAATAGTAGATCCAAGAAGAGTGAAAAGCAGAAAGATTTTTTTCATAATTAGTAATTTTTTATGTAAATGAAACAAAAAAACCGCTCACATTGTTGTAAGCGGTTCAAAAAAGTTTTCTATTCTTAGTGAGAAGCTAAATAATCCGCCACTCCATCAAATGAGGGCTTCATTGCTGCATCTCCTTTGTGCCAGTTAGCCGGACAAACTTCACCATTTTCTTCAAAGTATTGTAAAGCATCCACCATTCTCAAGGCTTCATCCACGTTTCTACCTAATGGGAAGAAGTTAACCAATTGATGCATTACTATTCCTTCTTTGTTAATAAGATAAAGACCACGGTATGCAATCATTGGACCTGAAGCAGTTAATGTTCCATCCATATCATACTCATATTCTCCCGCTAAAACACCAAACGCTTCTGAAATTGTTTTTGAAGTATCCGCAACTATTGGATATGTTACACCTTCAATTCCTCCTTTGTTTTTAGGTACTTGTAACCATCCCCAATGCGATTCTTCCGTGTCTGTTGAGCAAGCAACTACTTTCACTCCTCTCGATTCAAAATCTGCTAATGATGCTTGAAATGCATGCAATTCTGATGGACATACGAACGTGAAATCTTTCGGGTAGAAAAAGAAAATCACATGGTTTTTACCCAAGTATTGATCTAAAGAAAAATCATTCACGATTTCTCCTCCGTTAACAACGGCTGCTGCCTTGAATGAAGGCGCCTTTTTTCCAACTAATGTTGCCATTTTACTCTTTGTTTTTATAGTTAATATTTGTTTTACTTTCTTCGGTACAAAATTACGTTTTTCTCCGTAAGATTGGTTTTCCAATTCGTTTTTCATTCAATACGGTGTAACCAAGCGGCAAACATCCAATTTGTTTTTTCTTTCTCACGTATCAAATCTGATATCAATGCGTGGGTTCCTTCGTCTTGATGAGAATCTGAAAGTGTAAGAATTTCTTTCTCAACAATTAGAAGTTGTTTTTGTGCGGTCAGTACATATTCAATTCCCCTATTTCCTTCGGAAATCAACTCATTTTCTGAAATTACGCTGTGGATTAAATAATCACTGAACTTACTTAACGGATTTTCCCCTAGCGTAAGTATTCGCTCCGCAATCTCGTCAATTATAATTTGAGTTCGAGCATATAGTTCTTCGTATTTGACATGTAATTCGAAGAATTTTTCTCCTTTAATGTTCCAATGTAGTGACCTTAAGTTTTGATAATGAATTTCGTAACTTGCCAATAATTGATTGACTTTAGCAGTGTAAGAATGTGTTAGTTTCATGTGTTTGATGTTTTATGGTGACAAAATTAAATCCAAATGTCTCATAAGTTTTATCAATATAATTTATATTTACATAAAATATGTTTATATGATTTCAATTCAGCAAATGCATTACTTAGTTGTTCTGAGTGAAGAAAAACAATTCCAAAAGGCAAGTGATCGATGTTTTGTAACCCAACCAACGTTGTCTATGCAGGTAAAAAAAGCCGAAGAGGTACTTGGTTTTTCTATTTTTGACCGTTCTACAAATCCAATGGAATTAACGGTGTATGGTAATGAGTTGATTAAGGTTTGTCGAGAGATTTTACAAGAGGTAGATAAAATTGCGGTGATTCGACAAAAGATGGAGGGTAATTACAAGGAACAAATTCGGATAGGAATCATTCCAACGATCTCTTCTTATATGATTCCACATTTATTTCCAATTTGGCAAGAAACCATGCTTGATGTTCAATTGGAAATTCAAGAAATGAAAACCACTGATCTTTTGGAAGCCTTGGAAAACAAATCGATTGATTTGGGAATCTTAGCGGGGCCAGTAGCGCATCCAAAATGGAGAACAATTCCATTATTTTGGGAGGAAATTAAAGCATATATCCCTCAATTTCATTCAGAAAAATTAATGAGCAATCATTTGAATGAACTACATCCGTGGTTACTAAGTAAGGGAAATTGTTTACGTACCCAAATGATGCAATTTTGTGATATTTCAAATGAAATAGAATGGAAACAATGGAATTATCAAGGGGGAAATATTGAAATGTTGATGAAGATGGTCGATTTAAACGGAGGTTACACCTTGGTTCCTTCCAATTATGTCCTGTCAATCGAGCAAAGCAAAAATTTACATAGCATTCATGCTACATCTTCGGATCAATCTCCTGCAAGAGAGGTAATTGCAATTTTGCCTAAAAGATCAATAAAATTTGAATCAATCGAGCTACTAATTAGACAAATTCAGCATGAGTATGCCATCAATATTGAATCAAATAAATTTCAACTTTTGGGATGGGAATAGTAAAAGAATGGTTAAAAGGTGTGTTATTTTATATTTTAAACTACTTTTATAAAAAATAAATTTCATGAAAAACAAAATCAAAATCGTTTTGGTTAGTATATTAGTTATTTCTGTTTCAGCTGTAACTAGTGGATATTTATATACAAAGGAGAAAGTCGCTGAATTAGGTATTTCTGCCGGTTCTGCTGGATTTTATAGTGGACCGTTAAATTTAGTCGATATGCTAGAGTATAATTTATATACGGTAGATAGAGAAAAATTAGAATATGATGCAAATTATAATTTAATCAAAAATGGATGGAGAGATTTATTAGCTTCCGATCCAACGTTAGCCTATTCAGCTTTTGATATGTATTCCAAAACATTTGTTGAGAATTTCAGATTAGGTTTTGAAAATAGTAAAAAAGAAGCTATTTCATATAGACTTCAAAACCCTAGTAGCGCTAGTCAAGAGGAAATCGCAAGATATCTATCATTGAATGCCGATGATATCCTAAGAATGAGTGTGGCGAATATTAGAACATATCAATTATTGATTGATGATTTGCTCAAATTAGATGACACAAAATTAAACTCATTCATTAGCTCTCTTTCCAATGATCCATGTTGTACCTACGATGAAAATCCGCAAGAAGCAAGGGAATTGAAAAAATGGCTCATAACAAATGGGCACATTAAAAACATTCCAGATGTAATAAATCCAGGAATTCCATTTTACATGAATTATCCAACCGATTTACTGCTCCTAACAAAAAGAATTTCATCCAGTTATCCAAGTTGGACAAATAGAAGGGCATTACAAGAAATGAAAAAATTCTCGGTGTATGTTCAAAATAATATCGATTTGAGATAGGTGCTATTACTATCTTAATTTGAAATTTTCGACTAATAAATTTTATTATTCACAAATAAACAATTTTTTTTTGTGCATTCTGTTTTGCTTATTAAATACACAGTTTTATATAAATCAAATTGATTTTATATTATTGTCATTTTATCTGAAACTAAATTGAGGTTGTTGGTATTCGGATTAATATGTTTTTTTTGATTTGTTAAGTAAAGAAATACAGTGTTTTACTACTTTTTCTGTACATTTGCCATTCATTTTTACAATTTTAATCAATGAAAAAAATTCAAATGGTTGATTTGGTTTCTCAATATGAGAAAATTAAACCAGCAATTGATTCCGCAATAATGGATGTCATTCAGAATGCTAATTTTATCAACGGGTCTGAAGTTACTGCATTTCAAGAGGATTTAAAAAGCTATCTATCGGTTAAGCATGTTATTCCATGTGCCAATGGTACTGATGCTTTGCAAATCGCTATGATGGCATTGGATTTAAAACCGGGAGACGAAGTGATTACCCCCTCATTTACCTATATAGCAACAACAGAGGTAATTGCTTTATTAGGTTTGAAACCTGTTTTCGTTGAGGTGAATAAAGAGACTTTTTGTGTGGATGCTGCATCCATTGAAGCTGCAATTACCCCAAAAACTAAAGCAATTGTTCCAGTTCATTTATACGGCCAAGCCGCTGATATGAATGCAATTATGGAAATTGCTAAAAAATATAATTTGTTTGTTATTGAAGATAATGCTCAAGCCATTGGTTCTGATTATCATTTGTCGGATGGAAGAGTTGTTAAGACTGGAACAATCGGTGATATTGGATGTACCTCTTTTTTCCCTTCCAAGAACCTAGGTTGTTATGGTGATGGTGGTGCAATTTTCACAAATAATGACGAATTGGCAATTAAATTAAAAATGATTGCCAACCATGGTCAAAGTAAAAAATATTATCATGATGTGGTAGGGTGTAATTCTAGGTTAGATACCATTCAAGCTGCTGTTTTGCGCATAAAACTTCGACAATTAGATAATTACATTGATGCGCGAAGGGAAGTCGCTGATTTTTATGATGCTTTTTTTGGAACAATGAAAGGAGTGAAGATTCCATTTCGCTCCCACGATTCAAAACATGTTTTTCATCAATATACGTTAATCTTGGAGGGCCATAATCGAGATGGATTAAATGAATACTTGGCGGAAAGAGAAATTCCATCTATGATTTATTATCCAATTCCGGCTCACCGACAAAAAATGTTTGCTTCTTTTGGTAGCGGAAATTTAACATTACCCGTAACTGATTGGTTGACTGAACGAGTGATTTCTCTTCCTATTCATACAGAGATGCAACAAGAACAATTGGAGTTAATAACTAAAACGGTTGCCGAGTTTATAAATAACTAAACAATCATCCTATTGAATGAATAAAATTGCTGTTGTTGGAACTGGTTATGTAGGGTTAGTTACTGGAACTTGCTTCGCTGAAACAGGGAATCAGGTTATATGTATAGATATTGATGAAAAAAAAGTTGAACGTTTACGCAATGGAGAGGTTCCTATCTATGAGCCCAATTTAGATACTTTATTTGATAGAAATATTGCAGCAAATCGCTTGTCTTTTACTACATCATTAGCTGAAGGAATTAAAGATGCAGAAATAATTTTTTTAGCCCTCCCAACTCCTCCAGGTGAAGACGGGTCTGCTGATTTATCTTACATTTTAGGTGTTGCAGAGCAGCTAGGAAATTTAATTACTGATTATAAGGTGGTTGTAGATAAAAGTACCGTTCCGGTAGGGACTGCAGAAAAGGTCAAAGAAGCAATTTCCAAAAATGCGAAAGTTGATTTTTCTGTTGTTTCCAATCCAGAGTTCTTGCGTGAAGGATTTGCTGTAAGTGATTTCTTGAAGCCAGATCGCGTGGTAATTGGTACGTCAGACGAACGGGCTCAAAAAGTAATGGAGCGACTGTATAAGCCGTTTGTCCGACAAGGAAATCCAATTTACTTTATGGATGAAAAATCGGCAGAATTAACCAAATATGCGGCTAATTCCTTTTTGGCTACCAAAATTACATTTATGAATGAAATTGCAAATTTTTGCGAATTGGTGGGCGCAGATGTTGACAAAGTCCGCATAGGTATTGGTTCTGATAGCCGAATTGGTAAACGTTTTTTATTTCCAGGAATTGGATATGGTGGCTCATGTTTTCCGAAAGATGTTCAAGCATTGGCCAAATCAGGAAACGAAAATAATTTCACTTTTGAAATTTTAGAAGCGGTTATGAAAGTGAATCAAGCTCAAAAAACAGTCTTGTTACCAAAAATTAAAAATTTTTTCAGAGGAAATCTGAGTGGAAAAAAAATTGCCATATGGGGATTAGCTTTTAAACCAGATACCGACGATATTAGAGAGGCGCCTGCTTTATTTATGATTGATGCTCTATTAGAGGAAGGAGCAATTATTTCAGCATATGATCCTGAAGCAATGCCAAATGTTCAAAATATATATGGAGATGCTGTTAATTTTGCTGATGATGAATACAGTGTTTTATCTAATGCGGATGCTTTAATTATTTGCACTGAATGGGGAATCTTTAGAAATCCGGATTTTAATCAAATGAAATTAAGATTAAAAGATAATGTTATTTTTGATGGTCGAAATTTATTCGATTTGGATGACATGAATGATAAAGGATTTTATTATAGTAGTATTGGTCGAAATCTAATTCAAAAATAAATGAAGCGAATTTTGATCACAGGCGCAGCGGGTTTTTTAGGGTCTCATTTATGTGATCGGTTTATCCGTGATGGGTATTTTGTGATTGGAATGGATAATTTAATTACCGGTCGGCTGAAAAATATTGAGCATTTATTTAGATTAGAACAATTTGAATTTTATAATCACGACGTTTCTAAATTCATTCATGTTCCGGGTGAATTAGATTATATCTTGCATTTTGCTTCTCCTGCCAGTCCGATTGATTATTTAAAAATCCCTATACAAACCCTGAAAGTAGGGTCTTTAGGTATTCATAATTGTTTGGGTTTAGCAAAAGCAAAAGGTGCCCGGGTGCTAATTGCTTCTACTTCTGAAGTTTATGGCGATCCTACTATACATCCTCAAACAGAAGAATATTGGGGAAATGTTAATCCAGTAGGACCCAGAGGAGTATATGATGAGGCTAAGCGTTTTCAAGAAGCAATCACAATGGCATATCATAATTTCCATGGTATAGAAACGCGAATTGTTAGAATTTTTAATACCTATGGACCTAGAATGCGATTGAATGATGGACGTGTTCTTCCTGCTTTTATCGGTCAGGCCTTGAGAGGTGAAGACTTAACTGTTTTTGGTGATGGCTCTCAAACACGATCCTTTTGTTATGTAGATGATTTAGTAGAGGGAATTGTCCGTTTACTTCATTCAGATTATGCTCAACCAGTAAATGTGGGTAATCCATCTGAAATTACCATTTCCCAGTTTGCAGAGGAAATAATAAAATTAACAGGGACCTCACAAAAAGTGGTTTACAAAGATTTGCCTGTTGATGACCCAAAACAAAGACAACCAGATATTTCGAAAGCAATATCCTTACTACAGTGGGAACCTAAAATAGATCGAACTGAAGGGTTGAAAAGAACATACGCCTATTTTCAGACCTTGACTAAGGAGGAATTAGAAGAAACAGATCACAATAATTTTGATAAATACATAATTAAATGATGGGATATTTTGCACATGAATCAGCTATAGTAGACGATGGGTGTACTATTGGAGAGGGAACAAAAATTTGGCACTTCTCACATATTATGTCAAATTGTATTTTAGGAGAAAATTGTAATATAGGTCAAAATGTTGTCGTTTCTCCCGACGTTGTGTTAGGTAAAAATGTTAAAGTTCAAAATAATGTTTCACTATATACAGGAGTCATTTGTGAGGATGATGTTTTCTTAGGTCCTTCCATGGTTTTTACCAATGTGATTAATCCGCGTAGTGGTGTCAATAGAAGAGGACAGTACTCAAAAACTACGGTTAAAAAAGGAGCAAGTATTGGTGCAAATGCAACTATTGTATGTGGGCATGACATCGGCGAATATGCATTTATTGGTGCAGGGTCTGTAGTAACCAAACATATCCCGGCTTATGCGTTAGTTGTTGGTAATCCAGCACGCCAAATTGGATGGATGAGCGAGTTCGGACATCGGTTAAATTTTGATGAAAATGGAATTGCAATATGTCCTGAGTCTCAAGATAAATATGAATTAATTGATAATCAAGTAAGAAAAATATAATATGTCTAACGGTAATAAAATAAAATTTGCAGTCGTTGGTGCTGGCCATATAGGAAAACGACATGCTGAAATGATTCGTAGAGATGCTGAAGGTGAGTTGGTAGCAATGGTAGACGTTCGTTCTAAAGAAGAATGTGCTGCAACAGATTTTGATGTGCCTTTCTTTACTTCCATTGAGGAATTATTGGCGAGTGGTATTGAATTTGATGTTGTAAATGTTTGTACACCAAATGGGTTACATGCGGATCAGTCGTTGAAAGCCTTGGAGGCCAAAAAACATGTGGTTTGTGAAAAGCCTATGGGTTTGTCTAAAAGCAGTTGCGAAGAAATTATCTTTAAAGCATTACAGGTTTCTCGTCAAGTGTTTTGTGTAATGCAAAACCGATATTCACCTCCTTCAGAATGGATTAAATCAGTTGTTTCAAATGGAATTCTTGGTGATATTTACATGGTTCAATTGAATTGTTACTGGAATAGAGACGAACGATATTATAAGGCAGGAGGCTGGAAAGGTACTCAAGAATTAGATGGTGGAACTTTGTATACGCAGTTCTCTCACTTTATTGATATTATGTATTGGCTTTTTGGAGATATCGACAATATACAAGGAAAATTTGCTGATTTTAATCATATGGATACAACGGATTTTGAAGATTCAGGTTTTGTGAATTTTAATTTTATTAATGGCGGTATGGGTTCTTTGAATTATTCCACTGCCATCGCTAATCAAAATTTAGAGTCCTCCATGACAATAATTGGCAAAAATGGAAGTGTTAAAATTGGCGGTCAATATATGAATGAAGTGGAAGTTTGTAATATTGCCGGTTATGAAATGCCCATACTAAAGGAGTCTAATCCTGCAAATGATTATGGTCCTTATAAAGGTTCTGCGGCTAATCATAATTACGTGATTTCAAATGTAATTGACACCCTAAAAGGAAGGACGTCTCCCACAACAAATGCGTTAGAAGGATTGAAGGTTGTAGATATTATTGAACGCATCTACAAAGTAAGGAATGAACAACTAATCTATACTAAATAATATGAGTAATTTAATTTATGATCGTCTAGTAAATCATGAAGCCAAATTGGCTGTAATTGGTTTAGGGTATGTCGGCTTACCAATTGCGTTGGAATTTGCGCGAAAAATAAAGGTCGTTGGATTTGACATTAATCAACAACGGGTTGATATGATGAAAAATAAAATAGACCCAAGTAATGAATTAGTTGCCTCTGATTTTGATGGGTGTGATATTACATTTACAGCAAACATTGAAGATTTACGTGATGTGAACTTTTTCATTATTGCAGTACCAACACCAATAGACGATGCTAATCTGCCTGATTTGAAACCCTTATTAGGTGCGAGCAAAACAGTTGGACAGGTATTGAAAGCAGGAGATTATGTCGTTTATGAATCAACGGTTTATCCTGGTTGTACCGAAGAAGATTGTATTCCTGTTTTAGAGGAGATTTCTGGATTGAAATTCAAGCAAGATTTTAAAGTAGGTTATTCTCCTGAAAGAATTAATCCGGGAGATAAAGAACATACATTGCAAAATGTTATCAAAGTAGCTTCAGGATGTTGTGATGAATCACTAGAACAAATTGCAAAAACATACGAGTTAGTGGTAGCTGCAGGAGTTCATAGAGCTCCCACAATTAAAGTTGCAGAGGCAGCAAAAATTATTGAAAATACGCAACGAGATGTAAATATTGCTTTGATTAATGAATTATCTATCATTTTCAATAAGTTAAAAATTAATACGTTTGACGTTTTAGAAGCGGCTGGAACTAAATGGAATTTCTTGCCTTTCCGTCCGGGATTAGTTGGTGGTCATTGTATTGGTGTAGATCCCTATTATCTAACGCACAAAGCGCAACAAGCTGGTTATCACTCTAAGGTGATTACAAGTGGTAGATACGTGAATGATTCTATGGGATTTTATATCGCTAAACAAACGGTTAAAAAATTAATTGCTCAAGGTAAAATCATTCAAGATGCAAAAGTTTTGGTGATGGGAGCAACGTTTAAAGAAGATGTAAGTGATATTCGAAATTCAAAAGTGATTGATATCGTAAACGAATTTAAATCTTTTCAAGTTCATGTTGATATGATCGATCCTCACGCAGATTCGGATGAAATGCAACATGAATATGGTGTGCCGTTGATTTCTACTGCTGCAAATGATTATGATGCGATTATAGTGGCTGTTAATCACAAAGAATATATTGGCTTAAATGAAAGTTATTTCAAGGGGATATTGAAAGACGGTAAAGGTATTTTTGTTGATGTAAAAGGTATTTATAAGGACAAAATTCTTGATTTGGAATATTGGAGTTTATAAAATGGAGCAGTATAAAAAAAGAGTATTAATAACGGGGGGAGCTGGCTTTATCGGTTCTCATGTAGTTCGTAGATTTTTGAATAAATATCCGGATTACTTGGTTGTGAACGCAGATAAACTCACCTACGCCGGAAACTTGGAAAATTTGTCTGATGTGGAAACCCTCCCAAATTATCGGTTTGAAAAAGTAGATATTGTTGACGCTGAAGCAATTCGCGCAGTGTTTTCAAATTTTCAAATTACAGATGTAATACATTTGGCTGCAGAATCTCATGTAGATCGTTCTATAGAAGGACCAATGGATTTCGTCATGACAAATGTGGTTGGTACTGTAAATCTATTGCAAGTAGCTAAGGATTCCTGGAAAGGATCTGATAACCATGTTTTTCATCATGTTTCAACGGATGAGGTTTTTGGAAGTTTGGGTGACGAAGGATTATTTACTGAATCAACATCTTATGATCCTCGAAGCCCTTATTCAGCCTCTAAAGCATCGTCTGATCATTTTGTTAGAGCGTTTTATCATACCTATGGTTTACCTGTAAAAATGTCCAACTGCTCTAATAATTATGGAAGTCATCATTTCCCGGAAAAACTCATTCCGTTAATGATACATAATATTCAATATAATAAACCACTTCCTGTTTATGGCAATGGAGACAACATTCGTGATTGGTTGTGGGTGGAAGATCATGCTAGTGCAATAGATACTATTTTTCATGACGGAACCATAGGTGAATCCTATAACGTTGGAGGTCTGAACGAATGGACTAATATTGAATTGGTGAAGTTTCTTTGTCAATTAATGGATAAAAAATTGGGTCGTGAAAGTGGAACGTCGGAGCAATTGATTACCTATGTTACAGATAGAGCAGGTCATGATAAACGATATGCTATTGATGCCGCCAAATTGGAAAAAGAGCTCGGTTGGAAACCTTCCATTCTTTTTGAAGAAGGCTTGTCTAAAACGGTAGATTGGTATTTGGAGAATCAAGATTGGGTTGAAAAAGTAACAAGTGGATCTTACCAAGATTATTATAATCAAATGTATGTAAACCGCTAAATAATGGGGATTTTCAGTAAGATTTTTGGTAAGAGGGAGGAGGAATTGCCCGATTTTGAAATATCCAGTATTAAAACGGATATGCATAGCCACCTCATTCCAGGAATTGACGATGGATCCCAAACAATGGATGAGACGATTGCTATGTTGGCTAAGTTTGAAAGTTTGGGTTATTCCAAGGTAATAACGACTCCGCATATCATGTCGGATTCATATCCTAATACACCAGAAATAATATTAGCTGGGTTAGAAAAAGTGAGGGGTGAAATGCATCAATTGGGAATGAAAATTCAATTAGAAGCAGCAGCAGAATATTATTTTGATGAAACGTTGATCCCACTTATTAAAAATAAGGAGTTGCTCACGTTTGGTGATAACTATGTACTCATTGAATTTGGCTTTCATACACCTCCTCAGTATGTTGATCAAGTGTTTTTTGATTTAAAAACAATGGGTTACCGTGTCGTTGTTGCCCATTTTGAGCGATATATGTATTACCTCGGTAAAATTGATCAGGCAATAGAATGGCGTGAAAAAGGAATTAATATTCAGTTAAATTTAAATTCCTTATCTGGCAATTATGGTCCTGCAATTAAAAAACAAGCAGAGGCATTAATCGATGCTCAAGCAATTGATTTTGTTGGAACGGATTGTCATCGAATAGAACATCTTATGCTTTTAGAAGATTCTGTGAATTCAAAATATTTTAAAAAACTAGGACAAATTCCTTTAAAAAATACAATTATTTAATAGAAATTTCTTCCTTCTTTTACCATTTTTCTTAACAATGCATTTGGTCTATATCGATCTTCGCCATACGTTGAAAAAAGTTCTTCAAGTCGTTCCAAAACAATAGGTAATCCAATTTCATCTGCCCATTTTAAAAGGCCTTTAGGGTAATTAACTCCCTTAGTCATCGCTAAATCTATAGCGTCAATTGTCCCCACTTGCATAAATACTGCATCAATAGCTTCATTAATCAACATCGCAAGAATACGTTCAAAAATACGTTTACCCGTTTCCTCATTTTCTAAAGGTTGCGGTAAATCAAGTCCTTCGGAATAATTGTAATATCCTCTTCCTGATTTTCTACCATAAAAACCAGCTTCCTTATGTCTTTTTTGGGTGAAGCTTGGTTTGAAGCGCGGGTCGTAATAAAAAGATTCAAATACAGATTCTGTTACTGCATAATTAATATCATTTCCGATATAATCCATTAGCATGAAGGGACCCATTTTAAATCCTCCAAAATGCGTCATAGCCCAATCGATTGTTGCAAAATCTGCAATTCCTTCCTCATAGATTCTTAAAGCTTCTCCATAAAATGGTCGTGCAACTCTGTTGACAATAAACCCAGGTGTATCTTTACAAATAACACCCACTTTTCCCCAATTTTGAATGAGTTCAACACAACGATTTAAAACAATATCGCTTGTTTGTACTGCTGGAATTATTTCAACTAATGGCATTAACGGTGCCGGATTGAAAAAATGTATTCCAATGATTCTATCTGACTTGTGAAGAATAGATCCCAGAGAGGCAATTGATAGGGAGGAAGTGTTGCTTGCCAAAATACAATTTTCGTCAACGATTGTTTCTAGCTTTGCAAGTAGCTCGTGCTTAATTCCTAAATTTTCTATGATAGCCTCAATTACTAATCCACAACTAGACAAATCATTTAGATCCGTGGAATAATCAATGGACGAGCAAATTTTATGAGCCTGATCGGCGGTTAATTTACCCTTTTCAACTAACCGATCTAAGGTTTTAACTAAATTGGCTTTTGCTTTGTCTAAGGCTTCTTGGGAGGTGTCGATTAAACAAACCTTATGACCATTTTGTGCTGCAACTTGTGCGATACCACTTCCCATTGTCCCTGAACCAATAACTCCTATTTTCATATTAATTCCCTTTAAAAATTGGTTTTCTTTTTTCTAAGAATGCCGTTACGCCTTCCTTAAAGTCACCTGTTTGCCCCGCTTCACTTTGTAGTAATTCTTCTAAATTCAATTGTTCATTCAAGGTATTGTTCCAACTTTGATTCATGGCCCGCTTGGTTAGTCCAATTCCCTTAGTTGGCATTTGTGCAAGTCCAATAGACAGTTTATTGACTTCATCTTGGAATAAATCATCGGGAATTGATTTGTATATCATGTTCATTTCCTCGGCTTGTTTGGCTCCAACTTTATCACCACTTATCATTAAGGCTAATGCTTTCTGCATACCAATAATTCTTGGCAGGAAAAACGTACCTCCTGAATCTGGAATTAGGCCTATTTTACTAAATGCTTGAATGAAAGATGCACTCTCCTTTGCAATTACGAGGTCACAAGCTAATGCTATATTTGCTCCCGCTCCTGCAGCAACACCATTAACTGCAGCAATAACAGGTTTTTCAATTTGTCTTATTTTTAGAATGATTGGATTATAATGATCTCTAACAATTGATTTCAATTCTGGTCCATGTGGGTCCGTCGCCTCAGCCAAATCTTGTCCAGCGCAAAATGCTTTTCCTTCACCAGTTAATACAATTGCACGAATCGATTCATCCTCTTTGGCATCTTCTAAGAAACTTTGCAAGCTTAGCGCCATCTCTTTATTGAAGGAATTGAAAACCTCAGGTCTATTTAACGAGAGTGTTAATACCCCATTTTCTTTATTAGCGATTATCGTCATAAATTCTTTTTTGCAAATATAGGATTAGAATTTATCTCTCGTTTCAAATTAGGGTTGATCAAAAATTATTTATAAAAAATTCTAATTGAAAAATTTAATTTTTTAATTAGTTGATCGCCATTTTGGAATTACAAAAAAAAATAGCATTCAATGGATTTCTTGACATAGGTTAATTTTTTTCTTCTAAAAAAAGGATATACTTGCCTAATAAAAGTAAGCATGGATCGTAAACAATTTTTGAAAAAAGGAATTTTAGGTACGGCAATTTTAGCAACAAGTGGTGTGGCAGCTAAGCTCATCAATAATGATATTTCTGAATTGGAAAGTTTGGAAATTTATGGATTCAATCACCTCCCACAACAAGACTCAAAAATTATGGAAAACAAAGTTCTTCACAAATCGGATTCAAGAGGTATAGCCGATCATGGCTGGCTCAAAAGTAGACATTCATTCAGTTTTGCTAATTATTACAATCCTGAAAGAATGCATTTTGGGGTTTTGCGCGTGTTGAATGATGATTATGTTGAGGCAGGAATGGGTTTTGGAACTCATCCGCACGATAATATGGAGATAATTAGTATTCCATTAGAAGGGGATTTAGAACATAAAGATAGTATGGGGAATACTACTGTTATAAAAAACGGTGATATTCAAGTCATGAGTGCTGGAACGGGTATCCAACATTCTGAGTTTAATAAGAACAAGGATAAACCAGTGAAGTTCTTACAAATATGGTTGTTCCCAAATAAAAGAAATGTCACACCTCGTTATGATCAATTGGCTTTGGTTAAAGAGGAAAGATTGAACAAGTTTCAACAAATTTTATCTCCAAATCCCACAGATGCTGGCGTTTGGATTCATCAAGATGCTTGGTTTCATATTACACAATTAGAAAAAGGAAAAGAACTTGAATATAAGTTGAAGAAATCAGGAAATGGAATTTATACGTTTGTTCTTAGCGGAGAAATCCAAGTTGATACAACTAAATTATCAAGCAGAGATGCCTTAGGTGTATGGGATACAAATGAATTAAATTATGCTGCCATTTCTGATGCTGAGATTTTAGTAATGGAAGTTCCTATGAAATTAGATTAAGTATAATTGAACTTCTACAACAAACTATTACTACCTCTGTTTGAAGAAATAACTAAGAACGGGGTAAGTTTGTAAGACTTTCAACAGATAGGTGTTTATAATTCGCTTTTAAAATCTAGCCTAGAGTCTGTATTTTTGTGTGATGCAAGACAACCACAGACACAAAGGACTTAGAAAGAAATTGATTGAAGAATTGCGTCAAAAAGGGATTGCAGATGAAAGAATTTTAGAGGCTTTTTATGCTATACCACGCCATTTCTTTTTAGATCTTGCTTTTTTAGAGAAAGCCTATACCAATATTGCATTTCAAATTGGTGCGGGTCAAACCATTTCTCATCCTTACACCGTTGCGTTTCAAACCGAGTTATTGGAACTTCAAAAAGGGGAAAAAGTATTAGAGATTGGAACAGGTTCCGGGTTTCAAACTTGCATTTTGTGTGAGTTGGGGGTGAGGGTTTATACCATCGAGCGCCAGAAGGAATTATATTTGAGTTCGAAAGAAATTATTAACCAATTTGGGTTTCATCCAAAACAATTTTATGGTGATGGGTACAAAGGGCTTGATGCTTACCAGCCTTTTGATAAAATACTAATTACGTGTGGTGCTCCTGAAATACCAGCTACTTTAATTCAACAATTGAAAATTGGTGGAAAAATGGTTATACCGGTTGGTGAAGGAGAAAGCCAACTAATGCAGCGTGTTACAAAGATTTCAGAAAATGAAATATCCATTGAAGAATTCGGAACGTTTCGATTTGTTCCAATGCTCCAAAACACGACAAAGTAAATCAACCTAAGGCAACGTCAAGAATCATCATAACTACAAAACCACCAATGAAGCCTAACACTGCTAGATCGGTATATTTGTCCCGTTGGGTTTCCGGAATTACCTCTTCAACTACAACGAAAATCATTGCCCCAGCAGCAAATGCTAATGCAAAAGGTAATATGGGTTGGATATAAATGACTGCTACAGCACCTATCACTCCAGCAATTGGTTCTACAATCGCGGACAATTGCCCGTACCAAAAGCTTTTAAACCGAGAGGCTCCAGCCCGTCTCAATGGCATAGCAACTGCAAATCCTTCAGGGAAATTCTGAATACCAATACCAATGGTTAGCGCAATTGCCGCTGAAAATGTGGCTCCATCAATGCCTTGTGCAGCAGCGCCAAATAATACACCAACAGCCAAACCTTCAGGAATATTATGTAATGTAATAGCCAAAACTAATAAGGTAGTTTTGTGTAATTGAGTTTTAACTCCTTCTGTTTCGTCTTCTTTGAAATTAATATGTAAATGTGGTAGCTTCTTATCTAAAAAAAACAGAAACAAAGCACCAGTTAAAAAACCAACAGCTGCAGGCATCCAAGGTATGTTTGGGAATTGTTTTTCAGAAAGTTCAATAGCTGGATTCAATAATGACCAAAAACTGGCAGCAACCATAACCCCTCCAGTAAAACCGAGCATTGCATCAAGAATGCCACGATGAATGGACTTGAAAAAAAACACCAAAGCAGCCCCAAACGCCGTAACCAACCATGTAAATGTTGTTGCAATAAGGGCAGCCAAAACCGGGTCTATGGAGGTGAAAAACTGTTCTAAACTATTCACTTATGGTTTGTTTTGAAATTAATTAAAATCCTGTAACCTTTTAAAATTAAGCATTTACATCAAAATTAATTTATTTTTTAATTAAAAGTGTTATTTTTTTTTATTGTTGGCGTTATCTGATTTATCTCTGGTCTGCAAGCTGGGGATACTAAACCAAAAAAAACCTTAATTATGTTGAACCCAAGTTATCACATGAATAACTTTCTTTTGGAGGAAGAAAGAATTCAAATTGAGAAAGCGAAGCAAAATCCCGAAAAGTTCGGTCCTTTGTATCGAAAATACTATGAACCAATTTTTAGATATATCTATAAACGAATGGATGATATTGAAACGGTTCATGATGTAACCTCAATGGTATTTGTAAAAGCGTTGTCCAATCTTCATCGTTATGAATTTAGAGGGCTTCCATTTTCATCATGGTTATTTAGAATTGCCAAAAGTGAGCTCAATCAGTCTTTTCGAGATAAAAAGGGAGAACGAACAGTAAGACTTGATAAGATAGTTATTGGTCAGATGATGGATGAATTTTTGGAGGATGATTCTGAAATTAACAGAAAAAAATTGCTAGAGGCACTTACTCGTTTAAAAGTGAATCAGTTGGAGTTAATTGAATTACGTTTCTTCGAAAAAAGATCATTTAGGGAAATTGGAGAATTAACGGAGATGACTGAAAATAATGCTAAGGTAAAAACCTTTAGGGCACTACATAAGCTGAAACAAATTTTTAATAAAATCGAATGATATGCAAAAGATTAAAATTATTGTAAATGGCCAAGAGCCATCGAAAGAAGAGATTAACTCGAAACAAAATTTTAATAAAGTACTCAAGGATTTTTATAAAGTAAAACCCACAATTCTAATTAACCCTTGGTTTTATGGGGCTGTGGGTTTTGCTTCAATATTTTTATTTTTTAGTTAAAAAAAAACGTCTCATACTTTTCTAACCAATTGATTTGAAGATTTTTTACGTTTTTTTAGTTTTTTTAGCTTATTTGTCCTAACTTCGTGACGTTTCAACTAAAATGAATACTCATGATGTTTAAATTAGGCGTGTTTTCTTTTGTAATGTTGTCCGCAAGTGCGTTTACGACTCTATTTGCTCAACATACAAACTTCAATTCACAAAGCAACTGGTCGTTAAATAAAAAAGAATTGCAAATTGGATTTGGTGCCACTCAATTTAATGGAGATTTGGGTGGATCATACACTGTTGGTAAGGATTATAGTGTTAAAGATATTGATTGGCCATCAACAGGATATGCGGGATGGTTGGGTTACAGACAACGTTTTCATCCTTATTTTGCAACTACCACAAGTTTGTGTGTGTTTAATTTGAAAGGGGATGATAAATACAGTCAGGAACCTATTAGAAATTCTCGTGATTTACATTTTAGATCATTAAATATCGAAGTTCAACAACGATTGGAGTTTATCTTTTATGCAACAGAAAGATTTGGTTCTCGTTTTAATTTACCTGGTGTAAAACATAGGACTAATAGAAATGAACAATATTATGTTTTTGGAGGTCTTGGTATTTGTTATTTTAATCCTCAAGCTCAATTTAAAGACGGTACTTGGATGAATTTACGTCCAATGAAAACGGAAGGTCAAGCAAAAGCTTATAGCCCTTTAACTTTAACAGTGCCATTTGGTTTTGGATTTAGAGTGGGGGTAGGACGAACTTGGAGAGTTGGTGCTGAAATCGCTTATGTTAAAACGTTTTCAGATTACATGGATGACGTTAGTACCGTTTATGCTGATCCAGCTTCTTTTTCTACAGAGGCAGCAGCCTATTTTTCAAATCCAGCAATTGGTAATCCTGGTTTTGCTCCAGGATATCAACGTGGAGATTCAAAGAATAAGGATGCCTATTATCATTTAAATTTGATTGTTACCAGAAATCTAACATTTAAAGACTATGGTCGTCAGCGTTCGAGAAATGGTATAAAACCACGAGGAAGATATAAAATTTAGATTTCGTTGCTCCTTGTATAAAATCCTTCGATCTTTTTTATTTCTATTCTCCCCTGAGCGTGCTCATTATTTGACAGCTAGTTTACTACACTTTTCGTTAAAATTACCTGGTTTTAAGTCTTTAATTAGACAATTTTATTCTGTTAACAGTAATAAGTTAGAAAGATCTGTTTTTGGACTAACATTTAAAAATCCAGTTGGTTTGGCTGCAGGTTTTGATAAAAATGCTTCCCTGTATAATGATTTTTCAAGTTTGGGATTTGGATTTATTGAAATAGGAACAGTTACCCCTTTACCCCAAGATGGAAATCCAAAACCAAGGTTATTTCGATTAAAATCAGATAATGCTATTATAAATCGAATGGGATTTAATAACGGTGGAATTGAGGCGGTAATTAAAAATCTTAAAAATCGTAAAACAGATATTATTATTGGAGGAAACATTGGAAAAAATAAGGTTACATCAAATGAAAATGCTGTTTCTGATTATTTGAAATGCTTTAATTCGCTATATCCTTACGTTGATTATTTTGTTGTGAATGTTTCATCTCCCAATACACCCAATTTGAGAGAGTTGCAAGAGAAGGAACCTCTGATGAAGCTTTTATTGACTCTTCAAACAGAAAATGATACAAAAGAAATTCAAAAACCCATATTGTTAAAAATTGCACCCGATTTAACGAACCAGCAATTGGATGATGTTATTGACGTGGTTGAGTCCTGTAAACTAGCCGGAATTGTAGCAACAAATACAACTATTGGAAGAGATAGACTGCAAACAGCTACATCGAAATTGGATAAAATAGGGGCAGGAGGGTTGTCCGGAAAGCCATTAAATGCTCGATCCACAGAGGTAATACGATATATACATACTAAATCAAATGGTCGTTTTCCGATAATCGGTGTTGGGGGTATTCATACTGTAGCTGATGCCTTGGAAAAATTAAAGGCAGGAGCCTCATTGATTCAATTATACACTGGGTTTATTTATGAAGGACCAAATCTAGTTAAGGAAATTAATCAAGCGTTAAGTAAACAAAATGAAACCAGAAAGTATTAAAATTATTGAATGTCCAAGAGACGCAATGCAAGGAATACATGAGTTTATTCCAACGCAGCGGAAAGTGGATTATATCAATCAACTTTTGGATTGTGGTTTTGATACAATAGATTTCGGAAGTTTTGTTTCACCCACCGCAATTCCACAAATGCGGGATACTGCAGAGGTGCTTTCAAATTTGCATTTGAATCAGAATTCAAATTTACTGGCCATAATTGCTAATGAACGAGGGGCAGATGATGCTTGTAGTTTCGAGGAGATTGCCTATTTGGGTTATCCGTTTTCAATATCAGAGGAATTTCAAAAAAGAAATACGAATTCAAGTATTGAAGAAACATTGGTACGTGTAGAATCCATTCAAAATAAGGCAGTAAAAGCTAAGAAAAAATTGGTTCTTTATATTTCTATGGGCTTTGGCAACCCATATGGTGAAAAATGGAGCCCTGATTTGGTATTGGCTTGGTCTGAACGATTATATTCCTTATTTGAGATTGAAATTTTAGCTTTATCAGATACTATTGGAGCAGCAAAAATTTCGGACATTGATTTTCTATTTAAAACGTTGATACCAAATTTGCCACAAGTCGAGTTTGGCGCTCATATGCATGTTCGTCCAGAGAATGCAAATACCATAATACAAGCTGCCTATTCAGCAGGGTGCAGAAGATTCGACGGTGCAATTAGAGGATTTGGAGGTTGCCCAATGGCAAAAGATGATTTAACCGGAAATATGCCGACTGAAAAGCTGATAGAATTTTGTAAACATCAAGGAATTAGTAACGGAGTTAATCTTAGTGCGTTTCAAAAAGCAATGGAAGCTTCTATTCAAGTTTTTTAAACCTGTTTGAAATCAAATAAAGCAAACCATGAACAAAAAAATTATTATTTCCGCTCTGCTGATACTAGGAAGCATTCTTCTGATTTATAAGATTTTTGTTCAATCTGACGAATCAGATTCGACGGATAATGCAACCGCAAATACGGAGATTGAAAAAGGTGATATTTCTATCGAATTCAACCAAAATAAGTTTACCTATGGCGAAGAGGAAGCTTTGTTAATGGAGCTTCGTGAATGT
>JACCDZ010869791.1_pt1 | contig 55167 bp, 48 predicted proteins | sample 7449551 | NCBI WGS metagenome assembly JACCDZ01 (sample SAMN15323452, study PRJNA562643) | freshwater metagenome | isolation source: river surface water | place: USA:Blue River Watershed | collected 2017-08-18 | reverse complement strand
TAAATCGCCGAGGATATGCGCCTGCCTTACATTGCACCTCCTGTGGCTGGGTGAGTCAGTGCCCTCGGTGCACGACGTTTACTGTGTTGCACCGCATGACTCCCGGACGCCATCAGTTGCATTGTCATCATTGCGGTTTCCAGCAGCGCGTTCCTCAGGCCTGTCCGGATTGCGGTGATCAGGATATGCAACCGATCGGTCGCGGTACCCAGCGCATCGAGGAGCACCTGGGCATGCTATTTCCAGAGGCGCGTGTGGCACGCATTGATGCGGATAGCACGCGTAAAAAAGGAAGCGCGCAGGCACTGTTTGCAAGTGTACATGCGGGGGAAGTGGATATTCTTGTCGGCACGCAGATGGTCGCCAAAGGCCATGACTTTGCGAATCTGGGGCTGGTGGGCGTGCTCAATGCCGATGCCATGCTTTTTTCGCAGGATTTTCGCGCACCTGAACGACTCTTTGCGCAACTGATGCAAGTGGCGGGTCGTGCGGGTCGCCATACAGGGCATGGTGAAGTGATTGTCCAGACAGGCTATCCGGAACAGTCCGTCTATCAGGCTTTACTTAAACATGATTATTCCGGGTTTGCGCGTCACACGATGAATGAGCGCGAGGCTGCGATGCTGCCTCCGTTTTCGCATCAAGCTTTATTGAGCGCAGAAGCGCGTGAACTCAACGTTGCTCTTGATTTTTTGCAAGCTGCTCGTGATGCGGCACACACTTTATTAGTAGCGCAGCAAACAGAGGCGGTGATCACTTTGTACGATCCTGTCCCACTTCGCATCGTCCGGGTTGACAACATGTGCCGTGCACAGTTGCTCGTTGAGGCAACGCATCGTCCAGCGCTCCAGTCCCTGTTACGTCACTGGATGAGCGCGCTGAACGAGCACCCTGATCTGCGTCGAGTACGATGGCAGCTTGAAGTTGATCCGCTCGAAATTTGATTCTCCCTATGTCCACGTCTTTCACTCATGGTCTGAATGCCGCCCAGCGCGAAGCTGTGCTGTATCTTGACGGTCCTTGCCTCGTGCTGGCGGGAGCGGGTTCGGGCAAGACAAGGGTCATCACTCAGAAAATTGCTTATTTATTGTGCGACTGTGGATATCCCGCTCGCAATGTGCTGGCCTTGACGTTTACCAACAAGGCTGCGCGCGAGATGGAGGATCGGGTGAAACGCTTGGTGGATCCTTCGATCGCAAAGGGCCTGACGATCAGTACTTTTCATTCGCTTGGTGTCAAGATATTGCGCGAAGAAGCTCAGCATGCGGGGCTTAAGCCTCAATTTTCGATTTTTGATTCGGATGATGCGTTGGCCATCATCCAGGATCTGTTGGCTACCACGGACCGGGGACGTTTACGCTCTGTCCAGCAGACTATTTCCCTTTGGAAAAATGCCATGCTGGATCCTGACGCCGCGGCAAACATCGCCGCGACACCCAGTGAGATCGAAGCTGCGCGTGTTTACAGAAGCTATAACGCAACACTCGCTGCGTATCAGGCCGTTGATTTTGATGACCTGATCGCCATCCCTGCGCAGATTTTCGAGCGAAGCGCCGAGGCGCGGGAAAAGTGGCAAAAAAAGGTGCGTTATCTTTTAGTGGATGAGTATCAGGATACTAACGTTTGTCAGTATCGGTTGGTGCAGTGGCTGACGGGACCGCGTGCCATGTTCACGGCAGTGGGCGACGATGATCAGGCTATTTATGCATGGCGTGGTGCGACCATCGAAAATCTCGCCAAACTCACGACAGATTATCCTCAGATCAAGCTGGTCAAACTCGAGCAGAACTACCGCTCCAGTCAAAGCATTCTTGCTGCGGCAAATAATGTGATCACTAAAAATCCAAAGCTTTTCGAAAAGAAGTTATGGTCCGAGCACGGTCTGGGCGATGCGATTAGTGTGACCGCGATGGCAAGCGACGAGGTAGAGGCTGAAAATGTGGCGATGAAAATTTCAGCCGCACGTTTCGAAAAGCAAGCGTCATGGAAGGATTTCGCGATTTTGTATCGCGGTAATCACCAGTCACGCATCGTGGAACAAGCGATGAGGAATTTGCATATTCCCTATACGATTTCGGGTGGTCAGAGTTTTTTTGACAAGGCCGAGGTACGCGACGTTCTCGCCTACTTGAGGTTGATCGCCAATGAGGATGATGATCCAGCCTTTATTCGTGCTGCAACAACGCCTAAACGGGGGATCGGACAAGCGACGCTCCAGACCCTGGGACAATATGCCGGTGAAAGACAGATTTCCCTGTTTGAAGCATTGTTTGAACAAGGGATCGAGCCCCGACTGAATGCACGCCAGCTTGAGCCGCTCAGAACTTTTGGCGAGTTTATCTCCCGCATTCAGTATCGCGCAGGTCGCGTCGAATCCGGCCAACCTGTGCATGCTGCTGAGCCTGCAGGGGTCATCTTGGATGATTTACTGAGCGCGATTCAGTACGAGCGCTACCTCTACGATATTTTGGATGAAAAACCCGCGCAATCTCGTTGGCAAAATGTGCTTGAGCTCATTGGCTGGCTCAAGCGCAAGGCTGAGGCCGACAGCATGGGCTTGATCGACCTGGTCCAGCACGTTGCCCTGGTCACAATGCTCGAGCGCGGCGAAGAGGACGAGCCGGATGCGGTCAAACTATCGACGCTCCATGCTTCCAAAGGTTTGGAATACCCCCACGTTTATCTGCTTGGTGTCGAAGAGGGTTTACTACCGCACATGGGACGGGATGACGAAGACGTGGACCCGAGTAAGGCGGCGGATGCGCTTGTGTCACGCATCCAGGAGGAACGTCGTCTGATGTACGTGGGCATTACCCGTGCGCAGCGGAGTTTGCATCTGAGCTGGTGTCAGAAACGTCGCCGGGCCCGTGAGGATCTGGTGAGGGAGCCCTCGCGTTTTATCGAAGAGATGGGTTTGTCCGCGACGGCGCTCCAGTTGCAGCCTGATACGATGAGCCCGAAAAACCGCCTTGAGATGCTCAAGGCGATGTTGAACAAAAAAAACTGATATAAAAAATTATCTGAGATTGGCCAGCGTATTTCGCCAGAACTGAAGACGTCTTGGAAGTGTCGAGACGAAAATATGTTCGCGCAACGTGTGGGCGCCATCCCCTTCGGCGCCGAGCCCGTCGATCGATGGACAACCAATCGCGGCTGTGAAATTTGCGTCGCTGCCACCTCCCGATACGGGTGCCTCTTCGAGTTCAAATCCCGCTTGCTTGGCAAAGGGTTTAAGTGTCTCCAGCAGTTTCTCTGCTGCAGCGGACTTGACCATCGCCGGGCGGTTGAGTTCAACATCGATATCGAGGGTCACATCTGGATCCACCGGTTTGAGTGCCTGCATGCGCGCCAAAATTTCTTGACCCGTTGCCTCGTCGGGAATCCGGAAATCCACCATGACTTCGCAGTGAGAGGGTACGGTATTGGTCACTGTGCCGCCGGAGATGGTGCCTACGCTTACAGTGATCCCTCGACTGTAGTCAGTCATGGCCTCGAGGGCCAGGATTTGATGCGCCATTTCACGAATCGCGCTGCGTCCTTTCTCGTGTGCCATTCCGGCGTGAGAAGGTCTGCCTGTCACGACAAGCTTTAACATGCCGGTGCCTTTGCGTCCTGTCACGCAACGTCCACCGTTTGGGCGTGCGGGTTCTGGAACGAGGGTGTAGATCGCGCGTTTGGCAAAGGCTTCGATGTGTTCACGTGAGGCATGACTGCCTACTTCCTCATCGGGAACCAGGAGAAAATCGACTGGCATGGGTGTGGAGCCGGGTTTGGAATATTCACCAAGGGCTGTCAAGGCCAGGAACGTGCCTCCCTTCATATCAAAGCTCCCGGGCCCATAGAGTTTGTCATCTTCGATACGACATGGGTTGGTTTCAAGTGTCCCGTGAGGATGAACGGTGTCGATATGTGCGAGCAACAGCAAACCGGGACGTGTGTCCCCATCCGCCCGATTCGTCGCATGTATCATGGGGAGTCGAGTGGGTCCGATTTCGCTCAGTGCCACTTTCAGACCGGCGTCCCGCGCCTTGGCTAAAACGATTTGCGCCATGCGATGGACTGCAGCAGGATCGCTGGAGGGCGACTCGCATTCGATCCAGGTGCGGATGCCTTGTGCAAGCGCGTGCGCTTCAGGGGTGATGGCTGGACGATCGAGAGCGGGCGTTGTCGCGGTATTCATTGGGATCCTCGTCTGAAGTAACTATTTGTGATTTTCTTTAAAAGATACTCGATTTCTGAGGTCTCGAATGGCGTCAGGCAGTTCTCCGGCAGTCAGGCCGATGGGTCCCTTACCTTGAGAGACCAATGCATCGGCGGCTGCTCCGTGTAACCAAACCCCCGCAGGGATCGCTTGCTCGGCAGGGATACCCTGCGCAAGCAGGCTACCCAGCAAACCACTCAGTACATCTCCAGTCCCACCTGTTGCGAGACCGACATTTCCTGTCGTGTTGATTTGCCATTGTCCCTCGGGTGAGCAGATGATGGTTCCGGCACCTTTCAGAACAACCCACGCGCGATAGCGATGGGCAAGAGTTTGTGCCGCTTGGGCTCTATCAGATTGGATCGTGCGGGTATCTGTTTGTAAAAGTCTCGCGGCTTCAGTGGGGTGGGGTGTCAGCACCACCAACCCTTTGCCCCATGTGTTTGAAATCTCTCCCTGTGCGAGCGCATTGAGTGCATCAGCGTCCAGCACGAGAGGAAGTTCAGCGCGAACAGCAAAGAGGCGCCTGAGCAAAGCCAAAGCAGCGGGTGCCTGACCGAGACCGCAACCTGCTACCCAGGCTGTCATGCTGGAGGCAGATTCGATCAAGCCAGAGGCCTCGTGGAGCATGAGTTCGGGGTAATTGCTGTCATAGGCAACCGGGAGGGGTGTCTGTGCGAGCGCCAGATAGGTTTTACCGACACCGCTTTTGAGCGCTGCGCGGCCTGCCAGAATGACTGCTCCCGTCATTCCCGGGGCGCCACCCAGAATCCCGACAGATCCAAAGGTGCCTTTGTGTCCCTCAGGGTCACGGACTGCAAAGACCAGTGGAAACTGCTGTTTCACCACGGAACTTCCACTCAGGTGGGAAAGAGTCATATGGGCAGGCATCTGTTAGGGGTGTAGAGGCCGGATCGTGCCACGTGCGGATATGACGACGACCTTGAATATGACTATTATGCAACAGCTATAGTTAGAGCTAATTAGATTTCAGGAAATCACATGAAAGCGATTCATACAGTAGGTGTGGCTGGCGCCGGAGCCATGGGGCGAGGTATTGCGCAAATTGCGGCTCAGGCTGGTCTGCGGGTCAAGTTGTTCGATACGAATCCGGCTGCGCTGAATTCGGCGCGAGACGCCCTCACGAACACATGGACGATGCTTGCCAGCAAGGGCAAAATGACGGACGAACAGGTTCACGAGGCCTTGGGCAAGCTCTATCTGATTGATGAGATCAAAGACCTCTCTGATTGTGATCTGGTGATCGAGGCCATCATTGAGCGGCTGGACATCAAGCAGCCATTTTTCAAACAACTCGAGTCAGTGGTATCGCCTGATTGCATTCTTGTCTCTAATACGTCTTCCTTGTCCATCACGGCGATTGCAGCGGTCTGCGCACGCCCGGAGCGCGTTGCGGGCTATCACTTTTTTAATCCAGTTCCCTTGATGAAAGTGGTCGAGGTCATTGATGGTTTGCGTACGGATCCCGCTGTGGGTGATGCCTTGATGGCACTCACTGTTCGCATGGGACACAAGCCTGTGCGTGCCAAAGATATGCCTGGCTTTATTGTGAATCATGCAGGCCGGGGGATGAATACCGAGGGTCTGCGCGTCGTGCAGGAAAGTGTCACGGATTTTGCGACAGTCGATGGCATCATGCGCGAGCAAGCCGGGTTCAAGATGGGACCTTTTGAGCTGATGGATCTGACAGGACTTGATGTCTCGCACGCCGTGATGGAGTCCATTTATCACCAATTTTACGAAGAGCCGCGCTTCAAGCCCTCTCCAATCGGGACGATTCGCGTAGCAGGTGGCTTGTATGGTCGTAAGAGTCAGGGTGGATTTTATGCCTATGAAGAAGGTCAGAAACAACCTGTGATTGAGGCGCCAGCCCCCGCTTTAACCGGACCCGCCAAGGTATGGGTCAGTCCACTGCATCACTTGGGTCATGCCCGTACGGTGGAGCTCCTCAAGCGTCTGGGCGCCACGGTGCAAGCCGGACACACACCCGACGTGGACAGTCTGATTGTGGTGACACCTTACGGTGAGGATGTCTCCACAACGGTATCCAAACAAAAGCTTGATGCCGCACGCACTGTCGGTCTTGACACGCTTCATGATTTTGAACATTCGCGCAGACGCACGTTGATGGTCTCGCCAGCTACGCGTGCCGAATACCGAGAGATGGCGCATGCCATCTTTGGTGTGGATCACGTGCGTGTCAGCGTGATTCAGGACTCGGCCGGTTTTGTGGCGCAGCGAATCGTCGCGATGATCGTGAACGTGGCGTGCGATATTGCGCAACAAGATATCGCCTCGCCTCAAGACATCGATCTTGCCGTGAATCTTGGCTTGGGTTATCCCAAGGGACCTTTGAGCCTCGGCGATGCGTTGGGCGCGGAAAATATTCTGGAGATTTTGCGCAACATGCAAAGCGTCTCGGGTGACCCGCGCTATCGTCCAAGCTTGTGGTTGCAACGCAGAGTGCAGCTTGGTATGTCTTTGCTGACCACCCGTGTTTAGCAAAGGGTATTGAGAAAGGATATTTTTAAACGTAAAAAAGACCTCGATTGAGGGCTTTTTTACTTAGACCATTTGTTTCAATGCAGAAGCGATTGACGCCAGCATTCAGGACGATTGATGATTACTTGGCCGCGTCGACCATGTACTGTGTCGCAGCGCGGAGATCTGCATCGCTCGCGCCCGCAGCGCCCCCCTTGGCAGGCATGATGCCCTTGCCGGCAATCACCGCAGCCACAAGTGCATCCATGCCAGTGGCAATACGTGGTGCCCAGGCAGCTTTGTCAGCGAATTTGGGAGCTCCCGCAACACCTGCGACGTGGCAGGCTGCACAGGCTTGTTTGTACAGCTTTTCACCCACGTCGTTTGTGGCCGGTGCGGCTGCGGCGGCAGGTGTGGCTGCTGTAGCAGTTGCAGCCATGGCCTTGGGTGCTGCTGGTGCAGGTGCGGCAGCCATAGGTGCGGCGGGTGCCGGAGCAGCAGCTGCCTCGGCAGGTTTGGGTTCAGCAGGCTCGGCAAATTTGCCGCCAGCGCTGTTGGCCATGTACACCACTGCACGGGCAATTTCAAAATCGTCCAGAGCAGGATTGCCGCCTTTGGCAGGCATGGCGCCTTTACCCTTGACGACGCTCGCAATCATGGATTGCAGACCTGTGGCGATCGGAGCGGACCATGCTGCCGCATCGGCAAATTTGGGGGCGCCCGCTGCGCCAGCATCGTGACAGCCTGCACAGACTGCTTTGTAAACCTGTTCGCCAGTCTTGAAAACTTTCGGACCGCTAGCATCCACCAGATCAAGTTTTGCCACGGGCGCGATACGCTTTTGTGTGGCTTCTGGACTGAGGGTGTTGGAGCCTGCGCCAACCTGATCACCAGCGGTGACGAGCTTGACCAGGAGAAGGATGACGATGATTGGCAAGACAAAGGACAACACGATCGTGACGATCAGTTGTTTAGGTGTCTTGATAGGCGATTGATGCTCTTCGTGTGGCTGCGTATTGCTCATGACCAAATCCTGCGAGTCTTCGACTGGAGACCTGGACGGCAGGAGCGGTTCAGTGCCCCAGTCGTGCGAGTAACCAGCCATAGTAGTTAGGCGGTTTTCTTATAACCCAAGGATTATAGCGGCATCGGGCGGGCTAAGTCGAAAAGAGACGAGCAATTCTGTTTCGCCAGGGGGGTGATTCAGCATCTGCCGCTATAATTCGCCCGCTGGCGCCCGTAGTTCAATGGATAGAATAAGAGTTTCCGAAGCTCTCGATACAGGTTCGATTCCTGTCGGGCGCGCCAAATACCCCTAAAGTCTGTCTAAACAGGCTTTTTCAGTGCCTTGTGAAAGCGCGCGACATAATCGTCAAAACTTTCCTGATCACTCGCTTCGATCTGCTGTTGTTCCATGAGGGACTGGGTGGCCTGCGCCTGGGTTGCGGCGAGCTCGGCCGGGCTCAGACCGGCTTGCTTGAGCTTGAGGGCGTGCACCCGGCTCTGTTCGAGTGTCCAGTCGTGAAAGGAAACCTTGTGCGAAGTGAGCTGTTCGAGAAACTGTGCGGAGGGTGTGCGGGCTGCATCAGCCACTTTTTCACGCTGCGCAAGTACCGAATTTCTATAGCTTTTTTCGCCCAAAGTCTGATCGAGCGTCTCCGCGCATCGCGCGATCTCGTCCAGCAGTTCATCGGCCCACTGTTTGAGGGAAATTTCTCGACCGAGTCTGGAGAGCATCAGGCCTGGTTGACGCCCTTTTTTAACGACCGTAGCAAAGTTGGACGTGCTTTCGGAGCACCAGCCGCTGTCGGCGAAGGGCGGACTTTCCTGCAGGGCGCAAAAAAGCAGGAACGCATCGACAAATCTAGCCGTTTGGGCAGAAATGCCAGTCGCCTGGGTCGGATCGATATCCAGGCACCGCACCTCAATGTACTGGATGCCACGTTCCGCCAGCGCCGTGATCGGCCGTTCGCAGGGACCCGTCGTACGCTTGGGCCGAATACTCGAATAAAACTCGTTTTCAATCTGCAGCACATTGGTATTGAGCTGTATCCACTCCCCGTTGCGGTGCGTCCCGATCGCTTCATAATCGGGCCAGGGCGTTGTGACGGCATCGTAGAGGCGCGACAGGAATGTTTTGAGGTCGTTGTAACAAAGCTTGAGACCTGATTGAGCTTTGTTTTGATAACCCAGGTCGCTCATGCGCAGGCTGGTTGCGTGGGGCAGATACATGGTTTGCTGATCGAGCTCAAGCAAGTCTCCCGTTTTCCCACGCAGGAACTCTTTTGAAAGAGCCGGTGATACGCCAAACAGGTACATCAGCAACCAGCTGTAGCGGGTGAAGTTGCGAATCAAGGAAATGTAACCTGCGGAGCGGCGGTCCTGCGCTGTGGCCTGCGGGAGATTGAGCAACTCCCATAGCGATTCATCAAAAGAAAAGTTGTAGTGCAGTCCTGCAATGCACTGCATCGTGCGTCCATACCGTTCTGCCAGGCCCCTGCGATAGACGTGTTTGATCATGCCGGTATTAGAGGTGCCGTACCAGCCAATGGGGATTTCGTTGTCCGCTGGCAAGTGTGCGGGCATCGAGTGGTTCCACATGAGTTCGTCGCTCAAGGTCGTGGCAACCACGCGGTGCACTTCGTCGAGTTCAGCCATGAGGCTGTCGACGTTGGTATGTGTGCCGGTAATCAGTTCAAGCAGCGCTTCGGAGTAATCGGTTGTGATCCGCGGGTGAGTCAGCGCAGAGCCCAGGGCTGCCGGGTGGGGCCGCCTGGAGAGCGACCCGTGGGAATCCACGCGCAGGCCCTCTTTTTCAATGCCGCGTAGCGACTTTCCCAAAACCTCTGGGTGGGAATTTAGGATGGCAAGACGTTGAATCAATGTGGACACGGGTAAACCTATAGCTGAGGCGAATCAGTTCATTTTAAGGGATGCTTCACTTTACCCGCGGATGAAGAAAATAGAGGACAATTTGTAACAGTGCTGTCAGTACTTTCTAATAGATCTTGATCGAGACGTGTTGTGCGCAAAATTTTTACCCTACTAGTGATGTGGTTATCAGTTGGTTTGTCTGTTGGTTTACTCACTGGCTGCACGCCTGAGTACAACTGGCGGGAGACGATGGTTGCCGAGGACCGTGCCGTCATCATGTTTCCTTCGCGCACGCAGACCGAACAGCGACCCATCGATGTCGAAGGTATTCAAACGACCTTTTCTCTGACTACGGCAGCGGTGGACCAGGCGGTGTTTTCTGTAGGTTTTATTCCTCTCCCAGAGACGCTTGGTCAGGAAAAAAGCACGGCTTTGGTCAAGACAGTGGTGTCTGCGCTCGCTGCGCGGGCCGGGAAACAAGCCCCTGAAAATGCGCTGACTGGTGAGATTTTTACGCTGGAAACGGTTGTGGCAAATAAACCCTCACTGATGATGGCCCGTGTGGTGATCCATCGTGGGATGTTGATTCAAGTCGTCGTCTCGGGACCGAAACAATCGCTTTCAAATGAAAATGCGCTTGAGTTTGTCCGCTCACTCAGATTGAAGTGAGGGTGACCGGTGAGCAGGCCAAGTCTGAGTGCTTGGGCGACCCCTGCTTGTCGGCCATAAACTTTCAGTTTGCGGCATGCATTGAGTAAATGAAAATTGACCGTTCGTTCCGAGAGCCCAATAATGAGCCCGATTTCCCAGCTGGTCTTGCCAGCGGACACCCACTCCAGGCATTGCAACTCTCGTCCGGAAAGACGTGGATTTGTCATGAGAAAAAGCTCCCAGTGGACTCAAATGATAATTAGTTAGTGTGAGCGTATATTCTCCTAATTAGAATGCGCAGAACCCCTGTGATGGCACACTCATTTGTAATAAAGTGTTTGAGAAGTAGCCAAGTTGTTACCACCCTCCTCAGCTTGCCGCCTTTGTTTAACGCTTTTGTTGTCTGGGCGATGTTAGAATTTGATCCTAGTTGGCGCCGATTTGCTCGATCCGCTTGCGGGCGCCTCATAAATCCCGCTAAAGAAGGTCTGTATGCCTAATTCGTCCAGTATCCAGGGCGCTCAATCCGCACAAGCTTCCGCCAAGATCCCTTTGGGCTCTGTAGGTGTCGTCCACACACAGTTTTTGCATTTCGATGAGCCACTGCCTCTCGCCAGTGGTCATACTCTTTCGTCTTACGACTTGGCGATTGAAACGTACGGCACCCTGAATGCTGACGCCAGCAATGCCGTACTCATTTGTCACGCCTTGAATGCATCCCATCATGTGGCGGGGATCTCCGCTGAAAATCCGGATGACATCGGCTGGTGGGACAACATGGTAGGGCCGGGTAAGCCGGTCGATACCAACGTATTTTTCGTGATCGGTGTGAACAATCTGGGTTCCTGTTTCGGCTCGACAGGTCCTGCCAGTATTCGTCCCGAGACCGGCAAGCCCTGGGGCGCAGCTTTCCCTGTGCTCACCGTCGAAGACTGGGTGTCGGCCCAGGCCCGCGTGGCCGATCGTCTGGGGATCAAACGCTTCGCCGCAGTGATGGGTGGTTCATTGGGCGGGATGCAGGCCTTGAGTTGGGCGATTACGCTGCCCGAGCGGGTCGCACATTGCGTAGTGGTCGCCAGCACGCCGCGCCTGTCTGCTCAAAATATCGGTTTTAACGAGGTGGCACGACGCGCGATCATCACGGACCCTGAGTTCCACGGGGGCGACTATTACGCACACAATACCGTCCCGCGCCATGGCTTGTCGGTTGCAAGAATGATTGGCCACATCACGTATTTGTCTGATGATGATATGGCTGAGAAGTTTGGCAGGACTCAGCGTGAACCTGCAGCCAATGGTGCCTATCATTACGGTTACGGTGTGGAGTTTGAGGTCGAGTCCTACTTGCGTTACCAAGGCGAGAAATTTTCCAAATATTTCGATGCGAATACGTATTTGCTCATTACACGCGCGCTCGATTATTTTGATCCTGCCAAGAAAACCGGTGGTGATTTTGCGCGTGCGATTGCGCCTGCCCAGGCAGATTTCCTCCTGGTTTCCTTCACGACGGACTGGAGATTTCCTCCTGAACGCTCGCGGGAAATTGTGCAGGCTCTTCTTAAAAACGGTCAACCCGCAACCTATGCCGAGATCGACGCTCCACACGGGCATGATGCCTTTTTGCTCGACGATGCCCGATATCACAGCCTGATGCGTGCCTATTTTCTCCGCATCGCCGCCACACTGGATGTGCCACAGGCATTGCGTGCTTCAAGCGAGGTGCGTCCATGAAAGAGCAGCTGCAACTGAGTGGTCAAACGATGGATGGTGATTTGCGCGGTGATTTGGCTCGGATCGCGCAATGGGTGCGTCCGGATAGTCGCGTCCTGGATCTAGGGTGTGGAGACGGTGCGTTACTGGCGCACCTTAAACAGTCTAAAAATGTTCAGGGTGTGGGTGTTGAGATCAGTGACGATCGGGTGCTAAGCTGCGTCAAGCGCGGTGTGCATGTGATTCAGCAAAACCTCGAAGACGGACTGGCGATGTTCGACGACCAGCAGTTCGATACTGTGGTGCTCTCTCAAACGCTTCAATCCATGCACAACACTGAGCATATTTTGCGAGAGATGGCGCGTGTGGCGCGCGAGGGAATCGTTTCCTTTCCCAATTTTGGATATTGGCCACATGGCTGGTCGATTTTGCGTGGACGGATGCCCGTCACCGGTCAAATGCCTTATGACTGGTACAACACACCCAACATTCATCTCTGCACGCTGAAAGATTTTGAACGTCTGGCTGCCAAGCTGGGATTTACGATTTTAGAGCGCGCGACCTTTAACGATGAGCGTGAAGTGAAGGTGCTGGCAGGATGGCGCAGTACGCTTGCCGCGTACCGTTTCAGTGCCAGGCGTCACGCATGACCGCCACGAGCAACCCATTGCCAGAAGCGGAGCCGCAGACGATTCCGGCGTCAAAGCTCTATACCAGCAGGCGGGTTGCCCCTTTGCTGGCCTTGGGTTTCGCGAGTGGCTTGCCCCTCGCGTTAACGGGTGGAACCTTACAGGCCTGGGCCACAATCGAACAAGTTTCTTTGCAGGAAATTGGCTTCCTGACGCTTGTCGGGACGGCTTACACACTCAAGTTTTTATGGGCGCCCTTGATTGATCGTTATGTGCCCCCGTTTTTGGGACGCAGGCGAGGCTGGATGCTGGTCATGCAGCTATTACTCGCACTCGGCATCATGGCGATGGGTTTGATGTCGCCCGGACAGAGTTTGTTGCCGCTTGCATTGTTGGCAGTCGCAGTGGCTTTTTGTTCCGCGACGCAGGATATTGCCTTTGATGCCTATCGTAGCGACGTGTTACGCAAAGAAGAAAGAGGTGCCGGGGCGGCCTTGTCTGTGCTCGGCTACAGGTTGGCGATGCTCACCTCGGGAGGGTTGGCATTGATCTTGGCAGATCAATGGCTAGGCTGGGGGCATACTTACATCTTGATGGGGGCGCTGATGTTGGTCGTCGCGCTTGCGACCCTCTGGGCGCCAGAGCCGGAGGTGCCTGCGCAGACACCTCGATCGCTATCGCGTGCGGTGTTTGAACCATTCAAAGAGTTTTTCGGTCGCCCTGAAGCCATCACAGTGTTGCTACTGATCGTGCTCTACAAGCTGGGAGATGCCTTTGCGGGCGCACTATCAACGACTTTCTTGTTACGTGCTGCCGGTTACACGGCGACAGAGGTCGGAACAGTCAATAAGTTGCTCGGCCTGACCGCCACCATCGTGGGCGCGTTGACGGGCGGCGCGTTGATGGCCAAGTTAGGTCTGTACCGTTCGTTGATGCTGTTTGGTTTGCTTCAGGCCTTGTCCAACCTTGGGTTCTGGGTGATTTCCGTCGGACCCCATAGTGTCTGGTTGATGGCTGCCGGTGTGGGGCTTGAAAATTTGTGTGGCGGAATGGGGACGGCCGCTTTCGTTGCGTTGCTGATGGGGCTTTGCAACCGGGAATTCTCTGCTACACAGTTTGCGTTGCTGTCTGCGTTGTCTGCAGTGGGTCGGACCTACTTGGCGGGGCCTTTTACCCCGCCGCTAGTGGAGTTTGCCGGTTGGCCTTCCTTCTTTTTGATGACGGTTGCAATCGCGCTTCCAGGCCTGTTGCTATTGCGCTGGAGGCGCCGGGATATTGAACGTATCGATGCCGCAGGTGTTTGAAACAGAGGCCGTCGAGCTCACGCCCCGAGTTTGAAGTCGTAATCAATTGTGAAGGGCGCGTGATCAGAAAAACGCTCTTCTTTGTAAATACTGGTTGCTTTCGCTTTGGCCGCGATCCCGGGCGTTGCGAGCTGATAGTCCAGACGCCAGCCCACGTTCTTGGCCCAGGCTTGACCACGGTTACTCCACCAAGTGTATTGTTCGGGACGAGGATCGAGTGTTCTGAACACATCGATGAAACCAATCTCGTCAATTGTGTGAGTCATCCATGCCCGTTCCTCAGGTGTAAAGCCTGAGTTTTTCTGATTGGATTTCCAGTTTTTCAAATCGATTTCTTTGTGTGCGATATTCCAGTCCGCACAGATCACATATTCGCGTTTGGTCTTTTTGTGATCATCCATCAGGTCCTGCAGCCAGGGACCAAACTTATCTAGAAAACGGAATTTTGCTTCTTGACGCTCCGGACCACTTGAGCCAGAGGGGAGATAGGCGCTGACCACGGTCAGATTCGGCCAGTCCGCGCGGATCACGCGTCCTTCCTGATCAAATTCAGGACAGCCGATGCCTGTGAGCACTCGCTCGGGTTGTTGTCTCAAGTAGATACCAACGCCGCTATAGCCTTTTTTTTCGGCTGCGCAGAAATGCCCGGTATAGTCTAGAGGATGTTGATAATCATGCTGGATATCGGTCAGGTGTGCCTTGAGCTCCTGCAGACAAAGGATATCTGCCTGATGTGATTTCAGCCATTCGAGCAGGCCCTTGTTGTAAGCCGAGCGTATGCCGTTCAGATTCAGTGAGGTGATGCGCAGCAAGGCGAGACTCCTGGTCGGTGAGATAATGGCGGGTATGACGGATTAAGTTGAAACGGAGAGAAATACTATGGCGCAGGGTACTGATGATCGTCGTGAGTTTGTACAGTTTGCCTTGAAAGAGGGCGTACTGCGTTTTGGTAGTTTTGTGACAAAGTCCGGTCGAACAAGCCCATATTTCTTTAATGCGGGTCTTTTTAACACGGGTGCGTCAGTCGGCAAGCTTGCGCAATTTTATGCGCAGGCACTGATAGATTCCAAGTTGCCGTTCGATATGTTGTTCGGGCCTGCTTACAAGGGGATCCCGCTCGCGACGGCGACTTCGGTCGCGCTCGCTTCCCATGCTGAATTAACAGGCCGCGACGTGCCTTTCGCCTACAACCGCAAAGAGGCCAAGGATCACGGTGAGGGCGGGGTGCTGGTCGGCGCGCCTCTCAAGGGCAAGGTTGTCATCATCGATGATGTGATCACGGCCGGTACCTCGGTGAAAGAGTCGGTCGAAATCATTCGCGCCGCGGGTGCAGAACCCTGTGCAGTGTTGATTGCAATGGACCGGATGGAGCGCGCAGGCCCTGATGGCGCGCTATCCCCTCATTCAGCGGTTCAGGAAGTCCAGCAGCGTTATGGATTGCCCGTGGTCAGCATTGCGTCTCTGACGGATATTCTCGCGCTGCTTGAGCACAATGCCGAGTTTGCTCAATACCGTGAGTCAGTGCTCGCATATCGAGCGCGTTACGGTATCTAACGTGAGGGCATATGTCGCCACGGCGCCTGACTTAACCTTCCAGCTTGGCCTTCAGTAGATCATTGACCTGCTGAGGGTTGGCTTTACCCTTTGCCGCTTTCATAATCTGGCCGACGAGCGAATTGAATGCTTTTTGTTTGCCGGCACGATATTCCGCCACGATGGCAGGGTTGTCCGCGATCACGGCATCCACCATCGCTGCGATGGCTCCAGTGTCACTGATTTGAGTCAGCCCCTTCGCTTGAATAATGGCATCGGGATTGCCGTCATGCTCGCCCGCCCACATGGCGGCGAAAACGTCCCGGGCAATTTTGTTGGAAACGGTGCCGTCAATAATACGTGTCAAAAGTGCCCCGAGCGCAGCTGCCGATACGGGGCATTGAGTGATGTCTTTTTCTTCACGATTGAGTGTGGCGGAGACTTCACCCATGATCCAGTTCGCGGCAAGTTTGGCTTGACCTGCAGGTAGTGCGGCATTCACGCTTTCAAAATAACCTGCGAGCTCGCGGCTGCTGGACAGTTGAGCGGCATCTACGGGCGCCAAACCGAAATCTGAAACAAACCTTGAGCGTAACGCCGCCGGCAACTCAGGCATGGTTTGACGCACGGATTCGATCCAGTCATGGGCAATCACGAGTGGTGGCAGATCGGGGTCTGGAAAGTAACGGTAGTCGTGCGCGTCTTCTTTGCTGCGCATGCTGCGTGTTTCATCGCGTTCGGAATCGTATAGGCGAGTTTCCTGAACCACGCGGCCACCGTCTTCGATCAATTCGATCTGACGTCTGACTTCGTATTGAATCGCCCGCTCGAGAAACCTGAAGGAGTTGACGTTTTTGATTTCGCAACGGGTGCCGAATTCTTTTTGTCCGACAGGACGAACGGAAACGTTTGCGTCGACCCGGAATGAACCTTCTTGCATGTTGCCATCGCAAATGCCAAGCCACATGACGAGGCTGTGAAGCGCTTTTGCGTAGGCAACTGCTTCGGCGGCCGATCGCATTTCAGGTTCGGAGACAATTTCCAGAAGGGGAGTGCCCGCGCGGTTGAGATCGATCCCGGAGGAGGCCTCACCATGCGGACCGACAAAGTCGTCGTGCATGGATTTGCCAGCGTCTTCTTCGAGATGCGCCCGAGTCAGATTGACTGTTTTCTCTTGGTCACCGATGAAAAAACTGATTGATCCGCCTTGAACAACCGGGATTTCAAATTGACTGATTTGATAGTTTTTGGGTGAATCAGGATAAAAGTAATTTTTGCGGGCGAAGATCGACCGTGGAGCGATGGTGGCACCCACCGCCAGACCGAAGCGGATGGCGCGATCCACGGCGGCTTTGTTCATCACGGGAAGTGAGCCGGGGAGTGCCAAGTCCACTTCGTTGGCTTGCGTGTTGGGCAGAGCGCCATAGCGCGTGGAGCTGCCAGAAAAGATTTTGGTTTGAGTCGAGAGCTGGGTGTGTGTTTCCAGTCCGATCACGATTTCCCATGCCATTATGCTTGCCCCGCAACGCGTTGATGCCAGTCCGTGACTTGCTGATATTGGTGGGCAACCGCGAGCAGTCGCCCTTCTTCAAAATAGTTGCCGATGATCTGTAACCCGATGGGTAATGGTTTGCCAGAGGCACCTTTACCAAAACCGCAAGGGACGGACATGCCGGGCAAGCCCGCCAGATTAAGTCCAAGCGTGTAAATGTCAGCAAGCCAGTCTGCGGTTGGATCGTTTTGATTTTGATGGATGGGTTGTGCGACAGTTGGTGTCACAGGTCCCATGATGACATCGCAGTGCTGGGTGAGTGCTGCTTGAAAATCATCGACGATCATGCGGCGTAAACGCTGGGCTTGCAGGTAATACGCGTCGTAGTAACCATGCGAGAGAACATACGTCCCGATCAGGATGCGACGTTTGACCTCCGCACCGAATCCCTCGGCGCGTGAGCGTGCGGTCATGTCGGCCAGATCCGAATAGGAGTCGCTGCGGTGCCCGTAGCGTACGCCATCGTAGCGGGACAGGTTGCTCGATGCTTCGGCCGGCGCAATGACGTAGTAAGCCGGGATGGACAAGTTGGTTCGCGGCAAAGAAATATCCACACGTTGCGCGCCAAGCTTTTCGAATTGCTTCAAGGCGGCTTCGATCGCAAGGGCGACGTCGCTGGAAAGTCCCTCACCAAAAAATTCTTTGGGTACGCCGATGCGCAAGCCCTTTAGAGGCTGAGCAATATCGCTGCTGAAGTTCGCGGTGGCGCTGTTGAATTCGGCACGAATGCGCCCAGGTGCGTTGGGGACGCCTTTGCAATGTTCCGCACTGGTGGAGTCTTTATTGTCGAAGCCGCTCATGACATCGAGCAAATCCACGAGGTCCAGGGCGCTTGCGGCGATCGGTCCCGCTTGATCGAGACTGGAGCCGTAGGCGATCATTCCATAGCGCGATACTGCGCCATACGTGGGTTTGATGCCGCTCACTCCGCACAAGGCGGCAGGCTGCCGGACAGAGCCGCCTGTATCAGTGCCAGTTGCCGCGATGACAAGCTTGGCTGCCACGGCGGCTGCCGACGCACCTGAAGAGCCGCCCGGAACCGCGGTCGTGTCCCAAGGGTTGTGCGTGGGTCCAAAGGCCGAATGTTTATTTCCCGAACCCATCGCGAACTCGTCGCAGTTGAGTTTGCCAAGGGTGACGCAACCCGCGGCGCGAAGCTGATGGACGACGGTTGCGTCAAACGGGCTGGTGTAATGCTTGAGCATGTTACTGCCAGCAGTGCTGCGCCAGCCCTGCGTCACAAAGACATCCTTGTGTGCGATAGGAAGTCCAGTCAGAATGTTGCCGCGACCTGCTGCCAGCATCGCATCCGCCTCGCGGGCTTGCGCCAGCGTCAAGTCCGCGTCAACATGGACAAATGCGTTCAGCTCCGCTTTTGCCTCAATTTGTCTTAGGCAATCCTGGGCAAGTTCGGTCGCACTGAGCTCTCGCTTGGCCAGTGCTTGACTCAGGGATGTGATGGTGGGGTGGAGCTTAAGTGCGTTCGACATCTTATTCAATGACCTTTGGAACCAGGAACAAGCCTTTGGAGGCGCCGGGGGCGTTTGCCATCAGTGCCTCGCGCCTTTCGGTCGACGAGACTTCTGTGACAACGTCCTCCCGCAGGCGAAGATGGATATCGGTCACAGAGGCCAGGGGGTGTGCCAAAGGCTCTATACCAGTGGTGTCGACGGACTGGAGCGTTTCGATGATGCCAAGGATTTTATTGAGGTCAGTCTGAGCCTGATCCTGCTGTTCCGGGGTCAGATGGAGCCTTGCCAGGCGTGCAATTCGGGCAACTTCTTGGTCTGTGAGAGCCATAAGACTTGTTTAATCCAATGAGGGAGTCTGCCCGTGACTTCCCGGGCTTGACGAGAGCAAATCTTGCCGTTGTTATTGAATTATAAGTTATGATAGAGGGCTATTCGCAGCATCTTGCGTGCGTCAATTTTCCCTTTGGCTGGGTTCTCATGTTCGGATTCCTGCGCAGTTATTTCTCTAGTGACATGGCGATCGATCTCGGTACCGCCAACACACTTATTTACGTCCGAGGCAAAGGAATCGTTCTTGACGAGCCTTCCGTTGTCGCGATTCGCCACGACGGTGGTCCCGGAGGTAAAAAAATTATTCAGGCGGTTGGTCGCGAAGCCAAGCAAATGCTGGGTCGTGTACCAGGCAACATCGAGGCGATTCGCCCGATGAAAGATGGTGTGATCGCCGACTTTACCGTGACCGAGCAAATGCTCAAACAGTTCATTCGCATGGTCCACCCCCGAAACATGCTGGCCCCAAGCCCGCGAATCATCGTGTGCGTTCCCTGCGGTTCGACCCAGGTTGAGCGTCGCGCGATCCGCGAATCGGCGCTGGGCGCGGGTGCGAGCCGTGTCTATCTGATCGAGGAGCCGATGGCCGCTGCGATTGGCGCGGGTTTGAACGTCTCCGACGCGAGCGGCTCGATGGTGGTCGATATCGGCGGCGGCACCACCGAGGTGGCCGTCATTTCCCTGGGCGGTATGGTTTACAAGGGTTCAGTGCGCGTGGGCGGTGACAAGTTTGACGAGGCGATCGTCAACTACATCCGTCGCAATTACGGCATGCTGATTGGCGAACCTACTGCGGAGCTGATCAAAAAAGAAATCGGTTCGGCATTCCCGGGTTCGGAAGTGCGTGAGATCGAAGTGAAAGGTCGTAATCTGGCCGAGGGTGTGCCCCGCAGTTTTACGGTCTCTTCCAACGAAATCTTGGAGTCATTGACGGATCCGCTCAATCAGATCGTTTCTGCTGTCAAGATCGCCCTGGAAAATACACCTCCAGAGCTAGGCGCCGATATCACCGACAAGGGCATTGCCTTGACAGGCGGTGGCGCATTGTTGCGAGATCTCGATCGCTTGCTGCAAGAGGAGACCGGTTTGCCAGTGATCGTTGCCGAGGATCCTTTAACGTGCGTCGTGCGTGGTTGTGGCGATGCGCTTGAGCATCTTGAAAAGTTAGGCGCAATCTTCATTAACGACTAATCCGCCTGGCCTTTTTGAGGTTCGGGTGGCTTGGTACTGAGCTCAGATGCAACGACACGTCACCCTTCGTCTTTTTCGGCGCGGCCCTGCCGCCGAAGTCATCCTGACCTTTTTGGTTTTGTTCTCTATTGTCCTGCTTTTCACGGATGCGACATGGAGCAAAACAAATCCTGTCCGCCAGGCAATCGCGACAACGCTTTATCCTTTTCAGCGTGCGGTTTTGTTTCCCCGTGACATGTTGACGATGTTCAACGAGTGGATCAACGCCGCAGCACTGATTAAGTCCGAAAACGAAGCTCTTCAGCGCCAGAGGATCGCACTGGCTCAGGTATCCGCAAACGCTGCACTGCTCTCCGCTGAAAATACCCAGCTCCGCCGATTGTTGGGGGTGCTTGAAACGGCAGTCGACCGGCCCACCGTGGTCGTTGAGGTTCTGTACGAGCCTGTCAATGCTTTTACCAGACGGATTGTTTTCAACAAGGGAAGCCGAGCGGGTATCGCCCAGGGCATGCCGGTCATCGACGAAAGCGGAGTCGTCGGGCAGATCACGCGTGTGACGCCGATGACCTCTGAGGCGGCGATGCTGACTGACGAGATTGTTTCTATCCCAGTGCAAGTGTTACGTAACGGTCTGAGGCTGATTGCTTTTGGCTCGAGCTCACCCGGCAAGGTTGAGGTTCGCTACTTTTCCTCTGACGCAGACATACGCGAAGGGGATCAACTGGTGACGAGCGGAGTCGGCGGCGTGTTTCCTGCAGGGCTCGCAGTCGGCCAGATTGACCATGTCGAACGTAACCCCGCCTCGGGTTTTGCGCGCGCAGAGGCAAAACCCGCTTCTCATCCGGAACGTTATCGGCATTTCCTGGTCTTACAAGTACCGGTTGGCGATGGCTTGACGTCTTTGCCTACAGCGGCTGCCACATCATCGACGGAGCTTGCAGGTGCGACAGACAAGACCAAGTAAAAGACCACCCATGCCAATGGCTCACGCCGTCGGCCCCGAGTCCGTCGAGGCCACGATGGGTGCTGGCTATGTTTGGGCGACGATGCTTCTGGTGTGGGTGCTTTCCCTGCTGCCCTGGAGAGTCTGGCATGCGGCACCGGATTTGTTGCTGCTAGTGATCACATTCTGGTCACTCCGGGATTCCCGTCACGTGGGGATGGTGGTCGCGTTCTTTTTCGGTCTGACGCTCGATGTTCATGATGTCGGGCCGCTCGGTTTGCAGGCACTCATGTTCACCTTGACCGTTTATGGTGCACAGGCGATGCAGCGTCGTGTCTTGCGCTTCAATCTGGTTCAGCAGGGCATCCACTTGTTACCGGTTTTTGTTGGCGCAAAACTGGTCATGGTGTTGATTGGTGCTTTTTTGGTTAGTGCATGGCCAGGTTGGTCTTGGCTATTGAGCGCGCTTTTGACGGCGGCGCTCTGGCCACTGGTGAGTTGGTTGCTCCTTCTGCCTCAGCATCGACTGGATGATGCCGAAGGCGGTTCAGCTTGAGTCCGACTGAATATGTTTGATTTCAAGCAAACAGACCAGCATCAAAAGCGGCGCTTCATGTTGCGCGCGATCGTTGCGGGCGTTTTTGCAATTGCGTGCTTCGGTTTGCTGGGCTGGCGTTTCTGGGTGTTGCAAGTGGAGCGGCATGAAAGCCTGGCTGCTCGCGCAGAAAACAATCGTATCGCCGTGTTGCCGATTCCACCTCGCCGTGGCGATATTGTGGATCGCAACGGTGAAGTATTGGCGCGTAATTATCTAAGCTTCACACTCGAGGTTGTTCCCGGGCGCGCAGGCAATATCGACGATATGCTGAGCCGATTGACCCCTATTGTGTATGTCAGCAGCGCGGATCAACGTCGTTTCAAGCGCAGAGTCAATGAATCCGGGCGTTATGCCAGCATCGTTTTGCGCAACAACCTCAACGAGACCGAAGCCGCCTGGTTTTCCGCGCATTCTCTGCGCTTTCCCGGTGTCGAGCTCCGCGCACGTTGGGTGCGTGAATATCCTCAAGGTAAAGTCGCAGGTCATGTTGTCGGGTATGTCGGTCGGATTGCAGAGTCTGATGTCGCCATGCTTGAAGATAAAGGCGAACTTGGTAATTACCGCGGCACGGACATCATCGGCAAAAAAGGCATCGAAAAAACGTATGAGTCAGTTTTACACGGTAAGACTGGATTCGAGGAAGTTGAGGTCACGGCTCGCGGCAAACCTGTTCGACGCTTGCGTAAGTTGGATCCCATACCTGGTTCCAATCTCGTGTTGTCGCTGGACCTCGAGCTGCAGCGTATCGCTGAAGAGGCCTTCAAAGATTATCGAGGTGCTTTAGTCGCGATCGAGCCTGCGACGGGTGATGTTTTAGCGTTTGTTTCACAACCCTCCTACGATCCCAATTTGTTTATTGACGGGATCGATGTGGAAAGTTGGCGTCGTCTGAACGAATCACCTGACCATCCGCTGATCAACCGTCCTGTCTACGGGACCTATCCGATAGGCTCCACATACAAACCTTTCGTCGCGCTGGCGGCGCTTGAACTGAACAAACGGCGTGCCACGGATCGGATCAATGATCCTGGCTATTTTGAGTTTGGCGGGCAACGTTTCCGAAATGCGGGTTCGGCATATTTTGGTTCGATTGATATGCACCAGGCGTTGGTGGTTTCCTCGGATACTTATTTTTATTCGCTTGCGCCTGAAATTGGTGTCAATGCGCTGCATGATTTCATGAAGCCTTTTGGGTTTGGCCAGATCACTGGCATCGATATTGAGGGTGAACGAAAGGGTGTGCTGCCTTCGACGGAGTGGAAACGTAACGCGTATAAAAAGCGAGAGCAACAACGCTGGTATGCAGGCGAGACAATTTCTGTGGCCGTGGGACAAGGTTATAACGCCTTCACCTTGATGCAACTTGCCCAGGCGACTGCGGTGTTGGCGAACGACGGGACATACATGCGCCCTCACTTGGTGCGTGCGATTAAAAATCCAACCTCTGGTGAGGAACGGCTGAACGTGGCCGAGGCTTCACACCGCATTCCACTCAAGTCTGAAAATATTCAGGCCGTCAAGCGTGCCCTGGCTGATGTGACTGTTACGGGTACCGCCCGTCAAGCCTTTGTGGGGGCGCCTTATCAGACTGCTGGTAAAACAGGAACCGCGCAAGTTTACAGTTTGAAGGGTGGTAAGTATCAAAGTAATGCGATTGATGAACGCTTGCGTGATCATGCGTTGTTCATGGCTTTCGCGCCCGTGAAGGATCCCAAGATCGCGATTGCGGTCTTGGTCGAAAATGCAGGCTGGGGTGGTAGCGTTGCCGCACCGATTGCACGCAAAGTTTTCGATGAGTGGTTACTGCGCAATCCTAAGGGAGGCGCAGCGGCGAAATGAAACTGCTCTTCAAAATTTTTCTGCGCAGTGTGACTGCTTTTGACTGGCCCCTGATGATCGTCTTGTTGCTTTTGGGGGCGACTGGCTTGTTGGTGATGCACTCTGCTGTGGGCGGAACAGACTGGCGTTATGCAGATCACTTGCGCAACTTGTTGATCGGCTTGGGCGTGATGTGGGTAGTGGCTATGGTGCCCTTTCCCTATATTTTGAAATTAGCCGTCCCTTTTTATGTATTGGGTGTGGTGCTGTTGTTGGGCGTCGAGTTTTTCGGCTCCACGAGCAAGGGTGCGACCCGTTGGTTAAATCTTGGTTTCATTCGGATCCAGCCCTCTGAAATGCTCAAGATCGCAGTCCCTCTAATGCTGGCTTGGTACTTTCACAAGCGTGAAAGTACGTTGAAGTTTTACGATTTTTTTGTTGCGGGCGCACTGCTTGTCGTTCCGTTTATGTTGATCGTCAAACAGCCAGACCTGGGTACGGCACTATTGGTATTTGGAGCCGGTTTCTGTGTGATTTACTTCGCCGGCCTGTCCTTCAAACTGCTCATTCCAATCTTGATTGCCGCAATCGTCGGTATCGGCGGCATCATTGCCTATCAGGAAGACCTTTGCAAGGAGGGGACTGACTGGGTCGTCCTGCACGATTATCAGAAACATCGTGTGTGTACCTTGCTTGATCCGAACAATGATCCATTGGGCAAGGGTTTCCATACGATTCAGTCAACGATCGCGGTAGGATCAGGGGGCGTGTACGGAAAGGGATATATGAGTGGTACGCAGACGCATCTGGACTTTATTCCGGAGCGTACAACCGATTTTATTTTTGCGGTGTTCGCCGAGGAGTTTGGCCTCTATGGCGGCGTCACGCTATTGATTTTGTACTTGTTGTTAGTCTTCAGAGGTCTTGCCATCGCTATTCGCGCACCGACTCACGCGAGTCGATTATTGGCTGGCGCACTGACCATGGTGTTATTCGTATATGTGTTCGTCAACATTGGCATGGTAACGGGTATCTTGCCTGTTGTCGGGGTGCCACTGCCGCTGCTGAGTTATGGTGGAACGGCATTGCTGACGATCGGTATTGCTTGCGGGATCCTGATGAGTATCAGTCACTACATCCCTGGAAACGAGTCTTGATGCTGTGGATTTGCGCGACTTACTCGAGATTTCACAAAAGCTGATCTGTGCGAAGGCTCATAATCAGTTTTCGAACGGGTGCCGGCAAGCCTAGTTTTTCGATTTCTTCATAACGAATCCAGCACCGATCGACTTCTGTTTGAGCGTTGATCAAAATGCTGTCAGTCGACACGTGAGCCAGGAGCGGGGCAATCGTCAGCCGATAATGTGTAAACACATGCAGAAAGGGTGCGAGTGTCTGTATTTGTCGAACTTTGAGGCCTAATTTTTCGCAGACTTGAGTGGGTGTTTGGGTGACTTCGAATTCTGGCAGACTCCACAAGCCACCCCAGATGCCGGTATTGGGTCGCTGCTCCAGCAAGAGGTGGTCGTCCCGAAACGCCACTAGCATTCCAGTGGAGCGTTCTGGCAGAACTTTTCGCTGACGTGGCCACGGAAGTTCTTCCGTGCGACCCGTGTTGAATGCCATACATCCTTTGGAAAGCGGGCATTCAATACATCTCGGACGACTGCGGGTGCAGAGTGTGGCGCCGAGATCCATTTGACCCTGGGTATAGCGCGCCATTGCCTCCGGATCTTTTTCGCATGTTTTTAACGTGGGGAGTTCATCACGGGCAAGTTGCCAAAGTCGTACTTCAGTGGCCCGCTGGGTGGGATCACCCTCGACGGCAAAGTATCTTGCAAAAACACGCTTGACGTTGCCGTCCAGTATCGCCGCACGTTCACCGTAGCAAAAGGCAGCGATCGCGGCCGCCGTTGAAGGTCCTATGCCTGGCAAAGTGGCAAGTCCTGCGGCATCGGGTGGAAAGTGCCCACTCCAATCGGTCATGATGCGCTGCGCGCAGGCGTGCAAATTGCGTGCGCGCGCATAGTATCCCAAGCCCGCCCACTGAGCCATGACGGCTTCATGCGTTGCTTGCGCGAGGCGGGCGACATCGGGAAAGTGACTCAAAAACCGCTGATAGTATTCGATCACTGCGCTGACTTGTGTTTGTTGCAGCATGATCTCCGAGAGCCAGACTCGGTAGGGATCTCGTGTGTTCTGCCAAGGCAGGTCATGTCGGCCATGGGTGCGTTGCCAGGCGATTATTTTATTGGCGAGTTTCATCGCACCGACCGTGAAGAGTTAAAAGCGAGTGTTGCGTTGTACAGACCATCTGGCCGAGAGCGCGCCCAGAGCGGCTACAAGCAGCACGCAGGCAACAAGAACAGGCGTGGATGGCAGACTCAGAGCGAACTCCGCGTCATAGGTACGGGCGAGCGAGGCGAGCGCATCGTTCAAAGGTGTCAGCGTCAAGCGGGCGATGCCCAGGCTGATGAGCGCAGCCAAGCTGCAGGTGAGTGCGCCCAGATAAAGGAATGGTCTTCGGACAAATGATTCGGTTGCTCCAACCAGCCGTGCCACTCCAATTTCTTCGCGTTGGGACAAGGCCTGCATCCGGACAGTATTAAACACCGTTGCCAGCACAACTAACATCACGCTGAGTGCCAACAAAATGAGTCCCACCTTGCCAAAACGAAGAAGTGCCTCGAGACGTTGCACCCAGGCGCTGTCGAGTTGAACCAGATCAACGCCTGGCCATTTTCTCAATGTGTTGGCGAGCTGGTCAGCGCGCTTGGCCAGGTCATCTCCCGGGGCAAGCTCTACGACGATCGCGTCAGGAAGCGGATTCACCGGAAGTACTTTGAGTGCCTGCTCCCATGCTGGATTCGCACGAAGCTCTTCTAATGCCCGCTGTTTGGGGATGACGCGGACCTTGACGGTTTGCTCTGCATATTCTTCACGAACCTGGCGGGCGAGTTTGTCGGCAGTCCCGGCCGCGGCATCTGTTTTGAGAAAAATAGTGAGCTCGGGAGTCACCGAGACTTGCTTGGCAACTGGCTCAATCGACGTCAGCAAAGAGGCACCCAGCAGAGGGAGTGCCAATGCCAGAGCGATCACCAGTAGATTGGTCAGTGAGGAAATCGGTTGTGAAAGAAGCCTTCTGACCGTCACGGTTAAGGCGTAGCGATGTTGTCGGAGCAGACTTTTCATCTCGAGGCTCCGCCAATGTGTGGTTCGATATGACCTGATTCCGCATGTTGCACCGGCTCAGTATGGGCAGGTCGTCTGTTTGCGGAGTCTGCAAACTTGCCGGGCTCGATTTTGAATGCTCGCGTGGCGTATTCGGCCATCAGATCATCATCATGCGAGGCGATCAGTGTGGTGACGCCTACACGATTGAAGTCCTTGAATACGGACATGATGCGACGGGCAGTGTCTTTGTCCAGGCTTGCGGTGGGCTCGTCTGCGATCAGGATGGCAGGGCGGTTCACGATGGCGCGGGCGATGGCCAGGCGTTGTTGCTCGCCTCCGGACAGTTCGATCGGAGGGGTATTTTCTTTGTTGTTCAGTCCGACTTTGTCGAGCGCGGCCCGGGCGCGCGCCCGGGCAACGTCATTTGGCAGGCCTGTCACGGTGAGAGGTAAAAGGACATTTTCGATCGCGCTTCGGTCGTAAAGAAGGTGCGTGTCTTGCAATATGACGCCCACCGATCGTCTCAGGTAAGGTCTTGCTCGGGCAGAGAGCTGTTCGAGCCGCTGTCCATTGACCTGAATCGAACCGCGGCTGGGGGCTTCTAACCCGCCAATCAGTTTGAGCAGCGTGGATTTGCCTGCGCCGGAAGGTCCCGCCACGTAAACAAACTCACCAGCGGCGACGCGAAAGGTAATATCGGCCAAGATATTGCGTCCTTGGCCATAAGATTTGAATACGTGCTGGAATTCGATCATGTTGTCACATAGGTTATTCCCTAATAATAACCCTGCTCACTCACAATTTAATAAGCATATGACAGAGGAATTATTGACGGCGAGGGATTTCCCCCATACAGTCCGGGTGTGGGTAAGGCTACCATTGGTGCCTTGCACAACTAGACCTGCGGCTTGCCCGAATGGCTGCCGTACCCTTTAGTATTTCGGAGATCGAGTAATGAAATTCTTGAAACTAGCAGTAGTCGGCGCAGCGATGCTCGCGGCCAACACCGTCGCGCAGGCAGGTCCAACGTTCGATAACGTCAAAAAGAAAGGCTTCGTCCAGTGCGGCACGAACACAGGTTTGGCTGGTTTTTCGGCGCCTGACAGCAAAGGTGTCTGGTCAGGTCTGGACATCGATATGTGCCGCGCCATCGCCGCCGTCATGTTTGGCGATGCCTCGAAAGTCAAATTCACACCTTTGACCGCTCAGCAACGCTTTACCGCATTGCAGTCCGGTGAAATCGACGTGCTGACCCGTAACACGACTCAGACAATGACGCGCGATACCTCGCTCGGTTTGTTGGGTGCTGGCGTCAACTTTTACGACAGCCAGGGTTTGATGGTTCGCAAGGACTTGAACATCAAGAGCGCCAAAGAATTGAACGGCGCCACGATCTGCGTTCAGCCCGGCACAACCACTGAACTCAACCTGGCTGACTGGTTCCGCGCTAACAAGCTGACCTTCAAGCCCGTCGTGATCGAAAAGGTCGATGAAGTTGTTCGCGCCTATGACTCCGGCCGCTGCGATGCATATACGACTGACAAGTCGGGACTGGCTTCGTCACGTACGACACTGAAAAATCCAGACAACAACATCATCCTGCCTGAAAACTTGTCCAAGGAGCCACTCGGCCCACAGGTTCGTCAAGGTGACGAACAGTGGCTGAACGTTGTCCGCTGGGCACTCTATGCAATGCTTGAGGCGGAAGAGTACGGCATCACTTCCAAGAACGTCGATGAAATGCTCAAGAGCACGAATCCAAACGTTCAGCGTATTTTGGGCGTGACACCTGGCATGGGTAAAAACCTGGGTGTGTCAGAAAAGTGGGCCTACGACATCATCAAGCAAGTCGGTAACTACGGCGAGAGCTTTGATCGCAACATCGGTCCCAACACTCCACTCAAGCTTGAGCGTGGTCTCAATGCCCAGTGGACCAAAGGCGGCCTGATGTACGCCTGGCCCATCCGTTAATCTCACTTGATACATAGGGGCGACCGCGTTGCGGTCGCCCTAAGTTATGACGAAGCCTAAAGAATCACCTCTAGCACCCCCTGCTCGAAGACGCTTGTCTTGGAATGATCCAGGCACGCGCTCGATCATTTATCAAATTCTTGCATTGCTCGCCGTAGGTGGAGCAGTCTGGTTTTTGGTTCACAACACATTGAGTAACTTGTCGGCGCGCAATATCTCGACAGGTTTCGATTTTCTAAGCAAAGAAGCTGGTTTCGCCATTGGCGAAACACCAATTGCTTATAGTCCAGCGAGTACTTACGGCCGGGCGATCACGGTCGGTTTGCTCAACACACTGCGGGTTGCCTTGATTGGCATCGTTCTCGCGACTTTACTCGGTACATTGATCGGTATCGCCCGGCTGTCGAGCAACTGGCTGATCCGCAAGATTTCAAGCATTTACGTTGAAGTGATGCGCAACGTCCCGTTGCTGCTCCAGTTGTTTTTCTGGTACGCCATCATTTCAGAAACGCTACCCGGTCCCCGCCAGGCGCTGCATCCCTTGCCAGGGGTGTTCGTCTCGAATCGCGGGGTACAGATGCCAACTGTTCACGGTGACGGATTGCTGTGGTTGTTGGTGGGTTTTCTGGTTGCCGTGATTCTCTCGATCATCATGGCTAAATGGGCGCGTAAAAATCAGGAAAAGACTGGTCAGATTTTCCCCACGGGAAGATGGTCAATGTTGTTGCTCTTGGTGTTACCTGTCGTGATGTGGTTCTTCAGTGGAACTTCCATGACGCTGGATGTGCCAGAGCTCAAGGGGTTTAACTTTGCCGGTGGAATGACGCTTTCTCCCGAGTTCGCCGCGCTGCTGATTGGCCTAGTGATTTACACCGCTGCCTTTATTGCAGAGGTTGTGCGTTCTGGTATTCAGTCGGTCAATCGCGGTCAATGGGAGGCGGCCGAGGCCCTTGGGCTCAAGCGCGGTCAAGTGTTGCGTTTGATCGTATTGCCGCAGGCCTTGCGTGTGATCATCCCTCCGATGACAAGCCAGTATTTGAACATCACTAAAAATAGTTCGCTGGCGGTGGCCATTGGCTACCCGGACATCGTCTCTGTGATCAATACGACCCTCAACCAAACGGGGCAGGCGATTGAGGGCATCATGATGATCATGGCGGCTTATCTGACGGTGAGCTTGTCGATTTCTGTTTTCATGAACTGGTACAACAAACGCATTGCGTTGGTGGAGCGTTGAAATGACTACACCAACTACCGCAGTTTCAACTGAGAAAGCGCCCGCAAGCGCCGTTGGCGTGTTCGCATGGATACGTTCGCAGCTTTTTTCATCGCCGATCAACAGCTTGCTGACGATTCTTTCGGTGTGGTTATTGCTTGCAACCGTCCCTGCAATGGTGGACTGGTTTTTAATCAATGCGAATGCCACCGCCTCCACGGCCGATGAGTGCCGCAAGTCGACAGGTGCTTGCTGGGCCATGATTGTCGAAAAACATCGCCTGATTTTGTTTGGCTTGTACCCCTATGACGAGCAGTGGCGCCCTTTGATCGCGACAGGCATTTTGGTTGCTTCGATCATCCTGAGCGGCTGGAGAAAGCTTTGGAACATGTGGCTGCTCGCTCTATGGACTGTTTCGCTCGCCGCGGTGGCGGTGTTGATGTGGGGAGGCGTTTTCGGCCTGACATATGTTGAAAACAGTCAGTGGGGCGGCTTGCCATTGACACTCATCCTGTCGACATTTGGTATTGCGCTGGCCTTTCCATTGGGTATCGTGTTGGCGCTCGGGCGTCGATCCAACATGCCGGCGATCAAGTCGATTTGCGTGGTCTACATCGAGCTTGTGCGCGGTGTACCGCTGATCAGCTTATTGTTCATGTCCGCGGTCATGTTGCCGTTGTTTCTACCTGAGGGGATGAACATCGACAAATTGCTTCGCGCCCAGATCGCGATTATTTTATTTGCGGCAGCTTACATGGCTGAAACCATTCGCGGTGGATTGCAGGCCATTCCCAAAGGTCAGTTCGAGGGGGCGGATTCGCTAGGCCTGAGTTACTGGCAGCAGATGCGACTGATTGTTTTGCCACAGGCCCTGAAAATAGTGATCCCTCCTTTGGTGGGTCTGTTCATTGCCTTGTTCAAAGACACCTCGCTGGTCGTCATTATCGGTATTTTTGATCTGACGCAGGCGGCGAAAGTCGCGCTGACTGATCAAGCGTGGCGTGGTTTCAGCGTCGAAGTCTATATCTTTATTTCCGCGATTTACTTCGTATTTTGTTACTCGATGTCCAAGTACAGCCAGTCTCTTGAAAAACGGCTGTCAACGGGACATGAGCGTTAGGGGCCAAGCGCCACACTCTGGGCGCGCCCGATCTCTGGAGAACATGTATGGCTGACGCCATCATTCGCATGAAAGACGTTAACAAGTGGTACGGTAAATTCCACGTGTTGCGCAATATCAATCTTGATGTGGCTCAGGGTGAGCGAATCGTCGTGTGCGGACCTTCCGGCTCCGGCAAGTCCACTCTGATTCGTTGTATCAACCGGCTCGAAGAGCATCAGAAAGGTCAGATTATCGTTGACGGTACTGAAATCACGAATGATTTGCGGGATGTCGAAGCGATTCGCCGTGAAGTCGGCATGGTATTTCAGCACTTTAATTTGTTTCCTCATCTGACTGTGTTGGAAAACCTCACAATTGGTCCGATCTGGGTCCTTAAAACACCCAAGGCCGAAGCAGAGGCCCGCGCGATGAAATACCTGGAGCGTGTCCGCATCAGCGAGCAAGCGCTCAAGTTTCCGGGCCAATTGTCTGGCGGACAGCAGCAGCGCGTGGCCATTGCGCGCTCCCTGTGCATGGATCCAAAAATCATGCTGTTTGATGAGCCCACCTCTGCCCTTGATCCTGAAATGGTGAAAGAGGTGCTGGATGTCATGATCGGACTCGCCGAAGAGTCTGGCATGACGATGTTATGCGTCACGCACGAAATGGGCTTTGCGCGTAAAGTCGCCGATCGCGTGATTTTCATGGATCGAGGTGAGATCATTGAGCAGAATACGCCCGATGCGTTTTTTGATGATCCTCAGAACGAACGAACCAAGCTCTTTCTTAGTCAAATTCTTCATTGAGTCTTCGATCATGCAGACAGTACGCAGCAAGCTTCGCAGGATTTCATTGCTCGCGCTTTGTCTGAGCGCTGTGACTGTTTCTTGGACGTCTCATGCACAAACTGCAGGCGACTGGCCGACTAAACCTATCCGTTTCGTGGTGCCATATCCCCCCGGCGGACCGCTAGACACGATTGCGCGCGTGCTTGCAGAGCAGGTCAAGCCCGCACTCGGTCAACCAGTGATTGTTGAAAACCGCCCCGGAGCGGGCGGAAATATCGGCGCGGATCTCATCGCCAAAGCCCAGCCCGATGGCTACTCTCTCGTGATGGGTGCTGTGGCCACACATGCGATCAATCCTGCGCTTTACAGCAAAATCCCTTACGACGCCGTGCGTGACTTTGCGCCGGTGGCCCTCGTGGCCTCTGTGCCTAACGTACTGATCGTCAACAAGGAATTTGCGGACAAGCACGGTATACGCACGATGCAGGATCTCGTGAAATACGCTTTGGCCAATCCGGGCAAACTGAATTATGGTTCGGGCGGCTCCGGAAGTGCCGGCCATCTGGCAGGAGAGCTGTTGTCGGAGCGGACCAAGCTGAAGGCCGTCCACATCCCTTACCAGGGGGCCGCGCCCGCCAAGCTTGCACTGCTATCAGGTCAGTCTGATTTCATGTTCGACAACTTGGCCTCCGCGGTGAGCTTAATCAAAGACGACAAAGTTGTCGCCTTGGCTGTGACCACGGATAAGCGGTCGGATATCCTGCCTGACGTCCCAACCGTCCAGGAAGCGGGGATCAAACCCTTTGATATCGGCACATGGTTCGGCGTATTCACAACTGCCGGTACGCCTGCGACTGTGGTGACCAAGCTGCACCATGCTTATGCAGCAGCGCTTGCCGATCCTGCTGTGCAGGCACGTCTCAAGCAGATGGGTTCGAATGCCTCGTCCCTGACCCCTGCGCAATTTACGGAAATGGTTGTGCAGGAGCGCCAAAAATACCAGGAACTCGTCAAGCTTTCCGGGGCGAAAGTCGACTAACGTTGTCGTAACGATTCGCCAGCGTGAGGCGAAAGTTTCCAGAACGCCAGACTGGCAAGCGCGCACAGTGTGCCGATCACGATAAAACCGACCATGACATCGGCTGCGATCAGATTGTTGCTGCCACGCCAGGCCATGCTCAGGCTCAGTGATTCGGCGGCGACCCCGACACCCAGACTGACACCGAGTTGCTGGGCCATCGCTGCGAAGCTGCTGGCTCGGCTCATACCAGCGTGAGAAATATCTGCATAAGCCAGGGTATTGACCGCAGTGAACTGCAATGAGCGGAAAAATCCACCGATCAACAGAATGCCCAACATGAGTACTGAGGGCATTTCAGGTGTAAAGCTCGCGCAGGCAGCCAGACTCAGCCCAGTGAGCACGGCATTGACTGTCAGGACGTACCGATAGCCCCAGCGGTTCAGAATGCGGGGGGCGGCCATCTTCATCAGCAGGGAGCCGACCGCACCCACAAAAGTAATGAGTCCGGCTGAGAGGGCACTCATGCCAAAGCCAATTTGCAGCAGCAGTGCGAGCAGGTAAGGCGTCGCACCCACGGCGAAACGGCAAAGATTGCCCGCCAAGACCGCGGCCCGGAAAGTGGGCGTGCGTAAAAGGGTTAAATCCAGAATAGGGTTGGGGTGTCGGCGGGAATGCAACACGTATAGATAGCCTGTGATCAGTCCCGTCGCAATCAAGGTGGCAGACACCCATGCCTGCGGGCCGCCATGACCGAGCGACTCGAAACCACTCACCAAGGCTGCCATACACACGGCGCTCAATAAAAAGCCCACGACGTCCAGGCGGGGCGACTCAGTATCCGTCGGAAGTGCCTGGACGTATCGCATGATGAGCCATATCCCAAGAATACCGATAGGAATATTGATCAGAAAAATCCATTGCCATGAGGCGTAGGTGACGAGTAGTCCCCCAAGCGGTGGTCCTGCCATGGGTCCGATCAAAGCGGGCATCGAGAGAAATGCCATGGCTTTTAGTAAATTATGCTTAGGTATTGTTCTCAGTAAGATGATGCGGCCGACTGGCACCATCATGGCCCCCCCGAGTCCCTGGACCACCCGGGAGATCACCAGCTGCGTGAGGGAGCTTGAGAGCGCGCAAGTCAGCGAACTGAGCGTGAACAGTGCAATCGCTGCAATGAATACTTTGCGTGCGCCATAGCGGTCTGCTGCCCATCCGCTGACGGGGACAAACATGGCGACCGCAATCAAATAAGAGGTAATCGTAATATTCATGCTGATCGGGTCGGAGCCCAGATCGCGCGCCATCGCGGGGAGCGCCGTCGTCACAACGGTCGAGTCCAGCATCTGCATCAGTAACGCGCAGCCGACTATAAATGGCAGGATGCGTTGCGCGGGGGTTGGCGGGTCGAGGGTGGGGCTAGACATGGGCGGCTCTACAGTACACTAGCGAGCAGTCTAACCTTTTGTTGACAAGTTATGGCCGACCAATACACCTCCGAAATCACCCAGTTCCTCCAAAAATTCAAGACGGAGCACCCTGATATCGAGCAACGCCAGCGCGATGGTCGCGCACGTCTATGGGATCGCCCACAGGATTCCGAGCTTGCCGAAGGATTCAAACAAGCGCGCGTGCGTCAAAATCCTTACGTTTACCAGAACAACTAAACCGCATGGTTTCAAGTCAAGTTCCAGACGATAGTCTGAGTGCGTTAGTCGATCCTACGATAGACACCACACCTGATGTCATCGATGCGGTCGCGCTTGCTCGGCTCTACGGAGAGCCGTTGTTCGCGTTACCCAATGATTTATACATACCGCCCGACGCACTTGAAGTATTCCTGGAAACTTTTCAGGGACCGTTGGACTTACTGCTTTATCTGATCCGCAAACAGAATTTCAACGTTCTGGATATCCCGATGGCCGAGGTGACACGGCAGTATCTGTCGTATGTCGATCAGATCCGGATGCATAACCTTGAACTCGCCGCTGAATACCTCTTGATGGCCGCGATGCTGATCGAGATTAAGGCGCGCATGTTGTTGCCCGTCAAGAAAACGGATTCTGGCGAAGAACCAGAGGATCCGAGAGCCGAGTTGGTCAGACGCTTGCTTGAGTATGAGCAGATGAAGCTTGCAGCCCAGAGGCTGGATGCGCTGCCCCAACTGGGGAGAGACTTTCAGCGTGCCCAGGCTTTTGCGGACTTGCGCGTCGAACGTGCCCTTCCCGATGTGAGCGTCGAGGATTTGCGCCAAGCCTGGATCGATATCCTCAAACGTGCGAAGCTGAATGCACACCATCACATTACCCGCGAGCAACTGTCTGTTCGCGATCATATGACGCATATACTGCGCCGGTTGTCCGATGTGCGGTTCATCGAATTTGGCGAGCTATTCATGGAGCGCATTCAAGAGGGCGCTGCAGTAGCGGTTGTCGTCGTGCATTTTCTGGCGCTTCTTGAGCTTTCTCGAGAGTCATTGCTTGAAATCACGCAGGCGGAGCCCTATGCGCCGATCTATGTGCGACTCGCCTATACCAGCGCGGCAGTTTGAGCTGACAGCCCGCCGTATCCGGAGAATGTATTGAAGGTTGTACACACCATTGAAGAGTTGCGTGATCAGTTGCGAGGGCAGCTGCGCGTATCTTTTGTCCCTACGATGGGTAATTTGCACGAGGGTCATTTGGCCCTGATGAAACTTGCCAGGCAGCATGGCGATCCTGTTGTCGCCAGTATTTTTGTTAATCGTCTGCAGTTCGGACCGAACGAGGATTTTGAAAAGTATCCGCGCACCTTGCAAGACGATATTGCCAAGCTCGAACGTGATCGAAATGTCTACGTATTGTTTGCCCCGGACGAACGCGAGCTTTATCCGGAGCCGCAAAGCTATCGCGTTCAACCCCCACAAGAGCTTGGCGATATTCTCGAAGGTGAACATCGTCCTGGTTTTTTTGGCGGAGTCAGCACTGTCGTGCTGAAGCTTTTTTCCTGCGTACAGCCTCGCGTGGCGGTATTCGGCAAAAAAGACTATCAACAGTTGATGGTGATACGCAATATGTGCCGACAGTTTCAATTACCTGTCGAAATTTTGGCGCATGAGACTGTTCGCGCGCAAGATGGATTGGCGCTGTCTTCGCGTAACGTTTATTTGCAGGAAGCCGAGCGTCAAGAAGCTCCCCAGTTGTTTGCCTTGCTCCAGTCGATGCAAGCCAAGTTGCATGCGGGTTTGCATGACATACAGCAACTTGAGCGCGAGGCGGCGAGCATGCTCACCGCGCGCGGTTGGCAAGTTGACTATATCGCAGTCAGACGACGCCGGGATTTGCATAAACCGACGATTGAACAAGTGGCCGCTGGCGAGCCTCTGGTTGCCTTGGCCGCGGCCAAGCTTGGCGCCACACGACTGATTGACAATCTGGAGCTCTGACCAGGCTCACGGCAGTTCAATTTCGGTCATCTGTCAATACGTACCTAGGGTTATTCCGCCTGTCAGATTTGACAGCTTACCCCCAAGCCAACACTCTGCCAGACTTCAGTCCGTGATGATACGGAGGCATGATGAAACATTTTGAAGACGCCCGTGGCGCTGGCTGGAGAGCGCTAACCGCCCGAGAACGCGACGTGATCCACCCGGTCGCCGAAGGCAAATCAAACAAATTCATAGCACTTGAACTGGGCATCTCGATGCGCACCGTCGAAGCGCATCGCGCACGCATTTTTTACAAAATGGGCGTGCGCAATGCAGTCCAGCTCGCGCGTGAAGTTTGCACCAATCCTGAACCTTAGGTTCGGGATCTCAGGGGCAAGTGGGCGCTGGTGTCTTATTGAGTTCGTCGATTGGATCAAGGTCAGGCTGTCGGGTCAGTGTGTAGGTCAAGTTGACTGAGTCGCCATTGATCGAGATCAAACGTAAAACGTTCCCGGAGGTCTGCGCCATTTCGGCACGCACGTTACCCGAGGGGTTCAGCAAAATGATGCGTGGAACCGCTTGTGGAATGACACGCCAGCAACCTTGGTCAGCAAGGGTTGAACCACTCTTGCTGGCTTGTTCCAGATAAGCGGCACGTGCCCGCCAACGACCATTGGGTGCAAGCGTGATGGTGATTTTTTGTGCCGAGCATTTCATTTCGGGATGAAAGCAAGGCAGGGTACCGGCGAACGTTAATGGCTCTGGAAAGAGTGAGGCTTGAAGCGTATCCGCTGTCGTGCTTGATCCAGTGGCCACACCCGCTGCACCAGAAGCCCCCTGTGTAGCCGTCGAAGTCGTCTGACCTGTCGCGATTTGCGGGGCCGAGCCCTGCACGGGTGCGGCATCAGAGCCCCTGTTTTTCAGGCCAATCTGAATCTGGCTCGGCGCACGGATTGTTTGCGTGCCATATGGACCTTCGGCATTTTCGATTGCGTCAGTGGTGGAGCTGGCAGGCGGTGGGTTGTAGTAGCCAGGCTGTTGCATTTGTTGCTGCATTTGGGCGCAGCCTGCTAGAACGATGGGCAGGGTGATCGCGAGATAACGGCAAATAGTGGCGTGCAGTGAGAGGTGCCCTGCTGTTCGACCTGACATGATGACTTTCCCAATTAAAGACTGACGGAGCTGAATATGAACGCATTTTACGCACTTGGCATGGACGCTGCACACACCTTACAAAGGAAATATTAAAGTGATTGACCATGGACTCCCGGTGTTTGTGGCTGTTTTGATGGGGTTGGCGACCGCAGTCCCGCTGATTTGGCTTTCTTGGAAAATACCTCAGCAAATTTTGGCAGATACGCATTTGCGGCCTGCTCTCGAGTGGTCAGATCCGGCGATTCGAGGGCTTCACTGGCAGGATGCTTTACTGGTTCTGTTGGTGTGCCTGTGCGCGATCGGGGTGGTGATGCAGTGGGGGGCAGGCGTAACGGCTTGGACAGCCTTTTTTTACTGCGCAGTGCTGTTGCTTCTTGCCCGGATTGATGCCCGAACACGCCTATTGCCGGATATATTGACGCTGCCTTTACTTTGGCTCGGGCTACTGTGGAATGCGGCCGGCATGGGTGAACTACCGCTTGAACAGGCTGTTTGGGGCGCCGCAGCGGGCTATATTGCGCTGTGGTTGCCATGTGCCCTGATAGCAAGAGTATGGGGCAGGCAGATGATGGGGCATGGTGACTTCAAGTTATCCGCTTCCATCGGGGCATGGCTAGGTTGCTTTGGCCTACCTTTCGTGTGGTTAATCGCCTCATCTTTCAGTCTGTTGGTAGCCCTGATTGCAAACCGTTTTTTCGGTCGTCGTCTGAGAAATCCCATGCCTTTTGGGCCGGGTTTGGCGCTTGGGGGTATCCTGATGCTGTTTTTTGACTGGTCTGAGTCATTTTTTTAGGAGAATTGGGATGTTTAAGCTTGGTCTGACCGGTGGGATTGGCTCAGGCAAAACCCATGTCGCCAACCTTCTGGCCAGTTGGGGCGCGACTGTCATTGATACGGATTTAATCGCTCATCAGCTCACGGCACCCGGTGGCTCCGCAATCGATGCCATACGCGAATCGTTTGGCCCTGAATTAATTGACATGAATGGAGCTTTGGATCGGGCGCGTATGCGCGAACTGGTGTTTTCGGATGCCAGTCGTCGCGCGCAGTTAGAGGGGATTCTGCATCCGCGGATTGCACAAGAAGTGCTTAGGCAGGCGCAAGAAGCTACTGGCATTTACGCTGTTTTTGTCGTGCCTCTGCTGATCGAGTCAGGTCGCTGGCGTGATCGAATCGACCGTCTGTGTGTCGTGGATTGCGAAGAGGAAACGCAGATTGCGCGGGTGCAGGCCAGAAGCGGGATTCCGGCCGAGACGATCCGCCGAATCATGGCTGCACAAGTCAGCCGAGGGGAGCGCCTGGCAGCCGCGGACGATATAATTAGCAATATGGCAAATACCTCGCTGGGTGATCTTGAAAAACAAGTATTGGTCTTGCATAAAGCGTGGTGTAACCTAGCGTAGTTAGGTAAAAAGCGTTAAACGCAGCGCAAATGCCATGAGCTTGGATGATAAGAACCAGTGATTCTTTTTGAATACCCATTTAATGAGCGAGTCCGTGCGCTGATGCGCCTGGAGTCCTTGCTCGATCGAATGATGTTCTTTGCCAAGCCCGGTGATGCCAGGCATCATCAGGTCGCGCTTGCGGCCTTGTTTGATTTGCTTGATGCGACTGAACGAACAGACATGAAAGGCAGTGTTCTCCAGGACCTGGAGCGCCAGCGTAATGTTTTGCAGTCGTTACGGGATCATCCCAGCGTGGATCCGAAAACCCTGGCTGCGATGCTCGTTGAGATTGAGCGTGTCATCACCAATCTGAATGCCGCGGGCAAAACAGGTCAGGAACTCAGGGCAAATGAATGGCTCAGTAGTCTTAGGGGGCGGCTTGCCGTACCTGGCGGCGGTACCCAAGTGGACATGCCTTCTTTTCACGCCTGGCAATACAGATCGGAAGCGCAGCGATGCGCCGATCTGCAGCGATGGATGTCTTCGTTGATGCCTTTGCAAGCGGGCATCAGTATGGTGATGCGCCTTCTGCGGGAAACAGGTCAGCCAACGGATGCCGTGGCACCCCAGGGAGCGTATCAACAGATGCTTGCTGGCAAAACATATCAGTTATTGAGGGTTTGGGTCGATGAGTCAGCCGACGTCTTTCCTGAAATTAGTGCCAACAAATATATGGTCTGGATTCGCTATTCCTCGCAGGATGGTGAGCAACGACCCCAGCCCGTCAATCACGATGTGGCCTTCAAAATGACCCTTTGCGCCCTTTAAGGGCCAGTTGGAATCAATATGTCTGAGAGCAAGAAAGCAAGGACGGCGTTGCGTTCGCCCTTGACGTGGCTAGTGATCGCCTTGGCGCTCGGTGGTGCAGCCTGGTGGTGGTCGGGTACGCAGAAGGTGGCTCCTAAAGGGCCTCCGGCTGGAGCGTCCTCAGGGACGCCTGTAAAAGTAGAGGCCGCGCGTTTGCAAGATCTCGATATTTATTTGCGCGGGCTAGGCACTGTCACCGCCCTGAATACTGTCACGGTCAGAAGTCGCGTGCAGGGTGAGCTGATCGAGGTTTTGTTCAAGGAAGGAGAGCAAGTCAAGGCCGGTACATTGCTTGCACTGATCGATCCGCGTCCTTATGAAGTGGCACTCAATCAGGCGATTGGTATCCAGCAACAAAACGTGGCGCAGTACGAAAACGCAAAGAGAGATTTACAGCGCTATCAGACTTTGCGCAAACAGGACTCTATCGCACCGCAGCTGCTGGATACACAAGCCGCGCTTGTCCGAAAGTTTGAAGGTCAAATCAAAAGCGATCAAGCAGCGGTCGATAACGCGCGGTTGCAATTGAGTTACACGCGGATCACCGCGCCGATTTCAGGCAAGCTGGGTCTCAGACGTGTGGATGCAGGTAATTTGGTGAACGCGAATGATCCACTTGGTATGGTGGTGATTACCGAGACGCAGCCAATTTCGGTCGTCTTTACGCTCCCGGAAAACGATTTGCCGGCTGTGCGCCAACCTATGTTGGCCGGTCAGAAACTGGAGGTCGATGCGTATGATCGGGCTGATACCAGGCGCCTTGCCCAGGGGACATTGATCTCGATCGATAATCAGATCGACATCACGACTGGTACGGTCAAATTAAAAGCGGAATTCAAAAATGATGATGACGCTTTGTTTCCTAATCAATTCGTCAACGTGCGAATGAAAGTGCGCACGATCAAGAACGCACTGACCATTCCTGCCGGAGCGATTCAGCAGGGCAATCGAGGCGCTTTTGTGTATGTCGTGACTGAGGAGGGAACAGCGGCAGTGCGAACTGTGAAAATAGGTGACCGAACCGCAGAGTCACTCGTGATACTCGAAGGTCTAAAAGAGGGGGATCGCGTGGTTTTGGAGGGTACCGACCGACTGCGTGAGGGCGCAAAGGTTCGCATCATCGACCCAAGCAGGGCTCCTAGGCCGGATGCCCAGCCGGTCCGAGCTCAGCCGCGCAGTGGTGCACCAGGTTCAGTCAGACCCTAGGCTCCATAACAGATGAACATCTCGCGTCCATTTATCTTGCGACCCGTCGCGACAACGCTCGCGATGATCGCCTTGCTGTTGTGTGGCTTGATCGCGTATAGGTGGCTGCCGGTTTCATCTTTGCCAGAGGTGGACTATCCGACTATTCAGACGACCACCTTTTACCCGGGCGCAAGCCCCGAGGTGATGGCCGCGCTGGTGACATCGCCGCTCGAGCGGCAGTTCGGTCAGATGCCAGGTTTGCGCCAGATGACTTCGAGCAGTACCACGGGTGCTTCATCCATCACCTTGCAATTTGCACTCTCGCTTCCTCTGGATGTCGCCGAACAGCAAGTGCAGGCGGCTATTAACGCCGCGAGCAACCTGTTGCCAAGAGATTTACCCGCTCCGCCTGTCTACAACAAGGTGAATCCTGCGGATGCGGCAGTCATGACGCTTGCCATCACATCGCCCACGGTCCCGTTGCCGCAAGTGCGGGATCTGGTCGATACACGCATGGCGCAAAAAATATCGCAAGTCACAGGGGTCGGCCTGGTCACGATCGCCGGCGGGCAGCGGCCTGCGATGCGAATCCAGGCGAATCCCCAGGCACTCGCTGCTTATGGGTTGACTCTCGCTGATTTGCGCGCGGCAGTCGTGTCTGCAAACGTCAACCAGCCCAAAGGGACTCTGGATGGTCCGGTGCGTTCCACAACGATCGATGCGAATGATCAGCTCAGAAATCCAGCGGATTATCGCGGGCTCATCGTCGCCTATCGAAATGAGTCGCCTCTGCGCTTGGGCGACATCGCTCAGGTTGTCCTCGAAGCCGAGGATGCGCGGCTGGCAGCATGGGCAGATCTGCAACCCGCCATTCTCTTGAATGTTCAACGTCAACCTGGCGCAAACGTTATCGAAGTCGTCGATCGCATACAAAAAATTCTGCCTCAATTGCGAGCAGCGCTGCCTGGCAATCTGGATGTGACGGTGATGTCTGATCGTACGCAGACTATTCGCGCATCGGTCAAAGATGTACAGGTCGAAATGCTCATCGCGATTGGTTTGGTGGTCTTGGTGACTTTTGTGTTTCTACGTACGTTGACCGCTACGTTGATTCCTAGCGTCGTGGTGCCACTGTCCTTGATCGGAACCTTCGGGATCATGTATCTGGTGGGATTTAGTATCAACAATCTCACGCTGATGGCGCTCACGATTGCAACAGGGTTTGTGGTCGACGATGCCATCGTCATGATTGAAAATATTGCGCGCTATCTCGAACGTGGTGAAAAGCCTTTACAGGCCGCACTTAAGGGTGCTTCGCAAATTGGTTTTACGCTTGTGTCCCTTACATTGTCGTTGATCGCGGTGTTGATTCCGCTGTTGTTTATGACGGAGGTGGTTGGAAGGCTCTTCAGGGAGTTCGCCATTACGTTGGCTGTGGCGATTTTTCTGTCGCTGATTATTTCACTCACACTGACACCCATGATGTGTGCACGACTATTGCGCGCGGGTGAAGAGGAAAAGTATGGTTGGGTGGCACGCAAGACGCATGCCTGGATCGAGTCATTAATTCGTCAGTACGAGCGAGGGCTCAATGTAGTTTTGCGTCACCAGACGCTGACTCTATTTGTTGCTTTGGGAACATTTGTTCTGACGGCTTTGCTTTATCTCGTCATACCAAAAGGCTTTTTCCCGGCGCAAGATACAGGTCTTGTGCAGGTGGTCACTCAGGCGCCGCAAAACTTATCTTTTAATGCCATGTCCACCCGCCAGCAGGAGGCAGTCGCCATTATTTTGCGGGATCCAAATGTGGCAAGCGTGGCATCATTCATCGGCATTGATGGGGTCAATGAAACCGTCAACACGGGTCGGATACAGATTTCACTGCGTGCACAGAATGAGCGTCGCGATGGTGTCACGCAGGTTATCAAAAGATTGGAAACGGAGCTTGGCGACTTTTCGGGATTGCAGTTTTACTTTCAGCCTGTTCAGGATCTGACTGTCGAAGATCGTGTCAGCCGCACGCAGTATCAGCTGACTTTGGAAAGCGCCGACCCTGCCTTGCTGGCGCAGTGGGTACCCAAACTTGTTGATCAGCTCAAAGCACAACCTGAATTAACGGGTGTGGTAGACGACTTGCAAGAGGATGGGCTCAACACGTTCATCGATATCGATCGTGACGCGGCAGCACGTCTCGGGGTGTCTGCATCTGCAATCGATGACGCGCTTTATGATGCTTTCGGCCAGCGCCAGATTTCGACGATTTTCACGCAGTCCAATCAATATCGGGTCGTCATCGAGGTGCCAGCTCAGTTTCGGCGGGATCCCTCTGCATTGAACTCTGTCTACGTACGAAGCAATACCGGCAAACCGATTCCTTTGAGTACGGTTGTCCGAGTGAGCGAGGGTCGTACGCCTTTGGTCATCAATCGTCTGGATCAGTTTCCCTCTGTGACAATTTCTTTTAATTTGGCGCCACGAACCTCTTTATCCAGTGCCGTGGATGCCGTGACGCGCGCGACGCAAGAGATCGGATTACCCGCAGCGATCCAGACACGCTTTCAAGGCGCCGCACGCGCCTTTGAGGCTTCGCTCTCGAGTACCTTGTTATTGATCCTGGCTGCCATTATCACGATGTACATTGTGCTGGGAGTTTTGTACGAGAGCTTTATTCATCCAGTGACGATTCTGTCCACTTTGCCGTCAGCTGCGATTGGCGCTTTGTTGGCACTGCTTCTCACGGGACGCGATTTGGACATGATTGGTGTGATCGGCATTATCCTGCTGATTGGTATCGTCAAGAAAAACGCGATCATGATGATTGATTTTGCCCTGGATGCCGAGCGTAAACTCGGATTGTCACCCAGAAAGGCGATCGAGCAAGCCGCGCTGTTGCGCTTCAGGCCAATCTTGATGACGACGCTTGCAGCCCTGTTCGGTGCGATACCGTTGATGTTGTCGACGGGTACGGGTGCAGAATTGCGCCAGCCACTCGGTTTGGTGATGGTGGGTGGTTTGCTGGTCAGTCAAGTGCTGACGCTTTTCACGACGCCCGTCATTTATCTCTTTTTTGATCGCTTGCGTTCGCATCCGAAGCGAACGGAACACGAGCGTGTGACGTCATGAATATTTCCGGCCCCTTTATCGTCCGTCCCGTCGCGACGACATTGATCTGGCTGGGTGTGGTGTTGGCGGGATGGCTGGCGCACGGTTTGTTACCGATTGCGCCATTGCCTCAAATCGAATTGCCAGTCATTTCAGTGCGCGCCAGTATGCCGGGTGCGAGTCCGGAGGTGATGGCTGCAACGGTGGCGACTCCTTTGGAGCGTTCGCTCGGTACGATCGCCGGGGTCACAGAGATGACCTCCCGTAGTACGACGGGACAAACACGCATCACGTTACAGTTTGACTTGAGCAGGGATATCGACAGCGCGGCCACTGACGTTCAAGGCGCGATCAATGCTGCGCGAGCGATGATGCCAAGCGGTTTGCCGAGTAATCCTTCATATCGCAAGGCAAACCCATCGGCGGCACCCATCATGACCCTGGCCCTGACGTCCGCGACCTTGTCGCAGGGGCAACTCTATGACATTGCCTCAACGACTGTTCAGCAAAAACTTTCTCAAGTGCAGGGTGTTGGTGAAGTACAAATTGGTGGCAGTTCCCTACCGGCCGTTCGGATTGAGCTCAATCCCGATGCGCTCGCGAAATATGGGGTGTCGCTGGATTCTGTTCGGGCGGCCATTGCCTCGGCGAATTCGACAAAACCGAAAGGAATGCTTGAGAACGATGTCAACCGCTGGCTCATTTCGGCGAATGATCAGCTCTGGCATGCTGAACAATACCGACCCTTGATTGTGGCGTGGCGCAACGACGCACCTGTCCGTCTGTCCGATATCGCCAAGGTCGAGGACTCTGTCGAAGACACGAATAACATCGGATATTTCAACGACCAGCAAGCGATTTTGGTATTGGTCAGAAGTGAGGCTAAAGCGAACATTATTCGCACGGTCGATGAGATTCGCGCGGATCTGCCCACTCTCAGGGCGATGTTGCCCGCGGATGTCAATTTAAGTGTTGCCCAGGATCGTACCCCCAGTATTCGCGCTTCAGTCAAAGAGGCCGAACACACCCTCGTGATTGCGATTGCGCTGGTGATGCTGGTGGTGCTGCTTTTCTTGCGTAATTGGCGTGCCGCGCTGATTCCGACTGTCGCCGTTCCAGTTTCTTTGATTGGTACTTTTGGCGTGATGTATTTGCTGGGCTATTCGCTCAATACGATGTCGTTGATGGCATTAATTGTCGCGACTGGTTTTGTGGTGGATGACGCGATTGTGGTGATGGAAAATATCATGCGTCACCTTGAGCGCGGTGAGTCAGTCAAGCGGGCGAGCTTACGCGGGACGCGAGAGGTTGGTTTTACGGTTCTTTCGATGAGTATTTCACTCATCGCGGTTTTTATTCCGATTCTATTGATGGGGGGGTTGCCAGGTCGTCTGTTTCGCGAGTTTGCAGTGACCTTGTCCGCTGCGATTTTGATTTCGATGCTGGTCTCTTTGACGCTCACACCCATGATGGCGGCGCGTTTGCTCAAGCGTGAAACTGCCGAATCTAAAACTGAGGCGCGTTTGGGATGGCTCGAGCGTGTGTTGGTGAAAGGGATGGACGCGACCATGAACGCTTATTCGCGTTCGCTCAACTGGGCGCTTGCGCATGGGCGTTTCATGATGGTGTTGCTGGTTGCCACTGTTGGTTTCAATTTTTATTTATACGGTGTCGTACCAAAAGGATTTTTCCCCCAGCAGGACACAGGCATGATGATCGGTTTTTTTGCGACCGATGACGGGACGTCATTTGAATCGATGAAGCCCAAGCTCGATCAATTTCGCCAGGTGTTGATGAAAGATCCGGCAATTAATACGGTGACAGCTTATGCCAGCGGACGTGGGGGTAGTAACTCGAGCTTTCTCGCGGTGCAGCTCAAACCTATCAGTGAGCGCAAGATTCCAGTCAGGCAGGTGATCAATCGTTTGCGTCCCCAGCTTGCGAGCATTCCGGGTGCCAGATTATTTTTAGTGCCCCAGCAAGACATCAGGATCGGTGGCAGGCAGACCAGTTCGCAGTATCAGTACACCTTGATGGCGAACGAATTGTCTGATCTCAAAGAGTGGTTACCTAAAGTGCAGCAGGCGATCGCAAGTTTGCCAGAGCTTGTCGATGTCGATACGGATGTCGAAGATCGGGGCAGGCAGGTGTCGGTTGTGATTGATCGGGACGCTGCGCAGCGTCTCAATGTCCCCATGGAAAGTATTTCCGCGGTTCTGAATAACTCGTTCAGTCAGCGTCAAATTTCTGTCATGTACGGGGCGAGAAACCAGTACCGCGTGGTCATGGGTGTTGCACCTCGCCACGCCCAGGGCATGGAGTCGCTTAGCGATGTTTATGTGCTTAGTAAAACGGGTCAACGTGTGCCGCTTTCCGCTTTTGCCAAGTTCGAAACAACCAACGCTCCTTTGAGCGTCCGCCATCAGGGGTTGCTTGCAGCCGACACAATTTCTTTCGATTTGGCGCCTGGCGTATCGCTCGGTCAAGCCAATGCCGCCATCGAACAGGCAGTCGCAGCCATCAACTTACCCAGTGACAGAATTCAGGCGGGTTTTCAAGGCACTGCGGCGGCTTTACAGAGTGCGCTGTCGAATCAACCCTGGCTGATTCTGGCGGCACTCATTACGATGTATCTGGTTTTAGGGATGCTGTATGAAAGCACGATTCATCCGCTGACTATTTTGTCGACCTTGCCCTCGGCAGGGGTTGGCGCTTTGCTGGCTTTGTTGTTGTTGAAAACAGAGTTCAGTCTGATTGCGTTAATTGGTGTGTTTTTACTGATCGGGATCGTCAAGAAAAACGCCATCATGATGGTTGATTTTGCCCTCGATGCCCAGCGACGCCTGGGCGTGTCGCCGCGCGATGCGATCCATCAGGCGTGTTTGACACGGTTCAGACCGATTTTGATGACGACCTGTGCGGCGATTTTCGGGGCTCTGCCCCTCGTGTTTGCAACAGGTGCCGGCGTGGAGATGCGCCAGCCTCTGGGTATCACGATTCTTGGGGGTTTATTGGTCAGTCAGTTGCTCACCCTCTACACTACGCCTGTGGTGTATCTGTACCTTGATCGCTTTCGCTTGTGGCTTGCGGCACGCTCCGCCTCCTCTTCCACCCCTGAGTCGACGCATCTATGAAGTGTAGTTTGTTGAACAAAACGGCCATTACTTTCAAGGCGTCGTGTCGACTCGCGGGTGCGCTAGGTCTTGCGTGGGTGGTCACCGGCTGTATGGTGGGTCCTGATTACGTGCGTCCGGCAATCGATGTCGGGTCCCAGTTCAAGGAAACGCCAGGCTGGAAAGTCGCGCGTCCGGCTGCCAACGATCCCCGAGGTCCCTGGTGGTCCATGTACAAGGACCCGGTTCTAAGCGAATTGATCACTGAACTCAACGCGTCAAACCAAAATATCGCGCTCGCGGAAGCGCGATTCAGGCAGGCTGTGGCGGTCACGCAAGGCGCGCGTGCGCCGTTATTGCCTTCGGTTTCCGCAACCGCCAACACCACGCGCAGCGTCGGCAGTGTTTCGGGTGCGTCGAGTGGCCCTGTGACGGGTTATGGGTTGAATGCCCAGGCGTCTTGGCAGCTGGACATTTGGGGTAGTATTCGTCGCAATATCGAATCAACGGATGCGACTGAACTCGCCTTGGCCGCCGACGTTTCGGGTGCGCGACTCACGGCTCAAACGGCCATGACGCTGGCTTATCTGCAAGTACGCGTGCTGGATGAGCAGCGACGTTTATTGTCCGCCACGGTAGAGGCTTACGAGCGCGCACTCAAGCTGACTCAAAATCGCTACAACGCGGGAATCTCGGGCCAGGGTGATGTGGCTGTGGCGAGTACACAACTGGCAAGTACCCGTGCGCAACTGATCGATCTGGAGCAACAGCGCGCAGTGTTTGAGAATGCGGTCGCTGTTTTGCTTGGACGGCCACCATCGACATTTTCGATTGCCGCGGCAAAGGTGCCGTTGGTGCCGCCTGCAGTCCCGGTGGGTTTGCCCTCTGAGTTGCTGGAGCGCCGTCCGGATATTGCTGCGGCGGAGCGTCGAACAGCGGCTGCCAATGCGCAGATTGGTGTGGCGACCGCCGCCTGGTTTCCGAATCTGACGCTCAATGCGAGTGGTGGTTATCGGAGCAATGACTTCACCCAGTGGTTTAGTGCGCCAGCGCAAATTTGGGCGCTTGGGCCACAGCTTGCCGCGTTGATCTTCGATGGTGGTGCCAGACAGGCGCAGATCAATCAGGCGCGCGCGCAGTTTGACGCGCAGGCCGCGATATATCGGCAAACCGTCTTGACCGCACTCCAGGAGGTCGAAAACGCGATGGTTCAAATGCGCGTGTACGAGCAAGAGGAAGTCGTGCAAAAGCAGGCCGTTCTGTCTGCGCAGCAGTCGCTGCGTTTAGCGCGTAATCAGTACGATCAGGGTTTGATTGATTATTTGAGCGTGGCTGTTTTGGAGACCACGGCGCTCAATAATGAGCGGACCTACATCACACTCGTCGGTAATCGTTTTGCCGCAAGTGTCAGGCTGGTCGCCGCTCTGGGTGGTGGCTGGTCGGCAGAGGATCTCAAGAGTCTCGACGACTCAGGCAATCCAACCACGAATCCCAGCAAAGCCGTGCCCACCAACTGATTGAGCCTGGGCGAGCGTCGCGGCGGATTGGCCACCGAGCGCAAAGACCGGAAGACCGGCTTGTGCATTAAGCTCAGCAAAAGCTTCCCAGCCGATACCGGGATGTCCGGGATGCGATGCAGTCGGCAGGACCGGTCCAAGCACGGCAAAATCTGCTTCGAGTGCGCGAGCATGCGCAAGTTCGGCAAGGGTGTGCGTGGACACGCCGACGCGTTTTCCTTTGGCCAGATCTGGTCTGCGGCTGAGCATGGCGGCATCATGCGTGCGTAAATGCACGCCATCAGCCTCATGCCACCAGGCCTCGGGATGAATGCTGTTGACCAAGACTTGAGCACCGGCCGCATGACAGCGCGCAATGACCGTTTTGAGGGCTTGATGAAGATCCGTGTTGTCAGGCCCGCCGGGCCAGCCGGGTTCACGCCATTGGAACAGTCTGATTCCAGCCTGAAGTCCTTGATCGAGCTTTTTTAAAAACTCTGGGAACTGCTCTGGGGAGCCTGCAGACGAAATGGCATAGACGGTGGGGAGTTGCAACCAGCGCAGGGGCGGATAGGTTGCGGGAAGTAGCTGGGGAACTTGCTCGGCTGAGTCGATAGGTACCCAGCGAAGTAACTGTCCCTCCAGGCCCGTTGGCTCACCTGTCCAGCCCGTCACCCGGCAAAATGCCAGACGAACTGTAGTCGTCGGGTATTGGTGAACGTAGGTGACCCAAGGTGTGGCCTGAGTCAAGTCGATACCGATTTCCTCTTTGAGTTCTCGTGCGAGCGCCTGCAAGACAGTTTCACCCGGCTCAAGCTTGCCGCCGGGAAGTTCCCACCAGCCAGGCCAGGGTTTGTCGGCTGGTCGGTTACCTAAAAGCACAGTGCCATCTGGTCGCAGTAAAACACCGACTGCGACGTCAATGATTTTGTCAGGCATGTCGCGCAGCCCAGTCGCGGGCGAAGTGCCAGGCGACACGACCTGAGCGTGAACCGCGTTCGAGGGCCCACTGCAAAGCCTCAGTGCGGGACTCGAGGATACTGGTCTCTGAGCAGCCGAGCGTACGCAGCCAGTGATAAACGATATCGAGATAGTCGTCCTGGCGGAAAGGGTAAAAGGACAACCACAAGCCGAAACGTTCGGAAAGGGAAATCTTTTCCTCCACTGTTTCGCCGGGGTGGAGCTCGCCGTCCGCGCCGTGCTTGGCCTGGAGGTTTTCACTCATGTACTCGGGCATGAGGTGGCGACGATTGGAGGTCGCGTAAATCAGAACGTTGTTGCCAGTGGAGGCGGCCGAACCATCCAGCACCGATTTAAGGGCTTTGTAGCCGGACTCGCCTTCTTCGAAAGACAAGTCGTCACAAAAAACGATGAATTTTTCAGGGCGTTTGGCGACGAGATCGACGATATCAGCCAGGTCGCCCAGGTCGGATTTGTCGACTTCGATGAGTCGCAAGCCACGGTCGCCATAAGCGGCCAGCATGGCTTTGACCAGAGAGCTCTTGCCTGTGCCCCGTGCCCCGGTCATGAGGACGTTGTTGGCGGGCTTGCCTTCGATGAAGTGGCGGGTGTTGCGATCAATGATTTCTGTTTGTCGCTCAATGTGCTGCAGATCTTGGGTGTGGATGAGCGAAACGTTGGCAATCGCATCCAGCCAGCCGTGCGAGGTTCCGCGTTTGCGCCAGCGATAAGCGCGCGCGTCCCAGTTGGTCGCCGGAGGCGCGGGGGGCAACCAGGCCTCGAGTTGAGTGAGCACACGGGTAGCGCGTGCAAGCAGGTCGGCCATGTCCTGGCCTGTTGTGGGTGTAGGAGATGTCATTAGGATCTGTAATCTGCGTTGATACTGACGTACTCATGCGAAAAGTCGCAGGTGTAAACGGTTTCGGAAACATTGCCGCGACCCAGGGCGATACGCACGAGGATTTCAGGCTCTTTCATGACGCGTTGGCCATCGGCTTCCTGGTAGTCCGGGTTGCGTCCGCCTTTCGTGGCGACCAACACATCGCCCAGCCAGAGCTTGACACCGCTCACATCAAGGTCGTTGATACCGGCATAGCCGATGGCCGCCAGAATTCGGCCCAAGTTTGGATCGCTGGCAAAAAAAGCAGTCTTGACCAAGGGGGAGTGGGCCACAGCGTAGGCTACTTGCAAGGCCTCTTCTGTGGTTTTCGCTTCCTCGACCTGAATCGTCATGAATTTGGTTGCGCCTTCTCCGTCGCGCACGATTTTTTGGGCGAGATCGGTCGCGGCCGCAGCCAGTGCAGCCTTAAGGGCGCCGTATTGAGGATGCGCGGTGCTATCGATCGTCAAGCCACTTTTGCCTGTCGCGATGACAATAAAGGAGTCGTTGGTCGAGGTATCGCCGTCGATGGTGATACGGTTGAACGATACATCCGCCAGTTCTTTGGCCAGCTGGTTGAGCAATGGCTGGGCGATGCCGGCATCGGTTGCCAGGTAGCTCAGCATGGTGGCCATGTTGGGACGAATCATACCGGCGCCCTTGCTGATGCCAGTGATCGTGATGGTCTGCCCGCCCAGGTTGATACGCTGGGAGTGAATCTTTGGCAAGGTGTCGGTGGTCATGATGCCGTGCGCGGCAGAAACCCAGTTGTTTTCGCTGAGGTTTTTGAGCGCGCCTGGTAAGCCGGCCTTGATTCGGTCGACCGGGAGGGGTTCGAGAATCACCCCTGTGGAGAACGGCAAAATCTGCTTGCTGTCGAGCTGCATGAGGGTCGCCAGCGCACGGCAGGTTTCTTGCGCGGCTTGCATGCCGGGCTCGCCTGTGCCAGCGTTGGCATTGCCGGTATTAATGACCAGGGCGCGGATGGGGCCCGATGCGGCCAGGTGCTCCTGACACACTAATACGGGGGCCGCGCAAAAACGGTTTCGGGTAAACACACCTGCGACATTGGACCCTGCGCTGAGACGAAAAACCGTCAAATCGCGGCGGTTTGCCTTGCGGATACCGGCTTCAGTGACGCCGATTTCAACACCGGCAACGGGAAATACCGCGTCATCAGACGGGATGTGCAAATTAACGGCCATGTTTGATCTGCTAATGAAGAGTTGAGCAAAGTGTCATTATCACCTGTTTTCCACCCCTGTGAGCCTGTCTGAAATCCCGTGAATCGAGGTTTGTCCGGTGCTTCACCTGCTACTATTTGCGCTGCAGCAGCACACCCTTTTGCCCTAATTGGGGCGACAGATCGCTCAGGAGACTTCTTATGCGTTTGATCAAGCAACTTCTTGCCCTGGCCGCACTCGTGCCTGGTTTGGCGTTCGCGCAGGCACCGATCAAAGTCGGTATCGCGAATGATTTGTCAGGACCATTTGCCGCATTGGGCGCGGAGGCGCGCGATGGCTTCAATCTGGCGATCAAGCAGCTCGGTGGCAAGCTCGGCGGCAAACCTGCTGAGTTTTTGCAAACAGACATGGGCGGCAATCCTGATCAGGCTCGTCAACTGGTCAACCGCTATATTCAGCGCGACAAGATCGATTTCTTTACCGGACCGATCGGTTCAAACGTAGCTTTGGCAGTCGGCCCCACGCTTTTTGCCGCCAAGATTCCTTACCTGTCCAATAATCCAGGTCCCAGCCAATTTGCGGGCGCACAATGCAATGACTACTGGTTTGGCGTGTCCTACCAGAATGATGCGTTTCATGAAGCGGCTGGCAAGGTCGCCGCAGATCGCGGTTTTAAAAACATGGTGATCATGGCGCCCGACTATCCGGCCGGGAAGGACGCGCTCAATGGCTTCAAGCGTGGCTACAAGGCTGCAGTCGGTCAAGAGGTCTACACCAAGCTCGGACAGATCGATTATGCGGCCGAGTTAGCACAACTGCGCGATGCTAAACCGGATGCCGTGTACATCTTTTTGCCAGGCGGGATGGGGATTAACTTTATCAAGCAGTTTGTCTCTGCTGGTTTGAACAAGAGCATCAAGCTGGTGGGCCCCGGATTTTCGGCCGACGAAGACGTGATTCGCGCGGTGGGTGATCCGATGCTTGGGATGTTCAACACGGCTCAATGGGCACATGATCTGGACAATGCCCAGAACAAGAAATTCGTTGAAGCGTTTCGCAAGGAATACAAGAACCGTACGCCATCTGTTTACGCTGCGCAAGCCTATGACGTGATCATGGCGATTGATGCGGCGGTCAAGGCCACCAACGGCAATGTGGCTGATCGCGCCGCGGTTCTGGCTGCGCTTAAAAAGGCTGACTTCTCTTCAGTGCGTGGCCCCTTTACTTATGGGATCAACAATTTTCCCATCCAGCCTTATTACGTGCGTGTGATTGAAAAGGCGCCCGATGGTCAGATCACCAACAAATTGGTTGGCAAGGTCTTTGACTCCTATCAGGATGTCTACGTGGGTCAATGCAAGAAATAAAATGAGTTCGACGCTGATCGCCGAGCAGTTGCTCAACGGACTGCAGTTCGGCCTGATGCTGTTTTTGATCGCGGCGGGCCTGACGCTGGTATTCGGAATTCTCGATATCCTGAATGTCGCGCATGGCTCGTTATATATGGCGGGTGCTTATGTCGCGGCCCAAACGATGCAGGCCACGCAGTCTTTCGTTGCGGCTGTGGTGGTTGCGGCCCTTGTGACGGGTTTCGTTGGGCTGGTGCTCGAGCTTGTTCTCATCAGAAAGCTTGTCATCCGTGATCATCTGGCGCAGGTCCTCGGAACCTTTGCGGTGATCTTGATCGCCAATGATGTGGTCAAGATGATCTGGGGGCCTGCTCCGATGATGATGAGCATGCCGCCCGCATTGTCAGGACCGGTACAGCTGTTGCCGGATCTGCTCTATCCGGCGTATCGATTGTTGATCATCGCAGTGGGTTTGGCCGCAGCACTGGGGCTCTATCTGTTCGTGACGCGAACAAGGGCCGGAGTGCTCGTGCGTGCCGGCGCTTCCAACCGACAAATGGCCACACTGATGGGTGTGCGCGTGCCTCTTTTGTTTCTGGGTGTCTTCGTGCTGGGAGCGATGCTCGCGGCGCTTGCCGGGGCTTTGCTGGGACCGGTGACGGCGATTCAGACCGGAATGGGCGAACAAATTCTGATTTTGGTGCTGGTCTGTATTGTGATCGGCGGAATCGGTTCGATGCGGGGGGCTTTTGTCGGAGCACTGTTGGTCGGGTTCGTGGATACGGCTGGCAGAGCATTTTTACCTTCGATACTGAAGCTATTTTTTTCGCCGGCCGTGGCTTCAAGCGTCGGGCCGACCCTGGCAGCGCTTTCTATTTATATCCTGATGGCGGTGGTGCTGGTGTTCAGGCCGTCAGGTCTTTTTCCCGCGCGTGGTTGACGATGCGTAAGTTTTTTAACCCGACGACTGTATCGGTACTCGGACTTGCGCTGTTGCTCGTGTTTCCGCTCGTGGCGCCCGCACTCAATCTGGATTTTTATATTTCTTTTGTCCGTCGTGTGTTGATTTTCGCGTTGGCTGCGACAAGCCTGAACTTTATTTTGGGTTATGGCGGAATGGTGGCATTGGGACATGCCGCGTTTTTTGGGGCGGGTGCTTATGTGGTGGCGATCCTTTCCGTGCAAGGAATCTCGCACGCTTTAATCGCCTGGCCAGCTGCGATGGTGGTGGCGGGTGTGCTGGCTTTTGTGATCGGGATGATCTCGCTGCGTACCCGTGGCGTGTACTTCATCATGATCACCTTGGCCTTTGCGCAAATGGTTTTTTATTTGTTTATCTCCTTGCGCCAGTATGGGGGTGAGGATGGCATCAATTTGACAGCTCCCGCAGTATTGCCTGGTCTCAATCTGGCAGACAATCAAACCTTTTATTACGTTGTGCTGGTTTTGGTAGTGGCTTGTCTCTGGTGGTTGAACCGTCTCATTCAGGCGCGTTTTGGCCAGGCTTTGCAAGGGATTCGCGAAAACGAGTCCCGCATGGAGGCGCTGGGTTATCCGGTCTTCCGGATCAAGCTGCTCGCCTTTGTGATCGCAGGTGTGATGGCAGGTCTGGCAGGCGGATTACTGGCGAGTCACAATCAGTTTGTTTCGCCCAGTCTCATGCACTGGACGGCCTCGGCTAACCTGATCATCATGGTGATTGTTGGCGGGATTGGCTTGCGCTATGGCGGTCTGGTGGGTGCTGCGGTCATGTTGTGGCTCGAAGAAATTTTGCGTCTATATACAGACTATTGGCACTTGCCGTTGGGTGTCTTGCTGCTTGCGATTGTGTTGTTCGCACCGCGCGGTCTTGCGGGGATGTTTAAGCAGAGCGTGACACGATGAATGTTCTCCAAAGTCATCTCATCTTAGAGGCGCATCAGCTGACCAAGCGCTATGGCGCATTGGTGGCGTGTGATCAGGTGTCGCTTGGGCTCTTGCCTGGTGAAATTCATGCGTTGATCGGACCGAATGGTGCAGGCAAGTCCACCTTGATTCATTTGCTTTCGGGTTCGGTGGCGGCCGACAGCGGCCGACTGGTGCTGGAAGGCCGTGATGTGACACGCGAGGGTCTTCATCAGCGCGTGAAAGCCGGGCTATCGCGTTCATATCAAATCACCAATATTTTTAAACAATTCAGTGTGTTTGAAAATTTGCTGCTTGCGGTGCAAGCAGGCGCTGGGAGTAGTTTCAGCTTCTGGCGTGCGCGTTCGCAGGACAGGGTTTTATACGAAGCTGCGGAGAACTTGGCGCGGGACTGCGCCATCGCCGCGGAGGTCTGGCATGTCACAGCAGGTACGTTGCCGCATGGCGAGCAACGCAAGCTGGAGTTTGCGCTGGCGTTGGCCTCTAAACCCTCCGTGCTGTTGCTTGATGAGCCCATGGCTGGGATGGGCCCGGATGAGACACTCAAGCTGACAGAGCTGATTGCCTCAATGCGCGGACGCACCACGATGCTGCTGGTGG
>JACCDZ010321344.1_pt1 | contig 55483 bp, 33 predicted proteins | sample 7449551 | NCBI WGS metagenome assembly JACCDZ01 (sample SAMN15323452, study PRJNA562643) | freshwater metagenome | isolation source: river surface water | place: USA:Blue River Watershed | collected 2017-08-18 | reverse complement strand
TGGGTTTTGGCTGCAGGTGATTGTGATGACAACGCCCCAACAGTATACACAGGTGCAATCGAGTATTGCGATAACTTAGACAACGATTGTAATGGATTGGTAGATGATGGTTGTACCGGAGTTGCAGACGTAGATGGTGATGGTTACACCTCTGACGTAGATTGCAATGACAACAATATTGCGATCAATCCAGGTGCAATTGAAGTTTGCGACGGATTGGATAACAACTGTAACATCGAAATTGATGAGTTTGTAGGTTCAGACTATTATGCCGATTTGGATGGAGACGGATTCGGGGATTTAAACAATCCTACTGTGGCGTGTACCCAGCCTGCTGGATTTGTGACCAACTTTGACGATTGTGATGATAGCGCTATTACTTATATCGATAATGATGGAGATGGACAAGGTTCATCTACAACGGACGCATGTGGTGTTGCATCTACTGGTGATTGCAATGACAACGATGCTTCGATTAATTTAAATGCTGCAGAGATTTGTGGCGATGGCATCGATCAAAACTGCTCAGGTATCGCGGACGAAGGATGTAACGCTTCTGACAATGATGGTGACGGATTTGATGCATTGACCGATTGTAATGACAACTGTGCAACGGTTTATCCAGGTGCTCCTTGTAACGATGGAGATGAGGAAACTATAGATGAGACGATTCAAGTGGATTGTACTTGTGGTGGTGGAGTTACGATTACAACTTGTCTTGGTCCACAGAGTATTTCATTTGAACCAGCTCCAGTAGCAGGTACATGGCCTGTAGGAACCAACGTTACCATTTGTTACTCTTTGGATTACGGACAAAATTCTGGTGACTGGTTAGATGGCATGGCCATTTCAATGGGAACTGGGTGGTCTTTTCCTCAGCCGCTTCAGGCACCTATTGAGTGTAATGGAGGTCCTGGTGATTGGATTTGGCAGGATATTATTGAACCCACTGGAGGTCAAGCCTATCCTTCTTATTTTGGTGGATATTATTATGACTATACAGTTGATGGCAATGGCGGAAATGACTGGGGTGATGGAGGTTCTTGTGTCATGAGCATGTGCTTCACTTCTACAACGGTAGCTGATGTTGATCTTTGGGTGGGTGTTGCTTCTGGTGGCGATAGCCAATTTGGAAGCTATAACTCCACTACTGGCTGTCCTATTGAGGTATATACTGTTGACCCCGCAACATTGCCAAGTTGCTCTGTCGACTTCCCTTATTGCGCTACTCCTTCTTCTTGCGATCCGGTAACCAATCAATACACGTTGGTACCTGCTCAAAACAACTATATTCAGACCTTCATGTCCCCAACATCGGGAACATTGGACTTGATGATGGATGGCAACTTGATCCAAAGTTTTGCTGCACCTTTCAATTCAACAATGTCAATCAACGTAGACAGTTTGTATTCCGATGGTGCAACCCACGTTTTAACAGCAATGTATTCTGCGAATCCAGGATGTATGGGAACAACGACATTTGTTGCTCCTTCTTTTTGTGCTGGTCAAGATGATGACTTGGATGGTTATGTGGCTGCCAACGATTGTAACGATCAGGATGCAACTGTAAATCCTGGTGCACCTGAGATTTGCGACTTGCAAGACAACAACTGTGATGGCGTTATTGATGAGAACCAAGATGCCGATGGTGATGGATTTAATTCTTGTAGTGGTGATTGTAATGATGCGGATCCATTGGTTTGGATTGGTGCTACATGTGATGATGGAAACCCATCTACAACAAACGATTTGATTCAAGATGATTGCTCTTGTGGTGGAGTATTGGGTGATGAACCATCTAATGCATTTACAGCAGATCCTGCTACAGGTTGTATCGATATTACCGTAGATCCAGCAACTTATACAATTTCAACTGTAGTCGCTGCGCCAGGTTGTGCAGGAAATACTGTTGGAAGTGAGAATCCAGATGTTTGGGTATTGATCAATGCACCTGCAAATGGTGAGCTTTTCTTGTCTCCTCAGGGAACTGGCGATGCGGGAATGGCGGCATATAATTATGATGTTGCAACCAATACATATACACTTTTAGGTTGTGATGATGATACAGGACCTGGTACTATGCCACAATTGACATTGACTGGCTTAACTCCTGGCAACCCAATCTATATCCAATTGTGGGCATACAATGCAGGCAGTACTTTGAACTTTAGTTTTTGTTCATCTGATTGCGCTACTGCAGTTCTTTACTGGCCAGATGCGGATGCCGATACCTACGGAGATGCCAACACTGCTGGTTTATTGACCTGCACACCGGATGCTGGTTGGGTAACCAACGGAACCGATTGTGATGATACCAATGCTACTATCAATGATGGTGCTGCTGAAGTTTGTGGAGATAATATTGACAACAATTGCGACGGTCAAATTGACGAAGGTTGTACTACTGACGCAGACGGTGATGGTGCCGTAACGGCTGTCGATTGCGATGATAACAATGCTACTGTTTATCCCGGAGCAACTGAGCTTTGTGATTTAATTGATAATAACTGCGATGCAGTAATCGATGAAGGATTTGACACCGATGGTGATGGATTTACTTCATGTAATGGTGATTGTAATGATTCAGATCCTTTGATTTGGACCGGTGCTACATGTGATGATGGCAATGCCGGTACATACGGAGATACTTATGATGCTACTTGTACTTGTACAGGTGTAACAAGTACAATCCCTGGTGATGAGCCTTTCAATGCTTTCACAGCTGATCCATCAACAGGATGTATCGATGTAACAGTTGATCCAGCTTTGTTTACAATTACAACATTGGTTCCTGCTCCCGGTTGTGCAGGTAATACCGCAACTTCACCAAACCCTGAGGTTTGGGTTGTATTGAATGTACCAGCAAATGATACATTATTCTTGAACCCACAAGGTTCGGTAGATGCGGGTATGGCAGCCTATACTTACGATGCAACAACTGGAACATATACTCAATTGGGTTGTGATGATGATTCTGGAACTGGTTTGATGCCACAGTTGTCTATCACTGGACAAGGAGCGGGTACTCCAATCTATGTTTCTTTGTGGGCTTACTCTGCTGGTTTAATCAACTTCAGTTTCTGCGCTTCTGAATGTACCAATCCAATTGCGTACTATTCGGATGCAGATGGTGATGGTTTTGGTGATGCCAACGCGGCTGCTGTCTTCTTGTGTACACCAGATCCTGCTTTGGTAACAGATAACACCGATTGTGATGATACCAACAACGCTGTAAATACTGCAACTGCAGAAGTTTGTGATGATTTGTTAGATAACAACTGTGATGGTCAAGTAGACGAAGGTTGTACTACAGATTCGGATGGCGATGGAGTTGTAGATGCTTTGGATTGTCAACCAACAAATGGTTCTATCTATCCTGGAGCGATTGAGGTATGTAACACAATCGATGAGAACTGTGATGGAGTTGCAGACGAAGGATTGCCTACGACAACTTATTATGCTGATGTGGATGGTGATGGTTATGGTGATGCTAATGGAGCTTTGACTTCTTGCTTTGATCCAAACTCGCCACCGGTTTGTAACTATACTTTCAACTTAACAGATACTTATGGTGATGGTTGGAATGGTAACTTGATGACCGTAACTTCTAATGGGGGATTGAATATCGATGGAACTGTCGGTGCAACATTCACCGATGGTACGAACGCGACTGAAACTGTATTGTTGACTGCTGGAGTATCTTACGATGTAGTTTGGTCAACGATTGGGGCATTCCCAACTGAACCTGGTTTTGATATGGTGGACCCAACTGGAACCATTGTATACAATCTTCCAGCCGCAAGCGGATTGCAAGGAACAACATTGACAACCTTCACAGCTGCTTGCCCTGCATTGGGTGTTTATGTAGCAGACAACACGGATTGCAACGATTTGGATGGTGCTATTAATCCAAACGGAATAGAGGTTTGTGACAATGGTATCGATGAAAACTGTAACACCAATGACGATGCTTGTAACCCAATCGATTTAGATGGTGACGGATATAATGCAACCGCTGATTGTGATGATAACAACGCGGCTATCAATCCAGGCGCTACTGAAGTTTGTGGTGACGGCATAGATAATAACTGTACTGGTGGTGTTGACGAAGGTTGCTCTACGGGCACAGATGCTGACGGTGATGGATATGATGCAGCAGTTGATTGTAATGATAACAATGCTGCTATTAATCCTGCAGCTACGGAGATTTGTGACAATGGCATCGATGAGAACTGTAATGCAAATGATGACGCTTGTTCAACCACTACTGATGTGGATGGTGACGGTTATGCTGCTCCTGCTGATTGTAACGACAACAATGCGGCGATCAACCCTGGCGCTACAGAAATTTGTGGTGATGCTATTGACAACAACTGTGCTGGTGGTATCGATGAAGGCTGCGTTTTGGTAGATAATGACGGAGATGGTTTCCCATCAACAGTTGATTGTAACGATGCTGATGCTTCAATCAATCCTGGTGCTGCTGAATATTGCAATAGTATTGATGACGATTGTAATGGTTTGGTAGATGATAATACAGGCACCATGTACTACCAAGATGCTGACGGAGATGGTTTGGGTAACTTAAGTGCTACTTACAATTTCTGTTCTTTGCCTGCAAATGGATGGTCATCTAATTACTTCGATTGTAATGATGCTGATGCGGCTGTTGCTGGTCCTGGAACATCTTGTGACAATGGTGACGTAACTGATGTTATGGACACATATCAATTGGAGCCTTTCTGTGCTTGCGTTGGTCAATTGTTGGGTTGTACTGATCCAACTGCTTGTAACTACGATGCGGCGGCAATGGCAGACAATGGATTGTGTACATATTCAACTGTTCAGTTGGGTACAATCTTGGGTCCTGATACAATTTCCCCTTTCTCAGCTCAAGTGTATACGTATCAACCAGCAAACGCCAACGATAACTTGGCTTACAATTGGGACATCAACGGATTGGGCGTATTTGTACCAAACAACTCGATTGAAACGAACCAAAGCATTACTGTATTCTGGTCCAATCAATCGATTGCTGATTCTGTAGGAACAGTTTCTGTATCTATCGTTGACTTGAACTGTGGAACCAATGCGGTTTACACAGTTGAAATGGAAGTGAACTTTACAGTTACAGGTGTTGATGAGTGGGTGAGTGCTGAAGGTGCTACTGCTTATCCAAATCCATCGAATGGTCAGTTCACATTGCAATTACCACAGGATATGTCAGGCACATACCAAGTAGAGGTTGTGAACATGACTGGCCAAGTGGTGTATCGCGAATCCAATTTGACGAGTGCTATGTGGTCCGCCAACATTGATGCTGCAAACGGAATCTATGTGGTTCGTGTCATAGCTGACGAGAAGCAATTTAGATTACCGATCGTTATTGAGAAGTAGTTCAAATGATGAATATTGAAAACGCCCCAATTGGGGCGTTTTTTTTTTGGACATAAAAAAAGGCCCGAAGGCCTTTTGAAATTGAATAGAACTTAATGTCCTATGTCGTTCATGAATTTTAATCGTACCAATCTCAAAGTATCTTCTTCATAATCGCCATCAAAATATTTTTCGGCCTCGAGTAAATCTTCTGTTTCAGACTGCATGAAATATTCCATGATTTCTTCTTGTGCATCTTCATCTACCTCATCATCGATGATGTATTGAATGCCCAATTTTGTTCCTGAATTGACAACAGCTTCTATTTCGCCAATCAATACGGATTTGGATTTTCCCAATCCACGAGCGATATCGGAAATGGGAATACGCTTGTCAATATTTTGAATGATTTGAACCTTCTGTCCGCTCTTAGAGGGCGCCGTTTTCAAAAACAAATCTTGGGGTCGCTCAATATTATTGTCTTCAACATATTGATTGATAAGTTTCAAGAATGTTTGACCAAACTTTATGGCTTTGTTCTTGCCAACACCACCAATATGAGAAAGCTCTTCCATATTGATAGGATATTGTGTGGCCATTTCTTCCAAACTCGGTTCAGAGAAAATAACATAGGGTGGAATTCCTTTTTCCTTGGCCAACAATTGACGCTGTTCTTTCAGCAAATTGAATAGTGCTTGATCTGCAGCCCCTCCGCCAGTTGAGCGAGATATGGACAAATCACCGTCATCCTCCATGCTTGGGAACTCTTCTTCTTTCACCGCAACAAAGGATTGTGGTGCTTCCAAAAATTTCCGTCCTTCAGATGTTATTTTAACCGTGCCGTATGTTTCAACCTCTTTTTTGATCAGACCAACTACGAGCATTTGACGAATCAATGCATGCCAATAGCGATCATCATTCTCTTTGCCAATGCCATAAAATTCAGATTGACTGCCTTTATAAGTTTTCACTTCGGCATCTTCAAGACCCAACAATACTTTAACAGTGAATTTTGATTTGTGTTTTTCATTGAAAGCATCAATCACTTTCAAAATGAGATGAACATCTTCTTTCGCTTCAAAAGTCTCTTTGGGTTTTCTTTGGTTGTCATCCATTCCCACACCATCATCCTTTGTTTCATCCCAGAATTCTCCGAAATAATGAAGCAAATATTTTCTTCTGCTCAAAGATGTTTCGCAATAGGCCATTACTTCATGTAGCAATTGAACGCCAATTTCCTGCTCAGCAATGGGCTTACCTGCTAAAAACTTCTCTAATTTTTCAATGTCCTTGGGGCTGTAAAAAGCAATGCAATTTCCCTCGCCCCCGTCACGTCCAGCGCGACCGGTCTCTTGGTAGTAGCTTTCTAAACTTTTTGAAATATCGTGGTGAATGACAAAACGCACATCTGGCTTATCGATACCCATTCCAAATGCAATGGTCGCCACAATGACATCAACATCTTGCATCAAAAATTTATCTTGAACATCACTTCTTTCATGGCCATCCATTCCTGCATGGTAGGGAAGTGCCTTGATACCGTTGGCGATTAGTAATTCTGCCAGTTCTTCGGTCTTCTTTCTGCTTAGGCAATAAATGATTCCACTTTTACCTGTATGTGATTTGATGTATTGAATAATTTGCTTGCCCACATTGTTCTTTGGACGCACTTCGTAATACAAATTCGCACGATTGAAAGATGCTTTAAATACATTGGCATCTGTCATTCCTAAGTTCTTTTGAATATCCTGCTGAACTTTGGGCGTTGCAGTTGCGGTAAGCGCCATAATTGGAACATCCGCAATATTCTTGATAATGCTTTTCAACTTTCTGTATTCAGGTCGGAAGTCATGACCCCACTCGGAAATACAATGTGCCTCGTCGATAGCGACAAAGGAGATGTTACAAGATCTCAAAAAATCAATATTGTCTTCTTTGCCCAAAGACTCAGGCGCGACATATAAAATTTTTGTTTTACCGTTTTGAATGTCAGATTTTACTTGATTGATTTCAGTCTTGTTCAATGAAGAATTGATGAAGTGAGCCACGCCATCTTCAGAACTAAATCCACGCATAGCATCCACCTGATTCTTCATCAAGGCAATCAATGGAGAAACCACAATGGCCATTCCTTCCATCATCAGTGCTGGCAATTGATAGCACATGGATTTTCCACCTCCGGTGGGCATGATTACAAAAGTGTCATTTCCTGCTAAAACAGAATGAATGACTGATTCTTGTAACCCTTTGAATTGATCAAAACCAAAAAAGTGCTTGAGCGCTTCTCTGGGGGTATAATCGACAATGGTATTCATAGCAATGATTTCCTAAACGTGTACCTTTTTTATAGGTGAACGAATTTACGAAGACTTAAAGGAAGGATAAAATCTTTTTTACCTACCATTTATTAACCGTTTACGAGCAATTTTATTTTTTAATCTTAGAGAATAATGCATCTTTGCAGCATGTCAAATTCCAATTCCGCAATCATCCAATTTGCACAAGACACTTTGGCTCAAGAAGCCTCAGCTTTATTGGCAATGGAGGCTTCTATCGGTGAGGCATTTTCCGATGTTGTTCAAACGATTTTGTCATCCAATGGCAGAGTGGTAGTAACAGGCATTGGAAAAAGTGGAATCATCGCGCAAAAATGGGTGGCTACTTTTAATAGCACAGGGCAGCCTGCAGTTTTTATGCATGCCGCCGATGCTATTCATGGAGATTTGGGTATGGTAGGTCCCAAAGATTTGGTATTTTGTATATCTAAATCAGGCGAGTCACCCGAGATCAGGTACTTGGTGCCATTGATCAAGGAAATGGGAAACAAATTGGTTGCGGTTACCGCCAACGCCAGTGGTTTTTTAGGAGTTGAAGGTGATTTGATTTTACATACTCCGATGGAGAAAGAGGCTTGTCCAAATAATTTGGCCCCTACCACAAGTACGACATTGCAGTTGGCAATGGGTGATGCGCTAGCTGTGGCCTTGATGAAAGTTAGGGAGTTTGGTTCACATGATTTTGCCAAGTTTCATCCAGGAGGTGCTTTGGGTAAGAAGGTGGCTTTGAAAGTGCAAGATGTGATGAACAGCCAAGTGGGATTGCTGGTCAACCCCGAGGCGAATATTCTGGAGGTCATTTCTAAAGTTTCTCAAGGTCGAATGGGTGCGGTGGCCATTGCAAGCGAAGATGGTGCAGTACTAGGTATCATTACCGATGGAGATATCCGTAGGATGTTGGAGAAATCCCCAAACTTCACTTCTCTGCAAGCAAAAGATGTGATGAACGTTCAACCCAAGTTTATAGGAGAAAGTGTTTTGGCGGTTGAAGCGTTTCGAAATATGGAATCCAATAGCATTACCCAGTTGTTGGTATTGGAACAAGGTCAGTGGAGAGGGATGGTTCACTTGCATGATTTATTGAGAGAAGGAATTTTCTAAAAGCATGGATCAGGACAAAAAGGAAATGGGATTTTTAGATCATCTGGAAGAGTTGAGAAGAAGGCTCTTTTGGTCTGTCATCGGCGTGGTGGTTGGTATTTGTGTCATCGTGTATTTTGATGATTTTGTGATCAATGACCTGATCATGGGTCCCAAAAATCTCGACTTTGTAACCTACCGCTGGTTTTGTGATTTTTCCCATTACATGGGTCTTGGAGATCAACTTTGTTACCAAGAAATGGATTTCACTTTGCAAAGCACCACAATGGGCGGAAATTTTTCGGCTTACATGTTGGTATGTATTGTGGGTGGATTGATTATCGCCTTCCCCTATGTGTTTTATCAAATTTGGGGTTTCATAAAACCCGGATTACACCTGAACGAGAAGGGTGCAGTAAATGGGATTTTATTTTTTGTTAGTTTGTTGTTCTTTGCAGGTGCTGCCTTTGGCTATTTTATTCTCACCCCTCTGTCCATTGCATTTTTAGGCAACTTTGAGTTTGGTGATGTTGAAGTAAATGCGACCATCTTGTCTTATTTGAAGTTGGTGACGTCTTTGGTGCTGGGCACCGCATTGTTGTTTCAATTGCCAGTAGTTGTATACTTCTTGGGTAAAATTGGAATTATCTCATCGGAGTTTTTAAGAAAGTACCGCAAGCACGCATTTGTCGTGAATTTGATTATCGCAGCTATCATCACGCCTCCGGACGTAACGAGTCAACTGCTAGTTAGCATGCCCATATTGCTCTTGTATGAAATCAGCATCTGGGTTGTAGCTCGTGTCGAGAAAAATCGAAAAGATTAGGTTTATCGCGCTTTTTAGCAAATCCGTAACCGAGATTTGTCTAAAAATGATGTAATATTGTGCAAACCAAAATCTTAAGATGAGGAACAAATTTTACTTTTCTATTTTCATGTGCTTTTTCGCATGGATGATGTTCAATGGTGTTACGAGTAGCGCCGGAAAATCTGGCAAGTCGGGAGCACCTGGAGAAAGCACTTGTATTCAGTGTCATAGCACCAATTCTTTGAATGATCCAACCGGGTCCATCACTGTTTCTGTTGCGGGAGTTACCAATGGTCAATACACTGCGGGACAAACGTATCAAGTGAGCGTAACCATTGCAAAATCAGGACAGTCTTTGTTTGGATTTAGTGCAGTTGCGTTAGACGATGCGGGCCAAAATGCTGGAGCGCTCGTAGCAGGCGCAGACAGTCATACAGAGGCGTCTTCAGCTTCTGGTACCAATAGAAATTATGTAACGCACAATTCTAATGGTGGGTTGTCAAGTAATCAAAAAACTTTCACCTTCTCTTGGACAGCTCCAACTTCAGGAAATGTCAATTTTTACTTTTCAGGAGTTGCTGCAAATAACAACGGAGGAAATTCAGGTGACTTTGTGTACACCTCAAATTTGACTTTGGCACCCGCAACCATGGGTGGTGGTGTAGTGGTGATCAATGAGGTGGATGCCGATCAGGCAGGTCCCGATTCTCAGGAATTTGTGGAGTTGTACGGTACACCCAATATGTCGTTGAATGGATACACCATTGTATTCTTTAATGGCAACAACAGTTTGGCTTATTCAGCTTTTGATTTAGATGGCTTTTCATTGGATGCCAATGGATTCTTTGTTTTGGGTAACCCTGCTGTTCCCAATGTGGATTTGACTTTTGATCCGGGAGCTTCTGGATTTCTTCAAAATGGAGCTGATGCTATTGCTCTTTATTTGGCTGATGCAACGTCTTGGCCGGTTGATGCGCCAGTATCAGCGACTGGTCTTGTAGATGCTGTCGTATATAGCACGGCGGATCCAGATGCTACAGGTTTATTGACTGTTTTGACACCAGGTCAATTGCAAGTCAATGAAACTATGGGGAATATTCCAGAATGTTTGGCGCGTGTTCCAGATGGAGGTACTCCTTTGGTGGTAACTTCTTATGTTCAGCAATTGCCTACCCCCGGGGCATCCAATTCTACTACTGTTGTATCTGGTTGTATGAATACCAATGCATGTAACTACAATAGCGCAGCAACGGTGGATGACAACTCATGTTTGTACACAGGTGCTACTTGCGATGATGGAAACCCAAATTCAACGGGTGATGCCATCGACGCGAGTTGTCAGTGTGTAGGTCAGGTAACTCAAGTCAACGTGACATTTCAAGTGGATATGAGCACGAGTACGGTAGCTCCAACTGGTGTTTTCTTGCAAGGGGATTTTCAAAACTGGCAAGCCAATCCTGACATTCCGATGACGGATGCGGATGCCGATGGTGTTTATGCTGTAACAATTGTACTTCCTGCCAATTCTCCGATTCAGTATAAATTTTTGAATGGAACGGGTGGTTGGGAAGTAACTCCAGCTTTGGCTGCCTGCGGAACACCTGATTTGGTCAATGTGGATGGATACAATCGAGCAGATACTACTACTACGGTAGACTTGGTGTTACCTGTAGTTTGTTTTGGCTCGTGTAATGCTTGCGCAGTAAGCTCAACAGGTTGTATGGTTCCCAATGCATGTAACTATGATCCTACAGCAACCATTAATGATATTGCAAGTTGCGTTTTTGCTTCTACTTGGTATTTGGATGCGGATGCAGATGGATATTATGCAAGCTCAACCTCGGCTTGTACCAACCCTGGATCTGGTTACACAGCAATACAAGGAATTAACGGGGATTGTAATGATGCTGTAGCAGGTATCAATGCGGGAGCCACTGAGATTTGTGGGAATAGCATTGATGAGGATTGCTCTGGAGCAGATTTGTCTTGCGGAAACGAAGGCTGTATGGATCCAGTTGCATGCAACTACGATGCAGCAGCAACAATCGACAATGGCTCATGTACTTATGCATCTTTGACTTACTTCGTTGATGCCGATGGTGATGGCGTTGGAGCGGGAGATGCTGTTTTGTTCTGCTCAAATCCTGGTGCAGGATATTCCTTGTTGGAAACAGATTGTGATGATAACAACGCAGCCATCTCACCCAATGCGATTGAAATTTGTAATGGACTAGATGAAAACTGTGACGGTGAGTCGGATGAATTTGTAACTATAACATATTACATCGATGTAGATGCAGATGGATTTGGTGATTTGAACAATGCAGTTCAAGAGTGCGCGCAACCGGTGGGTTATGTATCCAATTTTGATGATTGTGATGATAATGCAGTTACTTACTTGGATTCGGATAGCGATGGAGAAGGTTCAAGCACGATGGATGCATGTGGTGTAGCTAACAATATAGATTGTAACGACAATTCATCAGCGATTAATTCCACGGCCCCTGAGTTTTGTGGAAATGGTATCGATGAAAACTGTGATGGTACCGATGAAATTTGCACTGGAATCCCTGGATGTACAGATGCGACGGCTTGTAATTATGATGCAGCTGCAACACAGAACAATGGATCTTGCACATATGCTACCATGTGGTATTTGGATTTTGATATGGACAGTTATGCATCTGAAGCATTGAGCGCATGTACAAGCCCTGGTGTCGATTATACTTCAACTGTTTTGGTTTTGAATGATTGTGACGATCTAGATTTAACAATCAATCCTGGTGCAACGGATGTTTGCGAAAACGGAATAGACGAAGATTGTAGTGGAGCAGATGCCGTTTGTTCATTAGAAGGTTGCACAGATGCCACTGCGTGTAACTACAACGCTTCAGCAACTGTTGACAATGGATCTTGCACATATGCGAGTATGTGGTATTTGGATGCAGATGCGGATGGATATTACGTTAGTTCTCAGTCGTCATGCACCAACCCTGGTATCGGTTATTCTGATGTGATGGGTGTAGATGGAGATTGTGATGATGCAGCAGCTTCAATCAATGCAGCGGCAGTTGAAATTTGCGGAGATGGTATCGATCAAAACTGTGATGGATTGGATGACGCCTGTGCCATTTTGGGCTGTATTGATGTTACTGCATGTAACTTCGAACCTTTGGCTACAGAAGACGATGGGTCATGTATATTTTCTACGGATTGGTACTTGGATTTGGATCTAGATGGATACGCTTCAGAAATGTTGAATGCTTGCTCCAGTCCAGGTGTTGATTATACGTCAACAGTTTTGATTCTGAATGATTGCGATGATACAGACGCGACCATTAATCCAGGAGCAACGGATGTTTGCGAGAATGGAATTGATGAAGATTGTTCTGGAGCGGACGCGAGTTGCACAATTGAAGGTTGTACAGATGCTACAGCTTGTAACTATGATGCTACAGCGACAGTCGACAATGGATCATGTACGTACAGTTCAGTGTGGTATTTGGATGCAGACGCGGATGGATATTATACCATTACTGTTCAGTCTTGTGCTTCTCCTGGTGCAACATTCAATAATATTGGGGGTACTCAGGGAGACTGTGATGATAATTTGGCTAACGTAAATGCTGGAGCATCAGAGATTTGTGGAAATGATGTTGATGAAAACTGTGACGGTATTTTAGAACAATGCCAGCCGGGATGTCCAAATCCAATCATTATTACTGTTGATTCGATCGCGAATTTGGAATGCTTCGGAATTCCAACGGGTTACATTGGTGTAACTGTTTCAGGTGGTTCAGGATTGTACAATGCACAATGGAATACCAGCCCGATTCAAACAACGCCATATGCAAGTAACCTACCTGCGGGCTTCCATTCTATTTCTATTATTGATACAGAAGGTTGTGGGGATACTTTGACAGTGGAAATTACGCAGCCTGCCGGAAGTTTCCCTGTGGTATCAGGAAACAATGATACAGCACCGGCTGAGAATGCGCAGTACACAGTAAATACATATCCCGGAGCCGCATACACTTGGTCTGTGACTGGTGGTGTAATTATCTCTGGTCAAGGAACGGAATCAATCAATGTGTTGTGGAATGATGTTGCTTTCGGAAATGTTACTGTTACGCAAAACGCTGATGGTTGCGAATTGTCTGATGGCATAACCATTTTTGTAAATGGAGTTGGTGTAGATGAAGCAACGGCCAGTGGCATGTCAATTTATCCTAATCCAGCGCGCGGAGTAGTGACCTTGTTGTCTAGCCAAAGTGAGTTGAAATGGGAAATTGTTGAAATGAGCGGTCGAATCGTTTTGGCGGGCAATAGTTACCAAACGTCCACGGTTATTGATATTTCCAACTGTGCTCCAGGACTTTATTTGGTCCGAACCAATGAGGGAACAGAGAAATTAATCATTGAATAAAAAGAGAGGCGAAAGCCTCTTTTTTTTTAACGCTTATTTTTTTATCTTTGAAACGCTAAATAATCTACAAATGAAAAAACTCTACATTTCTCTTAGCTTGATGGCCGTGGGAGTTGCAGCAATCGCTCAAAACGTTGCTCCAATTCACAAGAGCCCAGCTAGAAAAGTTCTTACCAAGAATCAGGTAAGTCCAACAACGGTGATTGCTCACCAAGAATTGAATCATGCTTCAACAGCTAACCGCGTTGTCGCTTTCCAAGAAGACTTCCAAGGAGTTTCTTTGGCAGGTGGAAACCCAGGCGTTATTCCAGCAGGTTGGATTACCAACGAGACTACAACAGCAACCGCTGGTGTAACTACTCCTGCTTTCAAAATTTACAACTCAACTTTGGCTAATGCTGGTGGATACTGGCCAGTTCCTCAAGTTGGTGTAAACAACAAATTTGCTGGTGTTAATGACGATCCAGCTCCATGTGACTGTGATTTCATCGATGCTTGGTTGCAAACTCCAGCCATTGCTTTGAACGAGTATGAGTACACTACAACAACACAGGATGTTTGGGGTATCGTTACTACTACTCCAGTAACTGACGTTTGGAATGATTCTCAAGATTTGGGTTCAGGTCCACAATTGTTGACTCAGATTTTGGCTCCAAACGGAACCATCATTTGGGAAACCGTTTCTTTGTCATTTGATGTTGCTGCCGCAGGTCTTCCTTTGACAGTTAACGTAAATGGAATGGATTACCCAGTTTTCACTGCTGGAACTTTGGACATCTCAGGTTTGATGTTGAGTGGTGATTTGGATGTAATGATCACTTCTGCTGATGGTATGGAAGTGATGACAAACGTTATCGTTGGTGCTTCTGGTACTTATGAGACAGGTGAAGTAATCAACGACACCATTCCTGCAAACGCTGGTGATGCTGGTGCTGAAGTAGTTGGTGTAATTGATGTTGTAGATTCTACTTTCGTTGGAAACTACACCATGGGATTTGATTTCTTCCACGACCAAAACTTTGGTGGTGGTGAAGCTACAGTTCAAGTTTCTAACGATGGTGGTGCTTCATGGAGCATTATCGATACTTTGGCTGTTGATGGTTCATACTGGCAGAGCATCGTTTTGCCATTGTATAGCTTCAATGGTCAAACAATCAGCGTACGTTTCCAATGGTCTGACAACGGAGCTTGGGCTTCAGGTTTTGCTGTTGACAACGTAATCATTCAATCTGCTTTGGACAATGACATGATCATGGCCAAAACAATTGCTTCTGACTGGAACAATGCTACTTTCGGTTTAGGTTTTTGGGAATACGCACAAGTGCCAGTTTCTCAAGTTAGCCCAATCCGTGCTACTTCTGTAGTGTACAATGGTGGTTTCTTCGATCAACCAGGTGTATCTGTTGATTATGAAGTTAGCTTCAACGGCACTTCTCAAGCAACTTGGACAACTGACATTTTGGATGTTGTTTCTTTGGATAAAGATACTTTGTCTGCTGTTTCTGCTTGGACTCCTTCTGCAGTTGGTTCTGTAACTATCGCTTCTACTGTTGTTTCTCCTTCTGGTGATGACAACTTGGGCAACAACACAGGTTCTGCTTCTTTGGAAATTTCTAACGATATCTACGCTCGTGACTTGGGTGCGGCTCAAGCATTCGTAGGTCCTGGCGCTGCTTATGAGTATGGTAACTTGTTTGATATCTATGCCAACGATACAGTTGGAGCTATCGACGTAGCTGTGAACTTTGCTGCTGCTGACGAAGGTTCTTTGATCCAAGGTAAATTGTATGAGTTCACTGGTTTGGATGCTACAGGTCTTCCAACTTTGACTGATTTGGGTATCTCTACTATCGAGTACGCTGTTACAGCTGCAGACAACAACGCTGCAGGTGGTGCTGCTTTCATTCACTTGTCTTTCACAGACGAAATAATCCTTGAAGCTGGTAAAGTTTACATGGCAACTTTGATTTCTGACGGTGCTATCCGCACTCCAGTAGCAGGTAACAATGACTGGGTTGTGTCTTGGTTGAACGATGGTACAGGTTGGGGAGCTACAGGCGGTATCCCAATGATCCGTTTGAACTTTGACGAGTCTTTGATGTTTGATATCAACGTTGCTGAGAATAACAACAGCGGTGTGGTATTGTCTCAAAACATGCCAAACCCTGCTTCTGCTAACACAGTTGTAAACTACTCTTTGAACAACAACGAGCAAGTTTCTTTGATCGTTCGTGATATCACTGGTAGAATCGTGATGAACATCAACGAAGGTGTACAAGCTGCAGGTAATCACTCAATCAACTTGAACGTTGAAACTTTGGGTGCTGGTATCTACACTTACACTTTGAACGCTGGTGACGTTCACATGACTAAAGAAATGATGGTTAAGTAATCAGATTTTTTAGCAATAAAAAAGAAGGCCTCCAATCGGGGGCCTTTTTTGTTTGTTATATTTGTCCATCATCAAGGAAAAAATGAAAAAACAAATTTTATCAGCTTTGTTCTTCGGCTCTGCGTTTTTTGCAGTTGCTCAAAAGAACAACACAGAAATTATGCACGCCCCAAAGGTTGTGCAGCCTATGGAGATTCGTCAATCTCCAGCATCTACCGCATCTGCGGATCGTGGTGGTGCAACCGTATTCACCGAGGATTTTAGCAATGGTTTTAACGGCAACAATGGCATCGGCTCATGGTTGGTATGGGACAGCAGTGCGGATACCTCAATTTGGATGCTAGCCAATGCCAACAGCCCAGCTGGTGCTTACACATCTAACTCTCCGGCAATGACGGGTCCAACGACTTCTACAGGATGGGTGATTTTTGATGCGGATTTGTACCAAGGTGGTGCTATTTCTGCTGCAAACCCAGCAGAAGATGTTTATGGATGGATTCAAACTCCAGCTATTGATTGTAGCAATCTTTCTTCTGTATTGGTAGATTATAACCAATACTTCATTTACTGTTGTTTCTCATTGTCTCCTTTGACTGTTGAAGTGTCAAACGACGGCGGAACAACATGGGCAGTATTCCCAGGTCACGGAGATTTTTCTCCATCAGCAAACGCATTTTCAGCCAATCCATTGAACACAATGGTGGACATCTCTTGCGTAGCTGCAGGTCAATCCAATGTTTTGGTTCGTTTTGGTTACAACACAGCCCAAACGACAGGTTATTCACACTACTTCTGGGGATTGGATGATATTGCTATTTATGGCAACCCAAAGACCAATGATATCGAAGTTCGTCAAGTTACAAATGGTGATGTTTTCAATGTTTGGGAATATCGCTTGACCCCAATGGAACAACGTACTTTGTCTGCTGATGGTGGTCAAATGGTAGGTATCGTTTCTCGAAACGTAGGGTCAGCCAATCAAACAAACGTAAATGTTCAAATTGATATCACTGATGCAGCGGGAGCTAACGTTCACACTCAGACGGAAGTGATTGCTGATATGCCTTCATATGCCAATGCACCAGAGTGTCCAGCTTTTGTAAACGACACGTTGTATGTAAATACAGGTTGGGAACCAACTGCAGCTGGTGTTTACACCATAACAGTTACTATGACAGCAGATTCTACTGATGAGACCCCCGCCAACAACGTTGCCACTCGTGTTATAGAGTTCTCTGCAGATGAATACGGACATGATGACACTGCTTTGGATATAGAGTTGGTTGCTACAGAAGTAGATGGTTCTAATCCTGTGGTTTATGAACCTCATGGATATGGTACTTTCTTCCACTTCCCTTATGCGGGTTCTTTCGCTTATGGTTCAACAGTATTGTTGGGTGGAACTTCTGATTTGGGGGCATATTTCAGCACAGTATTGTACCAAGCTACTGACGGTTTGAATGCAAGCCCTGGAGTTGCTGCTTCAAACGAGTTTGAAATCACGCAACAAATGATAGGTGCGAATGGAACTGAGCCTTTCTACTACTTGCCATTTGCTGATCCAGCTGAAATGTTGCCAGGTGAAGTTTATTTCAATTCTGTTATTACCAATCCAGAAGCTACTTCAACACCAACAGCGACAACAGATCTTCAAATGACCATGTTGGCGCAAGACAATGCGGATACTGATAATTCAACAGCTGAAATTTCAAGAACGGGTAGCAATACTTATGCATGGTTTACTTCAAGATCTTATTCGCCAGCGTTGCGTTTGATTTTGTCAGAGCGTGTTTCTGTTGATGAAATCAACGGTGAGTCATTGCAGACTTTCAAATTGTTCCCTAACCCAGCGGTACAAGCAGCACAAGTGCAATACACATTGAAGCAAAATGTTGCTGTTGCTTATGAGGTGCGTGATCTTCAAGGTAAATTGGTAACCTATTCTAACTTGGGTGTCAAAAACGCAGGTACACATTCTTTGGAACTTCCAGTAGCGCAATGGGGTGTTGGTCAATACCAAATCTCTTTGGTTGTCGATGGTAAAAAAATGTACACGAAGTCACTACAAGTGATCAAGTAAAAAAATAAAAAGGGGCTTCGGCCCCTTTTTTTATGAAACAAAATTAGCTTTGCAAAAAACAAATTGTATGTATCAAATAGACCAAGTTTCTTTTTCCAATAAGCGTGTGTTGGTTCGTGTTGACTTTAATGTGCCTTTGGATGCAGATTTAAATATTACAGACGATACCAGAATCAAGGCGGCTATTCCAACCATCGAGAAATTGGTTAAGGATGGAGCCAAAGTGATATTAATGTCGCATTTGGGACGACCTAAGAACGGACCGGAAGATATCTTCTCATTGCGCCATGTAATATCAGGGTTAAAGAAGTACTTGACTTGCGATGTGAATTTTGTAAACGATTGTATTGGTGAGAAAGTACAATTGGCCGTTGATGAAATGCAATGGGGATCTGTGATGGTAATGGAGAACCTTAGATTCTACAAGGAGGAGGAAAAGGGAGATGAGTTTTTTGCTGGTCAGATTGCAGAAAACGGAGATGTATATATCAACGATGCATTTGGCACCGCACACCGCGCACATGCGAGCACGGCAGTTATTGCTCGATTCTTCCCAACAGACAAGTATTTTGGATATTTGATGGAGAACGAAGTACAAGCCATAGATCGAGTATTGCATTCAAGTGAGAAACCTGTTGTAGCGATTGTTGGCGGATCTAAAGTCTCTTCAAAAATTGGAATCATTGAGAACTTGATTCACAAAGTAGATGCTTTGATCATTGGTGGTGGAATGGCCTTCACATTCATCAAAGCGCAAGGTGGTCATGTCGGAAGCTCTTTGGTTGAAGAGGATCGTTTGGATCAGGCTTTGAATCTATTAAAAATGGCCGAAGCTCGAGGAGTGAAAATGTTACTTCCGGTGGATGCATTGATTGCTGACAAATTTGCAGCGGATGCAAATACACAGGTTTCAAAAATTGATGAAATCCAAGATGGATGGATGGGATTGGATATTTCCAATGACTCAATAGCATTGTTCAGTGAAACCATTTTATCAGCACGCATTGTATTGTGGAATGGACCAATGGGCGTTTTTGAAATCCCGGCATTTGCTAATGGTACAAAAGCCATTGCAGAAAGTTTGGTTAAGGCTACTTCCAAAGGCGCATTCACCTTGGTAGGTGGTGGCGACTCTGTCGCTGCGATCAATCAAATGGGAATGGCAGATCAGGTGAGTTACGTAAGTACAGGTGGCGGCGCAATGCTGGAAAGCTTGGAAGGTATAGTTCTTCCTGGTATTGCTGCTATCCGAGATGGTCAACGATAAACAAAGCCTCTTGTATTCGATCTTCCAATTGATTGGATTCAAGCAAATAGTATTTTTTATTTGAAAGAAGTTGTAGATGCTCTCGAAAGAGGGCATCTCTGCTTTCAGGACCTTGGCGAAGCGGATCTGATTCCCAGGGAATATTGGGGGGACATAGAATGTAACGGTGATCATTGTCCAAAAATCTTTTCATCCAATGATGTTGCATCGGATGATTTTCCCATTGACTCCAAATCAACAAATTCAATTCATCTGTATCCCACAAATTAAAACCAATGGTTGGTGCTTGGTCAAACTGTTGCTGACTGTGCTCAAAAATAGAAGTCAATTGTTCCGAAGAATATGGAGGGGTGATTTGATTTTCAGTCAGCCATATTCGATTGGCTTCAGGAATCAACTGTGCGGTATTAAAAATATTGCCAAGCGATTCCCACAAGGAAGTTTTACCGCTGCTTTCAGGTCCAGCAATGACCCAATTCCCTTTTCTCATTTCACACCAAATTAAAATATCCCTGTATTGCTAGCATCGCATACAAGACAAAGAGCAAGCTAATTACCTTGAGATTTCTTTTGTAAAACAGAACCACAGAAACCATATTGATGACAATAAAATAGAGCCAAGCACTTTGCAATCCCGACATCAGTAAAAGCGTCGCCCAAAGGGAGAAGGAGGTAATCATAGAATCCAACATCGGTAGAGCAGCACTTGTTTTCTTTTTTAAATAAATACCCATCACAAAACCCAATCCCAAACTAACCAAGGCGCCCAGAAGATGTAGAAATACGCTTTCGGTCATTACAGGAATCGTGACAAATTGATAGTAGCCGTATATAGCCAAAATGCAATAAGCCAATTGCAACAAGACATCGGCAAGTAATTTCCTTTGGTAACTCAAATACCCCAATAAAAGCGGTCCAGCCACGCCCATTACAAAAGCCCAAGGATTACCCTGTTGAAAGAGGATGGTAAATCCGATGTTTAGGATAACGGCGAGCCATTCAATGAGAAATAATTTATTTTTTTTGATGAGCTTTGGGATTACCATGTTACAAACATCTTATATTTACTTCGTAATCCTTAACCCATGAAGAAAATTTTTATCCTTTTTGCATTGATTCCATTTTTTGCTTTTTCGCAAAGAAATTGTGGATCGATGGAACACTTGAATTGGATCATGTTAAACGATCCTGCAGTTCAAGAGCGCATGTCGTTGATTGAACAGCAGACAAGTGAGTATGTACAACATGCCGATCAAAGTGATCGACAAATGGTAACAATACCTGTGGTTGTGCACGTTTTGTACAAAAGCAGTACATCTAATATTACGGATGCGCAGATTCAATCTCAAATCAATGTACTGAACAACGATTTCAGAAAGTTAAATGCTGACGCAGCAAATACACCAAGTATTTTTACTGCCTCAGATCCCAATATCCAGTTTTGTTTGGCTTCCGTTGATCCCAATGGAAATGCAACTACAGGAATTACAAGAACGCCTACAGCTGTTACTTCTTTCTCTACCAATGATGCCATGAAATATTCAGCGCAAGGTGGAAAAGATGCATGGCCCGCAGGTCAGTATCTCAATATTTGGGTATGTACCTTAAGCAATAGTATTTTGGGATATGCGCAATTCCCTGGCGGTGCAGCAGCTACAGATGGAGTAGTAATAGACTATCGTTATTTTGGTACTACAGGAACAGCTACCGCTCCTTTCAATTTGGGTCGCACTGCAACACATGAAGTAGGTCACTGGTTAAATCTTCGCCACATATGGGGAGACGCAAATTGTGGAAGCGATTTGGTAGAGGATACGCCAACTCACAATACTGCTAACTATGGTTGTCCAACCTATCCACATTTGAGTACATGTTCAGGTGCTCCAGTTGAGATGACCATGAACTACATGGACTACACTGACGATGCGTGTATGTATATGTTCTCTAATGGACAGACAGTTCGCATGCAATCATTGTTTGCTACGGGTGGATTTAGATCATCTTTATTAAATTCAAATGGATGCGGTGTTCCAACACCAGTTCTTTGCGGAACAGTTACAGGATTAACAACTTCTGGAATCACACAAACTTCTGCTAACCTTTCTTGGGCAGCATTGAATGGTGCAACAGGATATGTTTTGAAATACAAGACTACTGCTGCTGCAACATGGACCACAGTGAACACAACAACCAATACATACGCATTGACAGGATTAACAGCTGGCACTGCTTATTCGTACACTGTTGCTGCGGTTTGTGCAGAAGGTACAGGAAATGCAACTTCTGCTTCTTTCACAACTACTGCAGTTGTAACCAACTGCACAGATGTGTATGAAAGCAATAACACTTTAAACAAGGCAAAAGCGATTACTAAAAATATCGATATTACTGCTTTGATCAACACATCATCAGACAAAGATTATTTCTCGTTTTCTACTGCATCCACAGATAAGAATGTTAAGATCGAGTTGAAGAACTTACCCGCGGATTATGATGTTAAATTATATAAAGGTTCAACCTTGGTAGGCACTTCAGCCAATTCTGGTCTGACGAATGAGACCATTACCTACAACACCACAACAACGGGAAGCTACAAAGTATATGTGTATGGATACAATGGAGCATTCAATGCCACACAATGTTATACACTTCGCGCGAGTACTTCAGGAGTAAACTTCCGTGAGATGGAAAGCATCGAAGTCCTTGATGGTGGAGATGTTGTAAGTGCTCAATTGGAAATTCAGAATGTTTTCCCAAATCCTACTGAAGACAAAATTCAGATTCAATTCTATCAAGCTGATGAGGAAGAGGTTCAGATTGAAGTTTGGAGCTTAATGGGCCAATTGTTGATTCGTCAAAATTGGAATGCTTTTGCAGGAAATAATGGTCTCGCTTTGGATTTGAAAGATTTGGCAGCTGGAAATTATGTTTTAGCTGTTCGCTCTAATCATGCGGTAGATACGCAGTTGATTCAGAAAAACTAATTGCATTACGCAACAAAAAAGGGGGCACTGGCCCCCTTTTTTTATATCAATAAATCAATGTTGATAGCTTTTTGGTCATCAGAATTTTCACCTACACATTCCATATACTTTCGTTTTGACTAAAACCATTCTTATGACTAAAAAGTTTTGGACGTTATTAACGCTCGCAGTAATAAGTATTTTCAACGCAAATGCGATGCAGATTATTGCGAATTACAACAACGCCGTTACGCCGACAACCTACACGCTAGATGTTGAGCCCAGTGATGTTGGAGAGAATATCAAAGCAAAAATCCAAGATCAATCGGGCTTAGAGCCAGGATTAATGGTATTGTTCTTTAATGGACAAACAATCCAGGATGGTACAACATTGGCCGACAATGGAATTAATGACGGTGACGAGATTTTATTCTATTACAATGTTTCAGGTTGCACGTTTGTAGCAGCTTGTAATTTTGATAATACAGCTTCGGTTGACGACGGATCTTGCACCGATCCAAGCGTATTTTTTGCTGATGCTGATGGTGATGAATTTGGAGACGCCAGTCTTCTTTTAACAGGATGTACCCAGCCCGCTGGCTATGTTGCTGACGCAACAGATTGCGATGACAATGATGCATCTGTAAATCCTACAGCTACAGAATTGTGCAATTACATCGATGACAATTGTGATGGCGAAATTGATGAGTATGTTGTTTCTACCTTCTATGCGGACATGGACATGGATGGGTTTGGTGACCTTAACTCAGCTGTTTTTGATTGTCAAACACCAACGGATTATGTGACCAATAGTGACGATTGCGATGACGCAATGGTAACTTATTTGGACACTGACGGTGATGGAAATGGAGGACTTACTATGGATGCTTGTGGTGTGGATTCCAACACGGATTGTGATGATGAAAACAACAGTATTTATTCAGGTGCAACTGAAATCTGTGGTGATGGAATTGATCAAGATTGCTCAGGTAATGATTTGAATTGCCCTATTCCAGGATGCTTGGATAACCTAGCTTGTAATTTTAACGAGCTGGCTGAAGTAGATGATGCTTCTTGTATTTATCCTACCGATTTTTATTTGGATGCTGATGCTGATGGCTTTGGAGACAACAACAATGTAACCTCTGCTTGTTCTCAACCCACGGGATATGTTACGAATGATTTTGATTGCAATGATGCTGAATTGCTTTACCTCGATGCAGATGGTGATGGTTTCGGCATGGAGACTTTTGATGCATGCGGAGTATCCAACCAAGATGATTGTAATGATGAGAATGCATCGGTTTTCCCCGGAGCGACCGAAATGTGCAATGAGTCAGATGACAACTGTGATGGTGAAGCGGATGAATTTGTTTTGATCGAGTTTTATGCTGACTTGGACGAGGATGGATTTGGCGATGCCAACAATAGCACTTTTGCATGCTCATCTCCTGTAGGCTTTGTTGCCAATGCCGATGATTGCGACGATAGCATGGTGACGTATGCAGATGCAGATGAGGATGGTGTCGGATTTGGATCAATGGAAGCTTGCGGTGTTTCTGTCTTCAACAACGATTGCGATGACAACAACATGAATTTGTTTCCAGGCAATGCTGAAGTATGCAACGGTGTAGATGACAACTGTGACGCAATTGTTGATGAAGGTGCCTTGTCGACTTTGTATGCGGATGCAGATGGAGATGGTTTTGGTGATTCAAACAGCGCAATCGAAGGTTGCTTGTCATTAAATCCAGGCTTTGTTTTGGATAACACAGATTGTAATGATAACGCGATTACCTATAACGACAATGATGGCGATGGTTGGGGATCAGGGTTGGCTTTGGCATGTGGTGTTTCTGCTAGCAACGAAGATTGCGACGATACCAATGCAGCATTGTACCCTACACAGACTGAAATGTGCAATGGTATCGATGACAACTGCAATGGACAATCTGATGAAGGTGTATTGCTTACGTTTTACTATGATGCAGATGCCGATGGCTTTGGAAATGTAGACAGCACGGAATTGGCTTGTGCACCATCGGTAGGATTTGTATCCAATAGCGATGACTGTAACGATGCGCAAATCACATATGCGGATGCAGATGGCGATGGTTTTGGAACAGGCGAAGCAATTGCTTGCGGTATTGCTTCTAACAACACGGATTGTGACGACAACAACAACGCGACATTCCCAACTCAATTGGAAACTTGTAATTCAATAGATGACAATTGTGACGGGGAAGTAGATGAATTTGTTTTAAATACCTATTATGCAGATGCGGATGCAGATGGTTTTGGTGATGCAAATACAGCATCGTTTTCTTGCGCTCCTGCATTTGGTTTTGTAAGCAATAGCGATGATTGTGACGATTCACAAGTGACCTATGATGATGTGGATGGCGACGGATATGGAGCAGGGGATGCCATAGCTTGTGGGACGGCTAACAACAATTTAGATTGTGATGATGCAAACAATGCAATTTCACCTGACGTTGCTGAAGTATGTAATGATATCGATGACAACTGTAATTTTGAAGTGGATGAATTTGTATTGAATACCTATTATGCAGATTTAGATGCAGACGGTTTTGGAGATGTTTCTGTAACGGCTTATGCTTGTGTAGCACCTGCAGGATTTGTTGACAATGGTGACGATTGTGATGATAGCCAGTTGTTGTACGAAGATGCCGATGGGGATGGCTATGGAAATACCAATGTCATCGCTTGTGGTGTGGTAAACAACTTGGATTGTAATGACGATGTAGCTTCAGTAAATCCTGGTTTGACAGAGGTTTGTGGCAATGCAGTGGACGAGAATTGTGATGGAAATATCAACGAGAATTGCCCAGTAGACATGGATGGTGATGGTTTTGATAACATCGCGGATTGTGATGATTCAAATCCAAACATCAATCCAGATGCTGTCGAGTCTTGTAACGGTATCGATGATAACTGTAATACTGCAGTTGATGAGAACTTGATGTACACCATCTATTTCTATGACCAAGATTATGATTCATATGGCGCTGGAGTTTATGATACTTTGTGTTACAACCCTGGTAATGGATATACAACGCAGTTGGAAGACTGTAACGATGATGATGCCAATATCAACCCTGGTATGACAGAAGTATTCAATTATATCGATGACAACTGTAACGGTATCGTAGATGATAATTTCGTAGATACAGACAATGACGGTATTGAGAATGGAGTAGACACGGATGATGACAATGATGGGTTGTTGGATGAAATTGAAGATGACTTCAATGGTGATGGAATAACAGGAGACGATTGCGATGGGGATGGAATACCTAACGTTTTCGATGCTGATGATTGCGAGATTTTTATTCCTGAGGGTTTCAGTCCTAATGAAGATGGTGTGAATGATTTCTTTCAATTGCAACAGTTGCCTTATGGATCGGTGGTTGATCTTGAAGTGTACAACCGATGGGGTGGTTTGGTTTACGAAAGTGACAATTATTTGAACGATTGGAATGGTACCAATATCGATGGCAATGATTTGCCAGCTGGTTCGTACATCTATGTCGTTCGCATTGCCAACAAGTCGTTGGAGTACACAAACAATTTAACGCTTTGGAGATAATCCTTAAATAGAGAAACAATGAAAAAATTAGTATTTCTAGGATTCGCGGTTTTGTCTTTCGTGGCAAATGCGCAACAAGACCCTCAATATACCATGCATGTATTAAATCCGTTGGCCATCAATCCTGCTTTTGCTGGATCGAGAGGTGAACAGGATGCAACCTTGGTTTATCGCAATCAATGGATGGGCTTGGACAAATCGCCAACGACCATATCAGGTAACTATCAATCTCGATACAACCAAGGAAGATTGGGTACTGGGGTGAGTTATTTTGGTGATAAGAATGGTCTTTTTACACATAGCGGTTTAACCATTTCTCAAGCTTATCACATGAAGATGACATCTTGGACCTTGTCGTTGGCTTTGAGTGCGGGTATCGAAGAGCTCTCAGCCAATTTATCTGGTATCAATCACACCATTGCTGGTGAAGTGGATAATGCTTTCTCAAGTGATATCAAGCGTACTTATTTCAATTTTGGTTTCGGTGGTTTTGCTTACAACGAGCGTTTTTGGATTGGCTTCTCAATGCCACATCTATTAAAACAAGATTGGGGCAAACAAACCAATGGGGAGGTACAACCGGCCTACCAGGCAGCGCATAGCTATTTAACGGCAGGTGGTGTAGTGAACGTGAATCCATTTGTAGATGTCAAGCCTTATGCTTTAATTAAATGGGCAGAGAACGTAGCACCACAGCTAGAGATGGGTTCAACATTTTATTATCAAAAGCGTTGGGGTGCAGGTTTAGGCTATCGTGTAGGTGATGCCCTTACTTTCAATGCAGAAGCAATTGTCAATGATCATTTGCGTATTGGATATGCTTATGATAGAACTGTTTCAGGTTTGAGCGCATTCACTCGTGGTGGACACGAGATCATGGTGCGTTACCATTTTGGTAAAGGATACAAAGGTTTGAGATAATACAAAATGACTGTAAAATAAAAAACCTTAGCATTTGCTAAGGTTTTTTTTTGAATATGAATTCCAATTAGTATTGAATCAACTTGGTAAGTATCGAATCCAATTTGTGATTGGCCAAATATACTTTCTCAATCTCTGCGCTGAACGGAATCGGCATATCCATGCTGCCACAACGCATCACCGGCGCATCCAAATACGCAAAACATTCTTCTGTAATTCGCGCTGAAATCTCACCGCCAATACCTCCAGTTAAATTGTCTTCGTGCACAATCAATGCGCGACCTGTTTTCTTGACGCTTTCAAAAATAGTTGGATAATCCAATGGTGCCAGTGTGCGCAAGTCAATAACCTCCACATCCATAGGGTGGTCCTTTAAATACTGCATGACCCAATGCACGCCTAAACCATAGGTGACAATCGTTGCCTTGCTTCCTGACTGAACTATTCCAGCTTGACCAAACTCCAAGGAGTAATATCCTGCAGGAACATCACCTTCAATACTTCTGTACAAAGCCTTGTGCTCGATAAACAATACAGGATTAGGATCTTCAAAAGATCGACACAGCAATCCCTTGGCATCTGCAGGGAATGCAGGATAGGCGATTTTTAAACCAGGAACGTGAAAGAACCAAGCCTCGTTTGTCTGGCTATGAAACGGACCGGCAGCTGTGCTCGCTCCTGATGGAAGACGAACCACAACATCCGCCTTTTCGTTCCATCTGTAATGTAGCTTGGCTAGGTTGTTAACGATTTGATTGAAACCACATGTAACGAAATCTGCAAATTGCATCTCAACCATGGCTTTCCATCCTTTGATGGACAATCCCAATCCGGCGCCAACAATCGCAGATTCGCAAAGTGGAGTATTGCGAACACGTCCTTTTCCAAACTCTTGAACAAATCCATCGGTTACTTTAAATACGCCTCCGTACTCCGCAATGTCCTGCCCCATTAAAACCAATTTGTCATGCTTGCGCATGCTCTCTTTCAATCCATCCTGAATGGCATCAATGAATCGCATCTTTTTTAATTCACCTTGTGGTTGCACCGCAGGTTGTTCAAAAGGACAATATACATCACTCAATTCTTCTTCTACGTCTGGCGTAATCTCAGGAAGTGCATACACTTTCTTCAAAGCAGTGTTGATACGCAATTTGATTTCTTCTTTCTTTACTTCAGCGTCCGATGCTGAAACAAAGCCCGCGGAAATCATCCAATTTTCGAAATTCTCAACGGGATCTTTCTTTGACCATTCTTCAATAACACCATCGGGATAATACTTGGTTCCAGAGGCTTCTTCATGACCTCTAATTCTGAAGGTCATCAATTCCAATATAATCGGACGTGGGCGTTGACGAATCGAAGCCAAAATATTTTTAACGGTGCTGTATACTTCTAAGATATTATTTCCATCAATTTGGATCGCATCTTCTGCAGGAATACCATAACCAATGGCCTTGTCTATAAATTGCTTGCAACGAAATTGCTCATTGCTTGGCGTGGACAATCCCCATGCGTTGTTTTCTATGGCAAAGATGACTGGCAAATCCCAAACAGCGGCAACGTTCAACGCTTCATGAAAATCTCCCTCACTTGCTCCGCCATCTCCAGAAAAAACAACTGTTCCTTTTGGATTCATTTCTAACTTTTGCGCAAGGGCAATACCATCTGCCAATCCCAATTGGGGACCTAAGTGAGAAATCATTCCAACCAAATGATGGGCCTGAGTACCAAAGTGAAACGAACGATCGCGTCCTTTGGTAAATCCCGTTTTCTTTCCTTGAAATTGAGCAAACAATTGCTCCAAATCCAAACCACGCGAGGTGAAAACACCCAAATTTCTGTGCATCGGAAGGATGTACTCATCCTCTTCCATAGCGCAGGTGATACCCACTGAAATGGCCTCTTGGCCATATGAACTGAACCATTTGGAAATCTTGCCAAGTCGCAATTGACTCAACATTTTTTCTTCAATCTGACGGGGTAACAAGATTGCATCGTACAATCTCAATAACTCTTCTTTGGTGAGGCTTCCTTGTTGGAAGGGAATGCGAATTTCTGTTGCCATAATATTGGCAACGAAGATAGGAAATTAAGCGACCTATTGGTCGTATCTTTGAGCTTTCGGTTGAATAGACTGACATGGATCAAATCATAGAAATAACCATTACCCCCGAAGAGATTCAAGATTTGAATCTGATTCATCACAAAGCTTGTTTGCAAGCAAATGTGTCTCCAAAAGATTGGAAAACAACCATTGTCAAATCCAGTGTAGACGCTAGAAAGCGACCCATCTATCGGTTGCAAGTAGCTATACATGATTCTGAAAGTCATCCATTGGCTTTCGCTATTCCACAATTTCCATCTGTTGAGGGTTCAGACAAAAGGGCATTGATTATTGGCGCAGGGCCTGCGGGATTATTTGCCGCTTTGAAGTTGATTCAATTGGGGGTTAAGCCCATCATTTGGGAGCGAGGAAAAGATGTAAAGGACCGACGAAGAGATTTGGCCATGATTACCAGAAATCAATCGGTAAATCCTGAGTCCAATTATTGTTTTGGTGAAGGGGGTGCAGGTACATATTCCGACGGAAAATTGTATACACGCTCTACCAAGCGTGGAGATGTAAAATCAATCTTGCAGTGGTTGGTGCATTTTGGTGCCGATGAAAAAATATTGATCCAAGCGCATCCGCACATTGGAACCAATAAGCTTCCGCAATTGATTGCGAACATGCGGGAGCAAATTATTGCTTCAGGCGGAGAAGTGCACTTTAATACAAAATTTACTGATTTTCAAATGGAATCAGGAAGTATTGTCAATGCCACCAATCAGCGTGGGGAGTGCATTCCAATTGAGAAAATAATTTTGGCAACAGGACATAGCGCACGGGATATTTTTGAATTTTTTGATCATAAGAAATTGTCCATAGAATTCAAGTCTTTTGCATTGGGCGTGCGAGTAGAGCATCCACAAACTTGGATTGATCAACAACAATACCATTGCGAAGTGAAATCAGAGAACTTACCACCAGCCGCATACAGTTGGGTGGAGCAAGTGAACGGAAGAGGGGTTTATTCCTTTTGCATGTGCCCTGGTGGAATTATCGCGCCATGCGCAACGGATAAAGAAGAAGTGGTGACCAACGGTTGGTCGCCAAGCAAGCGAAACAATCCATGGGCCAATAGCGGAATTGTGGTTCCTGTTCAATGGGAGGATATTCCAGAGTTTCATCAATATGGTGCGTTGGCAGGACTTCGGTTTCAGCAAGCGGTGGAAAGAAAATGTTGGGAGGAAGGCGGAAAAACGCAGCAGGCTCCTGCGCAAAGGCTCATTGATTTTGTGCACGGAAGAATATCAAAAGATTTGCCTGGTTGTTCCTATTTGCCAGGTGTAGTCAATAAGAATTTGTATGATGTTCTTCCCGGTTTTATTGGGACAAGCTTGCGACAAGGATTTCTTCAAATTTCAAAAAAGATGAAAGGGTATTTGCATCCTGATGCCATACTCGTTGCGCCGGAATCGAGAACGTCCTCACCGGTAAGAATCCCAAGAGACAAAGATTCATTGCAACACCCAGATTGTAAAGGATTGTATCCTTGCGCTGAGGGAGCGGGATATGCAGGTGGAATTATTTCAGCGGCCATTGATGGAGTGCGTGTTGCAGAAACATTATCTTTGACCTATGCCTAATCTTTCGCGCTGGATTGACGATGCCGCTGACCAAGTGGCCACCTTGCCTGGGATAGGAAAGAAAACGGCTTTGCGTCTCGTATTGCATTTGATTAGAAAATCGCCTGAAGAGGTAACAAAGTTTGCCCAGAGTATCTTGGATGCCAAGGCAAATATCAAAAGTTGTCAAGAATGTCATCAGCTATCTGATGACGTTATCTGTGAAATCTGCAAGAACCCAACGCGCAATAAAACGTCCATCTGTGTCGTTCAGGATATAAGGGACGTACTAGCAGTGGAAAATACAGGGCAGTTCAATGGGGTATACCATGTTTTGGGGGGATTGATTTCTCCCATGGAGGGAATTTCTCCTTCGGATTTGCATGTCGATTCGCTCATTGAGCGCGTAGATAAGAATCAAGTTCAAGAGGTTATATTGGCATTAAATGCAACAATGGAAGGTGAGACAACGTCATTTTACCTTTACCGAAAGTTGAGTCCGTTTGAACTTAAAGTTTCTAATATCGCTCGAGGTGTAGCAGTAGGCGGTGAACTAGAATACACAGATGAAGTAACCTTGGGAAGAAGCATCGTGCACCGTACTCCCTATGAAATGACTTTGAAACGATGAAGTTATCCGTCATCATCGTCAACTACAATGTCCAATATTTTTTGGAGCAATGCCTAATGAGTGTCCAGAAAGCATTGGTAGGTATTGATGCAGAAGTGTTTGTTGTTGACAATGTTTCCAAGGATGATTCCGTGCAAATGGTGGCTTCCAAGTTTCCTGAAGTTGTACTGATTGCCAATACAGAGAATGTTGGATTTTCAAAGGCCAACAACCAAGCCATGCGATTGGCCAAGGGCGAGTACGTTTTGTTATTGAATCCGGATACGCTGGTAGAAGAAGATACTTTTAGGAAGTGCATAAATTGGATGGACAGTCATCCGCAAGGGGGTGGACTCGGTGTGCGAATGGTGGATGGATCAGGTAAATTTTTACCCGAATCCAAGAGAGGGATTCCCTATCCAATGACTTCTTTTTACAAGATATCAGGTTTGTATCGATTGTTTCCAAAGTCGCCAAAAATCAACCACTATTACTTGGGTCATCTCTCAGAGATGGAGAACAATGAAGTGGAGATTTTATCTGGTGCGTATATGTTCATGCGCAAAAAAACCTTGGATGAGGTTGGCTTGTTGGATGAAGATTTTTTCATGTACGGCGAGGACATCGATCTATCGTGGCGCATTCTCAAGGGGGGGTACAAGAACTATTACTTGGCCGACACCAGAATCATTCATTACAAAGGTGAAAGCACCAAAAAAGGTAGTCTGAACTACGTCTATGTCTTTTATCAAGCCATGGATATTTTTGCAAAGAAACATTTTTCGAATGCCAATGCTGGAGGGTTTAGTTTGCTGCTTCAAATGGCCATTTGGTTCAGAGCAAGTTTGAGCTTTTGTAAGAGGATTGTTTCCACATTGTCATTTCCGGTAGCGGACCTTTTGTTGACCTTATCATTATGGTGGATCATCAAGGATTTGTATTCCGAATATACAGGTATCGATATTCCAAATAGAATTGCCATTCCTGCATTTGCGGTAACTGGATTATTTTGGTTGGTACAGGCGTGGTTACAAGGATTGTATGATCGCCCGTTAAAGCCCAACAAAACATGGGTGGCCATAGGTAAGGTTGCGGTATATGTCTTGTTGATTTACAGCTTGCTTCCTGAAACTTGGCGCTTTTCTAGGTTGCTGATAATGGCAGGATCCCTCATCGCGATGTTGGTTTTTTGGATCAATAGAAAATTGCTTTTGTGGTGGAAGGATAGAGGAAAGATCACTGCTCAGAATGTTGTGATTGTTGGATCTGATGTTGAATGCGCACGAGTGCTAACATTGATGCAACAAACGGAGAGTTTTGCGCATACCCGAATGGATACCGTTGATTTTATCCAAGGTGTATCGGGCCAAACGCTTTCTGCAAAAGTTCGAATCGAAAAAATTACTGAGGTTGTTTTTTGTGCCAAAGACGTCTCGTCTGAATCGATCATCGCGGCAATGAGTCAATTGTCTCATTCAGGTATAGAGATGAAAATCGCTCCGCCAGAATCTTATTTTTTGATTGGCAGCCAATCCATTGATGGCATTGGAAATCAGGTGATGGTAGATATCAATTCTATATCTCTGCCAGAAAACAAAAGGAAGAAGCGATTGCTGGATATCGTCACGTCTTTGTTTGTGTTGTTGTTCTTCTCAATGATTGCATTGATGGGCAAGTGGCGTGGCCATTATTTTAAAGATGCCTTCTATGTTTTATTTTCCAAGAAAACTTGGGTAGGTTATCGTCAAAAAATTGACGGTTTACCAGTGATGCCAGAGCCTGTTGTAGCTATTTATAGCAATGAGTTAAGCGATGATCAAAAATTAAAGCAAAGTATGCTGTATGCCAAGGATTACAGTGTATCCAACGATCTGCGCGTGTTGGCCAAGACCTTTTTTAATCTTACTTTCTAAACTTGGTTTCGTAAAGATTCACCCAACCTTTTGGCGTAAATTTCTTTGCCAATTCGCTCAAAAGATCCCAAGGAATATCATCCATTTTTTTAAAACGAATACAACTTTTACCCATATCCAATTTGGTCTTGCAATGCAAAGGATATTGTGCTACAAACCAATCTAGAATTTCAGGATCGGCGTAAATTCCCATATGGTACAATGAAATCGCTGCCTTTTGCGAGGCCATGCTCAAGAAAGGAAGGGGCTCCTCTGGCTTGCAATGATATCCTGCAGGGTAGGTGGAATGCGGAACGACATAGCCAATCATACCAAAGGACATGGTTTTCTCAAATCCTTTGGGAAGGTTCTTGTCAAAAACCTGAATCAATTTCTCCATGATCGCTCGGCGATCTTCAGGCAATGAATCCAGGCATTCTGCTATACTCGCAAATCCCATATTATTTTTTCTTGATGGTTTTTACTGCAACTTTTTTAGGCGCCGCAACCACACTTTTTTTGTGAGCCAACGCAGCTTTCACAAACGCGACAAATAATGGATGTGGATTCATCACAGTACTCTTGTACTCCGGATGATATTGGGCAGCTACAAAGAATGGGTGAGAAGGAATTTCGACAACTTCTACCAATCCGGTGTCTGGATTCATTCCCATGCATTTCAATCCTGCATTTTCAAAATCCGCTTTGTAGGCATTGTTGAATTCATAACGATGACGATGACGTTCTTCAATTATATCCGTACCATAAGCCTTGTAAGCTTTTGATTTCTTGTCCAACTTACAGGTATAAGATCCCAAACGCATCGTTCCACCTTTATTGACGACTGTTTTTTGTTCGTCCATCAACGCGATAACAGGATACTTGGTGTTTTCCTTCATCTCCGTGCTATGTGCATCTTTCCATCCCAAAACGTTTCTGGCAAATTCGATAGTGGCCATTTGCATACCCAAACAAATTCCAAAGAAAGGGATGTTGTTTTCACGAACATATTTAATGGCTTCCAACTTTCCGTCAATTCCTCTCGACCCAAAACCTGGTGCAACCAAAATCCCATCCAATCCTTTGAGTGTTGAGGCAACATTCTTGGGCAACAAATCCTCTGAATGAATCCAATGCACATTGACCTTGGTTTCATTGGCAGCTCCACTGTGGTTAAAGGCTTCGGCAATCGACTTGTAAGCGTCTTTTAATTCAACATACTTACCAACCAATCCAACATTTACCTCATGCTTGGGTTCTTTGTATCGCTTCAAAAATTGATTCCACTGGGCGAGATCGGGTTTTTGTGTTGACTTAACGTGCAACTTTTTCAATACCACCTCGTCCAATTTCTCGTTTTGCATCAAAATCGGAACATCGTAAATGGTAGGTGCATCAATACTCTCAATAACGGCATCTGTAGTAACGTTGCAGAATTTGGCGATCTTAGAACGCACGGATTCTCCCAATGGATGCTCTGTGCGACAAACCAAGATATCAGGCTGAACGCCATTCTCCAACAGCATCTTAACACTGTGTTGTGTCGGCTTCGTTTTCAATTCACCTGCTGCATTCAAATAAGGCACCAATGTTAAATGAATCACGATGCAATCTTGCTCTTTTTCCCACATCAATTGTCGAACAGTTTCTATGTAAGGCAAGCTTTCGATGTCGCCAACAGTCCCACCGATTTCTGTGATGACAAAGTCGAACTTTTTCTTGTTCCCTAAAATTTGAATACACCTTTTGATTTCATCGGTGATGTGCGGAATAATCTGCACGGTCTTGCCCAAATACTCACCGCGTCTTTCTTTCTCGATGACGCTTTGGTATATTCTACCTGTGGTGATGTTGTTGGCTTGTGAAGTGGGAACGTTCAAGAAACGCTCATAGTGGCCCAAGTCCAAATCGGTTTCAGCGCCATCATCGGTTACAAAACATTCTCCATGCTCGTATGGATTTAAAGTTCCTGGATCAATGTTGATATAAGGATCGAGCTTTTGAATCGTTACCTTGTAGCCTCTGGCCTGTAAGAGTTTTGCAAGTGAGGCAGAGATGATTCCCTTGCCTAAAGATGATGTAACACCGCCGGTTACAAAGATATATTTTGTGTTGTTGGACATGCCCGTAATGGAAAATAGGATTACGGGATACAAAGATAAAGCAGGGGAGGCCTATGCCCCGAATAAATTACATGTTTTGGGTCAATTGTTTTACCCACTTGAATTCAATCAGCCATTCGCGAGCGGCGATGCGTAAGATCGTATACACGGGCAAAGCCACCGCCATGGCGGGAATTCCACCTACAGTTGCAGCGGCCATGAGCACAATAAATAGTTCCAAAGGATGAACACGAATGCTTCCTCCTAGAATCAAAGGCTGAACCAAAAAAGCATCGATGCATTGCGCTACCAAGTACACGGTGGTTATGCCCACCACCAAGCCGCTCATGCTGTCCGATGCCTGAACGGAAAGAGAGGAAGAGATTCCAATAAGCAAGGCAAAGCCAAACGAGATCAATGGTCCCAAATAGGGAATAACATTCATGAGACCAGAAAACAATGCGATCAACCAAGCATTGGGTACTTGGGCAATACTCAATCCTATACCGATCATCACAGTCATTAAAATAATTTGGATAACCAATCCACCAAAATATCGGGATAAAGTTTTTTTGGTATGAATAACAATATTCTTCATTTTGTCCACGTGCTGATCCGGCGTCACGGACAATAAGATTTTGTAAAACAATTCTTCATCTTTCAAAAAGAAGAAGGACATGAATAAGACTGAAATAAATCCACCCACCACGGCAAAAATCCAACTCAAGGCATCTGTGAAGTATGCAGAGAAATAAGAGAAACTCAAGCGCTGTTGCGTTTCTTTGAGCAGCTGCAAATACGTATCGGATTGTATACCATTGTCGCGCATCCATTGAACTTGTTGCGGAAAATGAAGTGCAAGGTTTTGCTCGATATGTTCAACATCAATTTGCTGAATCATGAAAATTTCAGATTGTATCAAGGGATAAAACAAGGCAACGATTCCCGTGAGCAAGCAAAGCATTATTCCCAGGGTCAGGATTGCGCCCACCCATCGGGGCATCTTCCATTGACGGAAATTAATTTTCTCAAATTGATCTACCAATGGATCGCCAACAAAACCAACAACAGCGGCGAGGACCATGTAGAGTAAGATTTTTCTAAACACATAAACCAATCCACCAATTGCCACCAACAAAAGGAGAATCCACCAATAGTTCTGTTCTTTTTTCATATTCAAATTTCTGGATGCTGGATTTGTTCAATGTGTGCAGCGGCTCTCATATTTTCTTTTCCCATGTTATTCGGAAACGACAGTTGAGCAAAGGTGCAGGTTTCAAAAGGTTCCCACTCGCCTGTCAAATGATAGAACAAATCTGAGATACCGGGATTATGTCCCACCAATACCAAGGCTTCCAATTCCCAACTTTCTTCCAATATTTCAATCAGCTGATTCAAATCGGCGTTGTACATGTCCCTTCTTGCTTGAAGCGTTACATGGGGATGCACATTGTGCAAGTGCACGGCAGTTTCAGTGGTTCGTAATGCGGCGCTATGAAAAATGGTATTGAACTCGCCAAGTTCAAGTTGACGTGCTTGGCGCTTAGCCTGTGCATTTCCGCGATCGGATAACCCACGATCAAAATCTTTTTGAATGGCTACCGCATCTTTGGCTTGTGCATGTCGAACGAGGATAAGGTTTTTCATGGATCAAGCACCAAGTCCAACATCCAACATCATCATCACCAAGAAGCCGGCTATAAAGCCCAGTGTCGCGATGTCCGTGTACTTGTCTTGTTGTGTTTCGGGAATTACTTCTTCAACCACTACATAGATCATCGCACCAGCGGCAAATGCAAGGGCATAGGGCAGAATGGGCAACATTTGCATGACTGCAAGTGCGCCGATGACACCAGCAATGGGTTCAACAATGGCCGAAAGTTGACCATAGAAAAAACTCTTTTTTCGAGTCAATCCCAATCTTCTTAGAGGAAAGGAAACAGCTATTCCTTCGGGAAAATTTTGTAACCCAATCCCCAATGCTAGGGCAACTGCACCTCCAATGGTAGCTTCAGGCACACCTGCCGCAGCTCCACCGAATAGAACACCCACTGCAAGTCCTTCCGGAATGTTATGAAGCGTAATTGCCAATACCAACAGAATGGTTCCTTGAAGTTTGGTTTGCACCCCTTCTTTTTTTTCTTCAGGAAAATTCAAATGCAAGTGAGGCATCAATTTGTCAAGAGCAAATAGGAACAAGGCGCCAGCCGCGAATCCCACAGCAGCGGGAATGGCTTTCACAAATCCTTCACCAGGGCTCATCTCAATAGCTGGATTGAGCAGAGACCAGAAGCTTGCAGCAATCATTACTCCACCTGTAAAGCCCAACATCCCATCAAGCCATTTGCGGTGCAAGGTTTTGAAAAGAAATACCAATGCCGCACCAGCTGCGGTTACCAACCATGTAAAGCAGGTAGCGTAAAAAGCTGCCCATACGGGATCAATAGAAGCTAGATAGTCGACCACGTGTTTCATATCCCAAAGTTAATCGTTATCGGTTACTTTGGTTCGGTTCAAGTCAGAAATGAGAAAACTGTTTGCGCCAGCGCGTTCCATTGGGATCAATCTGTTCCAAATAATAGCGCAATTTGGTTTCATTGTATTTGGGTAATTCTTGAATGTCCAAAAGTTGAAGTAAGGTTTCAATGTAGTTTTTTGGCACCTTGTTGTACAAACATGCATCGAGCACCATAAAGCGTAAAACACGTTTTTCAAACGGGTCCAATTTCGGGAATATTTTTTCTATCCGGGCAAAAAGAAAATCCCAGTTGTATTGGGCCCAAGCCGTTTTTTTAAGATGAAAATGGTGCAAGTCCAGTATCCACATTCTGGACAAATTAAAAATGTGAATTCGATTTTTCAGTGTTTTTATATGGGCATATTGCGCTTTGATCTTTTCATAAAATTTGCCTGCATTTGCGCGCTTCTTTTTGAACAAGAACAAGCATTCCAAAGTGTCAATGTAGAGTGAGTCGTTTTCGAAAACCTGCGATTTGGGATTGAGTACTTTGCGATAATATTGAAAACTCAATTCTGAATTTTTTAACGCAAAATCAGGGTCTGTGCCTATTTCAAAAAATGAGGTTTTGATAAATGGGATATGGGCCGTTTTCTCATAAAATTTCTTTTCCCATTGCGGATTTTTCTCTAAAATATTGCGCAAATGAAAACCGATGTTGTCAAGTAGTAATGGCGACGTCATACATTTTTCATCCGATGAAAGGTCTTCGAGCCATTGACAAAGTGGTTTCCAAGAATTGAATTCGATACATCTTTCGAGTAAGGAGGGATTCTGAGCATTTAAGGATTGAATCCCCATAAAGCTCAGTTTGGCTTGCGATTCCAGGTATTCTTCGGAGTATTGGTTCCAACTTTTATTGTAATAGACAATACTTACCAGCAAGTCCAGTGTAGAAAGATAGAAATGATTGTTGGTATCATCTGAAAAGTAGAGACGGTATAGGGTAGAGGCTGAAATTCTCTCTTTTTTGATTTCGAGAATTTTGGCAGATAGACGTTTGCAATCCGAGAAATTTTGAACCACCACGCCGATGTCCGATTGAAGTTTGAGCTTCAAGGAATGCATCAATATGGGATCGATATGGTGGAGAGGTTTTGGCACAATGCGAAAGTAACCAAGATATGTTTTGCATAAAAATACAATTATCAGTTTTGTATACTTTTCCAAAAACTTGAAAATACTTGATATGAAAACGTGATGTTTAAATTGATAGTAGAGTTGAAATTTGATGAAAATTATTGTTTATGCGTTTTGTTTTGTCTATGTTGATGCTTGTTTTGGCAATGGCCGTAAATGCCCAAATTCCTTCCAATGGTCTAGTGGCCTGGTATCCTTTCAATGGCAATGCCAATGATGAGAGTGGAAATGGAAACGATGGTGTGGTGAATGGAGCGACGTTGGCGACGGGTAGACAAGGTAACATTAGTTCCAGTTATGATTTTGATTTTGGACATTATATTGACTGCGGATCATTGCCTAGTTTGGGTGAAAACCCTTCCAATTTTAGCATTTCGGTTTGGTTGAATGCTGGAAATATTGTCAGTTCAGATTATTATGTTGTTGGAACGAAACGACATATTGAGAATGGAATGACAGATTGGGTCACTGTGGGGGTGGGGCAGAATAAATTTTGGATGCGCTTTGACGATTCTGGTTACATGGAGTCAAACGATTTATTCTCCGTTTCTGACGCATTAAATGGTACTTGGTCTCATGTGGTATACATACGAGAGGATAATGTTATTTCTGTTTATGTCAACGGCGTATTAGAGGGAACGGCTATTGATAATCATATCTTGACCGGGAGTACCTATAATTTCTTTCTAGGTGGACATTTGGCTTGGAACAAGTTCTTTCTCGGAAAAATGGACGATGTAGCCATTTATAATCGCGTTTTGAATAGTTCAGAAATCCAACAACTTTACCAAGATCAAACGGGCCAGGTGCAACAGCAGTTGACTTGTAATATCATAGCGCCCACAACTACTTTGTGCGCAGGTGAATCGGTGAATCTGTCGATTAGTGCAACAGGAGGAGCTGGAAGTCCCGCTCAATTGCCCGCCAACTTGCAACAGGGATTGGTGGCCTATTATCCTTTCAATGGCAATGCCAATGATGAGAGTGGGAATGGGAACAATGGAACGGTGAATGGAGCTACTTTGACTTCTGATCGGTATGGGAATGTAGGAAGAGCTTATAGTTTTGACGGAGTCAATGATTGGATCAGTGCCAATCGAAACAATATGAATGAATTTACCATTTCTTTTTGGGCTAATCTCAGCGCGTATAATTGTTACGGCGCTTTCATTGATGCATATAATGCCAATTGGGAGTTTCTTATGGATTGCCCAGCAGGCGCTGAATTATCTCAAGGTTCAGGAAACGTTGAATTTGTTCCTTGGAGTGGTACAGGGTATTCGGAAATTTCTGTAGGGTATGTAATTCCATTAAATGAATGGAAGAATTTAACCTTGGCCTATCAGGCTAATTCAATCAAAGTTTTCGTGAACGGCGCCTTGATTAATACCATAAATAATGTGGTGTTTAATTCAACTAATGGCTTATATAATTTTGGGGCAAGTATCTCAGGAGCACCTCAGTTTTTAAGCGGTTCATTGGATGACATTTCAATTTTTAATAGACTACTGTCTCCTTCCGAAATCCAACAACTATACACCGCTCAATCCTTTACTTGGAACACCGGAGCAACCACCAACACCATCACCGTCTCCCCAACCAGCAACACCACCTACAGTTGTACTGTAACACAAGGCAACCAAACCTGCACGGCTTCAATTGACATTACCGTCAATCCAGCGGTGGCCAGAGCAATCTCCGCATCAATCATCGAAGGGGAATCATACACCCTTGGCACACAAACTCTCACCACTGCAGGAACCTATATAGAAGTATTTACTTCCGCCGCAGGTTGTGATTCAACGGTGACCTTGACTTTGGCGGTGGAGCCTTTGTTGACTTGTAATATAACGGCTGCAACTACAACATTGTGTTCGGGTGAATCGGTGGATTTGACAGTTTCAAATACAGAAGCAACTCAGTTGTTAGGAGGCGTAGCTATTGGAGATCAAGGTCCTGGAGGTGGTATAATCTATTTCGATAAAGGTCAGGAGACTGATGGTTGGCGTTATCTAGAAGCATTGCCTTATGATTTAATTCCGGCTCAATATGGTTGCAATGGAACAGTTCTTAACGACGCAGGAGGCGAGGCAATAGGTTCAGGTTTAATCAATACGCTTTCAATTGTTGAGCAATGTGCGGATCTAAATATTGCCGCCAAGTTATGTATGGATCTTGTTTTTGGCGGAAAGGATGATTGGTTTTTACCAAGTAGGCTTGAGCTTTATGAATTGTACTTAATGAGAAATTTCGTTGGTGGATTTGTTGCCAATGAAAATTACTGGACTTCAACTCAACAGCCCGTACCCTGGCCATTACCTGACTATGCATACTTTCAGGGATTTCAAGATACTTTGGTTTGTTGTAACGGCTGGTACAATACCGGCAAAGATGCAGTTCTTCAGGTTAGACCAATTCGCTATGTTTCAGAATCTGAATTGGTGTCCTATGTTTGGTCCACAGGCGCAACTACCAACACCATCACTGTTACCCCAACCACCAACACCACTTACTCCTGCGCGGTAACCAGCGGTTCACAAACCTGCACGGCATCGATTGATATAAATGTCAATCCAACGGTGACCAATGACATCAGCGCAACAATCATCGAAGGTGAATCCTACATTTTAGGTACGCAAACCCTAACAACAGCAGGAACGTACATAGAGAATTTTACATCCAATTCGGGCTGTGACTCCATTGTCGCATTGAATCTTTCTGTTATTCCTTTGTTGACTTGTGAGATAACTTCCAACTCTACTTCCATTTGCTCTGGCGAAGAATTGACTTTGAACATCTCTTCAAATGTGGATGATATTCTTGCCGTTGGCGAAAGTACTTTCAATGGACAAGGCTATATCCAATTCCCCAACACGGGTCTTACAGGTTCAACATCTCGTACAATAACCTACAAAGCCAAAACAACCAGCCAAAACATCATGTCGGTGTTGAATTATGGCGGCGCAGCTGGAAATGGAACCGGTTTGGTTGAATTGGGAATGAACCTTGACATGTGGTTCGGCGCGGGCTCTGGTTATTGCGATTCCATAACCAAAGGTGTTTCCTTCTTCTCAAACTCCCACAGCGTAAACATTGGAAAAACCGTTTTTGATAACCAATGGCATACCATTACCTATGTGATGGGAGAAAACAACAACTTTGCTTTCTCTTCGATCAAAGTATATGTGGATGGTATTTTGGTGAGCCAAGGTCAGAACAATACACCCTTCTGCGGTCACAATTGGGGTGGATGGCAATACAATACAATCGACGGTCCTTTGACCATCGGTAAGCCCTCAGCCTTCAACCCATATGCATCCAAGTTTGTGGGTAGTATTGCGGATGTGGCCATGTGGTCACGAGCGCTGTCAAGTAGTGAAGTGTTGTCTCTCAATGCACAATCACCAAACATCATTTCCAATGGATTGGCACACTATTATCCGCTCACCGGGGGAACGCCTCTAGATCTGGTGACAGGTGCTACTGGACAAGTTCTGGGTCTTTCAACAAGCAATATCAATTGGTCCACAGGGGCAACTTCTGCTTCGATTATCGTGAATCCAACCTCGAACACATCCTACTCGTGCACAGTAAATGCAGGCCCACAAACCTGCACGGCTTCTATTGATATCACCGTATCACCACAACAAACGTTCTATGCAGATGCAGATGGTGATGGTTATGGAAATCCCCAAGTGGTTGTAACGAATTGCAACCAACCTGCTGGTTATGTAACGGACAATACGGACTGTAATGACAATGACGCTGCGGTTTATGTCGCTTCAACCGAAACCTGCAACGGACTAGATGACAACTGCGATGGACAAGTGGATGAGGGTTTGACCTTGGGTAGTGTTACAGCAACATCAGTAACCACCGCGCTTTATCCAACTTGCTCGGGTAACGCACTCAAGTCTGCCAACCTAAACAATGGTATCAACTCTCCCATCATCGATGGAAACGGTCTGGACCTTTGGTACAGCCTTACTGCGCAATACAACACTTTGCGCGCTGGACTTTCTGCTGCTTTCGGTGACAACGAAATTCGACTATACAGCTACAACAGCGGTTGTTTCGAATTGATGGAAACAGAACATGAAGTGTATACCGCTTCAACAGCCGCAACGGGTAACCAGGTGTTGATCACAGACGATCTTCTCGTTGGACAAACCTACTACATCGCGGTGCACAACATCAGCGGCCCGATGAACAGCAGCGCCAAGATGTGCTTCAATCACTTTGTTGGAACTACGTGCGACCATTACTACAGCAACTACACGGGTGTCTACAACAACGTCTGCACGAGCTTCAAGGCGCAGTACAAAGGGAACGCAACGAACTACATTTTCGATATCCTGAGCGCAACGCAAAACAATGTGAACTTGAATATCACGCCTTGGTCTTATACAACAACCACTGCAAACTCGGTCGTTCCTCGCTTGGGAACCATCTTCCCGGTGAACATGTCCAATGCTGCCAAAGTGTACACCTTGCGCATTCCGGTGATCTACGAGATTCCCGATGCCGCAGGCAACTACACCAGCATCACGGCCAACGCGACGACCACTTGCACAGTCACGCTCAATGCGGAATTGCCGATCGCACTTCGCGCAGCGGATCGTTGTCCCAACACCAAGACTACGACATCGTCGATCTCTGTCGATCGCACCATTTGCGGCGCACAGCGATACGAGTGGGAGTTCACCCAACAACTTCCATCGGTGCAATCACCAGTGACCGTATTGGGCGGATTGAACACCACGGTATTCTTCTTGAATAACGTTCCTGGAATGGGCACTGGCAAGACCTACAACGTCCGCGTCCGTCCCATCCATGCCAATGGAGAAGTCGGCAACTGGGGAACAGCGCAGTGCTTGAAGACCGGAACTTCAGGCATGGTGATGCAGAGCGAGAGCGGTGTATGGGCGAATAATTATTCGCCCGAACAAGCAGTTACGCTCTACCCGAATCCAACGAGTACCGGCCACTTCACCTTGATGACCAGCTCAACTGAAGAAGAAGTAAAACAAATTGTTATCACCGACATCACCGGAAAGATGGTCTTCCAATCTCAAGTTGTCATGAATGGCAATGCGGTGGAAGTAGAATTCGGAGATTTGGCAACCGGAATGTATTTGGTGATGGTAGGAGAGGAGTGGTTGAGGTTGGTGGTTGAATAAAAGTAAGGCGAATTGCATTCGCTGATCCACTTTCTAACCACCCCGTCTGCTTCGCATCCACCCCTCCTATCGCTTCGCACAGGAGGGGAGAATCGATCCACCGATCTACCGATTCACCGATATACCGATAAACTGATTTACCGATTCACTGATCCACCGATTTACTGATTCACCTTTCCTTATCTTTGCTCCTCAATTTTATTTTATGCATCGTACACATACTTGCGGAGAGCTACGCGCTGAGCACATTGGACAAACAGTAACCTTGAGCGGTTGGGTTCAACGCAGCCGAGATTTGGGGGGAATGACTTTTGTTGATCTTCGTGATCGCTATGGAATTACCCAATTGGCGTTCAACATGGAAACGCATGAAGCGCTTTGTTTGGAAGCACGTAAATGGGGGCGCGAGTTTGTAGTGAAAGCGACAGGTGTTGTAATCGAACGCCATTCTAAGAATGCGCAAATGCCTACTGGAGATATCGAAATTCAAGTGACTTCATTTGAATTGTTAAATGCCTCCAAAACTCCTCCGTTTACGATTGAAGACGACAGTGATGGTGGCGACGATTTGCGCATGCAATGGAGATTCTTGGATCTTCGTAGAAATCCTCTGAAGAACAATTTAATGCTCCGTCATCGCATGGGCATCGTGGCAAGAAACTACATGGACCAAAAAGGTTTTTTGGAAATTGAAACGCCGTATTTAATCAAATCAACACCAGAAGGCGCTCGTGACTTCGTAGTTCCAAGCCGCATGAATCCTGGTCAATTTTACGCATTGCCTCAATCACCACAAACCTTCAAACAATTGTTGATGGTGAGTGGATATGACAGATATTATCAAATCGTTCGTTGTTTCCGCGACGAAGATTTGCGCGCCGATCGCCAACCGGAGTTCACACAAATCGATTGTGAGATGGCTTTTGTTGAGCAACAAGACATCCTGGACATGTTCGAAGGATTGGTGAAAACCTTGTTCCGCGAAGTTAAAGGAGTAGAGCTTGAAAATGTCCCCCACATGACCTACGCTGACGCCATGAAGTTTTATGGATCAGACAAGCCAGATGTACGTTTTGATATGAAGTTCAATGATCTTTCATCATTGATGCAAAACAAAGGTTTCCAAGTTTTTGATGCTGCACAGTCGGTATTGGGAATCGTTGCCAAAGGCGCTGGAACATACACGCGCAAGCAATTGGATGAAATTACCGAATGGGTGAAACGCCCACAAATCGGCGCAAAGGGCCTGGTCTATTGCTTGTGTCAACCAGAAGGCGCATTCAAGTCGTCAGTTGACAAATTTTACAACCAAGAACAGTGGAAAGAGATTGCGGCCCAAATGGATGCTCAAGAAGGTGATTTGATTTTGATTCTTTCAGGAGAAACCCATACCACACGCAAGCAATTGGGCGAACTTCGTTTGCACATGGGCAATCAACTGGGATTGAGAAACCCCAATGTTTTCAAACCGCTTTGGGTAGTGGATTTCCCATTGGTAGAATGGAACGAAGAGGCGCATCGTTGGTTTGCAATGCACCATCCATTTACTTCTCCTAAGCCGGAGCATATTGCACTTCTGGATACTGATCCAGGTGCTGTCAATGCCAATGCTTATGATTTTGTCATCAACGGAGTGGAAGTTGGAGGTGGTTCGATTCGTATCCACGATAGAAATGTTCAAGCAAGGATGTTTGATTTGTTGGGATTCACACCTGAAGAAGCGCAAGCGCAATTTGGATTTTTATTGAATGCGTTTGAATACGGTGCACCACCGCATGGCGGAATTGCTTTCGGTTTCGATCGACTTTGTTCATTGTTCGGAGGGTCAGATAGCATCCGTGATTTCATTGCATTTCCAAAGAACAATAGCGGGCGTGATGTGATGATTGACGCGCCATCTGTTATCGATCAAAAGCAGTTGGATGAATTATCGATTCTTGTGAAGAATTAAAATGAAAAAAATATTGTCACCGGTTTACTTTCTCTACAAGTTGTGGATTGGTGCGATGTTTTGGTCGAGCCTAATAGTGCTGTATCCAATTTTTTGGGTTTTGTTGCACGCCAAGGCTTTCAGAGCTTCTTTTTATTTGAAAAGATTTTGGTCGTGGTGGTTGCGATTGACTTTGGTATGTCCAGTGCAAGTGAAGGGTGCGCATCATTTTCCGAAAGAAGGGCCTTATGTTGTGGTCAGCAATCACATGAGTTATTTGGATACCGTATTTATGTACGCCGTGATTCCGGATTATTTTTTGTTCATCGGAAAAGCAGAGTTGCTCAAATGGCCGTTCTTCTCACTGTTTTTTAGAAAGCAGGATATACCTGTCCATCGCGGTAATCCCAGAGAAGCTCATCAATCGCTGAATTCAGCCAGTAAGGCGCTCAAAAGAGGGGACTGTATAGCCATTTATCCAGAAGGCACAATTCCAGATGATGCACCAAAAATGTTGCGCTTTAAAAACGGAGCTTTTAAGTTGGCCATCGACAGTCAAGTCCACATTGTTCCAATCACGTGGCATTTTAATTACAAGGTGATGTTGGATCCCGCTAAATTTTGGGCGCCATCTATGCCCCATACGATACGTGTAACCGTCCATGAGCCCATATTTACAATTGGAAAAAAGGAGCAAGATGTTGTAGTTTTGCGTGATCAAGCATGGAATACCATTCATCAAACTTTGAACTATGAAAATTGATAACGAGACAGTAGAGCGCTTGGCTGATTTGGCCAAGTTGGAATTGAATCCAGAGGCCAAGGCAGAGATGGTAAAGGATTTGACGAATATGTTGGACTTTATCGATCAGCTCAAAGAAGTAGATGTTGAGGGAATAGAGCCTTTGATTTTTGTCAATGAGTCAACAACCAATGTATTGAGAGCGGATGAAGTGAAGCAAGAAATTACACAAGCAGAAGCGCTGAAAAATGCACCTCAAAAAGACATGTATTATTTCCGTGTTCCCAAAGTAATGAATCAAGGGTGATGAAAGTTGCACTTGTTGAATGATAGATAAACGAACTTTGCAAAAAAATAAATAGAGTATGTACCCAGCAGAATTAGTAGCACCTATGCGTGCTGAATTAGATAACGTAGGTTTTAAGCAAACACCAACCGTTGAGGAGGTGGATGCAGCAGTGAATACAGAAGGTACTGTATTGATGGTGTTGAATTCAGTTTGCGGTTGTGCAGCAGGAAGTATGCGTCCAGGAGTGCGCAAATCTTTGGATAATGCAGAAAAGAGACCCGGAACATTGGTTTCTGCTTTTGCAGGAGTAGACAAAGATGCTGTGGTTAGAGCAAGACAATACATGTTGCCTTATCCACCGTCATCTCCTTGTATCGCTTTGTTCAAAGACGGTAAGTTGATGCACATGGTAGAGCGCCATCATATCGAAGGGCGCACAGCAGATATGATCGCTGAACACTTAAAAATGGTGTACGCAGAGTTCTGCTAATCAGAGATTTAAATTCAAGTGAATCGGCCTCGTGCCGATTTTTTTGTGCATAAAGTGTTAATAAGCCCTATCTTTGCCAAGAATTAATTGTACGGCTACGATTTCTTTTTTTGTTTTTCCGAGTAAATGAGACTCGATATGATCAGAGAGAAGTTGTTATAACTCGGACAAAACAAAAAACTTATTATGAAATCATTTGAAGAGCTAGGACTGGATACATCCATCCTAAAGGCATTGAAAGATGCGGGATATGAAAATCCCACCCCGGTACAAGAAGGAACAATCGAGTGGGCTGTTGAAGGCCACGACGTTCTAGGTTGTGCTCAAACAGGAACTGGTAAAACAGCTGCGTTTACACTTCCCATTTTACAAAGAATTGTTGGTAGAAATGACAAAGGCATCAAGGCCTTGGTATTGGCACCAACTCGTGAGTTGGCCATGCAGATTGCCAATTCATTGCGTGATTATTCCAAATACATGAAAGTACGCCACACTGTTATTTACGGTGGTGTATCTTCTTATGAGCAAATCAAAAACTTACGCCGTGGCGTTGATGTTTTGATTGCTACTCCAGGTCGTTTGTTGGATTTGCACAACCAAGGACACGTGTTTTTGGGCAAAGTAGAAACATTGGTTTTGGATGAGGCCGATCGCATGTTGGACATGGGATTCATTCATGACATCAAAACCATCGAATCCTTGTGTGCAGAAGACAAGCAAACTTTATTTTTCTCAGCAACAATGCCACCAGATGTGCGCAAGTTGGCGATGGGAATTTTAAAGGATCCCAAGCAATTGGATATCGCTCCTTCTGAACAGAAAGTAGATCGCATCGAACAAGAGTTGTTCATGGTGAGAAGAGATCGCAAACGTGCCATGTTGAACCATTGGTTAGAAAACAATCCTGAAGGTCAGGTATTGATTTTCACCAAAACCAAGCGTGGAGCGGATCGTGTAGAAGAAGATTTGCAAGAGCAAGGATACAGAGCAGTGGCTATCCATGGTGATAAAAGCCAAGGAGCGCGTACACGTGCTTTGGGCGATTTCAAAAGAAACAAAGCAAGAATTTTGGTTGCTACAGACGTTGCTTCACGCGGAATTGATGTTGATCAACTTCCTTACGTAATCAACGTAGACATGCCTGAAAACGCGGAAACTTACGTTCACCGTATAGGTAGAACAGGAAGAGCTGGCGCATCTGGTAAAGCAATTTCTTTTTGTTGTGAGGATGATCGTGATATATTGCACGAAATTGAGAAGCATTTAAGTATGGAGTTGACGAAGACAACTGACCATCCTTTCGTACTTTTGGACAATCAATTGGCAGAGGTTTTAGAAAAACCGAATAGAGGTGGTGGAAGAAGCGGCGGACCAAGCAGAGGTTACAAGGGTCGTAGCGGCGGAAGCGGTGGAAGATACGGTGGCGGAAATAGAAGAGGCGGAAGCGGCGGAAGCGGTGAGAATCGCGGAGGTGGTGATAGCCGTGGTAGAAGTGGAAGTGATCGCGGTGGTGAACGTTCAGGAGAGCGCAGTGGTGAAAGAAGCTATGGTGGAGGTTCTGGTAACGGAAGTCCTTTCAAAAGCAAGAGTAGATCAGGCGCAGGATCGAGCAGTGCAGGTGGAGTTAAAAAGAAATTTTTTAGTGGAGTAGCCAAGAAAAAGAACTAGCAAAAATTAAAATGAGCAATTTTAGTTATAACAAAGTACAACACCCTTTTTTCGATACATTGCAAAAGAGAGTGTATGATTATTTCGAAAACAACAAGATCGAAATGTCAGGCGGTTGGAAATTGTGGTCAAAAGCAATGTTATACATTGTGGCTGCAGTTGTCAACTACTGGTTGATGTTGTGGGTGGTTCCTGTAGGAGTATGGAGCATCCTGCTTTGTATAACCATGGGACTTTTGTTGGCTGGAATTGGTTTTAATGTCATGCATGACGGTGCGCATGGTGCTTTCTCAAAGCACCAATGGGTAAACAACGTGATGGGCTTTAGTTTGAATTTCATGGGAGGTGATGTTAATCTTTGGAAAATCAAACACAATTTGGTACACCATAGTTTCACCAATGTGGAAGGTTTGGATGACGATATCGATATCGAACCCTATATCCGCACCAATTCATTCCAAGAGAAAAAGAAAATGCATCGCTTCCAACACTTGTATGTCTCTTTCTTTTATTTTATGACATATTTGAATTGGATTTGGTGGGCTGATTTTGAAAAGTATTTCAGTCAGAAAGTAGGTGGTGTAAAATTCAGAAAAATGAATTTTGGTTCTCATGTATCTTTTTGGACTGGAAAAGTTGGGTTTCTTGTGTTGGCATTGGTTATTCCTATTATCGTTGTCGGTTGGGCCAAGGCTTTGGTTGGTTTTGCAATTGCTGCGGGTACTACCGGACTTTTGATTGCATTGGTTTTTCAAGTAGCGCACGTTGTAGAGCAGACTTCTTTTATGAATGCTGACGACAAAGCTACTGAAGATGAATGGGCAGTAACGCAGTTAAAGGGAACAGCCAATTTTGCAACAGGTAACAAGATTATTTTATTTTTCACAGGAGGTTTGAATCATCAAATAGAACACCATTTGTTCCCTCGTATTTCTCACGTTCACTATCCAAAAATCAGTGCAATCGTGAAAGATACCTGTAAGGAATTTGGTATTCAATACCACGAGTACAAAACGTTTGTAGGCGCAGTTGCATCTCATTATGCACACTTGCGTAACATGGGTATTGCTGCATAAGCAAAGTAGAATCATTAAAAAAGCCCGCATTTGCGGGCTTTTTTGTGTTCCAGAATATTTGTAATTAAAGCGTACCTCTGCGCTCTTGCTCGCGCTCGATTGATTCAAACAAAGCTTTGAAATTTCCTTTACCAAAACTTCTCGCTCCTTTTCTCTGAATAATTTCAAAGAACATGGTAGGGCGATCCAAAACAGGCTTTGTAAACAATTGCAACAAATAACCTTCGTCATCACGATCGATTAATATGCCCAATTCTTTCAATGGAGCCAAGTCTTCATCAATTTGTCCGACACGATCAAGAATATCATCATAATAGGATGGTGGAACATACAAAAACTCAACACCCCCAGCTTTCAAACGTTTTACTGTTTCAATGATGTTATCTGTGGCAACAGCTATATGCTGAACCCCTGCGCCATTGTAGAAATCAATATATTCTTCGATTTGACTTTTCTTACGTCCCTCTGCGGGTTCGTTGATAGGGAATTTGATTCGACCATTACCATTGGCCATAACCTTACTCATCAAAGCGGTATACTCTGTACTGATGTCTTTGTCATCAAAACTCACCAATTGAGTAAAGCCCATTACTTTGGCATAAAAGTCTACCCAAGTGTCCATTTCGTTCCATCCAACATTGCCCACCATGTGGTCGATGAAAAGTAATCCAGCATCTGTTGCATTAAAGTCAGGTTTCCAAGGTTGATAACCCGGTAAGAAAACACCATTGTAATTTTTTCTTTCGATGAAGTAGTGCAAGGTTTCGCCGTAAGTATGTATAGCCGAAAGAACCACTTCACCATCATTGTCTTTCATGACAATGGGTTCCATGTTGTTTTTTGCCCCGCGTTGTGTGGTTTGCTCCCAGCTGTATTTGGCATCATCCACCCAAAGCGCTACAACTTTAACTCCGTCGCCATGCGCATTGATATGGGCATTGATGGCTCCATCTTGTTGCAAAGGTGAGGTCAAAACCAATCTAATTTTTCCTTGTTCCAAAACGTAAGAAACCCTGTCTTTTAAGCCAGTTTCTAATCCTGCGTAGGCTACGGGTTGAAAGCCCCAGGCGCTCATGTAATAGTGAGCGGCTTGTTTGGCATTGCCTACGTACAATTCTACATAGTCAGTTCCTAGGATCGGAAGAAAATCTTGCGCATCAGTGAAGATTTTTTCCAGTTTTTGAGATGTATTATCGGTAACCATAATTTTAATTTTCTAACCAAGATTGATAATAATTGTCTAATTGCATATCTACCGCGCTTTGCGTCAATTTCAAAGGCTTGAACGTATCCACCATGACAGCCAATTCAAGCGTTTCCTTTTGGCCAATGCTTCTTTCATAGGCTCCCGGATGAGGTCCATGTGGAATTCCTCCAGGATGCAAGGATATAAATCCTTTTTCCACGTGGTTTCTGCTCATAAAGTCACCGTCTACATAATACAACACTTCGTCCGAATCAATGTTGCTATGATTGTAGGGTGCTGGAATTGCCTTTGGATGGTAATCATACATACGCGGGCAAAAAGAGCATATCACAAAATTGTGCGCTTCAAATGTCTGGTGAATGGGTGGTGGCATATGAACCCTTCCTGTGATGGGTTCAAAATTATGAATTGAAAACGCGTAAGGATAATTGTATCCATCCCAACCAATCACGTCAAAGGGATGACTGGCATATACCAGTTCATGCATCATTCCTTGTTTTTTGATCTTGATGGTGAAGTCACCTTTTTCATCATGTGTTTCTAAATCAGAAGGTCTTCTAATATCTCGTTCGCAAAATGGTGAATGCTCTAACATTTGGCCAAATTCATTTCGGTAACGATGGGGAGTCACTACTGGCGAAAAACTATCGACTATCAATAAACGATTTTGTGCAGTATCAAAAGAAATTTGGTATATCATACCACGTGGAATAACCAAGTAGTCGCCATATTCAAATTTTAAATTCCCAACCATAGTGCGCAAAGTCCCAGTTCCCTCATGAACAAATATTACTTCATCTGCATCTGCATTTTTATAAAAGTAATCTGTCATGCTTTGCTGAGGCGCTGCTACACTGATGTGAAGGTCATTGTTAAAAAGAACAACGTTTCTGCTCTCTAGGAAATCCGCTTTGGGAGCAGATTGAAAACCTTTGAGCATGTATGGTGTAATATTCTTTTCTATTGCAGCTTTTGGGGATACATCTTTGGGTTCACCAAATGATTTGATCATTGTGGGTCGATGTACATGGTAGAGAAGAGCAGACATTCCGCTGAATCCTTCGGTACCAAACAATTGTTCGTAGTAAATGCCACCATTGGGTTTTTCAAACGCAGTGTGGCGCTTGTGGGGGATTTTACCGAGTTGATGATAAATAGGCATAGCAAATATTTTTTCAAATGTAATTGGACAGAAACTAGTCAATTATGACACTCGTCAATCCTTTAAATCGATTCTTGGGGGTTCAACCATATCGTCTACTATAAAAGCCGACGGAATTTCTTTTCTAACTTCTTTAAGCGCCTCTCGAGCTTCGCTCTTCGAAAGATAGTTTCCAAGGCGCAATACATGATCTGGAATATTTTGAGACAAATAGATGAGACTACCGGGATGCGCCGCTATGTAATCTTGTCGAAATTTTTTGGCTTGGTCAAGAGGACCGATAAAAATTTGAATTCTATAGCCCGATTGGGTGGTAAGCTTTCTGTTTTTATAATCTACTTGCTGAACTTTATCCGGAACGATCCAACGAACGCTGCCTTTGGAGGGATTTGGATAGTTTACTTCAGGATTTTCAGGAGTTTGCGCAACAGATTGCGCACAAACTTCCAACAAGGCAATAATCAGATACAACCGAATATTTAACATACTGACAAAAGTATGTTTTTTTCACCTTGGCCGGTTGATTTGTGCAAGGAAAATTGCCAAAGCACACATAATCAATGGAATGGAGAAAAACGAATTAACAAATTTTATTTAGAATCATTTTAAATTAGAAAATCATTGTTGATGACAGTTCTGTGATAATAGTCCTTGGTTATTTTTGCGCTTGATTCCAAATGGAAAAACTGTAAAAACCGAGCAATGACGGGCTTTTCGAAAAGTATTTTTAGATTACTGACAGGCGCTGTACTGTTGGTGACAATGAGCGCTCAGCAAGCTAGCGCTTCAATTCACGAGGGTGGTGATGCTGCCAATGGTGAAAAATTATTTAAAGCAAACTGTGCCTCGTGCCACAAGATTACCGAAGAGGTGCTTGCGGCTCCGGGCTTAAAAGGCATTGACCAGCGATGGGCAGGCAAGGATGCTCTTTTAATTAAATGGATTCAGAATCCTCAGGCAGCTGCGGGTACTGGAGACGCTTATGTAAAAGGTTTGGTGGCCAAGTATGTTTCTCAATTTGGTTGGATGGCTGCACAAGCAGTTGACGAGGCTGAGATCAAAGACATTATGGCTTATGTAAAGTCTGGTGGTGGTGCTGGCGGAGCTGATGCAGGTGCCGCTGCTGCAGCGGAAGATAAGTGTCCCAAGATTGAAGACAAAATCATGGAAGAGTATGGCGATCAAAACGATTCAAGTACTTTGGTTTGGTTGATCATTATTGGTGTGATTTTGGCGATTATTGGAGCATCAGCTGCAAATATTGCTAAGTCATTGAAGCATGCCGTTCACGAACGTGATGGTCTTGCTCCAGTTGAGGACAAAACATATTGGCAAAATGCCAAGTCATGGATGTGGAAACACCGCGCTTATGTTGGTGTTGCCGGAGTCATCATGGTCATGTATCTGGCTGTAATAGGCTATGGAAAGTTGAACCGTATTGGTGTAAACCAAGGTTACATGCCTGATCAACCGATTTGGTTCTCTCACAATATCCACGCTTGTCAAAACGAAATAGATTGTCAATATTGCCATTCGTCTGCTGCTAAATCTAAGCATGCAGGTATTCCTTCTGTGAATATTTGTATGAATTGCCACAAAGGGATTAAGAAAGGTCCAATTTCTGGAGAAAAGGAAATTGCCAAAATTTATGCTGCCATCGGATTTGATCCAGCTACAGGTCAGTACATTGAGAATTTCCAACAACAACCTATTCAATGGAACAAAGTTCACAATCTTCCAGATCACGTGAATTTCAACCACAGCTTGCACGTAACAGGTGCGAAATTGGATTGTAAGCAGTGTCACGGACCCGTTCAATCTTATTCAGTGGGTCGCCTTGCGCCAATCGAAGAAATCAATGCACAAGAAGATGTTACAGGTTTGATCAAATTGAGCAAGCCAACATTGACAATGGGATGGTGTATCGAATGTCACAACAAAGCCAACATCGATCTTAAGAGTTCTGAATACTACGTTGAAATGCACAAGCGATTTGAGTCTTCTGCAACAGGTAAGCGTACTTTAAAGGAAATCATGGAAGATGGTGAAGTGACCGTTAAAGAAATGGGCGGTTGGGAATGTGGTAAATGTCACTATTAATTTTAAGGAATTACGAACATGAGTAACAATAAAAAATATTGGACTAGCTTGGAAGAATTCAACAATCGTGAATCCTTTCAAGAAGCAGTTTCTCAAGAATTTGCACCTGCAAACAATGGGTTAAATGCTTTTGCAGACGAGAAATTGTCTAAAGCAAATACTGGACGTCGTGACTTCTTGAAGTTCATGGGATTCAGCGTTGCCGCAGCAACTTTGGCAGCTTGTGAAGCGCCAGTTGTTAAGAGCATTCCTTATGTGGTAAAGCCAGAGGATATCACTCCGGGTATTGCCAATTTCTATGCTACTACGTATTATGATGGAATGGATTATGCCAACTTGTTGGTAAAAACCCGCGAGGGTCGTCCCATCTTCATCAAAGGAAATAAATCTCACGGATGGGGCCATGGAGCTATGAATGCTCGTATCAATGGTTCTGTTCTTGAAAT